>Ga0210240_101414_pt1 | contig 18000 bp, 28 predicted proteins | sample ChrtobMetP5a_4mM_FD_155463 | JGI IMG/M metagenome (GOLD analysis project Ga0210240, IMG submission 155463) | Chrysochromulina tobin associated microbial communities from unialgal haptophyte culture, Seattle, Washington, United States - P5a_4mM | ecosystem: Host-associated > Algae > Haptophytes >...
GGGCGCAGTGACGGTGGCGACGACGATCTTGTACGCCGATCGATTCGCCTTCTATACCGACGAGGTGCGTCATGCATCGAATACCGCTGATCACTTTAGATCGCCTGCCTGATGGCCTGCCTGTGACGGCTTCTTCCTGATGGCTCTCCAGGTGGCTCGCTTGATTGCTGGTCTGATGGCTTCCATGATGGCCTTTCTGATTGCCTTCGAGATTGACTCTCTAATCATCATGATGGCCTTTCTGATTGCCTTCGAGATTGACTCTCTAATCATCATGGCCATGCGCTCGAGCGGCTGCAAAGGGACGCTTTTACGAGTGTGTCGCCGAGAGCGCCGCGGAGCTGCATATGTGGATGGATGCGCTGCCTGCACCCGCGAGGGCCAGGGTGGAGGGATGGGTTTGGAAGCACAAGCGGTGCGCTGCCTCGTCCAAGTTCCATCACAGGTACGCCGAGATTATCAATGACCGAAACCTCTTACACATCTCTGAGTGCATCTCCGATTCGCGATTGCATGCAGGTACGCGACGTACGAGATGGAGACGGGCATCTTTAGCTACTTCACCGACGAGAGCCTCGCCGTGCCCAAGGGGCGCGCCACTGTCCTGTACGCTGTCCCAAACCACTCCGGCCGAGAGGTAGCACCACAACGCACCGACGCTTGTAAAGATGGAACACAGGAGTTGAGCTTCCGCACGGATGAGGGTCGCTTCTTTGACTTGGTCATCGAGACGGCTTATACGCGGGGCACACCGGGCGAGGTGGTTGGAGGTCGAGATCTCTCCGAGATCCAGATCTGCGGACCCGAGGCGCGCGACGCTTGGATTGGCGCGCTGCCACAGCCCCCCTCGTTCTCGATGCAGGGTTGGGTCATCGAGCGGTACGACGCTGTCGGCGGCATTCTCTCGGGCAAGCGCCGACGGTACGCTCTCTTCGACATGTCCACGTCCCTCTTCTCACTGTATCTCACCAAGGAGAGCGCGCTACTTGATGACAAGGCGCCCGAGTTCCGGGCCGTCGTCAAGTACGCTGATCGTTTGGCCCTCAGATGGCCCTTTGATGTGGCCCTCTGATGGCCTTCAGATTGAGGCTGTAACGCGTGGAGGCTCGTTGTGATGTTCAACATGGCCCTCTGATTGTACTCTGATCGCGGCTATAGTTGCGACTGCCAGTGCTACTTGAACCTGAGTGAATCTCCGTACGAGTTGGTCCCAGGTACGCACTTCCTCGACCCCCAAAGGAAGATATGATGTGGGAATTTGCCTTCAACACGGACGAGGAGCACAGGGAGGGCAGGGGACGCTTCCATGAATTTGCGTCCGAGAGCAAGGCCGCACAAGAGGACTGGATTGAAGTGCTCCCCCCGCCACGTGAGTACACTGTCGAGGGGTACGTCCATAAGAAGAGCCACCGGACGCTCGGCGCGGCGCTTGGCGCCAAGGGCGAGTTCAAACTAATCTATGGCGTGTACGACGTCATCTCGGGCTTCTTTGCTTACTATGAGCACGAACAGCAGGCGGCGCTCGACATGCCGCCGCGAGGTGCAGCGCGTGTGGTGAGTTCATCAAAGTGTCTCTGAGTGCCTCAGAGTGCCACACTTATGGCCTTGGATGACCTATGATTGTCACTGATTGCCTCCTCTGATGGCTACTGGTTGCTTTGGATGGGCTCGCCCACAGGTGAGCGCGGTGATGCGCCCGACCAAGGAATATCCCTTCATGTTCTCCTTCTTCTCCGAGGACGGTAAGGACTTCCAGCTTTACGTCGACTCGCAGGTGAGCGCGTCTGATTACCCCCCCATGACTACCCGATGGCATCTGAGTGTACCCCCCCTTGCATCCTACCTCGAGCCGGGCACCTTGATTGCATCCCTGGATGTGTGCACGCAGCCCATTCTGGAAATGTGGATGGCGGCGCTCCCAATCAACTCATCAGCCAATACGGACAAGATCATGATGACGCTCCGCAGCGAGCTCGACTCCCTGAAAAGGCAGCTCGAGGCCGAGGTTGGATCTGGGGCCGATCTCCTCATCCAATCCACCGCCGTGACACCCGAGAGCGTGCTCCAAAACATGGCCAAGGAGCGACGCGGCGGTTCGAATGTGGACGCGATGAAGCTGAGGCGCGAGCTCGACCAGCTCCGTGCAGACAACATGCGGCTCAGGCTCGCGGGCGCAGGCGAGCTCGAGCCAGATGACGAGCAGGTACTCCTCGAGACCTTCGTCACGTCTCTCAAGGAGATCCTCATCATGCGGCGTGCGAGACGCTTCGATGCCGACGTCTTCGAGAGGTACTCGACGAACCTCGCCTCGCTCCCGGACGCGCTGATGGCGGAGATGTACAAGAACTTTCTGCTCATCTATCTCGAGCAGGCAGATCGGGAGACGCTACAGCGGATGACGCTCGAGCTCGACGAGGTGCGCATCTCGCGTACATCTCGCGTACATCTCGCGATGGGCGCTGATTTGCTCACGCCGATGGCATACGATGGCATACCTCGCTGATGGCATACCTCATCATCCATGCCCCCATCAGGTGGACGAGAACGTGCTCGGGTTCGCCGAGATGATGACCATCAAGTTGGGCGAGATGATGGACCAGCCGCGTCATGTGCGCAGCACCGCAGAGCTCCCCCCCCACCCCCCTCACCCTACCCTCACCCCATCCCACCCCACCCCAGCCCACACCGCCGCAAAGCTACTCCAACACAAACGACGGAGATGGCACGCTGTGTCGATCGCGCGCCGTGTCGAGCACACCGATTCGAGCGCGCGACGTTCCCTTCTGATGGCATCCCTCTGAGTGCGCCCTCTCCTCAGGTGCGCATCGCGAGCCAGCAGAACGAGAAGAAGCGCCGTATCGAGCAGCAGCAGCAGCATGCCGAGGGCATGGAGCGCGAGCGCCGGCATTACGAGCGGCTCGCCGAGATGAAGGGCGAGATTGCGCGCGTGCACGAGGAGCTCATGCCGAGTCTAAGGGCGCTCGCGGCGGGAGATGGCGATCTGGCCGAGCAGCGCCGACTTGAGCGCAAGGGCGAGCTGCAGCTCCTGCTCAAGACGGCGCCTGCGCTCAAGCAGCTTTCGCCTTACCAATGGCAGATGATGTCCACGTCGGGCCTTCGACATGAGGAGGTGTGCTGTCTCATCCATCACCTCTCACAACCGAACGCGCCGTCCCAGGCGCAGGGGTTCCTTCAGTTGCTGCAGGCGAAGCTGACCCAGACGGCCGCCGAAGGCAGCTGCGGCAGCGCCGACCTGTGCGGCAGTGGTGGACACGGCGGCGCCATGAAGGCACCTTCGCCCAAGCCAATCCCCGCTGCCACCCTCGCCACCGCCCACGCCTCGCCCCCACCCCGTAAGCCGCAGCGGCAGCTTACCGGTATGGATGTGCGGGCTTCGTCTGATGCCTCCGCCGTTCTACCCGGGACGGCCTCTCCTGGGAAGGTGAAGGGGAAGGGGCTTGATGAACACGTGACGACCTCCCCGGCGACCCCGGGGAAGGTGCTTGAGCGTCCGTCGTGGGCCGCGACGGCGGAGGTGCTTCCTTTGAGGCCGCCGCCACCCCCACCGCCGCTGCACCAGGGCGGCGACAACGCTGGCCCCGTGCCGCCGGACATGCCACCGCCTCTCCCCGTGCCGCTGCCGCCGCCGCTGACGGGTGCCGCCTCCTGCGCCCGTCCCGCGCCGCCGCACTTCCCGGTCTCCGCCGCTGCCTTACCGCCACCGCCACCGCGCGAAAAAGGCGCCACCGGCGTGCCGCCGCCGCCGCGCGCGCCGCCGCCGCCGCCGCCAGCGTCTGTACATGCTTCTGCGCCGCCACCACACGAGCAACTGCCGCTCGCGCCGCCCGCGCCGTCGCGCCCGCCGCCCGGGCCGCCGCCATTGCCGCCGCCGTACTTGGCGCCGCTCCTCCCACCGCCACTGGCCCCGACCGCAGCTCCGCGCCCGCCGCCGATGGCCCGGCCGTTGGGCGGCGTGATGGGCGCCCTTGGCGAGGACGCGGAGCACAAGGGACGTGGCGAGAGCGGCGGCGACGCGGGCAACGCGATGCTTCGTCAGATTGAGGCGCAGCGCAAGAAGCGGGAGGCGCGCGCGTTGGCCATCGAGCGAGGCGAGATCCAAGTAGAAGATCCACGCGAGGCCCGGGAGAGAGCGCTCAGGGCGAGTGTACGAGGCAGCGGCACGAGGGGCGTTTGAAAATCGGAACTTGCTCGCTCGGTCCGAACCGTCGAAAACAGACAAAAGCCCATGCGTTGTCGCATGTTATTCGCGCTGGGGGTGAGGCGCACCCCTAGACGTGATTCGCGGTCTGTTGGGTGTACAGCTGCAGGTGGGCGGGCGGGCAGGGGGGGATCCTAAGTTTTAGGATCCTTTGAGTACATGTATTCCAATGATGTTTTCTGGTGACGCAAACTACACGTCAATCGAGAATCGTCATAGATTACATGTCTCAACGAACTTGTACACGTCACCGCCTCCCCCTACCAAGTAACCGTTCACAGCCTGGGACTAAGCATTCACGCGCTGCATTCACGCGCGGGAAGTTCATCACGATCGTCGCCGAGGACATGCCGAGGGCCACCATCAGCATGATGAAGAGGTGGATCATCTCGTAGAACTCGGCCTCGTTCTTCGGGTGTACGAGCGTCGCCGTCTTCGGGTACTTCGAGACCGGGAAGAGAGTCCGACGCGAACAGATAGTCATCGACGAACGCCCCCACCAGCACCAGCCCCGCACCAGCACGCGGTGCAACGAAGGCCTGACCAGTAAGGGGGAGTAACGCCACACTCGGCGTGATCGAACCGAAGGACAGGGCGAAGAGCATTAGCGCGCGAGCACTCGGGCCGGCGCAACACATCATCTCTCTCATGTACTTCTGGCTTGTGCGCATCAAATCGTGCGATGGGCCGCCGTAGGAATCGTGTGAAGATCCTCGGCGGGGAGCCCGTCCGCGCGTGAGCAGCATACAAGCTCATTCCGTTTCCCACAGGGTGCCTATGAGGCTTTCCCCTGGGAGCCCCATCCCTCCCATACGGCGGAGATACCCCATACCCAGGGCTCTCCGTATCCCCCCGATCTGGTTCCATGTTGGAGACCGTACATGTGATCGACACCTTCACGTTGAGTTCACAGTTGCGAAACTTTGGGCGTCACGCAGCAGATCCTTGGCGTGCACACCCTGCGTGCATACGCGTGCTGGGCCGAACCCGTCAAGCGGACGCCTTCCTTAATGCCAGAGATGTGCCGCACAGGATTGATAGCCTTGGCGTTGATATCTCTTACAATAGCCTTCGCCGCGCTCGTCATCCGTGGTGTCACCCCCGACGCGGTGAAGCAGCGGACACGCCTTGGGAAAGTGACACCATTGAATGGAGCACGCGTCCTGTTTCACATCACTGATCAGCCTGTGTTCAATGTTGCGTTCATGAAGACGCGTGGCAAGTGGGTTGGAATCGCACGCTGGTACTCTGGCCCAAGCAATAGCATGCCACCTTTGATGTGCAGCCCAATGTCAAAATGGTCAACAATGTCATCTTCCCTGGGGTTTCGCTCCGGTTCACAAATGTCACAACTGGCCTTCTCCAGCGACATTGCTACAGAAGCATTCAAGACCCTCACACTTCCCAGTGAAGTGCACTGCGAGAACACAGGCGAGCCTAAATGGGCTGGGCCCGCTCTGCCTGACTACGTGTATGGCTACATGAACGACTTCACACATGGCATGTGCACAAAATTTGGCGATCTTCCCAAGGTTTGGGAACGGTACTGGGGAACTCATGGATTCGATGCAAGATCAGAGGTCGCTCTGAATTACATGCGCAACTATCAGAGAGGATTCTTGTTCAAAGCCAACGCGAGTGCTCTGGTTCAACAGAGCCCTGTACTACTCTCCTACAAGCGTCGGCCCGAGGAAAGGGATGTGGCAAAGAACTTTCTCTTCTTCAGGGCGCACGCAGCTACGTTCCTGATAGCACTCTTCAACCCGCACGTGATTTACCAGATGAATGTATCCTCTGGTCTTCTGATCCACGCTCACCAGACCGTCTTCCGCCCACGATTCAACTACGCTAGAATCGGCTTATCAGCCGGTCCTGTGCGATGGAATGCGACCACGTTCATCGCAGCGGCGCACGAATCTAGAGGTGGGTGGGCCGATGCATACCGCATGACGATTTTCTATCTCTTCTCTTCCATTCCTCCATTCCGTGTTCTCTGTTCCACGCCAACAATCAGCTTTGGCTTCAGCGCAACACTTGAATATTGCACCAGCTTGCAGCTATCGAACGCGCATCTTTTTATTGGGTTCGGGTACGACAACTGCCATAGTGCATTGCTGGCATATCCCGTGGCGAAGATTCTTTCTCAGTGCCAATGATTGACGATGCGCGCCGCGCGCCCATCTTACTTTTCGATGGAGGTAATGTGCGATGTCCCGTGTAAGCGACGAAAGGGCGAGGGGCGAATGTGGAGACCCTCGCAGTGGGGGGGATGATGCGGGATCGAATGCGGGAGGGGAGATGCAGCGCCACTACCAATTGAGAGCCCAGGGCCGAGCTGTGAATGGTACGGATATTGTGCGCACGGTAATTATGTAATAGGTGCGAGTCGGCCTGGCGCGAGGGCGCGCGCGCGCGCATGGACACATCAGAAATCCCAGGGATTGACATACGAAAACAGGGAGTTTTCTGCCCAAATCGCAAATGAACCCCACCCCGGTTTACCGCGACCCCGCACACTTTTCACCGCCGTAGCGCAATCGCTCTGCGGGCCGCTGCGCTGTGGCCTGTGCACCGCATGGGTTGGCGCTGCGTGCATAGATCCCGAGTGAGAGGGTCCCGCCCTGGACCCTCTGGGGGTCCGGCTGGACCCCTGGACCCTCTGGACCCTCCTCTGGACCCTATCTGGACCCTCGGGACCCTCAGGACCCTCGGGACCCTCGGGACCCTCCTCTGGACCCCTCTCAGTCGGGACCCTCCGGGACCCTCCGAAGATGGGGTCCCGGACAGTGTCCCCTCTGGACCCTCCTGGACCCTCGGGACCCTCGGGACCCTCCTGGACCCTCGGGACCCTCGGGACCCTCGGGACCCTCTGGACCTTCCCTCGGGACCCTCTCGGGACACCCTCGGGACCCGCGCGGCCTGCGCCGTCGCCGCATCGGCCAGCTTGTCGAGCAGCGTGGCCAGCTGCGCATCGGCATGTCGTGCGGCAGCTGCCGGAGAAGGGCCTGCACTGCGCCGCCATCGAGCAGCAGCCTGTAGCCGGATGCTTTCTCGCGAGCTACCGCAATAGCAAGCACGACGGATGCGAGGTCGCTCGCTATGGCAGGGGCGGCCTCGGCGAGTGCCATCATCACGTATTGGAGCGCGCTCGGCACGGCGTCGACCTCAGCGGCCTTGACGCGCGCAAGCACGCGAGCGGTGCGGCTCGAAGCATCGGCCTCCTCCGTCTGCAACGCCGAACACCAGCGAGGCAACACGTCGACACACACGCGCGATCCGGTTCGTCATGAGAGGTCCGGAGGGTCCCGAGGGTCCCGAGGGTCCCGAGGGTCCCGGCGGCCTTGAGACTTTTACGACTCCGTGCCTAAAAAGGTGCGACTGTGGTAGGAATTGAATACTAGTACTAAAATGGTTTTGCTGATCAAACCCCACAATCAAAAAGCGTTCATTCCTGTAAGAGTCCCGAGGGTCCCGAGGGTCCCGAGGGAAGGTCCCGAGGGTCCCGAGGGGTCCCGAGGGTCCCGAGGGTCCCGGGGGGTCCCGAGGGTCCCGAGGGAGGGTCCCGAGGGTCCCGAGGGTCCCGAGGGTCCCGAGGGGTCCCGAGGGTCCCGAGGGTCCCGGGGGGTCCCGAGGGTCCCGAGGGAGGGTCCCGAGGGTCCCGAGGGTCCCGAGGGTGTCCCGAGAGGGTCCCGAGGGGTCCCGAGGGTCCCGAGGGTCCCGAGGGGTCCCGAGGGTCCCGAGGGTCCCGAGGGTCCCGAGGTCCCGAGGGAAGGTCCCGAGGGTCCCGAGGGTCCCGAGGGAGGGTCCCGAGGGTCCCGAGCAACGCGGCGGCAGACGAGAGCTTTGAGCCGCTGCTCCGCCTCCAGCCGGAGAGCAAGGCACTCAAGGCGCTGGTGCGCAGCGACAAGGGCCGTGCTCGAGCACGCCGGGCGCTCGCGCACGTGCTCGCAACCAACGTGGGCCGCGAAGAGATAGGTTCTTATAAAATCCGGAACGCGGCGCCACAGGTGCCGTAACCAGCACCGAGCGCTCGAAGCGCAGCGAGGTTTGATTAACTACCTACGCACCACTGGCCCAGCGTATCCTCGAACCACAGGTGGAGCGCGGTATCACGAACCACTGGCACTTAGGTACGCTTGCACAGGCCCAGCATGTGTTTTGGGATGGGGTTAGTAAATGCTACGCTTCACTGGCCCAGCATAACGACGCCTTACAGGTGGAGCGGTATGACGAACCACTGGCACTTAGGGTAACGAACCACAGGGATACGTGTTTAGTCCGTCTAACCCTTAGTAAATCCCCTCGGAACCACTGGTATCAGTTAAACGGCTACGGAGCGCGCGAAGCGCAAGCGGAGTTTGCTTCACTGAATATGGGCTGCTGGATACGCACGAATATGTACCCCATTGACCCCCTCATGCACAGGCAGAGTTTCTTTTGGCGCGACCCCATTGACCCCCTCATGCACAGGCAGAGTTTCTTTTGGCGAGGCTACGGTGCAGCTGCCTTGCGCTTGCGGCCCAGCCCCTTCTCGCGTGCAAACACATCGCGCCAGCGGCCGCCAACCCGCGTGCGATGTGCGGAGAGGAGTTCCGGGGACCAGGTCCTGCGATCCGAGAGAGGCCTGCCGTGCCGACTCCTGAATCCGCTCGTTGGCCGCGTGAAGCCGCAGCAACGTCGAGCTTGCCACGACGTACTTTCATTACCATGTGAGCGCCCGGCACGGCGTTTATTGAGAGGTCCGAGGGTCCCGGGAGGGTCCCGAGGGGTCCCGAGGGTCCCGGGGGGTCCCGAGGGTCCCAGAGGGTCCAGAGGGTCTTGGTCATCTGCTGTGAATTCACAGTAGGTAAGTGTGAATTCACAGCTTGAAGTGTGAATTCACAGCAGAGGGTCCCGAGGGTCCCGAGGGGTCCCGGGGGTCCCGAGGGTCCCGGAGGGTCCCGTGGGTTTGACCCTCTTGGTCTTCTGCTGTGAATTCACAGTAGGTAAGTGTGAATTCACAGCTTGAAGTGTGAATTCACAGCAGAGGGTCCCGGAGGGTCCCGAGGGGTCCCGGGGGTCCCGAGGGTCCCGGAGGGTCCCGTGGGTTTGACCCTCTTGGTCATCTGCTGTGAATTCACAGTATGTAAGTGTGAATTCACAGCTTGAAGTGTGAATTCACAGCAGAGGGTCCCGGAGGGTCCAGAGGGGTCTGACCCTCTTGGTCACTGCTATGAATTCACAGTAGTTAAGTGTGAATTCACAGAATTCACAGCAGAGGGTCCCGAGGGTCCCGAGGGTCCCGGGGGTCCCGAGGGTCCCGAGAGCGGAAACCGGACAGGGCCGAGGGTCCCGAGGGTCCCGAGGGTCCCGAGGGTCCCGAGGGTCCCGAGGGTCCCGAGGTCCCGAGGGAAGGTCCAGAGGGTCCCGAGGGTCCCGAGGGTCCCGAGGGTCCCGAGGGTCCCGATAGCGGAGTCCGGAGGGCGGAGGGTCCGGAGGGTCCGGAGGGTCCCGAGGGTCCCGAGGGTCCCGGCGGGTCCCGGAGGGTACAGAGGAGGGTCCAGAGGGTCCAGGGGTCCAGCCTGGGGGTCCCGAGGGTCCAGGGGTCCAAGAGGGGTCCAGGGGTCCAGGGGTCCAGAGGGTCCAGAAAAGGGGTCTAGAGGGTACAGGGCGGGACCCTCTCACTCGGGATGTCTCGCTGCGTGGGGCCTGTGGCGCGTCACCATCGCGTCGAGGCGGCACGTCGGGGCGGCAGACGCTCGGGGCCGGGCGGGGCCGATTCGCCGACGCATGTGGGGGCCGATCTCCAGCAATCTTCAGCAATCTGCCCCGATCTCCATGCCGATCTCGGACAAGCCGAAATGGAGAGTCGACCAGGTCGCGCTCGGCCGTGTGAAAGATGCCCGGAGCGAAGCGATACAGGTCGGCAAGGGGAGCCAGGCTATAGAGCCCTGGGTGGCCTCGCACCGGCGATGCGAATGCCCGGATCGTAGTGGAGCGGACCCACAGGCCACAGCGTGATAAACAATCCTGACTCGTCGCTCACTTGCGAAGCGGACAAGGGGCGACGTACCGGTGCTCGCCCCTTCCGCATATGGATACGATATGGATGTGGAACACAATGCATGCATGCTCGGCCGGGCCGGTTGGCCGGCTCGCCTGCGAGCCCTCGTTCACACCCTCTCTGAAAACAACCACACTGAGTGGAACGGCGAGGGACGAGGGACTTGTTGCCCTTCGCCGGCACGAGCCACGGCGAGGATGAAGTTTATTTTTTCTCTCGGAGCCGTCGCGCTATCCTTGGCACACTGCCCGCCGCGCGGCGCGCGTCCCCTCTCCCACGCCCACTGCGCCTGAGTCAACATGCCACTTGCCACGGAGGGGTATCGGTAACCAGTCTTCGACACGCGGGGAGCGCCGGCCTGTGCCCCACCACTTCGTGCGGGTGGGCTCGCAGATCACCGGTTGCTCTAACCTTTACCCGCTTAACGCTTCCCAGAGTATGGGGTGCAGTTGGAATAAAGTTAACTGTTAACGTTAAAGTTACCTAACACACGACAAAGTTACCTAACATTAACAAAAGCTGATCTTGCTTCCCGCTGGATGGCGTGTTCATAGTTAATGTTAATGTTCATGGTTAATGTTCCATGTTAATGTACAATTGTTCATGGTTATTTGTTCGTGTTCACGTTCCACGTCCAGCTGTCCACGTCACGAAGCCCCTTCGCGATTTCAATCGAACACGTACCTTCATAATAACATGTCATGTTCATGTTCAGCTACAGAGGTCGACTTTGTAGGGTAAACTACCAGGGAAGTGTGAACTCGCGTCGTGACGGTCAAAAAACTCGCGGAAATGTGAGCATCGGCTTCGCGTTCGCTTGCCGCTCCTCCTCTTTCACCTCCTCACCGCTGTCAGCGCGGTCAAGTATGATGACCTGCGGCCACTCATAGCGGTCGGCATCACGAGCAGCGTGCTGCTGGCGCAGCACTTTGGATGCTCGCAGCGCTGGATCAACCAAGCTCAAGCGCGAGGCATCTCCGGCCGGCGCACCTGCTCTTGCCCACCTGCTCTTGCCGAGACCCGGAGACGCGCAGCTGTTCCAGTGGGTGCAAGACGAGGTTCACAGGCTCGGGCATGCCTACGGCACCAAGATGATGGTGGGCGCGCTCATGGCCTCGCACCCTGGCTATCATTTTGGACGGCCTCGCGTGGATGAGGCGCTGGCACTCCTCTTCCCGGCCGCGCGCGCAGCGCGCTGCTCCGTGTCGCAAAGACGGATATTGCGTGGCCACTACCACGCCCCCAATTTCATGCACTCGTGCCACCTGGACCTCGCCTGCAAGTTGCAGGAGTACTCGGTGTACGTGGCGGCCATGATCGACGGTGACTCAAGGATGTGCCTCTCGTTGGTGGCGCTCGACAATAAGCTGCCTTTCCGGTTTTTCACTGTGTCCTGTTTCGCTGTTAACAAGAAAGCCCAATGGAACGGTCGGTCCACCCACCTGCCCTACTTGCTCGTGGTGCCTTAGGCCATGAACAATCCTCGCGTACAGACGGGCCGTGGAGGCCGAGGGCCCACCTCGGCGGCGCGCAGTCGCGCTCAGACCGCCGCCGCCGCACCCGAGGGCCTGCAGGCCAACGGCCTGCTCACGGGCGTCTCGTCGATGTCGATCGTCGGCACCAACGGTCGCAAGGAGCCTGCAGGGGCGCCTGCGGCCGCACCGCCGGAGAGCAGCCGCCGGCAGCTCCATGGGTCCAGCACAGAACAGCAGCACAGCGCTCGCAGCGCGCGCCAGACTGGCCAACGCAGCCTTAGCCAGGATGGCGGGTTTGGTGACGGGCAGCAGCCGCGAGGCAGCGGCAGCAGCTTGGGCGGGAGCGTCACGGGCAGCACCGGGCTGGAGAGCAGCCGGAGCCACGGCCCGCGCGCGCACCACGCCTTGATTGCCGACGATGGAGTTCAGCACGCGTCGATCATGGACTTCAACACCGCGTTCTGCGCGTGCGTCAAAGTCTTCTGTGCGAGCGTGGCGCCGTGCTACGCGCTGCCATGGGTGCGGGGCGAGGAGAGTCACACGACAGGCTCGGGCTTCGCGGTGGTGCTCCCCAACGGCGACCGGCGGCTGCTCACCCACGCGGCGATCTTGGAGAATCACTGCCTGGTGCAGGTGCGCCGCATGAGGCGAGGGCCGCAACGTGCGCATGGCGTCATGCTGAGTGCTGCATCCCTCCTTGCCTGCTGAGCGCTACCTGCCTCGTTGCCGGCAGGTGCGCCGCGCGAGCGAGCACCAAAAGTACGTGGCGCAGGTCGTGTGCGTCGGGTACGACGTGGACATCGCCGTACTCAACGTTGAAGACGAGCAGTTCTGGCGCTCGATGCCGCTCCTGCCGCTCCCACACGGGCTGCCTGCTGCCATGTCCGAGGTCCTGACAGCGGGCTTTCCTACGGGCGGCGAGGAGCTCGCGACCACGCGCGGTGAGTGCCCCTGCCGCCTACACACCGGTCCGAGATCGCCCCCGAGATCGCACCGAGATCGCACCGAGATCGCACCGAGATCGCACCGAGATCGTCCTCTGACTGCCCTCTGATCGCCACGAATGACCTCGGCGCTCTCGCGACGATTCGCAGGCGTGGTGAACCGCATCCTGCTTGGCGGTCAGACGCGGGAGCTGTGCGTCGCCATGGACGCGCCGATCAATCCGGGTAACAACGGCGGGCCGGTGCTCAATGTGCAAGGGCAGCTCGTCGGAGTTGCATGCTCGGGCACACAGGTGGGATTGCGTTTGATTGCGTTTGATTGCGTTTGATTGCATTTCGTCGGAGTTGCATGCTCGGGCACACAGGTGGGATTGCGTTTGACGGAGTGCCTCTCGATGGCCTCGGATTGCAACTGACTGTGGGGATGGCGTCCTCGGTCGAACAGCACGCGGCCGGCTTCATCATCCCTCTGCCTGTCATCCACACCTTTCTCGAGAACGCGGCTATCGCGGAGGCACAGGGGCACGAGTATGCGATACAGGGATCGTCGAACCATGAAGAGTACCTTCTGAGGACCCCTGAGTACCCCCGGAGTGATACTCGGATCGTCCCTTCCCCGTGGCCCCAGGTACACGGGCAAGAACGTGGACCACTACCGAGTACAGCCCCTTGAGAATCCGGAGCTACGCATCTCGCTTGGATTGCCCGCACGCCCCGATGAAGGTGAGGATGGTGGCGTGCTTCTCTCGAAACTCGGACCGGACGCGGTGAGTCGCATCGCATGTGCTCCTCGAAAGCATGCTCCTCGAATGCATGCTCCTCGAATGCATGCTCCTCGAATGCATGCTCACGAATTTAATGCTCCCGAACGCCACCCTGAATGCCTCCCTGAATGTCCCTAATTTGGCAGGTGAGCGAGGGCATTCTGCGCGATGGCGACGTGCTTCTCGCAGTCGATGGCTCCCCGATTGCTCCCGACGGCACCGTGATGCTACCCGAGGCCCCCTCCCTGCGTCTCGGGATGCGACATCGCGTGCAACGCATGCCGCTGGGCACGGTGCTCGAGTATCTCGTCCTCCGAGATGGCGAGCGCATGGTCGTCCATGTGCCCACCTCGCCTCGTAAGCTTCGTCTGCTCCCGCCACGGCTGCCGGTGCCGCGGCCCGCCTGGCTCGTGCTCGGGGGCCTCGTCTTCTGCCCCCTATTGCCCGACTATGAGGCTCTGGTGCCCAAGTGCGCGCTGATTGCTATTGATGGCCATCTGATTGCTATTGATGGCCATCTGATTGCTATTGATGGCCATCTGATTGCTCCGGTTCGAATCCGCACGAATGGCCTGATGGCCTCCCTCATCAGCTACGGAATGGTCCATATGAGTGCCTCAAATGAGCTCTTGATGGTCTCCCTCATCAGGTGCCAGCTCCAGAGGATCCATGCTCTGATTGCCTCTGATGACCTCCCTCATCAGCTCTGATGGCCTCCCTCATCAGGTGCCAGCTCCAGAGGATCCATGCTCTGATTGCCTCTGATGACCTCCCTCATCAGCTCTGATGGCCTCCCTCATCAGGTGCCAGCTCCAGAGGATCCAAGCTCCGCCCACGCCCGAGCTGCTCGAGGTCGTCGTGCTGCTGCGTGTGCTCCAATCCGAGGTCAACATCGGGTACGTGATTGACGTGATTGACGTGATTGACGTGATTGACGTGAATGACGTGCGCTCCAATCCGAGGTCAACATCGGGTACGTGATTGAAGTGATTGACGTGATTGACGTGATTGACGTGATTGACGTGTGCTCCAATCCGTGGTCAACATTGGGTACGTGCGCCAATCACGTCCCGGGACTGGAGAGAGGCATGCAAGTGCTCACCACGGCGCCCGCGCTTCCCCACAGGTACGAGGACATCTGCGGCATGGTCGAGACCTTCAACGGCCATCGCGTCGCGTCGCTGATGCATCTGGCGCAGCTGGCGCAGCTCGCGCAGGAGACGGGCGCGGAGCTGCTCGAATGCATCCTGGTCACGGGCGAGCTGCTTGTGCTCGACGCGGCGCGCTGCTGGGAGACGGAGGACGAGATCTTCTCACTCCACACCATCCCGCGCCGCTGCTCCTTCGAGGTGACGCCCCTTTGAGATCTGTCCGAGATATCCCGCGCCGCTGCTCCCTGCATCCGAGGAGGAGGGGGCTCGGACGCACGCATGAGCCGCAACGAGGGCCATGGGCGGGGATATGGTCGACAGGGACCGTGTGTACCCCTTTCGCCTTCGTGCATTTTGTACAGCGTCTTGCCGACGCCCTACGGTGTTGCGGCGCTACGACTACGTGTTGCGCTACGTGCTTGAGTAAGTTGTTCACGTGTATCGTGTGGGGGCGCCTACGTGTTCCCGTTCGTGCGAGAGCTCGCTCGGCTCGGTCGCCGCCGCCGGGTCGAGGTCCGGCGACGCGGGCGTGAGGGCCGTGCCCCGTGGCTCCCCGGGGAATGTACCGTGCACAGTGACAGTCTAAATAATTTAATATTCAAATTAGACGGCGCATGACAATGACACGGTGTAAACCGGGAGATAACAGTAAACAGAGTTCAGAGTGAGGTCCTCTGAATTTTTGCAGGCTAACGGCGTAGCGGGCGAACACGACAGGCACTGCCGCGCAGCCATTTGGAAGGGCGGCCTGCACGCTCACTCAGCCTTCTTGGTAGTCGTCACCTCCAATTTGGCCTTGTGGCCGTGGGGCTGCTTGCCGTACGTGTGCAGCAGGACGCCGCCCACGATCGCGAGGCCCGAGAAGGCGAACGAGGCCTTGAAGGGCTTGGGGAAGAGCAGGAACGAGAGGACAATCGTGAGTAACTTACGCGAGTTTGTTGCGACCACCGCCGCCGTCGCGCCCCAGGACCGAGTGAGCCCGATGAAGCAGCAGACGCCTACCCAGCTGCATGTGCCGTACAGGGTGAGGCGGGCCCAGGGCAGCTCGGCGGGAGGCACGAGCGTGTGCTCTCCTGTGGAGAGGATGGCAGCGACGACGGCGAAGAAGGCGAACCCGTTCGTGTAAAGCATCACGTGCATTGGCGTCAGGTGCGGGCTCGCTCGCAGCATCCGCTCGGAGAGGAGCACCTGATGAGGAAGGCAATCAGAGGTCATCAGAGGTCATCAGAGGTCATCAGAGGTAATCGAGTGGTAACCCTTGGGCACGAGCACCTGATGAGGCAGGCAATCAGAGGGTCATCCGAAGCCATCAGCGGTCATCGGAGGTCATCAGCCAGCCGGAGGCGAGATCGAGGCGAGATCGAGGCGAGATCGAGGCGAGATCGCACCTGGACCGCGTCGCAGCTCACCGCGAAGAGCAGGACGCCCACGCCGAGCGGCGACGAGCCCTTTCCGGTGCCGCCGCCGCCGTGGTCGGCGAGCGTGAAACCGACGAGGCCCGCGCACAGCAGCACCGCCGCCAGCTGGTCGGCGAGCGTGTACCGCTTGCGCAACAGCAGGGCTCCGAGCGCCATCGTGGGCAGCAGCTTGCACGACTTGACGACCACCTTGATCGGGTACGAGACCCAGCGCAGCGCGACATTGCCCGAGACGAGCGACGAGAGCACGAGCAGCGAGATGCGCAGCAGCGTCCACACCGGCACGTTCCTCGGGTCGCCGCCAGTGATGCACAGCCAGAGGAGCGAGAGGAGCGCGCAGCAGCCGAACTCAAAGGACGAGATGATCAGAGGCAAGCCCTTCATTCCCTCCATGAGCTCCTCCTGCAAGACGGCGTGCAAGCAGCCAGCGGCGATGAGGATGAAGGGCAGCAGCGGCGTCATCCGTGGATTCATGAGAAACGAGGGTATCTCCAGCTCCGCCACCGGGGCCGCGGCACTGACCGACGCCTTGCCGTGGGCGCTGGTGGGAGATGCGGCGGCCGCCTTGTGCGGGGACGGAGCCGACATCGGGACGGCGCCGACGTCGTTATACTTGAGGTTCGCGGCCGTGCACATGGGACACACGTCGCCTGACAGTTTTGAACACCGGAACTGAGGAGGTTCCATGAGATCCTGAGGAGATTCACGACCGAAGCGCTCCTCGCCGCAATCTACACACACCCCCAGGACAACCACAGCACTGAGCCAACGCTTATGTAATAAACTGCGCTCACCGTCCCTCCATAGCATAGCTCTCCTCAAGTCGCGAGACCCGCAGGCGCTGCGAGGGCGGAGTCTCGCGAGCCCACGACCGCGCCGCCGGTCGGAGTGCGAGGCCGGCACGGGAGCAGCGGAGGCGCCTCGTCTGCGCCCCTCGCCCCTCGTCGTCGTCGTCGTCGACCTCGCCCCTCGAGATACCGTACTGGTAGGCCGAACTGCTCAGCGGTAGACGACCTCGGACGCGAGGTTGGCGGCCACTAGCGTCTCCCACTTGTTGCCATTCTCAAGGAGCTTCTGCTTGTCGTAGAGCAGCTCCTCGTGCGTCTCGGTCGCGTACTCAAAGTTCGGCCCCTCGACGATAGCGTCGACGGGGCATGCCTCCTGGCAGAAGCCGCAGAAGATGCACTTGGTCATGTCGATGTCGTAGCGCGTCGTCTTGCGAGAGCCGTCCTCGCGCACCTCGGCCTCGATGGTGATCGCCTGGGCGGGGCAGATGGCCTCGCACAGCTTGCACGCGATGCACCTCTCCTCGCCCGTCGGGTAGCGCCGCAGCACGTGCTCGCCGCGGAAGCGGGGCGACAGCGGCCCCTTTTCGTTCGGGTAGTTGATGGTGACGCGGGACTTCCAGAACATGCCCATCGTCAGCTGCATGCCGCGCACCATCTCCGTCAACAACAGCCCCTGCGTCGCGCCCACGAGCGCCGAGTGCAATGACGCGGTGCCGTTGTCGCTGTACACGGGGGGTGCCGGGTCGGCGCTGCCGTGCCAGGGGTTGAAATCGGACTTGGGCGCCGACGCGAGCGAGCGCAGCGACGTCCGCACGAGGGGCGACGCGCGCACGCGCGCCACAGACGAGGCCGCGGGCCGGTGCAGCCGAGCCAGCATTCCCTCACGTGCGATGTAGGCAAGAGTCGCGCGATCGCCTGCTCACTGAGGAGTTCTATCAAAAACGTAATTACAAATGTAATCACGTCCCATCTTAGTTTCAGTTTCAGTTTCAGTTTCTTCGCGGTCCCCCCACGCTCACTCCACCTACCTTACAAATACTCCGCTGAGGGGTGGGGGAGTACGTGCCCGCGCTCACGCGTGCGTTGCCTTGGGCCGGTGTGTGGCCTTCGGTCGGCCGAAGATGAGCGTCTGGGGACACGCTGGTGCACGGAGCCGGACGCCCAAAGTCGCATGCATTTCATTCACCAGAGCCCTTTT
>Ga0210240_101417_pt1 | contig 17995 bp, 12 predicted proteins | sample ChrtobMetP5a_4mM_FD_155463 | JGI IMG/M metagenome (GOLD analysis project Ga0210240, IMG submission 155463) | Chrysochromulina tobin associated microbial communities from unialgal haptophyte culture, Seattle, Washington, United States - P5a_4mM | ecosystem: Host-associated > Algae > Haptophytes >...
GGGGGGGCGTCAGTGAGCGAGCCTCATATGTACACTAGTCGGCTCTGAAACGTCTGACCGTTTCTCTAGGCGCGTGTTTTGTCCGTTAGGGTTTTTGGGATTCAGCAGGGAGTTCTCACGGTCTGTCTGTCTCTCTGCCCGCGCTCGCCCCAGTGCACGCGGTTAAGCTTCCGAGCTCCCTTTAACTCGGTCACGTATTTTCACGTTTTCGCGCGCGCGCGCCGCGTTGTGTTGAACTGCTCGCGGACGGGGGCGTTCTCCTTCGCAGCTCTCTGTCCCCCCCGTGTCAGCGAGCTGCTGGGCGTGCTGCTGTCCCACGGCTCTCGTCGCCCGCCAGCCGCTCACCCAGTCGTTTCTCACCAAGGCGCCTTGGGCATGATGCGCGGCTATCTGGAATGTCCGGAACATGCCATCAGCCACATTCTCGGCCCGACCCAAGAGGTGGCTTACTTCCTGCAAGTTAAAACGGGAGCCAGCATTCAGGTGACGACGAGCGTCAATGGTATGCGCATGATCGCCATCGTCGGTACTGCTGTCGCCGTCCAGCAGGTGCAGCAGCACCTCCAGCATTCGCTCAGCCATTTTCAACAAATGCAGTCAATGATGGTGCCAGGCGGCGGCATTCTGAGCCACCCTCTCGGCTTCTACCCTCCTGGGTATGATCCATCAATGGCACCGCCGATGATGCCCGTGCCCATGGGTGCACCACAAATGCAGATGACACCCGTGGGGTGGCCCATGTTCGCGCCTCTCGGGGCGCCGATGGGTGTCGCCGGCCATCCATTCTCGTCGGCGCCACTGTACGCGAGCGTTCCGCACACGGGCGATCCCGACGCACCTTGGAACGCGGAGGCGTTCGCAGCCGGCACGTATCCGCCGACGCTGCCTCATCAGCCTCCGTGGCTGCCGCATCAAACAATGTGGCCACACTCGTCTCCGCTGCCATCCTCGTCAGATGCCTCGCAGGCTCCACCCCCTCGTTCGCAGCAACCCCGGCCGCCACGAGAGACACCGGTGACGAAGCCGCAGGCTGAGCTAGAGCCGCCGGCGTCGCAGGTGCCAATGCACGAGCCGCCTGAGTGTGTGCCAGCAGAGGGTGCCGCCCAACCAACGGCATCAGCGCTTGGCTCACCGCTGCTGCCGCCCGATGCTGCGACGGATTCCAGACGGTCAGATGAGCCGACGGACTCGCTCGAGCGCACTACGAGCGGATTCTCCACTAGCTCTGAGAAGCTGGAGCGCACTACCAGTCTCGGGAGCACTGTGGCAAGTGAGAGTACCGAGGAGGGGAACGAAACCAGTTCAAGCACGGGACATGGACACTCGCGATCGGCGCGCCGGCGCAACCAGCGTGTTCGTGCGAGAGCTGCGCGCGCCAACGAGCTCATGTACGATAAGCAGCAGCAGATGGCCGGGCACGGTGAAGCATCCGCGTCCGCGATGAGCCCACCTCCGTATGCTCCAATGCACATGGGTCCGATGGATCACATGGGTCCCATGGGTCTCATGCCGATGATGGCACTACCGTACATGCCCTCCATGCACGTACCGACACCGCCATATCCCTTCCACCCGGCCATCGCTGATGCGGCGTATGCTGCGCAGCGGGCAATGGCTGCTGCCATGATGCATATGCCGAGTTCAGCACTACGTTCACTACGTGCACTCCCGCCCTACGCGCACTCTCCGATACACTCGCCCCCGTCGCCTATAGCGCCGCGAGCGCCGCGCTCGCCAGTACTTCGAAGCGGCCCGTCGATGGCGATGCCGCCACACGTGCAGCCATCACAAGTGAGCGGCGCGAGCGCGCCTGATGCAGTGCCGGCTGTGCACGCGTTGGAGCATGCCGGGGGCTGTGACGGGCGTGCAGCTTCGCCGCCAGCCGCAGCCCCTTCACGACCGTCCGCATCGGTCGACTTGGCGCCCGATTCGGCGCCCCTCGATGATCTTATGGCGCAGTGCGCCCTGTCCACAGAGAACACCGTGAGCTCCGAGTGCGCCTCGTCGTCAGCGCCATCCCTCATCGTTCAGGAGGCCGCCTCGTTGCTCCATGACGCTCGAGTACGGGCCTAGGGCAAATCAGGTATGTGAATGCTTAGGCCGCGGCGGGGTGCGCGCGCATGGACGTGACTTCGTCAGTGTGCGCGCACCTATGCCGCGAGCCTCGCCCTTGTGCCGCCTGAGTCCACAGCCGCTAACCTACAGAGTGGCGCTGCGGGCGAGCAAAATGCGACGTGGGCTCCGGCGAACCCTCAGACCCCAGCCTGCCTTCTGATGAAAGAGGGAGGCGCTCTGCAATGTGCAAGCGTAGGAAGGCATCGACGTAGGAGGATATCGGCGTGAGGGTCTTATCGGCTGGGGATGGCGCTCCTCCAGACCTGGCCCATACAGTGGCCTCCGTTAAATATGGGCCACGGCCCACTCTTTGCCCGCCGCCAAGCAGGCCATCGGACCGGCCGCCTACGGCCAGCAACGGGATGGGCAGGGATCCGTGGTGAGGCTGTCCCACGCCGCTTGCCGTCCTGGGGGTCTGTTCCTTTGCGTGAGCGTCCCGTAAGGAAGAGCAGGTCCACATGGGGGATGTCGCTGGCGCTACAGCTTAACCTCGGAGCTCGCCTCGCGTGGGCTGCACAACTGCACTTGTACATGTACTTTGACTCATGTACAAATGAGTTTTCGCAGTCACCGGGGATGAGTCCGCTGTGGGACACCTGTCCGTCATTCTGAGCTCTCTCTACGTCAGAACCGCCGCGACGACGCTTTGCGGTCTTTGCGCGGAGGCGCGGCAGCACACGCGGGTTGTCTCGTGCCCGTTCCGCACAGGCTGTGTGTGAGCGCTGGAAGGACGAATCCACCATCCGCGGCACTGGATGCTGTTCCCAATTGTGGCTATCGTGGCAGTCGCTTTTGTGATCTTTTTTTTCCTCGTTGAGAACCTCAGCATTGCGGACATTTATGACATCGTAATTGTGCGTATGACAAGGGTTTGGTATGCGGCCGTGCTCGATCGCCTTGAGCCAAACAGTCGGCTGCTTGACGTTGGCATAGGCACAGCCACGGCCCTTGTCAGCGGCAAAAATAAATCCGTGATCATAGACAAGCAGCTAAAGATCATAGGCATCGACTACGAGGCAGCTTACGTCAAGAAGGCAAGCTTTGTATGCCAACAAGCAGGCCTCAGCCAACAAGTCAAAGTCTACTGTCAATCCATTTACGACGACAAGCTCCATGGCCTCTTCAGCACCGAGCGCGAGCGTTTCGATGCCGCCTATTTTTCGGGCAGCATCACCCTGATGCCAGACCCAGCTGAGGCGCTCAAATGCGCCGCGCGCATGCTCAAGCCGGGCGGCGTCATTTATGTGACGCAGACTTTCCAGAATCGTCCGAGCCCGTTCATGGAGTGGCTCAAGCCGCGCTTACACAAGCTGACCACCATCGACTTTGGGCGCGTCACCTATCACACAGAAGTGGCACAGATTGTGCGAAAGGCAGGCATGGTCATTGCCGAGGACGCTCCTGTGCCAGGCTCGATCAACAATGCGAACCAGACGGCCAGAATGCTCGTCGTCAAGCAGATCTTCTCGGGGTCGGTGCTTAATCCGTACAACTCGCAAGACATGCGATCTGTGTAGGGGGATCCTTTTCGCTTCCATATCCGCATCCTCCGGCGCCGGCAATTGCGGCGGCCGAGAATGGCCGCGCGCACACACGAAGAGCCAAAGCGTCCATACACCGCACGACGATGATTCGATGGCGGCAACTCAGAGGTGCGAGTATAGCCGAGAGAAGTCATATCTTGATATATTGTGTGGTCACTTGCCGAAGTCACTTGGTCACTTCTGACTTCAGTCACAGCTCTAACTGTTTGAGGGCGGATGACGGATCCATAGTTCCTACACGAGTACCGAGTCTTCACACTTGCGCTCGGCATTGTTTACGTTCAAGATCTAAAATAGAAAAAAATCGAGCAAAATCGCCGATTCGCCCCGGCCGCCGTGGCCCCCCAGGGTACCGCGCCGCCGCCGGTTGCAACTGTTCGAAGTTGACAGATCCACCAGGCACCGGCGCCGACCGGACCACACACTGCGCACGGTGCACTTACAAACTCTTACCGGACTCCAGAAGCGCCCACGATCATGACACTCACACCGACGGCGCGAGAAAGGGCTATAGAGCGAGCCAGTCCACACGTGCTTTTCACACAACGACGTGGCAGGCCCGCCTAGGACGCGCATGAAACCCAGCGGCACGGCTGTAATGTGGATGTGATGATGAGGCGACGCCGTGCATGATCTATACGGGCGTCGGTAAAGCCGGTACCTACCGTCTAGGTAGCCGATGCTGATCGTTCGTTAGAATGCGCTGTGCTTTATTATGGTCTCTTTTATGAGTTTCATGCGTGGGACAGATTGGGATGCACCGACCTGCGCCGCGTGCGAAAGACAACGTTGCAACACATTCGAAAACCGCTCGTCACACGCAACAGCACGACGCACAATTATTATGTGGCAGCGCGGCTTCAAAGTGCTACTTTGAACTAATTCTACCTCTTCTTTGAGCTCACATATCTCATGAAGGTGGCAACGAAGGTCACGGCAGCCGCCAGCAGCACGCATGGCCCGGCGATGGCCCACCATCGATCAGGAAAGAAGCGGTGGAATGACGTGACACTTGTGTCAACAAACGGTGCGACGAGCACCCACGTTGTGTAATATGCAAAGATGGCGACGGAGAGCACTAGTCCAGCCACGCCGACGACCTTGTCGCCTGCGGACATGAGCAATCGGCACGTGTGGGGAAAAAGTTGCGGAGCGGTTTCGGTTCGACAGAGATGGAACCAATCGCGGGGGCATGGGTCTCTGCTCATCGTCGCATCACAAAAGGCGCTCTTCACAGACCGATTCCTGCTGGGAAACTCGGAATTATGGCGGCATCCGCGTCGCCATCCGCTCCGGACGCGCTGCCTGCGCCACTGGAAGGGCTGCTTTTGGACGCTACGTCGCACGAGGCGCCCATTGGTCTGCAGAACCTGCAAAGGGCCCAGCAGTGCGTCGCGAATCTCGTCAGAACCGAGGTGCTTCCCGCGCTGTCTCAGGGCGTTGCACAGGATGGAGTGGCTGCATCAGATTCTGCAACAGGATCCGCGACACGTGCTCGACTTGTGAACGGCCTCAAGATGCTCTGCTCCGTGTGGCAGCGCGGCGAGACGCTGAGGCCACTGCTCGTCGCTCGGCACCTTCCGGTTGAGCTCGCTGCGTTGCTTGAGCTGCTGCACGGCCCGTCATCTGAGGAAGCTTGCAGCGATGAGTCAGCTTGGTGCGCGCAACGTCTCGACGAGCTACTAGTTGAAGAGCCACCCCTTGCCCTCCTAGAGGCGCTTGTCTCGCTGCTGCGACGTCCTGACGCACCGTCGTGGTTGCGCACCTCGTGCAGCTCGCTCCTGTCTCGTTGCGTGCTGCGCCCCGGTGGCGTGCCGAGCCTGCTGCTCAGCTTAGGCGGCCACCGGACCTCGGAGGCCGACCGCTCCTCGGCGGGGCTCCAGGCTGTCCGATTACTCAGCTGCGTGCCGGCCCATTTGAGCGCGAGCGAGTACATCGCGTGCCTCGCCCTCCAGCTGCTACCCATGCTGGCGACAGACCGACCAGAGCTCACGACCCCTCCGGCAGACGCGCCATCGCCGCCACCGTTCGCGGGCTCGCCGGCGTTACCCGAGATGACGAATGAGTACGCACGGTCGGTGGCCGCGATGTTGATTGGGACGCTCGCACGAAAGGCGCCAGGCGCGTGCGCGGAGCACTTGCTGCAACCTATCCTCGCCCCTCTGCTGGCACACTCTATCGATGGCGTGGCCGGCGCCCATCCCGGCGCCTCACGAGAGGCTTCCGCAAATCTGCTCCCATGCCTGCGCCGCCTCGCAGCGCTACTCACCGCGTCGCCACCTCCGCCCGCTCAAGTGTGTGAGATGATCCTCGCCTCGGGAGTCTTGCCACCACTCGCCCGACTAGGCGCGCGCACCAGTTCGGAGCAGGAGGAGCTCGCATTCCTCGTCGCATGCGATCCTGAGCTCGCCGAGCTCGCGGAGCAGGACCCGACGCTCGCCCGCCTCGCCGTGCAGTCGGTTGAGAGCCTCCTCCTCCTCTCCGGCGCTCGTGCCACCATACCCTTCGCTCAGCTGCTCACGTCGCCGCGGACACCCACCCTCGTGCCGGTGCCCCTCGCCCCATTAGCGCGACTCGTGATCCACTGCGCACGGAACGGAAAGATAGGGCAGCGCGCCGTGGCCAGGCTGGCCACAGCCCTCTTGTCCCGCGCACTCGGCGTGCTCGCGGCCGTGTCTGCCCGTCAAGATGAGGATGCTTCTGATCCTGAGCCGACCTCCGATGCGCTCACGACGGCGCTTGAGCGGCCCCCGCCCGCGGTAGGGACGCCGTCGTGGGCGTTCGACTCGGAAGAGCGGCAGCGAGTGGTCGCAGCCGCGCTGCTGCTGCTCGACGGGATGGCGGCCGAGGAGCTCACTGCGTTCTTGCAGGCCGAGCCACAGCCGGCACTCGAGCTGCTGAGGGCCGTATTGCCCGCGGCTGTTGGCCTCTCCTCGTCGATTGTTGGCGAGGTGGAGCAGGTGGAAGCGGCTGCGGAGCGGCTGGGGATGTGTCTCACGGTGGTCGAGCTGCTCGTGCCAGCGGCGACGGCGCTCACAGCGCTGCCCACGCGAGCCCCTCTCATCCCCAGTGCTGCTCGAGGCCGCATGCTACCGTCGGCATCCACTTCTTCGACGGCGCCGCTCTCGTCTGCCGAAGCCATTGATGAGCGTTGGACGCTGCGTCAGGGGCTGCGGGAGCTGCTGCCGCTGCTCGTCGCAGCGAGCCGCGCGCCGCTGCTGGCTGCGGCCATCACGGAGAGGGCCCTCGCGGCGAGCATTGCAATTGCTACGCTGCCTCTCGGGCCTCGTGGATCGCCGACGGCTCATCCGCCTACAGGTGGCGTGGGCGGCGAGGAGGGCGAGGGCGGCGAGGAGGGCGAGGAGGGTGAGGGCGGCGAGGTTGCAGCCAGAGCCTGCCAGTCGACGGACGAGCGGTCGCTTCGTGAGGCTGCCGAGGAGATGGTCGGTCCCATCCCGATGCGAGCCAAGGGACTCCATACGGTCGCTGCGCTCTTCAAGCGTCGCAGTGCCGCTGTGATGCAGCAGCTGGACATGGTCGTTGACCTGTGTGAAGCTCAACTGCAGCACCCCGAGAGCTACGTGTACCAAGCAGCGCTAAATGCCCTCGAGGCCGCCGCGTCTGCTGCCCCCTCGCGCGTGTTGCCTCGGCTCGCCCAACAGTTGCTCCCGCCCTCGAGCTCGACGAAGAGAGTGCCCCAAATGTCCCAAAGTCCCAGCCCCTTGCCCCAAGCACCGATGCCCCACATGTCGGCGCTCAACCCGCAGGCTGTGCTTCGCACGCGCGCACGCTTGGCTGCAGAGGATGCAGGGGATGCGCCGATGGAAGGCAACGGCGTCGACCTCGGAGGCATGGCCCAAGGCGCCGGCGAGGATGACGAGACGCTCGATGCGCCAACGGAGCGTCGGCTCAAGGCTGCGCAGGCCATCTGCCAGGCGGTGCGGCGGCTCGGCGAGACGCTCCCGCCCCATGCGGAGGCTGTGATGGGAGCGCTGCTGGTGGGTGTGTGCGACCCGTGCGCCGCTGTTCGCCACTCTTGCCTCGGTGGACTCGCCGATGTGGCAGCGACCCTGCGGTTGGCTCTCCATCCGTGGGCCGTGGAGCTCTTGCAGGTCACCGGCGCTGCACTAGAGGGCGAGACTGATGCCGCAGCGCGCAGTGCTGCTTGCTACTTGCTCGGGCTGCTGCTGCAGAGCCTCGGCACCGACGCCCTCACGGTGCTCTCCCCCCGCCAGCTCACTGCCATCTACCGACGACTCAAGATCCTGCGTGGCGGCGCGGCCCAGGCCGACCCCAAGCTCCTCGGTCACGTCGACGCGGCCCTCGAGCAGATGCGCCAGCTTGGCCTAGCCCTCGTGCGCGGTCGTGGCAGCAGCTTGGAGAATGGCCCCGTGCTTTGGGGCAGCGAGGGCGAGAGCACGATGGAGCCCGAGGGTATTTTGAGGAGCATGGAAAGGCTGAGGCTCTCCCTCGCCTGACGGCTTGCCGCACCCGAATTGCCGCTTCACGCAGGGGTTGCAGAAAAGTGCATTTCACTTTTATGTTTCTCAGATAAACTCAGTGCGACGACGATACGGTATGAAGCGGTCATATATGAAGGTCAACGATTACAACTTGCTACCGTTCTGGCCGCGGCGGTACGAAGAATGCGATCCGAAGAGCATCATGCGAATCTGAATGCGAACCGGGGTCTCATCTCTCATCCTCATGCTGACCGGGGATCCATCGATCATGTCTCTGAACGGTGAACGCTCAGGTGGATAAGCAGCCACCGCGGTCGTGCCGCTTAGCTCGGCTTTGCTTCACGGAAGCGAGGCTTGACGTATGCTGAGTCCCATCAGCTGACGTGCCGCAAAATCGCGCAGCGAGCTCTTGCGCCCATCCGCGGCCTCGGGGCGCAAGCAGTCGGCGCTTGCGCCTCCATTGGGGACCCTCGGAGGTCGAGTGCTGCCCGCTGCGTCCCCAATGGAGGTTGAGGTCGGACGAGAGCGAGGCACCGACGGAAAGGCAAACGGAAGCGTGAGGTAGGCGCGCGCAAAGTCGACCCGCGACACGACCGTGCAGTAGTCAAGCATGGCGAGCACGCGCCGCTCGCACTCGTTGACGCGTCGCATCGAGACCGGGCGCGCGTTGGCGTGGGCGCCGCCAGCCCCCGCGTACGGCAGCAGCAGGCAGGGAGCGCACACGTCGGCATTGCTGATGGGGTAGTCGGAGTCGTACACCTTGGCAGCGATGACGAGCACAACGAGCGCCGTGAGCGCCCAGCCGTCGCTCTGCAGAAGCGCATGCCGCATCGAGGGCTTCATGCGCTTCAGGTAGACGACAGCTGCGAGGAGCGAACACGGCTTGAAGAGCGCTCGTCCGCAAATGGAGCGCACCAGCCGGTGGGTCTCGTCAAGGGAGGGAGGCGAGGCGAGGCCCGCCTCGGCCGCGTACGCACACAGAGCGCGCGCCAGGTGCATCGCGCACTCGTTGTAGCCGGGGCGCTCGATGGAGTGGCGAAGGCCCGTGGCGATGGCTTGCAACCCGTCGCTCGCACACACACCACAGGGATGCAGCGAGTGGTCGGTGTGCGGCGACAAAGGCGATCGAGCACGCGCGCCCGGCTCGTTAGCCATGATCGTGTCGGGCGAGCACGGCAGCGAGCAGGGCTCGACCAAGTCGGCCGCCGACAGGTCGCCCGAGAGCATGCGCACGGCGCAGTACATGGGAACGTTGAGGAAGCTAATCAACTCGGGCGAGACGTACTGCAGCTTGTCGGTAACGGTGGTGAGCCACGCGCCGAGCGCGCGAATGCGCGTGACGACCACCTCGGGCTCCCATCCCGCACGCAGGAACGTCTTCGGCGGGAAGGGCGGCAGCTCTTCATGCTCCTCGGACAGGAGGCGTGGAAATCGCTGCTGCAGCAGGCGGTGGAGCTGGAGGAACTCGCGGTAGCGGCGGCGTGCGCTCCCCAGCTCCTGGCCCAGCCCTACGGTGACCGTCACCTCGTAAAACACCACGATCGACGCGATCGGGTCGCTCACAGTCTCATCCGCACTCATATCGGCACTTTTGATCGCGGCATGAATTGAATTGCCGCCAGGAGCAAATCCGCTGTCTCTCAGGGGCTCATCGGGGGGCAAAGGCTCGGACGCGCTCGCCGCGTCACTCGTCAGGTTGGGCGTGGAGCGGCTGTTCCGTGCCGCGCGCGACATGCTTGGTGACATGCGGACGCTCGCCCCTGCTCGGCGGCAATCAGCGCAGTGCCGCCCACATGCACCATTTGACGAGATTGGGGCTTCGTCAAACTACTCGATGACGTGCGCCTGTTCCAGCCGCGCAAATCGGTGTACACAACGTGCTCGTGACACACACCCATAATGATAATTTTGCACATGCAGTGTGTTCACCTCAATTACAATTGTATTTGACTTCAATCGATGATCTCGTCGTTATCATCGTGGATCAGCCGAGTGAGCGCCGCGTTGGCCGCCCGAGAGCGGCTCACTGGTGAGGGGCTGTCTTCCGTCAAGATTGCGCCTCCTTGGCGCATCGGAAACGAATTCGCCACTGAGCCAGGAGCCAAGGTCGGCTCCCGAACTTTCAAGTCAGCTGCGGGCGTCATCGGCAGCCTGGCAGGCCCCGGGGACTGTGGGCCGCTGCCCGGTTCATCAGACAGCTTCACGCCCACGGTGGCCCGAACCGAGGCGTTACGCGCGCGCCTCAGGTTGAGCAGGCCAAGCATGGCGAGAAGTCCAATAGCGAACAAGATCGCTACAGCCCGCGCAGCGACCGCACCGCCGGTGCCAGGAGAAGCCGCTGCCACGGAAAGTTGCCGGGGCGGAGGTGGAGCCCCTGGCGGGAGCGGCGGCCCTGGTGGGCAGCCTCCCCACCTGTGGAGCACGAGGGATGCACAAGTCTCGCAAGTGTCGACCCCGCTGCTCGTGATATTGACGCCGTGGTCAGAACCGAACACTGGCATGAGGTCTCCAGCGCGCGCTGCTTGCACGCCAAGCCACACCTCGCTCAGCACGCATCCGCTGGCGCACCGAAGAATCGGCGGCGCTCCCACGTCGTCCTCGAAGGCCGCGCGAAGGCCCGATGCCGAGCACTGGCCACTCGCCACTGATCGGCGGAGCAGTCGGTTGCCTTGGCTGAGCTCGAGGCTTGCGACGAGCCGATCCGCACGGTCAAAGTACGTCCTTTGCGTCCAGCCCGTGCACGTGCCGTGCCGCGCCCACTCATGGGCAGCAACTCCGGGGAGGAAGGCGTAGCTGAGCGCGTACGTTCGCCAGCCACTGGAAGCGTTGAACTCCTCGACCACAGAGGGCGCGAGCGTTGAGCAAGGCGTGCCGACCTCTTCGACAGGAGACTGCGTGCTTTGCGTTGCAATCGGAGTGCACTGCGAGTAATTGAACTCGATTCGATTGCAGTACTCGGGCCACCTGAAGGTACTACTACGGCCGCGGTACTCGGGCCACAGCCCGTGCAGTGAGAGTGCGTTCAGTGCGTAGGCTGAAGCGGGCAAAGCATCCATGGCGGCAATGAGCGGTCGGCTAGCCGAAAAGCTCCGCGACGGGCACGACCCAAGAGACAGTTGCGGCTGCCATGCCAACGCCAAGATGTACTGCTCGATGGTGCCGGCCTCGCCCATCCTGGTACTGTACGAAAATCTGAAGGTAATTGAGCGACTTCGCGCGCCAACTCAAACATGTGGACCTATGCTGCACACCCCGGCTGGAGGCACTGGGCGGATCCGGTCTGTATTGGGACTTACATGTGTGAGTACCCGTAACAGAACCCCTAATCTGTGGTTCATCTCTCGCCATTGGCGGATCTTGGCGAGTAAGGCACACATGTTGGTGGTCGTGGTGGCAGTGGTCGCGGCCTTCCAGCCGTTCTTTCCGCCATGCGGCGCGCGCGTGTCCCGGTTTCCGCCGGTCACCATGTCGGCCTCCTTCGATGATAAGCCGCTCACTGGGCCGCAGAGGGTAGTGCGCGCCGTCACCTTCTGGTCGAAGGTGGTGCCCATCCTCGCTGCTTACAAGGCCGTCGAGGTGACGGGCAAGGATCTGTCCGAGAAAGAACTCGAGGCCAAATATCAGGAGCTGCACGAGTGGGGCAGCGAGCGGCTGGAGAACACCATCAAGGAGCTCAAGGGATTTTACGTCAAAACGGGGCAGGTCATCTCCACGCGTGTGGACCTCTTCCCTGAGCAGTACACGTCGCGGCTCCAATCGCTCCAAGACGACCTTGACCCCATGCCCGCTTCAGTGGTGAGGGAAGTCATCAGCCGTGAGCTGCTGCAGGGCGAGCCGCTCGAGAGCATCTTTGCGAGCTTTGACGATAAGCCTCTTGGAGCCGCGTCAATTGCGCAGGTGCACGCGGCGACGCTGCGCGACGGTCGCAAGGTGGCTGTCAAGGTCCAGCGGCCCAACTGCGAACCAAAGCTGCGTGGCGACATCGCCAACCTCAAGTCGTTCTCCAAAAAGCTCGCGAGTGCGCTGCCAGTCGACTATTACACCGTCTTTTGCGAGCTCGAGCGCGCGCTTGACGGTGAGCTCGACTTTTTGGCAGAGGCACAGGCGGCGCTCAAGGTGTACGCGTCGGTCTCGCACACGGCCGACGGCAAGCCTGTGGCGCCCGCGGTGGGTGTGCCGCTGCCGGTGCAGGGTCTCGCCTCGCGTCGGGTGCTCGTGATGGACTTTGTCGAGGGGACTCCTCTCAACCGGCTCTCCGCTGAGATGGAGAAGCGCGGCATCAAGCCAGGCTCACCAGAATCGCAAATCGCGGGCCGTCGCATCCTCGAGCAGCTGACCGTCGCCTTTGGACGCATGATGCTCGGCGCGGGCTTCATTCATGGCGATCCGCATCCGGGCAACATCTTCGTGCAGCCGGGTGCCAAGGTCGCCCTCATCGACTGCGGCCAGGTGAAGCAGATCTCCACCGAGTATCGGCTCCAACTGGCCGAAGCGATCCTGCTCGTCAATGAGTGGGTGGAGACGGGCGGCTCGCCCAAGCTCATCCAGACGGCGCAGGAGAAGATGTCCAACTTTGGCGTCACCTTCGTCAACGGCTCGAAGCCCGAGGCGGCTGTCGCGCTCGCGCTGCTCCTGTTCGCTGACCCTGACACGCCGATGCCGGGTGGGTTCAGCTCAGCAGAGCTCTCGGACACGTCGCCGATCAAGGCGATCAACTCGTTCCCACAGGAGCTCGTGCTCCTCGGGCGCGCGACCATCCTGATCAAGGGGATTGCCAAGAGGCTTGGCATCAAGTGGTCGCTCGCGGATAAGTGGAAGGTGATGGCGCAGCAGGCGCTCGAGTGCGGTGTGGACGGCTGCCGAATGCCTACGTGGTCGTCGCCCATCTCGGCCATCCCCACGCCCGCCGACCTCGCCGCCGCCGCCGCCGGCAGCTCCGACCGCTTGCGCTTCCGCTCCGTGGCGAAGGCCTATGGCGAAACCAACAAGCTCGCAGTGCAATGGGCCACAGGCAAGGGGGCCTGGGTCGCGAGCAAGGTGGGCCGTGTCCTGCCCACGCGCGTCAAGAAGGCGGCCGTGTCGGTGGCCGCCAAACTCGCGGCAAGGAATGACTAGATGACGCGGATTCGGCCTGGATCCCCTGCGCGTGCGATAGTTGAGCAGTTCAGTAACTACTCAAAGGAACTAGAAGTGCTTTGTGGGTGTGTTTTCGTTTTGTTGTTGCGTGCCAACAGCCTTGGCGACTTTTTATCACGACGAGCGCTCTCGCGAGCGCACATCATTCCCGCGAAGCTCGCGCAGTCGCGCGTCCCGTCTCCCGATCTCGGCCATCTCTCGAGAGCACACGTCACGACCCACTGGACCATGCGGTTGACGATGTGGATGGGCCTGTCGGTAGCGGCCAACGCACTCAACGTGTCACCCATGGCAGGCGCCGTCACTCGCCGTGCCGCATTCTTGCTGCCGCTTCCGCTCCTCTTTCCGACCCAGCCAGCGTGGTCCACCGACGGCCTTGGGGTCGCTGATGGCTCCATTGGCGACAAATTCAGCGTGGTTGTGAACGGCCAGACGAGGCAGATGACTGAGATTGAGGCGCGCGACGCGCTGACAAAGAAGGTCGAGGCCGCAACAGCTGCTGGTAAGGGACTCGACATCGAGCGGCGCGGCCAGTTCAACGAGAAGGCCCTCTTCTCCGAAGATTTCTACTTCAAGTACGGGCTGCGCCCGACGCCGGACGACATGAAGGCGAAGCCCATCGACCCGGACCAGATGCCCTTTGTTCCGGTGCAGCGGCGCTACACAGGCTATAAGAAGTACCAGGAGCGCGTCTCCCAAGGCATTGCCCTGTATACTGGCGAGCTGCGCACTCTCATCCAGGAGGGCAAGTGGGCGGAGTTGAAACCGTTCCTCGACATTGGAACCAAAGGCCAAGGCAGCAATGCCCAGGGCGAGGGCACGGGCGTGGCAGCTTCGCCGATGCGCTCATCTTGCCGCGCGCTTGGTCTCTTCGCCAACACGGTGCTGCAGTCAGACAATGACAATGGTACAACGTACGCGAACCTGCTCGTTCGTCATTTCGTCAACGAGCTCTACTTTGCACTGGATGACATTGCGGCGGCAGCTGCTGCTCGCGATTCGAAAGCTGCAAAGCTAGCGTGGACGCGCGGCCGCGATTACATCAACACCTATCTGGAAATTGTTAACCGGAATATCAATGCCAAGGTCGGTGACAAATTCGCCATCATCGATGCGAGTCTTTGAGCCGCAGCGGTTTGAGCGTCAGCGCGTCGCGCAGCAGCGTGGGTCTCGTCCTACGCAGGGTCCCTTCGAGGGTGGTCCCCACAGGGTAACGGGGGAGAGGCAGAGGCCAGAGGGCCAGACCCCGCACCGCAAAAAGCCGAGCCGGGGAGCCGGTACGCTCCCGTTAGAGCTTCCCGAACGTTGACTTGAGTTCCAACGTTAAGGAAGCGTTAATTCCCCCCCTTATTGTTAACGTACTTGTTTCGTGTGGCTGAGCCTGTTTGATGTTAATGCAATTGTGTTTTTGGCGTAACACGTAATGATGATACACGGCATCGGGGCAATGAATAAGCAGACCGCGAGCGTAACGCCCGGCCGCCTAGCGTAGAATGTAGAAAACGCTTGCGTAATTATGTACGTCCGATCTCCAGGGACCAGGCCCTCTTTCACGAACGGGCTAAAAGAGATAACACCGTAGCTACATTAACTAGTGAACCAATTGATGAAGCTGAGGTTGAAGTCCTCGTGGACTTCTGGTCGGCAACGGTTCGTACCGCGATTCAGACGTCAGCCCAGGCACTGCTGCCTGCAACAAAGCCGAACGGCTGCCTCAGTCCTTCTTGCCCGTAGTTCAGCCGCGCTGGCGACACATCGTCACTTGCAACCGCGAACCAGATCATGAACGCGTCTCTCGCTGCGTCGAGGAGCTCGGCGAGGACGGTGCCCTGCACAGCAGCCAGCAGCGCCGCGCGCGAGGCCACCTGCCAGGCCTCTCGAGACTCGAACTCTGCAGCACGACTACCCCAGCCGAGCGGGGGGACGCTGATGTAGCTCGTGTGGAAGGGCAAGGACGAGGGCGAGGGTGGAGACGAGAGCGAGGTGGCTCGGCGTGCCTCGGGCTGGCGCCCCTGCAGCGCCCCTTGAAGTTCGACGCGCGGCTGCTGCGCACGCATGACCTCGAGTTGCTTTTTCGCCACCGTCGCCTGGCCGGCCAAGGATTGGCTCGCCTGCTGCTCAACTTCGCGCTCTCTCAGCTCCGCCACTTGCCGTCGCGTGGCCTCGAGCCGAGCCGTGGCTTCGAGGCGCGTCCTCTCCGCCTGACGCCGTGTAGCCTCCGCGTCCGCCGCCGTCGAGGCGATCGTGTCGGCAATCGTCTGCTTCGCGATCCGCTCGAGCATGTAAACTGCCTCCGCCTCTTGCTGGGCTGCGAGAGCTACCGCCTCAGCCTCCCTCGCATGGAGCGCCTCCGCCTCCGCCTGGCGCGCGCGTGCATCGAGCGCCGCCTGCTCCTCAGCCATCTCTGCGCGCTCACGCCCCCAGCCCGCGCGTGCATCATGTGCGGCGATGAGCGCCGCGGCAAGCACCTCGTCCAGTTCAGCGACTGCCACGGTGGCGTCGTGCTTGACCGCCTCGATGAGCTCCAAGGCTTCCCGCTTCGCCTGCTGCACGCTCTCTGCCTCACGCGACGCCGCCTCTGCTCGCTGCTCAGCACGACGCTCCTGTTGCTCCGCTCGGATCGCCCGCGTAGTGGCCTCCACGGCCTCCTGTGAGGCGGCCGCCGCTTGCGCGCGTGCCTGCTCGATCTCCCGCGCCGCCGCCCTGTGCGCCGCCGCCGCCGCCTCGCGCCGCTCCTCCTCGATCTCCTGCGTCGCGATGAGCGCCGCCGCCGCCGCCTCGCTACGCGCCTCGGCCGCCTCGCGCCGCGCCTCGACCGTCTCGCGCTGCGCCTCGGCCGCCTCGCGCCGCGCCTCGACGGCGCTGCGCCGCGCCTCGGCCGCCTCGCTACGCGCCTCGGCCGCCTCGCGCCCCGCTGCCTCTGCTTGTTGGCGCAACGTGCGGACACGCGACTCGGCGACTGCTAGTAGGGTGCCGCCCGCGGAACTGCTGGCATGCTGCCCACTTTCCGTCTCGTCGTCGGCAGCTGACGAAAGGATGTGAGCGCCGGCGGTGGCGCCAAACGGCGAGCCTGAGCGCCCAGTGGCCTCCGGAGCACCCGTGCATGCTGCTGGCGTCGCGGGCGTCGGCATCGCGGGCGTCGGCATCGTGTGGACGGCGGCGGCCATGCGTGCCGTAGCGTGGGCGGTGTAGGCCAGGGCGTGCGCATGCACAGTGGCGGCCTCGTTGGCGGCGGTGATGGCCGCCCAATTGCCGGCAGTGACGCGGTCAGTGACAGGTAGAACGACCTTTGGCTGCGCCGGCACGCCGACTGGCGATGCTGCTCTGGGATCCATGCGTGTGGGACCTCGCGACGCGGTGTTCGTAGCGCCCAAGCAACTCTGGAAGGGCGGCAGCTGAAGGGCAGCAAAGGCGATCGGCGGCGATGGAGGTGGGGGGCCACCCGGAGGCGGCGGCGGGGGCGTATGACCGGAGCGTTGCGACCGCGGAGGACGCGACGCGTCCCCGGCCGGGTGCGCAGGCGAGGGGATCAGATCAAGCTCGATCAGAGTTGCCCATCGGCGCCACAGCTGCTCAATGCTCGCACGCGCGCGTTCGCCTGCGATGGAACGCAGCAGCCCACCAAGCACATGTGCATGGCATCGGGCGATCGTCTTGCCGTCCTTCCGTGCCCGCCGCTGCGCGCTCTTGACGAGTTGCTCCTTCTCCTTCTCGGCAGCGACTGTGGCGGCGACTAGATCGTCGGTGGCAGCCTCACTCTGCGCCGTGCGCAGCTGTGCGGCCGTTAGCTGCCACGTGCGGAGCGCCAGACGGAGCACACCAGGGAGCTGCGCCGCCACTTTCGACCAGAGAGCGACCAGCGCAAGCAGCCGAGCCCCTTGCACTGCCTCGGCGCCGCGAGGGGTATCCCATCCCTGTGCCTGGGTAGCACTGGAGGCGGCGGTGGGGGGCGAGGCAGCCGCAGCAGCGGGGGCGGGGGGGGTGCCAGGCGCGCGGGCGGGAGCGGTGGCGGAAGCGGCGGAAGCGGCGGAAGCGGCGGAAGCGGCGGAAGCGGCGGGAGCGGCGGAAGCGGCGGAAGCGGCGGAAGCGGCGGAAGCGGCGGAAGCGGCGGAAGCGGCGGAAGCGGCGGAAGCGGCGGAAGCGGCGGAAGCGGCGGAAGCGGCAGCGGTCGCGCCCGTGTTCGGTCGTGGGGGCGTTGGCCGGAGCTCCTCAGGCAGCCACGCATACGCCCCCTCCTCGTGGCCGGTGAGAAGCACCCTCTGGTCGGCCGCCTGCAGCTGATGCTGCAGCCGCTCGCACTTGGCGAGGAGCTCATCATGACTCGCCCGCAGCGCCTCATACCGATCTCGATAGGCGGCGGCGGCGGCGGCGGCGGCGGCGGCGGCGGCCTGAGTGGTCTGCCCACGCCATCGGTGCAAGCTGACGCGCATCGGCCCGCTCTCGCTTGCACGCACGCACGCCCGCAGCAAGGCGCATCTCGCCGCCTGATGGGCGCTCTCCACCTGCGCCACTTTGGAAAACGCCTCGGCCGCCGCCTCCGCCGCCGCCGCCGCCGCCGCCCCCTCCGCCGCCGCCGCCGCCTCCGCCGCCGCCGCCCCCTCCGCCGCCACCGCCGCCTCCGCCTCCGCCGCCGCCGCCGCCGCCGCCTCCGCCTTTGCTTCTGCCACAGCGACAGTCTGCACCATCGCCCGCTTGTACGATGCCTCGCGTGGCCGTTCGTCGTCGAAGCGCGTCTGG
>Ga0210240_101418_pt1 | contig 17986 bp, 16 predicted proteins | sample ChrtobMetP5a_4mM_FD_155463 | JGI IMG/M metagenome (GOLD analysis project Ga0210240, IMG submission 155463) | Chrysochromulina tobin associated microbial communities from unialgal haptophyte culture, Seattle, Washington, United States - P5a_4mM | ecosystem: Host-associated > Algae > Haptophytes >...
TCGCCGAGCTCTACTCGCGCATCGACCACAAGTTCGACCTCATGTACGCCAAGCGCGCCTTCGTCCACTGGTACGTCGGCGAGGGCATGGAGGAGGGCGAGTTCTCCGAGGCCCGCGAGGACCTCGCCGCCCTCGAGAAGGACTACGAGGAGGTCGGCGCCGAGTCGGCTGAGGGCGAGGGCGAGGAGGAGGGCGAGGAGTACTAAGCGTACTTCCCCCTCCCCTCTGCTCAGTGCTCTCTTTGAAGTGAGCCAGATGGGGCTCCGTTGCGATCTACCGTACAATTTCGCATGCGGGCATGGTACAATACAATGTATGTCACGGTGTGAGTATCCACGTCGTCGGGGAGGGTTATTCTTACCAAAGCACCAGGTCCGTACATTGTATGAATGTGGGCGCCCTTTCGAAAAGACGTCGTCCCGGGCGCTTCCTGTTTCGCGTTACGAAAGTCAACTATGGCGTCGCCTCCACGCAAGCCCGTGCCAACTGGGATAGGTAGCCGGCTCGAGGCCATCGAAGCGCTCGACCGCGTGTCCAACGCGCACTTACCCGCGCGCCGGAACGCGCCGCAGCAGTCGCACCACGCCTACAAGTCGGACGCCGCATGGGGGCAGCCCTACGGTGCTCCGCAGGCGCTTCACCACGACGCGCCTACGTCGCCCTCGCGCATGCCGCGCGTGAGCCAGCCGCTGCGCGTCGAGCCACCGCCCGATTTCAACGCGCCCGCGCGCGTGCAGCGACTCAAGGGCGCCGGGGCGCGCAGCAGCGCCGACATCATGATGCTCAGCTCCAAGCTCGCGCGTCGGCCGATGGTGGGCGCGCCGACGGCGAGGGCGCGGCCCGATAAGATCCGCGACTACGACATGCGCGCCGCCGCGTGCCAGCGCGCCGGCCGGCAGTCGCGCGCCGCCCACCTCGTCTTCAACCAGGGCGTGCTGTACGAGAACATGGGCGAGGACGAGGTCGCGCTCCGCTGCTACAAGGACCTGCTGCGCGCGTCCCTGGATGCGGGCGACGCGGTGGGCGAGGCCCTCGCGTGCAACTGCATCGGCGTGACCATCCAATTGCGGGGGGGTGCCGATGCGATGCGCGAGGCCATCAAGTATCATCAGCAGCACCTTGCCATTGCCGACGTGCCAGGCAAGTTCATCGCCCACTGCAACCTGGGGCTGGCGTACCATGCACTGAACATGATCGAGGAGGCGACGATCAACCATCAGCACGCGCTGCGCTATGCGATCCGCATGTCGTCCCTCGCGGGCGAGTCGCTCGCCTGCGGTCACCTCGGTCTCCTCGGCTCTGCGGCCGATGCCGCCACCTCCAAGGTACGAGATTGAGATTGAGATTGAGATTGAGATTGAGATCGCCACGTCAAAGGTACGAGATCGAACGAGATCGAATCTGTACTCGACCCTTTCTCCCACTCTCTCGCTCTCGCGCTGCGTCTCACGCGCGCCGCCCCCCCGCCCCTCCCCCCTCCCCCCTGCCTTCCCCCCTATCCCCTCCCCCTCCCTCCCCCTTCCACAGGCGTGCACGCACCGGCAGCTCGACCTCGCGACGACGCTCCATGACCGTAAAGGGCAAGAGGACGCCTTTTTACAGCTCGGCGGCCTCGCGCAGGCACAGGGCGAGTACCGAGAAGCCCACGAGTACTTCGAAAAGGCCTTTCACGAGGCACAAGGGCACCAGGACACCGAGACGGCAAATCTGGCCCGCCTTTCTCTTGGTGTCACCGACGGCTCGCGCGAGTTTGATGAGTTCATCAAGGGAATGGCCGCAGCTTGAGCGGGCGGCGCGCCGCGTCGTGAGCGGGAGGAGCGCCGTCGTGAGCGTACGAAGCGCCGTCGTGAGCGGTGCATGCGCCGTCGTGAGCGTGACGCGCCGCGGCATGATGGCCGGCGGCGAGGCAACATCAGGCGACTTGCTGTACAGGCGGCGGAGGGCGCGCCGTGGCGAGCGGCGGAGGGCGCGCGCCAGGTACTGATTGCATGCTGATTGCCTCTCTCATCAGGAGCAGCGCCAGGCGGCGGAGGGCGCGCGTCAGGGCATCGCCGTGGCGAGCGGTAGACGCGCCGTGGCGAGCGGTGGACGCGCCGTGGCGAGCGGTGGACGCGCCGTGGCGAGCGGCGGAGGCGAGCAGCGCCCCATGGCGTACACGTCCACTCGGTCCAATGCATGCATCGGCCATGGCACACCGGCCATGGCACCGACCCAGACAGAGACAGGGAGAGGTCCAGGCTCTGAGCGGTGAGGTGAGCGCCCTGCTCAGATCTCTCCACCGCGTTTGACGACGTGTATCGTTCAGGGGGGTCAGAATGGTGAATCTTGCGGGTCGTCGTGCGCTCCGGGCCGCGGCGAGTTCGTGTTGACCCTCATACCCTTGCTCATACCTTCGTTTTCCACAGGGTATCTAAGCGCTTACAATAACGAGTCACCGGACACCGCACACGCCATACCGGGCCGCCGGCTTGTCACGTACCTCTCATCGATCTCTACAGACCCGAGACCGGCCATTTAGTTTTAGACGCACCGGCAAGGTACATGTAGCGCGCGCTCCGGGGACGGTGCAATAAAAGCACTTGAAGTCAAGTCAAATAACAACAACCGCGCCGCCCCCCGGGGTGGACCTCAAACCAAGGGGGGGGGGACAGCCAATTATTCACACCCGAGATGCCTTTTTCACACTTGTGCGGCTCCGCTTCGTGCGCGCTTCGTTGCTCTCCGTCGCTCTTCGTGCTCAACGTGCGTCGGTGCGATCGACGCGCACACCGCACCGCCTTCGCACACGGAATCGATCGAGTCAGCTCAGGTGCTTTCCTCCATGGTGCCCCGCGAGCACTCCTGCACCTTCGGAGGGAACACATGCGACTCCCTTTGTCTCCCTCAAAACTGCGTGCCTTATTTCACAGTCGCGCGCCGCCGCCGACCAGATGCAGATCTGCCTCCCTCCTCTCCACCCCCGCGCGCTTCACTGCACGTGACTGCCTAATCCTAAGACCCCGAGCTGGGCTGCCTCTCTCTCGAGACTAACTACTCGACACACGTCAAGCGCCCTTTCGAGCTTGCAGCCGCTTGTGGTCCCATATCTCCATGCTGCCGAATGCATGCATGCAGCCTAAGCCTCTCTTCTTCTCTCTTGTTCGCAGGATGATGGCGACGCTCATCAACTGTGTAGCGGAGAAGACGAATGCCCACAGCCACGGCGTCATGTCGGTGGCGTTTTCCCCGGACGGGACCAAGATTGTGTCAGGATCATTCGACCGCACGATCAAAGTCTGGGGTTCTGGTGCGCCGCGAGCTCAAAATCGCCCCTCCTGGCCAAAACTGACGCCTGTTGGCTTGTCCGGCAGGCGCGCTGGAGTTGTTGAGCGAGAAGACAAACGCCCACAGCGACTACGTCATGTCGGTGGCGTTTTCCCCGGACGGGACCAAGATCGTGTCGGGATCGGCCGACCGGACGATCAAAGTCTGGGATTCGGGTGCGCCGGAGTTCTCAAATCGCCCCTCCTTGAACAAAACTGACGCTTGTCCCCTGCAGACAAACTTGAGCTGTTGAGCGAGAAGACGAACGCCCACAGCGACAGGGTCAGGTCGGTGGCGTTTTCCCCGGACGGGACCAAGATTGTGTCGGGATCGTACGACAAGACGATCAAAGTCTGGGGTTCTGGTGCGCCGGAGCCCTCAAATCGCGCCTCCTTGGCCAAAACTGACGCCTGCTGGCTTGTCTGGCAGACAAACTGGAGCTGCTGAGCGAGAAGACGAACGCCCACAGTTACCCCATCATGTCGGTGGCGTTTTCCCCGGACGGGACTAAGATTGTGTCCGGATCGAACGACCCGACGATCAAAGTCTGGGATTCGGGTGCGCCGGAGCCCTCAAATCGCACCTCCTTGGCCAAAACTGATGCCTGCTGGCTTGTCTGGCAGACAAACTGGAGCTGCTGAGCGAGAAGACGAACGCTCACAGCGGCGTCGTCATGTCGGTGGCGTTTTCCCCGGACGGGACCAAGATCGTGTCTGGATCGTACGACCGGACGATCAAAGTCTGGGATTCGGGTGCGCCGGAGCCCTCAAATCGCGCCTCCTTGGCCAAAACTGACGCCTGCTGGCTTGTCTGGCAGACAAACTGGAGCTGCTGAGCGAGAAGACCCACAGCGACGTCATCATGTCGGTGGCGTTTTCCCTGGACGGGACCAAGATTGTGTCCGGATCGGCTGACCAGACGATCAAAGTCTGGGATTCGGGTGCGCCGGAGCCCTCAAATCGCCCCTCCTTGGCCAAAACTGACGCCTGGTGGCTTGTCTGGCAGACGCGCTGGGGCTGCTGAGCGAGAAGACCAACGCCCACAGCAACTGGGTCATGTCGGTGGCGTTTTCCCCGGACGGGACCAAGATTGTGTCTGGATCGTACGACCAGACGATCAAAGTCTGGGATATGGTCGATTGGTCCCGCAAAGATCATTTGATGTTCAACATCACCACCCAGCGATTTGTCTTGCAGCTGCTGTGGCTGAACAAATACAGCCTGAAGTTTCCTGATGATGTGCTTGATATGCTCATTGAAGCCTGCTTGCGAAGCAGGTGAGGCGGGGGGTGACGGCAAGACGAAGACCTGGTGTCGCAATCTGATCTCAGCAGTCCCTTGCTGTGCTTATGCTCACATGCCAGGACAGAGCGATTATGGGACCCTCGACCGGAGGCACCAGGCAGAGCGGGAAACGGCGAGATATATCGTACTGCGGTCTACGCAGTATTGGCGAGTATTAATATTAAAAGACACCGCAAAACCATGTCGCATGAAAAAAAGAAACGTAAGGCCATACTTGATACTACTTGGTACATCTACAACTCCACCCACCAGCACCCACCGCTCGCGGTTACGAGTTGATGTAGAACTTTGGTCTAGCACTAGCTTCGTTCTCTCTCCACTCAAGTCTCATCTGGTCTTTCTCGATGCGATGGCCAAGACTTCTCATCTTGACTTGTCTTGGCTGCACTTGTATTCATAGTCCATCTACTGTAGAACGATGCGTTCCGTGCTGATGGCAGCGACCCTGCTGCTGGCGGTGCACGCTTCTTCGCCGAGTCTTCGAGTCCCACGCATGCCCACCAGCAGCGTGCGGCGCTCCAACGTGCTGGCGTGCGCCGCCGAGGACGTCCGGGCAGAGCTGGAGGCCAAGCTGAAAGAGGCCGTGGCCCGCGAGGACTACAAGGCCGCGGCGGCGCTCAAGGCCGAGCTCGATGCCGCGCCTGTGCCCGTGAAGAAGCTGTACGCGTCGCTGCAGCAGAGGGCGTCGCAGCTCTCCTCGCGGCGCGAGCTCTGCGTGCAGGAGCGCGAGCACATCAGGGGGCTCGCCGACGCCTGGCCAGCCCACGAGCTGGCGCAGCAGTCGCTGTGGGAGCACTGGTTTGGCGAGTACGGCGACGAGGCGCGTAAGAGGCTAGTGGCCGCCGAGGGCGAGGCAGCCCAGCTGGAGTCACTCGTCGACGAGTTTCCCGATTGGGTCGAGCCAGCGAACCGGCTGGCGACGCTCCGGTGATGGCAAGATTGACCATTGACTGACCATTGATTGGCCCTTGAGTGGCCCTTGAGTGGCCCTTGATTGGCCCTTGATTGGACCTTGAGTGGACCTTGATTGGACCTTGATTGGACCTTGAGTGGCCCTTGATTGGACCTTGATTGGCCCATTGGTCCGGCTGGCGAATCTCCGGCATGCCTCGAGGTCACTTCATTTGAATCTCCGGCATGCCTCGAGGTCACTTCATTTGAATCTCCGGCATGCCTCGAGGTCACTTCATTTGAATCTCCGGCATGCCTCGAGGTCACTTCATTTGAATCTCCGGCATGCCTCGAGGTCACTTCATTCGACTGGATGGTCCTTGATGCCGTCCTCTGCCCTCTCGTCAGGTACATCGAGGGGGATTACCACGACTCCATCGCGCTGTGTCTCAAGATCCTGCGCCAGAAGCCCTGGCACTTTGGAGCTGGCAGGTGATGGCCTCTGATGGCCTCTGATGGCATCGGATTGGCCGCTGACTGGCCTCTGATTGGCCGCTGATGGCCGCTGATTGGCCCTGATGGCCTCTGATGGCCTCGGATTGGCCGCTGATGGCCTCTCTGATGGCCTCAGATTTCCACTGAGCCGTGGACACGTTGGGGCGGGCAGCGGGATCGTCATGTGCTACGCCAAGGTGGGCGAGATGCAGAAGGCCAAGGAGTGGGCCGCGGCGGCGATGCCAAAGCCGGGGCCGGAGCGCACGGAATGGGTGGAGCGCATGGTGGCGGCCATCGACGCCAAACTTGGGGAGCTCGATGAGATCGATGAGATCAGTGGGAGATGATCTGATCATCTCATGATAATCTCGCCGACGGCCGACGGAGACACGTGACGCAGACTTCTAGCGGCGGAGACCCGTTGCAGCAGTGTAGTGCGCTGAGTAGATTCCACGGTGTTCAGTTCGCACAAACAAAAATCAAAGCGGTCGCGCCCGCCCCTAAGTTTTAAGCGCCAAGCGGGCTCTCGTACACAGGGTACCCCACAACTACTCCTCGCTGATGTGTTGCTCGCGCGCGAGGAGGAGGAACTGCGCCGAGGTCGCGGACCGACGCACGAGGTGCTGTGACCAGGCCTCCTGCTCGGCCTTGATCGCCGCGCGCTCGGCCGCCGAGTAGAGCTCAGCGCCTCGCGCGTCGACGCCTCCGCTGATGTGCGTGCCCAGCGCGTTGACGAACTCGAGCGAGTGGAAGCGTCGTGTTGGGCGCTCGGCCGCCTCCGCGCGCCGCTCGGGGCGACGCGTCGGCGTGGGCGCTTGCATGCCGCTCGCGCCCGGCGCGGCGGCGGCGTCTCCCGCGCCCGAAACGGCGCGCCCCGTGGTGCCCGGGACTGCGCGCTCAGTGGTGCCCGGGACGGCGCGCCCCGTGGCGCCCGGGAGCGCCACCGGCGCCAACGGCTGCGACAGCCGAAACATGGTGTCCGGCCGTTGCTTTGGGTGGGTGGCGGCGAGGATGGCGGCGGCGGCGGCGGGCTCATAAGGGCGCACCGCCACCACCACGGCGCCCGCGCGCGCGCCGTCCTGGGCGCCTCGCTGCCTCGAGGCCGTTGGCAATCGCGACGGCTGCGCCGAGGACGTGGCGCTCACGACGGCGCGCTCGGCTCGATTAGGCAGGCTCGACGAGTTGCCATTTTGGGAAAGGCTCGTCCGACTGAGCGCCGTCGCGAGCGCCGCCGCCGCCGCCGCGTCCTCGCCGTCCAGAGCGAGCCGAGGCGCGGGCGCCGTCGTGGGCGTCGGCGCTCGACGCCAGCTCGTCGGCGGCGAGGGCGGGCCGTCGGCGCCCACGACGGCGCCCTCGAGGTGGTGGTGGTGGAGGGCGATGGCGCCGCGACGACGCGGCGGCGGCAGCAGGAGCGACGACGGGCCGCCATACGGGACGCCGCCGCCCAAATTAGGGACGCCGCTCGGGACGACGCTTGCATGCGGCAGCTGCACCGAGTACTCCGCCGCGTGCCTGTGGGGAAAAGGGGGAGGGTCGGCGCGCCGTGGTGAGCACTTGCATGCAAGGCGGGGGGTCCTCTGTGGGGTGAGGGTTTGGGATAGGGCATGGGTGAGGGTGAGGGTGAGGGTGAGGGTGAGGGTGAGGGATAGGGTGAGGGTGAGGGTGAAGGATAGGGTGAGGGATAGGAGTAGGCTGAGGGTGCGGGTGGGGGTCCACGAACGGATCGCCATCGACGGAGGGCGGCGGTGCGAGGCTGGTGGCTCCGAGGCGAGGCCGCAATGGTCGGCCGGCTGTAACGGCTGTAACGGCTGTGACGGTCGGCGAGCGAGATTGAGCGAGATTGTCATCGGTAGGCGAGCGTGGCTCTGCCGTGGAGGCATCCTGCTGCTGATGATGATGATGCTGATGATGATGATGCTGATGATGATGATGCTGATGCTGGTGCTGGTGCTGGTGGTGCTGGTGCTGCTCGTTGATAAGCTCCACCTCGATCCTCCGACGGCGCGGCGTCATCGACTCGATCGCCGCCCGCTCCCTGTCGCCGATGCGCGCGTTATGGTGAGCACTTGCATGCCAGGGGGGTCATCAGAGGCCCTCAGCGTCATCAGAGGCCCTCAGCGTCATCAGAGGCCCTCAGCGTCATGTGAGAGGCCCTCAGCGTCATGAGAGAGGCCCTCAGCGTACCTGTCGCCGAGGCGCGCGCATAGGGCTCGCTCTCGTAAGGAAGCCTCCCAGCGCAGCGCCAGCCCTTGACGAATCTGATCGATCTGGAGCGTCGAGCGAGAGCCCATCCAGCGCCGTGGTGAGCAGTTGCAATCAAGGGAGATCAAGGGAGATCAAGGGAGATAGCCCTTGACGAATCTGGTCGATCTGGAGCGTCGAGCGAGAGCCCATCCAGCGCCGTGGTGAGCACTTGCAATCAAGGGAGATCAAGGGAGATCAAGGGAGATCAAGGGAGATCAATGGAGATCGTACCTGGAGCGTCGAGCGAGAGCGCATCCAGCGCCGAAGGGGGGCGCTCGAGGCGAGGGCGCGTCCCATCGTGCTGAGGAGCGCTGCGTGGGCGCCTGATGAGGGAGCTCATCAGTGGTGTGATCAGCATGCAATCAAGGTGGGCGCCTGATGAGGGAGCTCATCAGTGGTGTGATCAGCATGCAATCAAGGTGGGCGCCTGATGAGGGAGCTCATCAGTGGTGTGATGATCAGCATGCAATCAAGGTGGGCACTCAAGAGCGGCGCTGGGGTGGCGCGCCGTGTTGAGCACCTTCATGGAGGGTGGTCCACAGCTGACGGGTGGCCGCACTCGATCGAGCGCCGTCCCGAGCGCCGTCGGCGCCAGCGCCACTGACGGTTTCAACGCTCGGGACGGCGCTGCTCACGCTAGTCGCGGCGGCGGTGGTTGTGGTGGCCGTGGCGGCGGTGGTCGTGGCGATGGCGGTGGATGCGGTGGCACCGCCCACGACGGCGCCGCCCACGACGGCGCCGGAGCTCGAGATCTGAATCGCACCCGTCGGTACGAGGACGGCCACCTTGGCCGCCCTCGCCGCCCTCGCCACCGCCGCCGCCGCCGCCGCCGCCGCCGCCTCCTCGCCGTCCGCGAGATCGAGCACAGATCCAATCTCCGGCACGAGCTCGCGCGCGCGGGCGCGCAGCGCGTTCCGCTGCTCACGAGCGCGCCGGCGCGCCTCGGCCGGATCCAGATCGTCATCTCGCACCTGTGGGGAAGGGAGGGGCGCCGCGCCGTGGTGAGCACTTGCATGCAAGGCGGGCCGGATTCAGGTCGTCTTCTCGCACGTCGGGGCAGCCTGACGAACGCACGCGTGCCACCGCCGAGTGCCGCCCCGCCATACCCCCCCCCGCCCCCGCCCCCTCGCCCCCCCCTCGCCCCAATGACACGAGCGATGGGCCGCTCGACGACGCGCCGTACTGGGCACTAAGCCGCACGCCGTGCTGGGCGCCCGCGCGCCGGATGCGCGCCGGCACGTTGGGTTCTTCGACCGCCGCCGACGTCACCACGCTCTCGTCCGACAGCGTCACCACCAACGCCGTGCTGGGCGAGCGCGCCGTGCTGGGCGAGCGCGCCGTGTTGGGCGAGCGCGCCGATCCCTGCGGCGAGTGCAACGGCAGCGGCGACATCTCCGGCTGAGCTCCCGCGATCTCCGGCTGAGCTCCCGCGATCTCCGGCTGAGCTCCCGCGATCTCCCGCTGAGCTCCCGCGATCTTGTGCTTGCCCGTCATGACGAGGGCTGCATGCGGGTGCGCTCGGGAGCCCGTCAGCACGAACGACTTGACTGGGATCGCCGGAAGCGAACTGCTCGTCTTGAGGCCAGCGGCGGAACTACCCGTCGTGCCCCAGCCACCCTTGCCCCCCTCGCCAGTGCCGCGCTTCACGTAGCCGCGCGGGCCTGAGCGGCAACCGCCGCTGTCCCCACAGGCGCCCACTGACGCGCAGCCGTTGAGCGCGCCCCCGCCGGTGCGCGCGCCGTGTTGGGCGGGCAAGCCGAGCTTCCCGGAAACTTCATCGAAGACGAACCCCTCGCCGCCCAACACGGCGCCGTCCAGCCCGTCGCCCTCGCCCAGCCCGTCGCCCTCGAGAGGACCGCTGAGGAGCGACCCTGCCACCAGAGAGAGAGAGAGTGGGAGATGCAATCAGAGGCCACCAGAGAGAGAGAGTGGGAGATGCAATCAGAGGCAGGCCATCACAGGCCATCCGAGGCCATCACAGGCCATCGGAGGCCATCGGAGGCCATCAGTGGTCATCAGAGGTCATCAGAGGTCATCACAGGTCATCAGTGGTCATCAGAGGCCATCAGAGGCCATCAGAGGTCATCACAGGCCATCAGAGGTCATCAGGGGTCATCAGAGGCAATCACGTACCTGATCGCGGCCGCGCCTCGCGACGGTTAGCTGTCGGAGGTCGCGAGCCCGGTCGGCTGCGTACCTGTGGGGAAGGGAGGGGAGCGCGCCGTGGTGAGCACTTAGCTGTCGGAGGTCGTGAGCCCGGTCGGCTGCGTACCTGTGGGGAAGGGAGGGGACCGCGCCGTGGTGAGCACTTGCATGCAAGGCGAGGTCCTCGGTGGCGAGCTCGGTCGAGATCGTACTGACGAAGCCGACGAGATGGGTCGGAGCCATCCGAGGCAATCAAGGGAGATCAAGGGAGATCAAGGGAGATCAAGGGAGATCAAGGGAGATCACGTACTGACGAAGCCGACGAGGAGGGTCGCGAGCCATACGCCGCGTCCATCTCGATGGCGCTCACGTCCGGATTCACATTCACACCGCGCCCGCCGCTGCTGGGCGGCCGCTTATTGTTTGGCGCCGCCGCCGCCGCCGCCGCCTTGGCCGCCGCCCCCCCGAGATATCCTCCGAGATATCCCTCGAGATATCCCCCGAGATATCCTCCGAGATATCGCGCCTCGCGATCGACGAACGCCGTGAGGGTCAGCGGTGGCACCTGAGGCAATGAGGGAGGCAATTAGGGAGGCACGAGGGAGGCAATGAGTGAGGCAATTAGAGAGGCATCATCAGGCGTCATCAGAGACAGCGCGCACCCGCTGCGCCGCCCGTAGCATCGGTGACGAGCGTCCTTGCACCCGCTGCGGCATCGGGTCCCCCGTACTACTCATGAGCAGACCTTCCTTGATGAAGGCGCGCCGTTCGTCAATTGAGAGCTCGGTCCACGAGGCGAGCTCGAACGAGCTCCAGCCGGCGAGGGTCGCGAGCTCGCGACACCTGATGAGGGGCGCAATCAGACGCAATCAGATGCAATCCAGACGCAATCAAGATGCACTCAAGACGTACTCAAGAGGTAATCAAGACGCCATCGGATGCGATCACGACGTATTCAAACGAGGGATGCCCACACCAGCCATCAGATTTCATCAGAGGTCATCAGCGCGCACCAGCCAACAGAGGTCATCAGCGGTCATCAGCGGTCATCAGCGGTCATCAGAGTTCATCAGAGTTCATCAGAGCTCATCAGCGCGCACCAGCCAACAGAGGTCATCAGCGGTCATCAGAGGTCATCAGAGTTCATCAGAGCTCATCAGCGCGCACCAGCCAACAGAGGTCATCAGCGGTCATCAGAGGTCATCAGAGTTCATCAGAGGTCATCAGCGCGCACCAGCCAACAGAGCTTCGAAGCACAGCGCCACACGACGCACGCAAAGTCACCTGTGGGTGGGGAGCACACCGCGCCGTGGTGAGCACTTGCATGCGGCGCGCCACGGGACGCATGCAGATGGCTCACACCTCCTGCAGAAAGCCGAGCGCCTGCGACAGCGACGCAGCGGCGGCGGTGGTGGCGCCGGCGCCACTGGTGGTGGCGGGGGTGGTGGCGGGGGCGGTGGGGGTGGCGGCGAGCAGGGCGGCGCTAGTCGAGGTAGGCTGAGACCATCCGAGCACCGGATGGATCGCGTCGTGCTGAGCGATCGCGTCGTGCTGAGCGATCGCATCGGCGCGGGGAGGCGGCGGCGGCGGCAGCGGCGAGCTGCCGCCAGCGCCGCCAGCGCCGCCAGTGCCGCCAGTGCCGCCATGGGCGACCCCAAAGTCCTCGTTGAGCAGCTCCTGCCGTAGTCTCACCTGCGCAAATCATATGTCATCATATGTCATCAGAGGTCATCAGAGGTCATCAGAGGTCATCAGAGGTCATCAGCGGCTCACCTCGATCATCAGCTGCCATTCCTCCGAGAGGGCCTCGCACGCAGCTTCCCAGTCGAGAGCACCGCGTCGCTCGTCCGCTTCGATGACCTCGCCGCTGATCTTCGCGCGCTGCTCCGCCACCTTGGCCGCCGCCGCCGCGTACGCCGCCTCCTCCTCCTCCGCCTGCGACACGCTGCCGTAGCCGCCTCCTGGCGGCGGCGGCGGCGGCGGCGGCGGCGCATCGGTCGCCTCGAGGACGGCGGCGAGCGCGGCCGGCGCCGGCCGGAGCAGCGCCTGGCGGCGGCACTCGTCCAGCGAGATCATCGCCGAGTGCGCGTCCGCGTCCAGAGCACCGCGCAGCCGCTCGTAGCACAGCACGTCGAGCCGCTCGTGCAGAGTCGAGCGGCGCAGGATCGCGCGGGCGCTCGGCGCCATGGTGCTCTCGAGCCGGTGGAGCGCGGCGAGCAGCTGGCGCCGCTCGACTGGCAGCTGCGACGCGTGCACGCGCTCCTCGGGGCCGAGCGAGCTCAGCCACCGCTGCTCGCGCGCCCGCTCCAGACGCTGGAGCCACTTGTGCCCGCGCCGCACGGTGCCATCGGCCTCGCGCTCAAAGGAAGCGACCTCGGCGATCCAGCGCGGGATCGTTGGCTGCGGCTGCTGATCGTCGATCAGCACCATCGCGCGCTTCCGGTGGCGCGCCGAGCGTGCGCGCGCTCGGCGGTGCTCAAGATCAACCGCGAGTGGGCGAACGAACCGGACGAGCGCGGTGTGAAAACTGTGTGAAAACTCCGATGCGACAATTCCTCGTTCCTATGGACAGACTAGGGAATCCCTCATCGTTGTCCGCTCGGAGCTGACTCGGAGCTCATTCATGCACTGCCACATCCATCGCACTTCGCCCATGTCACGACAGCATGCATGCGGAATCGCGTGCTGCGCGCCTCGCCCAGCAGTGCCGTGAGCGCGTGCTCGAGGTCCTCTGTCCTGCGCTGCAAGTGCCTACGCCACACTTTGCGTCACACTGTGCGATGGCGCTCGAGATGGCGCCTATTCCGTCCCGTCGACGCCGACGCGTGATAGGTTCCGACCACGCAGGCACCTCGCGACGTTGCACAGGAGAGCGCAGACTCCGCCTCGCACAGACGCCCAGGACGACGCCCAGGGCTTTCGTACCCTGACAAATCGTCAGACCACTCTTCACGTGATCGGCGGTGGCCTGCTCCATGGCCATGTGCATCGACCACTCGAGCTCGGCAAGCAGCTGCTTGACCTTCTCGGCTCAGCGGCCGTGCATGCCACTCATCATCTCCCGGACGTGCTCGTCGGTCTTGCCGACGATCGGCAGCATCGTCTCCTTGTCCTTCTTGTTGGTCACCGCCACGTCGGGCGACGCGAGGAACTTCGACATCTCCGCCGGCGTCTTGGTTGACATCTCCAGCAGGGCCTCTCGGTCCTTCTCCGTTGCGTTGTGGATGCACGAGACTGTGACTCGTGCCTCGCCCTCCTTTGCCGGACGAACGCCCTCCGACGTCACCTGCTGCATGGCGCACCAGCCCTCCATTGTCGTCCAGAACCGTGTGCGGTACATGGTGTCAAGCAGGATGAGCACATTGGCCGTCAGGTAGAGGTCGGCGATCGCTTTGAGCATGAGGTTGAACTCGGCCTTGTCCGCGGGGGTGCGGTCGTCCTTGTCCTGCGGGCAGCCGCTCGAGCGTTGCGGCATGCACGAGTAGTCGAACCAGATGTACTGGATCTCTAGGTGGGCCATCAGGTGCGCCTTGAGTGCCGCCAGCTGCGCGCCGGTCTCGTCGGGTGTCGCGGCGTCTTCCCACCTGTGGCTGATGAAGAGGACGTTCTGGATCAGCCCCTTGCCCTGGAAGGCTTCGTTCAGGTTGATTTCAAGCTTCACAAGCTGCTGCGAGTCGCGCAGCTCCTGCATACGCCTCAGCTGCTTGGCGGCGGCGTCCAGCACGGCGGTGCGGGACAAAAAGTAGAAGGTGGGCTTGTGCGGGTTCCACGCCAACGCGGCGGGCGCAGCGGCCATCGTCTCAACTTCCTTGAGCGCTGCCGCTTCGGTGTACGCCCGCTGGGCTCGCTTGTTGAGCACCTGATGAGGGAGGCACTCAGTGGTCATCAGGTGACTCAGAAAATACCAAGGGCATTCAGAGGCGCTTAGCGAGATTGCACGGCAATCAGAGTCAACCAAAGTCAACAAAATAGAGAATAGTCAATCAGGAGCAATCAGAGGCCATCAACGGTAATCTGAGGCGCTCGTTGAGCACCTTGAGCTTGGCGAGCTGGATGACCTTGTCGCTCTGGTTGGTGACAATCACATCCTGCCCCGCGAGGATCGCGTGTGCCTCATCGGGCGTCTTGTTCGACCACTCCTCCATAAGCACCGTACCCTGGCTCGCGGGAAGACCGCGGAGCGTCTCGATGGTCACACGTGCCATTGGATCCTGAGCGTTCGTCAGACCCTGGCTCGAGATCGCCCGCATGCTCAGGTACGCCTCGAACTGCGTCCAGAATCGGTTCATGTAGCTGCGATCCATAAGAATGAGCACGGAGCACGTGAGGTAGAGCAGGTTGATGTTGGGGAGCATCTCTTTGAACTCGGCTTTCTCGCTCTGAGTCTTATTCTTCCCTTGGGGCATCGAGCTGAAGTCGAACCACACGGAGTCAATCTCCGGATGCGCTTTCAAGTAGGCCTGCACCACTAGAGCTTGCTCGCCGGTAGGGTCTGGATCTGTCGGCGTCTCCCATCGATGGCTCACGACGAGAATGTTTGTATAGGCACCTTTGATGCCCTCGATGAAGCTGATTGTAATCTGGACGAGCCGGTGCGGTTCCTGTGTGCGCAGTGTCTGCATCATCGGAAGGTTTGGCTTCGCAGCGCGCCGCAGGCTGTCCGCTTCGACGAACCAGAAACTGCACTCCATGCCCTCAGATTCTGCGTCCTGGACCGGTAGGATTTGGGTTTCCTTGCGGCGCATATCGCGGCGACGACGGTGCAGGATGACCAGGGCGATGGCGATGATGACGCCGACGATGACGCCGATGATGACGCCAATGATGACGCCCGTTGGGTCGCTACGCGATGGCGGCGGCGGCGGTGCGCCCGCGGCTGTGCCAACTGGGGCCTTCGGCGGCGGTGGTGCGCCTGCAACTGTATACGCAACTGTGCGAACTGGGGAGGGCGATGGCGGCGGCGGCGAGGGCGGCAATGGCGCTCCCCCAGGAGGGTATGGTGGCAAGGACGGCAAAGAAGGTGGCAAGGACGGCAAAGAAGGCGGCGGCTCCGGGCAAGTTGGGACTGAGCCATAGACGCCGGTGAGGGTCGTTGCCCAGGAGCAGACGGTGCCTCCAGTGACATAGACATTGGGCCCGACACAGTTTGGGCAATGATATCCCTTCCCTCCAGCTTGGTTGGAATACACCTGGCAGTTGATGAGTGAGACTGTGCCTTGAGCGACACGAACGCCGCCGCCATAGTTGTCCGCTGAGTTGGCATACACGTGGCAGTTGATGAGTGAGACTGTGCCTCCATCGACACGAACACCGCCGCCGCTCGTAGCTGTGTTCCCGTAGATCGAGGAAGACGTCATTGTGACTGTGCCAGAATCGACATAGACACCGCCACCAAAGTCAGCTGTGTTCCCACTGATGTTGCACGATGAGATGGCCACTGTGCCACTCTGGACTAAGACACCGCCGCCACCAAAGTCAGCTGTGTTCCCACTGATCGTGCACGATGAGATGGCTACTGTTCCTCCCGAGATGAAAGCACCGCCACCCCCATCAGCTGTGTTGGAGTAGATCTCGGAGCTCACTATTGACACTGTGCCTCCCGGGACGTGGACACCACCGCCTCCATAAAGCGTGGCAGCTGCATTCCTGTAGATTGAGGAAGACGTAATCGTGACGGTGCCCCCAGCGACAGAGAAACCGCCGCCATTATAGGAATTAGCTGTGTTCCCGTATATCGAGGAAGACATAATCGTGACGGTGCCTCCAACCACACGGAAACCGCCGCCCTGAGAAGCTCTGTTCCCACTGATCGTGCACGATGAGATGGCTACTGTTCCTCCCCAGATGAAAACACTGCCACCCCCATCAGCTGTGTTGGAGTAGATCTCGGAGCTCACTATTGACACTGTGCCTCCCGAGACGTGGACACCACCGCCTCCATAAAGCGTGGCGTCAGCTGCATTCCTGTAGATTGAGGAAGACGTAATCGTGACGGTGCCCCCACCGACAGAGACACCGCCGCCATTATAGTAATTAGCTGTGTTCCCGTATATCGAGGAAGACATAATCGTGACGGTGCCTTCAAGGACACGGACACCGCCACCTGACCCTTCAGAGGCGATGAAGCCTCCCGTGATGCTGAGCCCGATCACTTGCACGACGCCCGACGGACCCGTATAGATGTTAAGCACACGGCGCGGACTCGAGGAGCTCGCTTGTGCATTCAGCACGACCGAGCCTGGCACCGCCGCCTCAAGGACGACGCTCCTGGTGATGCTGAGCTGGGCGCTGAGGTAGTAGGTGCCGGAGGCAAGGACAATGTGGCCGACGGCGGTGTTGGTGAGTGCACTGATCAGGCCGGTGACGGTGCTGACCACCGAGGTGCCTGGTGCATACGGCGGCCGCGGCGGCGGCGACGGTGGCGGCGGCGGCGACGGCGGCGACGGCGGCGACGGTGGCGAGGGCGGCGGCGGCGGAGACCGCGGCGGCGGCGGCGGCGGTGGCGGCCACAACGGCGGTGCCGGCGGCGGCGGCGGTGCCGGCGGCGGCGGCGGCCGCCGCGGCGGCGGCGGCGGCGACCGCGGCGGCGGCGGCGGTGACGGCGATGGCGGTGGCGGCCACAACGGCGGTGCCGGCGGCAGCGGCGGTGGCGGCGGCGACCGCGGTGGCGGCGGTAACAACGGCCACAACGGCGGTAACAACCCGGGTGCCGCCAGCGGCGGCGATGGCGGTGGCGGCCACAACGGCGGTGCTAGCGGCGGCGGCGGTGGCGGCGGTGACCGCGGTGGCGGCGGTAACAACGGCCACAACGGCGGTAACAACGGCATCGTTGGTGGCAGCGGCAACGAGCACACTCGCCAGCCGGTGTAGGTGATGCTGCCGTCTGAAGACCATTGGATCGTCCCCGGGCCCAAGATAAAATTGGAAGGCCCGCTCGATCCTGAGAAGCTCGTCAACGTGCCCGACGGGTAGCTAGGTATGCGGAGAATGTCATAATCATCCTCCGTTCTAAAGTAGGTCGCTGTCAGGGGCCTTCCAATGGCGAGTGCGGTCGGTATGATGGAGCACGCCTGGCTGTCGCCGTAATTCGACGGTAAGTTGGGCGAGCGAATGCAGTTCGTGGCGGCGGGATCGACGGTGCAAGGGCCGGAGGTGACGGTAAAGTAGGCGCTCTGTGCATCGGCAACCTGCAGGACGACGAGCGCGAGCAACGCCCATTCGAACCACATGTTACGGTGGGAGCGATGGTGCCTCACCCAAATCGCGAAGCGCCCCTTGTTACGGTAGGTGCGATTGTGCCTCGCCCACATTGCAAAGCACTTGTTTGGTCCGGACCGTTCCTGCTCCGAGCAAACTGTAAAGATGAGCAACCCGAGCCTGAACAGCACGAGTGCGCCGTCCAAGCACTCCAGCCACCGCAAAGGCACCCCGCCCTTTTCGCCGCTTCCGGGGCCCTCCTTCAAGTTCGTCTGGAAGTACGGGAACGAGTACTTGATGTCGGCGTCCCCGATCGTGCCCGCATCGAAGAGCTCCTCGATTGACGGGGGAGGCGGTGAGGGGGGAGGCGGTGACGGAGGAGGCGGTGAGGGAGGAGGCGGTGACGG
>Ga0210240_101426_pt1 | contig 17927 bp, 15 predicted proteins | sample ChrtobMetP5a_4mM_FD_155463 | JGI IMG/M metagenome (GOLD analysis project Ga0210240, IMG submission 155463) | Chrysochromulina tobin associated microbial communities from unialgal haptophyte culture, Seattle, Washington, United States - P5a_4mM | ecosystem: Host-associated > Algae > Haptophytes >...
GGAGCGGGTGATGTGCGTCTGCGTGCCGCTGACCCGCTGTCGCAGAGCCTGTGAGGCCGACGGCGGGCGTATCTACCATAAAGCCGGTGCGGGTGGGGGGCGGCCTGGAGCGGGTGATGTGCGTCTGCGTGCCGCTGACCCGCTGTCGCAGAGCCTGTGAGGCCGACGGCGGGCGTATCTACCATAAAGCCGGTGCGGGTGGGGGGCGGCCTGGAGGGGTGATGTGCGTCTGCGTGCCGCTGACCCCCGCTCGCCGCTGTCGTAGAGCCAGTTTGCAGTGACAGGCCGACAGTGGGCAACCTATAATAGGAAAATATCGGAGTTTTAATTTTTGTAGGAAACCGGTTCAAGCCGCAAGAGCTGCTGCGGCTGACAGATGGCTGACACAGGGCCGCAGGACGCGGGACGGTCTGATACGACATACGTCTCAAACCTCTTCATACACAAGTAACCGCCATGTTACTGGATGACCGACGCGATGCGTCGGCCCCCTGAGATTTTCCGGACAATTCGCTCGGACGACACACGCATTCCGGATCGTTCATAGGCCGAATCTGAAACCACCGCCGTTTCCGGCGGGCACCGTGAGAAGGTACGTAGCGTTCGAGATAGAAAGGCCAGCATCTGCTGCCGCCTGCCCCATAGATCCGTCGCGTCAGGCCCTGCCTGACAGTCAACCAGTCCAGTAATCCAGTTCCAGTTATGTCCAATCAAGCCGTACACCCTGAAGCTCATCATTGGTAGCCCGGACGGGATGACCACCGGGGAAGCCTTTGTGCCCGATGCTCTGCACGAACCTGCTGAGCCTTGCAGCCTTGCGCCCTCGACCAGACCTCACGACCCGAACCTCATCTACGAGTACAAGCGACCATGGCACCTGAAGGAGCCCGCTAAGGAGAGCTTCAAGAAGAGCCTCTCAGCGCCAAGATCGTCGAGCAACTCATCGAACACGACGACATCTACGATGATTGCTGCAGTCTCCGCAGCTCCGCAGGCAACCGGACCGCCGAGCATCGCCACGTCGCCGCGCGCGGCGCGCACGACAGAGACCACCAAGCGCAGCACCACCAGCCCGATCGACATCAACGACTCCGCACGCTCACGCGCGCCCTGGGCGAAGAACACAGTCGTCAAGACGCTCGCTGCGGCTGCCGCAGCACCGCATGCAGCCGAGCCGCTGAGCACTACCACGCCGCACGCGGCGCGCACGATCGAGACGGTCAAGCGCAACACCACCCTCACTACCCCACAAGCTACACAGTACAAACAGAACGCGACACCAACGCAACACAACACGGTATCCATCGAGTATCTTCTCCAGTCCGGTGCAATCGTAAGTGGCGATTCAACTACTGACCCTCACTACTCTCACCTCAAACCTCAACTCGGACCTGTCGACCTCCCTGCTGTCGTGGAGCCAAAAAAGGCCGACGGCGGGCGTATCTACCATGCAGGCATCGTGCCCCACCGGTAGAGCGATGTAAACGTTAATAGGAATAGGGAGGGATTTGTAACTCCTTCAGGTCCATTCGGGATTGACCTACCCGGAGAGGACTACCGAGGCGAGGACGGAGGGCCGGGCGTGAGGCCCTTTGGCTTTGCCTTTCCGTTCAGGGCGGGTTAAGGGCGGGTGGTTCCCTAATGGCCGGGGGCTTCGCCCCTGCCTCACATGAGGCGGTTAGACTTTTAGGCGGGTGGGTGAGGGCCCGCGCCGTCACGGGCGCCATGCCTTCGGTCCAACTACGTCGCATTTTGAGAGACTGAATTCCACCTCGCTGCCGCGACTACTCGCTCGCTCGCTCGCTGACAGGCTCGACGGCCGCTATGACAACGTTCACAGCCAAGGGGTTAGTTCCAAAAGCTCGAGGCGCCCACGGGCCCTGTGCGTCTCCATCCATAAATGGTCGACCCGCCCTCCGCCCCGTTACGGGTAGCGCTACTGTACGGTACCATCAGCCGCGTCACGTACGTTCACACGCTGTCGAGCAAACACCTCTCCTCTGCTTCACAAGTGAAGAGACAATCGAAGCGGCATTGCCCGAGCGTCCAACAGCTTGCTGTGGGGGGGAAGGAGAGGTGTTACTCGAAAGTTTCACAGCAAATGGTTCACACTGAAGCATAGTCCATGAAGTCGCAATCGTGGTTGTCGCAGCCAAGGTTGTGGCCGCAGCCCTCCGAGCTCTGGGCTGCGACGCTGGGCGACGCCATGCGATCCGATCCTGTCCTTCTGAATGGACAGCTCTACATCGGAAACGACGATGGTGGCGTCTACTCTCTCAACGAAACCACGGGGGCCAGGCTTTGGCGCTTTGAGACGGGCGGCCCAGTGTATGCAGGACCCACCCTCTCGGCGGCCGGAGACGTCCTGTTCATCGGCACAGTCAACGGCTCCGAGTTTGCTCTCCGTGCGACTGATGGCCACGAGCTCTGGCGCTACTCGACGGGCAGCCCCATCGGCTCGACGGCCACGTTGGCTCAGGATGGCAGGTTTCTCTACTTTGGCGCATACGATGCAAGCCTATACGCAGTTGTTGCCTCGACGGGCGCCTTGGTGTGGAGGACACAGCTCGGAGGTGCCGTTGGCTCGGAGAGCCGGCTCACTCCGGACGGCACACTGCTCATCGTCGGCTCGCACGATGGCTCTGTCTACGCATTGAACACTGCCGACGGGACCGTTGAGTGGACGTACCGGACGGGAGCTCAGGTACAGTCGGACCAGATCCTGTCCGTCGATGGCGCGACCGTCTTCATCGGCTCCGACGATCATCACGTCTACGCGCTCGACGTTGCGAGTGGGAAGCCCGCTTGGAATTTCAGCTGCGGCGCGGAAGCCCAATCCGGGCTCACACTGAGCGTGGACGGCTCGGCGCTCTATTTTGGCAGGTGTGATGGCTTCGGATGGCCGCTTAACCGCCCCTCGTAATGGCATCTTAATTGCCTCTCAATTGCCTCTTAATTGCTTCTTGATGGCCTCTTAACCGTCCCTCCCACCCTGATCCGGCCTGGTCCTGAGCGCTCGGCCGCCCTCATGGTCCCCGCAGCTTCGACTCGAACATCTATTCCGTGTGGACTCACAACGGGAGCCTGATCTGGCGCTTCCCGACCGGCGACAAGGTCGACCCTCGGCCGGCGCTCTCACCCGACGGAGCCGTGGGACTGCATGCAAGTGCTCACCACGGCGCCTGGACTCTTCCGCACAGGTGGGCTCTCGCCCGGCGCTCTCGCCCGACGGAGCCGTGCTCTACATGGGCTCCTTCGATGGCTCGCTGTATGCCCTCACGTCCCATTCGGGCCAAGAGATCTGGAGGTACCCTACTGGGAGCGCCGTGCACTCCGACCCGGTGCTCAGCGAGGATGGTGCGCTGATGGCCTCCGATGCCCGCTGATGGCCTCTCTCATCAGGCGCTCCATCAGTTACGGATGGTGTGCTGACGGACAACTGATGGCCTCTGGTGGCCTCTGGTGGCCTCTGATGGTCACTGATGGCCTCTGATGGCCTCTGATGACCTCCCTGATGGCCTCCGATGGCCTCTGATAACCTCTGATGATCTCTGATGGCCTCTGATGACCTCTGATGGCCTCTGATGACCTCTGATGACCTCTGATGGCCTCTGATGGCCTCTGATGACCTCTGATGGTCTGGGCAGGTGGGATCCTCTTCTTCGGGAGCTTCGATCATGACGTGTACGCGCTGCTCACGCACCTCAACGGCAGCCGGTCGGCCTCGCGTCGGCTCTCGGGACTCGACGATGCGGTGGTTGAGGGTGATGACAGCAGACGCGGGGGGCGGCGGCGCAACGGCCGGCGCCACATGGCGAGGCGCCGTGGTGAGCACTTGCATGCTGCGCCGAGCGATCTTCCCCTCGCCGCAGTCGTGTCCGCAGCACAAGGAGCCAATCTCGATCCCCTTGGGTATTACCGGTTCAGCTGGGCTCCACCCACCGATGCATGCGGCACTGAGATGCATGCCGATTACGATGGCGTTCGGGCCCATACTTGGGGCTCCAAGTTCCGAAAGCGCTCGGCCGCCGAGTGCTGCGCTGCGTGTGACGCACACCCGAGGTGTCACTCGTGGACGTATTGCCCCGAGCCAGTCTGCTTCGCGCCCGACGTTTGGAATCATACGTTTGGAGAATGTGCGAGGCCGAGGGCGACCAACCCCTTCCTTTTGAGCATCCTATCCGATCCCCGAGCCTCAATCAGCCATGCCACGCTCATCCCTCCCCCCGCCCCCAACCCACACTTCCCCACAGGCTGGCTGAAGGAGCAACGCGATGCCAGTAGGCCGGCAGTCAACATGCGAGGAGAGTACACGGCCAAGTATCGCGCGAGGCACGGCCACCATCACGCGCCGCCACGCGTCGCATGGGTGAGTGGCGTGCCTGTCTCCAAACTCCGTGGGAGGCCGATGACCAACGGTACGTGGAGCGGGAGGGCAGTGTGGTAAGACATGGACGCAACTCGAATTCGGTTCGCGCACGTCGCGTTCAAAACGACGATCAATAAACCTTTTTCTCAGGCCGAAGGCGAAGCCATAATTCGATTCTACACATAATTACAATGTATGACACAGGCGGACAAACTCAATACTGTTCAGCTGTACGATACGCACTAGGCCACTTGTCGCTCCCGCTCCTCCTGACGCTTTCCCGCTCTCTCGTGGTTTGCCCTCCTGGTGGCAGCCGGCGTGGCGCCGGAGATCATGTATCATGGACTGATCAGCGCGGACTCCTCACACCCAAGAGACGTTGGGAACGTTGTTGTGATAGAAGCGGTGATGACAGAGAACGAGATGGTTCGAGTACATGTGGGGGTAGGCAACCGCAGCTTTTGTGACGGCGAGGGCCGCCACAGGGCAAGCGAGACAATGACCGCCGATGGCACGTCGGCGAAGAGATCGACGGCGTGTGGAGACCGGCGTTTTCCTTGTCAGGCGACGCGAGAGCGACGCCGCTCGCATTCGTCTGCGCCAGCGAGAGTAATACCGGCGTCAGCAGCGGCGTGTGGCCGTCTAGACTAACGGTCGCCGCCTGGAGATGGAAAGCGCTCGGGAAGGCGCTCATGTCCCCGAGCAGTTGCTGGTTGAGCACTGCAAAAGCTGCTTCTTGACTGTATGGCCTACCCTCCATCACGCGATCGACCTCATCAGATGACCTCTCAGTCGTCACCGTGTCGGCCGCCTCCTTGGCCTCGCAGTAGGTGACCAAAGCCGCGATCGTCCCGAACGGTTCTCTTACGCTCATCGCCCAGCGGACGTAACTGGGGTCGGTCGTGCGTACCTCCTCGAATGTGCAGCCTCGATGTTTCGTGTCGGGAAAGACGCGGTTCGCAGTTGCCTCGCCCCCCGCCCTTTCCGCTGCACTCGGTGTTGCAAGCACAGACAAAGGTGAAGATGAGCGTGAAGATGAAGGTGAAGCAACTTCGAGCGGCGCAAGGCAGATGGGCCTCTTGCCCACCGACGAGGGCGGCCCGATGGTCGCGGTCGCTGCCTTACTTGAGCTGTTTGGGTGGTCCGCGGGGGCGGGGGGCGCCGGCGGGGCGGCGGGTTTGGTCGTCGGCGGCGCGACACGCAGCGACGGGCCGCAAATAACGCGCTCGCCGTGGCAGTCGGCGCGGCCCAACTGTGTGATCACGTACGTGGAGACACGGTTGCCCTCGGGCACGATGCTCATGTCCATCGCGTCGCCGTCCTTGAAGCCCTTCTTACCGTACTGGAGCCAGATTGGGTGCTTGTGCAGGTCGGGTGGCTCGGGCGCGTCTTTGGTCGTCTCTTTGATCGAAAAGTATGCGCTCTGAGTGGGCGCGTGGCCATGTGCAGCGCGGTAGGTGGCGCACTTGCACGACCGCTGCCGGCGCGAACGCACGAGACAGAGGATGAGGGACACGACGAGAAGCAGCGGCGCACCGAAGGCACAGAAGGTGATGAGGCAACTGCCTAGTCCGCCGCCGCCTCCGATGGCGCACCGACCAGTCGCAGCTTGCAGGCTGTGACCGCACTTTGGATCGCAGGGCGCGTCTTGCGCGACACGCGCCTCCTTGTCTTTGTGATCCGCCTTCGCAGCCGCGACCGTCGCCTCCGCCATCGCTAGCTTCTCCTCTGACGCCCGCGCTAGGGCTTCCAGCTTGGCCTCAAATGCCGCCTTCTCCACCGCTAGTTTCTCCGCCGCAATCGTCTCCGCCGCCCTCTCCGCTGCCTCCACTGCTGCCGCCACCACTGCAGCCTTGTCAGCCTCCGCTGCTGCGATGGCCGCCTCCTGCTCCTTTGAAGGCCTAGACAAGCCTGCAACCAATTCGCCAACTCGGTAGTAACCTGCCTCGGCACACAGCTCCGATCGGTGGGGCTCCGGCAGATCTGGCACGCGCCCATCACGGAAGAAGTTGAGAATGTGGCGGAAATGAGTTCCATCTCTGTCGATGAAAATGCTGCCATCAGACTCGAAGTGCGTCTTCGACTCACGATCAAGTAGCGCACTGAAGTATGTGCCCCGTTGCAGCGTGGCACGAGTGGCATGAAACCTTGTGCCTCCGATGTTGAGCAGAATCTTGTCCGGCATCTCTAGGCTTGTTGCGTAAGCGTGGATTATGGTGAAGCGGCGTTTGCTCGCTCGGGAATCTCTGGCGTGCGAGAAAGCGAGCGCGCCTGCTTGCAAATCGTCATGTCAAGTCAAGTCAAGTTCAAGTCAAAGTTGCGAGTCGCTCGCAAAACCCCGCTTCGGTAACGAATCGCAGCCAGGGTACAATGGTCCCGTCATTGCTTAGCAAAATTGTTAATGAACAAAAACAGGCAGTCAGCCTGTCAGGCACGTCTGTGCAACGTCAAAGACGAGTCCCAGACACTCACGGAGGCGTCATGGACTCGTTCCAGCCGAGCACGGGCAAGCCAGTGCCCTTGTCGTACACATTCATCATTGGGATCGGGCCCCAGCCGTACGCGCTGCCCATGACGGCAGGGGCCGCGGCGACCCACCGAGCTGGCGGCTGCCGAGCAGGCGGCAGCTGGGCGGTCAGCAGCAGGCTGCGAAGATCGTCCGAGGGCACCGTGACGGTTGCATTGAGCCAGCCAGCACCCTCGACGAGCAACGCCGCCCACGCACACTGCACTGTCATGGACGCATTGTAGGTCGCGTTCACTACAAACGTGCCGAAGCAGTCGACAGGCGTAGGCTCCACTTCGGCGTAATTAGGCGGCAGGTAATTGGCTGGGTACACCGTGTACAGCCCCGCGTCGCTCACGTCATTCAGGCTCACACGCACACTGACGCTGGCCGCAGCACCAATGCCACCTATGATGCCTGGGCCGCGAGCACCAATGCCACCTATGATACCATCGCTGCTGCCGCCGTCCAGTTGGAATGTCGTCGGCACAGCGCGCTTGTACGTGGGCGAGCGCCACGTGACGTCCTCGCGCCCGTATTGGATCGCGAGGGCGGCACGCGCGAGCCGCTCGCCCACGAATTGCTTGGCCCCTGGATGAATGTTACACCCCATCCCATGGTCGGCACCTGTCGCATAACCGACGTGATCGAGCTCGAGGGCGCGCATCTGCGCCGCGCGCATCTGCGGAAGCGACTCGGGCGGCAGCGCACACCAAGTGGAGAGCTGCACAAACCCAAAATAGGCGTACGGGTTGTGGAAGGCCGCGCGCCAATGCCGGATGAGCGATGGGAAGGTGCAACCGTACATCGCGGCGCTCTGCTCGCTCGCCGTGTCCGCTTCGCCTTGGTACCATGCGAAGCCCGCGATCGCCATCGGGCCGACCGTATACGGAAGGATCATCGCATTCCACATCGGGCCGTCGCCCGGTGTGAATGAGGATGTGGCGTTACATTCGGCCAAGGCGGCCGCGGGGACCCAAACCTCGAGCTTGGTGCCGCCCCAATTATTAGAAATCAGGCCGATGGGCACGTCGCCCTCTGGCGAGAGAGCCTCCGACAGCATGCGCCCGAAGAACCAGCACGACGCGCTGAACGTCGCAAACAAGTTGCCCGACAAGTCCTTGCAGATCGTCTCATTGCTCGCTACCTGCCATGGCTCCCAAACCGTCTGGAGGTCGCGAAGGGGCGACGCGCTTGCGGTCGAGTGGCCTACGGAGTAGAAACGTATCGTCGGGTACGCGTTCGCCCGCTGCTGTTCCGCCGTGGCGTTCGTGACCGTGGGCATGCCGAACTCCATATTCGACTGGCCACCGCAAATGAACACCTCCCCGAAGAGCACATCGACGATGGCCGCCTCGGCCAGAGAGGCCACGGTCTCGTTCGAGGCGACGATGCGGAAGTCGAAGGCGGCCTTGGACGCGAGCGTGGGCGGCAGCTTCTGGCGCCACGTCCCATCGTCCTCTGCAAAGGTGACCAGCGTCTGCGCCTCGCATGGCGCGCGCAGAAACCGTTTGCACCGGGTGGCATCGCTCGGCGTCATGGTTGTCTCGACCCGCGCGCCGGCCTGCGTAAAGCCCCAGATGGTCGCCGAGTGCGGCGCCTGCTGGAGCACCATATGCGAACCCAGCGTTGCCGACAAAAAGTGAAGCTTCTCGTCGTCCTGCGGCCGGTCGGTCATCTCGTATACAAAAGAGCCACCAGGAAATTGGCTGGGCCACGGCTGGGTGGAGGCGATTGCTGTCTTCAAGAAGCAGCACGGCTTCCCAGCGATGCAGGCACTCCACGTTACTTTAGCAATCGGCTGGAATAGGACGCCGCCACAGCGCGGCTCGTTGCAGCACGCCTTGATGCACTCATCAGCAGTCTCAGGTTCGTGCGTCTGCGCGAGATCATGGGCTGGGGCGTCGCTGTTGTTGCTAATGAGCTTCGGACTGCACGTTGATTTGGACGTGTACGGCAGTCGTGGGCGCATCATGTCATACGGCAATGGTGGGCGCATCGTGTCATCGCGCAGGAGGGCCGACGTGACGATGGACACGAAAGCCATCCACTCGGGCCTTGTTTGACCCCCTATACTGGTACAAGGCGGCGCGCCGGAGGTGTGAGCGGAGAAGTTTTGGAGCGTGAATTGGCTGAAAGAGGGTCATGGGAAGAGGCCCTATAACTTTGGCTCACGTGGGCACCTCGAACGGTCGTTCGTACTCGCATTAAAACGTCAGCTTATTGTCCGGCGGCGCGGGAGCCACCCGTGGCGTGAAGGTGAGAGCCGCCTCAGCTGAGGCAGCGGCGGCCTTTGTGGGCGGTCGGCGCGTGAGCTTCACACCAGCAATCGTGGCGATCGTACCCAGATCGCCCATGGCGCCCTCGGCCGCTCCCCTGGCCTTCTCAATGTAGGTGAGCGCAACAGAAGGATCCTTCTCGTACCTGGCCGCCCCTCGAGCGAGGAAGAGGCTTTGGAGCATCTCGTTTTTCCTCTGCTCAAACGATTTGACGGCCTCCGCTGCAGACTTATCGAGCTCCGAAAAGCGTTTGAGCTCTGCGTCCGAAAGCCCGGCAACAGCCACCACTGAAGAGGGCTCGTTGCCAAGCTGCACAGCTGCGATCTCCACCCGCCATTGCTGCAGCGCATCGAACAGACCGTTGTACGATGCTTTGAGTTGAAAGGCATCCATTTTCGTGACCTGGCCCGGCAAATCATCGATGGCTCGTGAAGGCATAGGCAGCCCCAGACTGGCTGCAGCTATCACGATGCTGCGGCGCTGGGCGAGAGGCAGAGGTTTTAGTGCGTTCACACTCAGGTATGAGCACAGGTGGAGCAGCCCGGCAAGCCATCTACGTATCGTCATGGCGACGCTTTGCAGTCGCTTGCGAGTAGTTGGCGCGGCGGACCCTGAGCACCGAGAGGGGAATGGAAAACACGTTTGTCTTCACAGGAAACGAGAGCCAACAGAAAAGAGCCCACATCGGCCGGTCTGTCGCGAGCAGGCAGTCAGAAACTGCAAAGATACTTGTATTGATTGACGGGCTGTCGACACCGATATTCAGAGCGCGCATGCATGCCGCACGGGGACGCGACGCAACACGAGAGTGTGCAAAATAACGAAGGACCTTTTTCGCCTTCGAAAGACCATGGCGCAAGGCATCGAGAATGAATTCGTCGCCGCCACTCACGCTCCTTGGACCGCGTACGCCCGATTGGAACACAAGTGCCTTTGAGGCACCGTGCCGCGTGCCGACTACCCTCGCGCAGCGGCAGATCGCCCTTTTCCATCAAGCTTGGAAGTATGAGGGTAATGAGTTTCCGCTTGAAAATATGCGTCTGCCGCCGGGAACAATCATTGAGATGGGCGCCTACAAGGGCATGAAGATGCCCCACATTCTGGAGCTCTGGGACAAGCAATTGGACCGCATCGTGCAGAAGCTGCACCCGTTGTCGCATCTGGACCCATCGCCATGCCAGGCGATGGGGCCGCAAAAGAGCGTCACATCCTATTGTCCAACACACAGCCATTTCTACTACCATGGCATCGAGATGCGGCCCAGCAATTTCAGGTCGCTGGCGGCGAGTGAGCTGAAGTTGAAGGGCCTGAAATTGCGCGGTGTGGGCGTCGAGAGTCTGCATAAACCCGCGGCCTCGAGTCGTCCTGCGCCACCAACGCGCGTCTGCGAGTCGAAAATGTCGGCGGACATCGGCGACAGGTTGATGAGCTCGATGCAAGCATCGGACGTGCCAAATCATGCGACCGACAACTTGAGGTGCACCATGATGAACGTGACGACCCTCGACCATTTCGTGACAACACACGTGCGCTCGCCGATTACATTGGTCAAGATTGACGCCGAGGGCTTTGATGGGATGATCCTCATGAGCGCCAAGGAAACTCTGTCGCAGCGCAAGGCCGCGGTCGTCACGTTTGAGTGCTGCACACATTGGCACAGGGCTCGTCTGAGTCTGCAGGAGGACCCCTTTCGGGGCGGCGCCAAGGCGAGCATTCCGTCCCTCGCCAGGGCAGCGCAGGCATGGGGCTACGATCTATATCTCATGGGAGGGCGCAGTCTCTTGTGGCTCAGCCCGGAGGTCCACAACGATGCCGAGCTGGAGCTGTTTGGCACATGTGGCTGGTGCTGCTTTGCGCTCTTCCGCAGGACGCCCGAGGTGATGTACGTACCACAGCAGTTCAGCACCGACAACCAGTTTTGCAAACAGGACTGATCGACGTAGCTGTAAATGTACTACAGTAGTATTACATTCTAGTCAACCACTGCGCACCACTGGGACGCGTCGTCCGGTCAGCCAGCCACCCTGGGCCCCCATGCCAACGCAGAGCGCGTTCGCACCGCCGCTGTATTCACGCTCCTTCTTGGGCGCAGCGGCGGCTCCAACAACACTCATCCCCTGGGCCTACGAAAGGGCAGGCGCGGTCCCGGTCGTCTCGCGCACGTCGGGCACCAGGGCGGCCGCCAGCTCGCCCTTTGCGGCGGCCGAGGCGATGCGGAGGTTCGCCACGTATTGAGCCGCCATCGCGGTGAGCGGCAGGCCAGTGGCCACATCACGCGCGAGCTCGCCGTCCCGGCAGAGCTCAAAGAGCGGCAGCTGGATCGCCGCGGACCACGAGTACGATAGGTTCCACGGCGCATATCGGTCGCCTCCTCGCTGCGTTTTGAGGCGGTTGATCGCATCCAGACGCGCGCATGCATCGGGCAGCGGCTGGCCTCCACTCAGGTAGTTGACCGTGCGAACGGCGACCGGGAGCGTGCGCCGAAGCGTGCGCAGGTTGGCGTCGGCGATCTCCTCGGCGGAGTACGTGATCGGCCCATTCTTACCCGCGTTCACCATGTTCACCTTGAGGATGCACCCTTCGAGGTGCACACCGTGCTCGGCCATCGAGCTGAAGAGAGCGTTGAGGACGCGCACGTTGATCTCGACAGCGTCCTCGAGCGTGTGCGTGCCCGCGAGGACCAGATCGGGCTCGACGATCGGCACGATGCCCTCGCTCTGGCAGATGAGCGCGTACCGTGCCTGGTCTCGCATGTTCGCCTCGATCGCCAGCTGCGACGGCTTCCCCGCGGCCACGTCCACGTCGAGTGGCGAGCGCCACTTGGCGAAGACGCAGCCGGCCTCGCGGTACTCGCGCAGGCGCTCGGCGAGCGAGTCGAGCCCCTGCATCACTGTCTCGCCGTCACAGCCAGGCAGCTTGTACACCTGGAGCGAGGGCTTGACACCCGGCAGAATGCCACGTTCTGCGAGCAGCTTGGGCAGCGGCACGCCCTTGTCACTCTTCTGGAAGACGGTCTCCGGATCGAGGATGGCGCCCGAAACGAGCTGCTCGGCGCCCTCGGCCTCGAAAAGCATCTGGCGGTACGCACGGCGCCGATCCTCGCTCGCCTCCACGCCCACCTTTTCGAACCGTGGATTGATCGTGCGGGCGCTCTCATCGCAGGCGGAGATGCCCTTGCCCGGCTGGCCGATGTGTTCGACAACAGCCTCGAGCTTGGCCTTCAACTCCGGCGATAGCCAACTCCGACGCTGTGCCGCGCCGCTGCCCACACAGAAATGCGCCGCCATATCACCGAAAGAAGCTCAGCGAGGGAGATCGAACCTCAAGATCCATGCGACACAAAGAGGAGAGGGGGGCAAGGTTACACTTGTACATGTACATGTTGTGGGTCTATTGCTCGACGTGCGATGACGTGTCCAAACTTGTTCCCTGCCCACGGACCGCCTGCGCGCCGCCGCCGCTCTTGGAGCGATCGCCAGTTGGCCGAGCGCGAGATGGCCGAGCGCGAGAGGGACCGCGACGACCGCGACGACCGCGACGACCGCGAAGCCGACCGAAGAGCCGAGCGGAGGGACGGGCCGCCGGAGCGCCGACGCGGCCAGGACGACGAGCGGCGAGGTGGAGGCTACGATGATAGGCGATACGACGACAGGCGATACGACGACAGGCGACACGACGATCGATACGACGAGCGACGTGAGCTGTGCCCACGCCCTTCGAAAACGAGAGCAGAGCTTTGCTGCCGATCTCTGACCCGCACGCCCCGGGAGTGCCGCAGGTTTTGATGATCGGCGGTACGACGATCGGCGTGGCTACGATGGCGGCGGATATGGCGGCGGTGGTGGCTATTTCGACGGCGGCGGCAAGGGTTACGGCGGCGGCAAGGGTTACGGCGGCGGCAAGGGTTACGGAGGAGTACCACCACCGCGCTACGATGATCGAGGCGGCTACGATGATCGAGGCGGCCACAGCATGGGCTACGGGCCGCCGCCGCCGCGATATGGGTACGATGACTATGCTGGCGGCGGCGGCAAGGGTGGCGGCGGCAAAGGCAAGGGCAAGGGTTCCGGCCACTCAGGACCGGGCCTGCCACGGAGTGTGACTGGCGAGCCGCCACCGACGCCGGGCCCGCCCCCGCCGCCGCCCGAGACGGACGGCGAGCCTACGAACCTGTTCATCTTCGACAAACTTGTGGAGCGGGAGAAGGCTCGTGTCCGACGCGACTTTCGCATGGCGGATGATATCCGCGAGGTGAGCGTGCCTCCGAGTGCCTCATACGCCATCGAGTGCCTCCGAGTGCCTCTAATTGCCTCGAATTTCCTCCGAGTGCCTCTAATTGCCTCTAATTGCCTCGAATTGCCTCGAATTGCCTCGAATTGCCTCGAATTTCCTCCGAGTGCCTCGGATTGCCTCTGAGTGCAATCGAGTGCCTCTAGTTCTTCCGAGGGCCTCTAATTTCCTCTGAGAGCCTCGGATTGCATTCCTCATCAGGAGCTCTACGCCCTAGGCGTCGAGATTTGGGAGTCCAAGGGGGAGCGCACGTGGAAGGCACGCGATGGACGCATCGGTCCTCGACCCAACCATGAAGGTAAGTGCTACTGATGGCCTGTGTCATCACTGTGTGCTGAGGCACCGGCGCGGCGAAGGACGGGTCGGGCAGGCTTGATGTCCTCAGATAGGTTCCATGAGCTCCACGGGCGCGGGCGGCGGCGCAAGATCCCTCGTGGCGCGCCGGGTCTCCGCGCGATATTGGACCCGGTCTCGATTTAACCCCCGTTCCGTATGAACATAACATAATTGACTCACTTACCGGGCTCCCCCCGGTGTCTTTTTACCGGTATCTACTTCCTACTAACAGATAGGAAACCGACCCCTTGCTCACACACCCGCCCCGTCGATGTCAAGGGCGGTGCCATCGGGCGACGAGCCGCCGTCCTTGCGCGACCTGCGCCACCTGATCGTGCCGATCTATGTGACAGCTTTCGCCGCTGTCACTGCAATGTCTTTCGTTGCGGTCGTGCTCCCAATCTATGCCAAAAATGAGCTCGGCGCGTCCTCCTCCACCGTCGGCGCCATCATAGGGATGCAAGGGCTCGGGTCTGTTTGCACGGCTGCATGCGCTGGCGTGCTCATCGACCGCATCGGCGAGCGGCGTGGGATTCTCTTGGGAGCCATCGTACGCATGCTGAGCTACTCCACGCTCGTGCTGGGCATTTGGCTCAGCACTCATGTAAGAGGTGGTGACGCCGCTCATGAGCTAACTGATCAGCACGCGTGGGCGCTCCACTTCCTCTTCATCGGCTGGTTTGGCGAGGGCGTCGGCATGGGCACCTTCCAAATCGCGCGCAACTCGTTCGTCTCGGCCGCGGTCAACATGCGACTGCGCGGTCGAGCCAACGCGCTCATCGGCGGATGCATGCGACTCGCGCAGATCATCGGTCCGGCAAGCGGAGCGGCGGTGTACGCCAAGGCGGGACCGCTGGCTGCGTTTGAGTGCCAGACGTCGATCGCCGTGTGCGTCGTGCTGCTGCTGCTGGTCGCGATGCCGCGCGTGAGCGATGACGAGTCTACGCCGATCGCCTCTAAGCTGGAGACGCGCTCTGGCACTGAGATGCAATCGGACCGAGAGAGTCTGACAGCATCTGAGCGCGAAGGCGGCAGCATGGCGGGCGGCAGTACATTGGATGGCAGCACGGACGGTGGAGACCTCGGGGAGGGCAGCGGCAGAGCGCGCAGCGGCTGGACCAGTCGGCTCTACCGTCGCTTGCGGCGCTCTCTGCCGCCGTGGACTCTCCCGCTGCTGGCGGTCGCGCCCATCGGTTTCTCCTTTGCGTTCGCTCGAGTGTGTCGCAGTATGCTGCTGCCGCTCAAGGCGAATTCCCTGCAACTGAGCGTCGAGCTTACGGGCTATCTCACCTCGATCTCGTTCGCCGTCGATTCGATCACGTTCCCGATCGCGGGCGTCGTCATGGACAAGTATGGGCGGAAGGCTGCTGGGGTGCCCTCACTGCTGTTGTTGGCTGCAGGCCTCGCGCTCGCAGGCGCCGCCTCGAGCGCTTGGATGCTGGTGCTCGCGAGTGCGCTGCTTGGGATCGGCAACGGCCTGAGCAGTGGGTTGGTGCAGACGGTCGGTCAAGACGCTGCGCCCGCTCGAGCGCGAAGCCGTTTCATTGGCCTGTACAAGGTGTGTTCCGACGCGGGCACCTTCATAGGTCCGCTCGTTGTCGGGATTGTGACTGATACGGCGTCCCTCGCTGTGGCTGCGTATAGCGTCAGCCTACTCACCGTGGGCGCTGCCGTATGGTATGCGGTCGCCGGCCCGGACATTGACACCACGCCGCAGCCGCAGCCGCAGCCTTTGACGCCTGCGAGCGACGAGATCGGCGGCGATGCCGAGGAATGTGGAAGCAGCAGCAGCAGTAGCCACGGCAAGAGGGGACGTGTACGCCTCTTACCCCAAGCGGCAAAACAGACGACGAGGCACGTGAGACTCGTCGACGCACAGACGGCCGAGGAACGCAATGAGGAACGCAATGAAGAACTCACGCCGCTGCCGAGTCGAGCGTGAGGCAGAGGCAGAGGCAGAGGCACCACGACCAGGCAGAGGCTCCTGATCCTGTATGGCTCCTCTCCGAAGACCGAAAGCACCTGGGTGACTCCTCTCACGAGTAGCCGCCGGGCGCCGCGGGGAACTGCTTGGAACTGCCTCAGTGCCTCTGAAGCTTTAACGTCGGTACACAAAAACGTCAAGGCTCAAGCTAGGTCTAGTAATTACTCGTATCGAGAGAGTGAGAGAGTTTTTCTACTAAGTATTGACCCGATACTCAGTGGTACAATCGGTCAAAGCACTGACACTTAACTATTTAATACAGTCCTGGTTCTAGTCGAGTTGACGAGTTGTCCGTTCGAGCTTCGACACGTAGTGACCTAAGGCCTAGAAGGCGAGGGCGAGACAAGAGCGAGATGAGCTCTCTGCAAGGGCTCTCTTCGGCGTTCTCACGTCTGCTGACAAAGAGGATGTATTGATTTTACTCACATCGCTGTAGGTTAGCAGGCGGCACCGCGATCCACACGCCGTTGGCTCGATCACGATCGGTGGCATGAGGAGCCAGCAGCACCGCCACGAGGGACTCACCTGCAAGTCCAGTCCGTGTGTTCATCAGTGGTCACCAGAGGCCATCAGTGGTCATCAGCGGTCATCAGTGGTCATCAGGGGACTCACCAGCAAGCCCATCGGCGCCGGCTTTCATGAGCCATGACGGCGCGTACTCGACGACGCGACCCATCCGACCGTTATACTTTGCCATCGGCACGTCGAACGCGCCCTGCTGCAGCCCGATGCTGTCCGTCAGCCCGTGCAGCTTCACCAGGCACCCTTCGCGGAAGCCACCCGCCGTGCTCTTCGTCTGCGTCGCCGCGAGCGCCGCACGCGTCGCGGCGGCGGCCTCCGCGGCCCTTCGCTGCTCGGCGGCCTCATGCTCGAGGTCCGCGATGCGCATCATGCCGCGCTCGAGCACGGCATCGGGTACGCCGGTGTCCAGCCCCTCCCGTAGCGCGTTCTCCAGGCGGGCCGCCAAGTCGCCCAGCTTCTTAGCGGCTACTTGTCGCTCGGTAACTGCCGCTCGGTTGCTCTCGCTCCCAGTTGGCGGCGGCAGCGTGAGCAGGATCTTATTTCGATTCACGGCGGCGCTCTCGGACATCGACCAGTCGATCATGCGCAACGCCGCTCGCCGCCGTTCGTCCTCCGCCGCACGCTTCGTGTCGATGGGCGCCACAACTAGCGCGCCGCTCACCCCATGGACGGTTTTCACATTCACGGGACGGTGAGAGCCTGGATCGCCGCGCTGCGAGGCAGTCGAGTTGCTCGGCTGCGCGTGCGTGAGCTTCAGGCACGGCGTCGTGGACGCGCGCGCGCCCAGCTTTGGCTTCGATGTGGCCGCGGCGTCAGCGCTAGGAGCCGGAGGCACTGGTGGCGGAGGCACTGGTGGCGGAGGCACAGGTGGCGGAGGCAATGGCGGCCTGGCGGCCGCAGAGGACGTCGGCTTCGCGTGGGAGGCCTCAGAGGCGGGGGCGTGCGCGAGAAAGACCTTGGATGGCACAGCTGCCGGTGCCTCGAGCAGATTGCTCTGGCCGTCGGTCTTGCTCACGGTGCTCACCCAGCCGAGCGCTGTCCTTTCGCCTTCGAGCACCAGGCGAGAACGAGACGTGCTATCTGCTAGCATTCGCTGCTCGAGGATGTGTACGCGCGTGCCCGCCCGCACCTCGCCCGAATGATCTGAGTCGAGCTCGGCACCGGCACGCACTTTGAGGCTCGTGCGTACCGTAAAGACTGCGGCGCCGGCTCCAAACGGAAGTGTAGCCGGCCTGCTGGGCGAAGCCGCCGTGGCTATCACCGTAGGCCTTGGCGAGGGTGGTCGCTCCTTGGGCGAGGATTTGGGCGAGTGTTTGGAGGATTTCTTCGTCATAGGCGCGTCCAAGGTGGGCAAAGTCCAGGAGCGCTAGGAGAAGGCGTCGTTCTTGAAAATGGCCGTACCCAAATTCGTCGAATAAGTTGGTGTGAATGCCGTGTGACGCCCAAAGTTACACGGCTGTGAACCCAACGTGAAAGGGCCAGATTACAGGACGGTATCCATCATGGAACCAGACGGGGGGGATGCGGGAGAACCCATTGGGGGGTCTCTCCGCCGTTTGGGGGGAAGGGGATACCCAGGGGAAAGCCTTATAGGCACCCTGTTATGCGGTTCGTATGCCGCCCGCGCGCGGGCTGATATTG
>Ga0210240_101431_pt1 | contig 17881 bp, 14 predicted proteins | sample ChrtobMetP5a_4mM_FD_155463 | JGI IMG/M metagenome (GOLD analysis project Ga0210240, IMG submission 155463) | Chrysochromulina tobin associated microbial communities from unialgal haptophyte culture, Seattle, Washington, United States - P5a_4mM | ecosystem: Host-associated > Algae > Haptophytes >...
GATGAGGAGCTCGATGAGGAGCTCGACGAGGAGATGGACAAGAACGAGGATGTTGCAACGGCAAGGGCGGCAGTCAAGGCCGCGAGCTACGTGTATCGCTCGTACAACTCCATCTCAATGAAGATCTATGCTGAGCGTTACGCTTGGTGCGGATGATGATCCTTGATTGAGATATGATTACCATCTGATTGTGCTCTGATTACGATCTGATTGTGCTCTGATTGTGTGATTGCACTCTCAAGGCTCTCTGAATGGCTCTCTGAATGGCTCTCGTGCCTCAGGTATGTGCACAGCTTGCCGTACGTGATCCTGAACAAGCGCACGGCAGTGACACGAAGCGTCGAGCGGCGCCTAGTGCGCTCCGGTGTGAAGACCAACCCCACCTCGCTCGCCGAGGAGTTTCTGGCCGACAAGTACGAGGCTCTCGCGTCTTTGCAGGCCCAGGTGTACGGCATGCACGTCTGGGCGCAGGCAAGGCAGGCGGGCACGCAGCTCACGCTCGAGCAGATGACGATGGACGAGGTCGAGCTCGTCACGGCCGAGAGTGTGGGCCTCTGCGCCCCGGGCGAGGCGCTCATTCGGCACTTCTTCCTCTCCGTGCACCAGGCGCGGGCGCCCTATCAGCTCTCGTGGCGCCAGCAGAACGTGCCGATGACCATCGGCTCCGTCGACGCCACGTACAAGCGCGGCAAGGCGCTCGACCTGCTCAAGATCCGCCAGACCGTCTTCTCGAACGATGTCTGCGCGCCTGTGATCTCAGTGTGGGTGTCATCAGCCTCGCTTGATGACACTGCGTTCGCGGAGGCATGCGACGACTACGAGAGGGTGCAGCGTGTCACCAAGATGCTGAAGCTCTCCGCCCTCTACCTCGACTGCCCTCACCGGGATGCGGGTGGCGCCGGGCGGCGCTTCCCAAGGCTGCTTGCGGGCATGTCGACAAAAGAGTACAGCGTGGACCTGAGCAAGGCGGCGCTCGTCACCTCGCCCACCGATGCGCGCCGGGCCGCCGCTCGATTCCGCGATGCCAAGCTGCTCGGCTTCGACTGCGAGTGGAACCTGAGGGGCAAGGTGGCGACGGTGCAGATCTCGGACGGTCTCGAGGACCATGCGCTCTTCCACCTCCCCTCCCTGGGTGGCATCATCCCGCCCGAGCTCATCTTGCTCATCAAGACGAAGAAGCTTTGCGGCGTCAAGATCGCCGCGGACCTCAAGAAGCTCTCCGGCGACTACCCGGCCGCCGCCCTCAACCACCACCTGGATGACAACTCGTCTACAATCTTGGCGGTCAACATCATTGAGCTCTCGTCATTGGGCGTGGACGTCCTGCGCGTTCCCCCACGGAGCTGCGCGAGCCTCAAGTCGATCTTCGAGCTCTGCTATCCCGACCTTGAGCTCAATAAGGAGCTGTGTGGACCGGTGTGGAAGGTCGACTGGGAAAAGTGGCCGCTTCAGCAGCAGGAGTCCGTCTACGCCCTCAACGATGCCGGTGCAAGTGCCCTTGCTGGCTTGCGCCTGCTCCACCCGCCACCGAGTGTCGATCCTGCTGCTCGTGCTGCACCGCAGCCGCTGCCGCCGCGGCCGCACCAGCCGCCCCCATCGCCGCCGCCGATGCCGAGCTCTGACCAGATGGCCGCTGGCGCAGCCGTGTTCAACGGCTTGGCGGCCGACCTGCAAGCAGACCTTGGTGACGGTGCTGCTGCTGCAGGCGGCGTCGCGGCCATCCGAGCAGATGGTGACGAGGAGGAAGATGAGGACAAGGAGGAGGAGCACGGCGCCGCAGCCGCAGCCGCCGACGAAGTCAACGACGCGCCGGACTTTGGCACTCAAAAGACCGTGCTGCAGGCCGCCCGGACTTTGATTGACGTGTGGTTCGACTCCTCTGACCTCGAGCCCCTCAAGCTGCCCACGTGCCTGTCGGTCGACGATCGTGGTGTGCTGCATGCGTACTGCGAGAGCCTGGGCATCGCTCATGAGACTCATGGAGAAGGAGGTGGCGAAAGCGATCGCTATCTCGTTGTGAGCCGTCGCCCTGGTGGGAGCGCCACAGCTGCGAACGGCGGCAGCAGCAGCAGCAGCAGCACCTTCGGGGGTGACATCGTGGCGCGCCTCAAGTTTCGAGACGATCTCTGGAAGGAGCTGCTCATCAAGTACGACGTTCGGCATTTCATGGGCAACTGGTTCCTGATGGCGCAGTCCAAATCCTCCGCGCTGTTCAAATACTTTTGCATCGCCAGCTCGGATGCCATCTTTGTTGTTCGCGAGGGCCAGCGTGAGCGCGTGAAGGCCCACCTGCGCAAGCTCTTCAAGCAAGGCGAGGGCGCTGAGGAGCAGAAGCGTGTCGACTCCCTCATCCTGCGCGTCAAGCGCCGCTACTGGCGACGCCACTGCGAGTACACCATCCCTGAGCCGAGGGTGCTCGTGCGAGCTCTCCTCTCAGTCTACCTCTTCTTCAAGGACCTCGACGATCCTGAGACCGGTCGACCCTTCTTCTCAGCAGGCCACCAGCAGCGATGCATCACCGAGCTGCAGTACGTCGCGTACGGATGGCTGTCTGACCACCCCAAGATCCCGCTCTACCGTGCAGGACGAACCTTGAAGACGGGCTTCGTTTTGAGCCGCTGCTTGCGCTCCTCGTCGGCTCTGGAGGGCTATCACGCGCCGTTCAACGATGCGATGGCAGCCAGTGGTCATAAGGCTGGGCTTGATTGGATGGAGGCGTCGTCGAACGAGTTCGACTTTCGCTGGTGTGTGCGTGCGCTGCGCTCGGCGGGCATCATCCCTTCGTGGGTGCGCATGTTCAACCTCGCGCTCATCGACGAGGTGTGGGATCTGGCCGAGGCGCTCTTCGAGGGTGGTGGTGCACTCGCACTCCCCGGCTGGCGGCGCACGCGGCTGATGTCGCTGCTGGTCCGCCAGGGCTTCTATTACGGCAAAAAGGCCTTGAAGATGGACTCGCCTAAGCCCTTGCGCACTCGCCGAACGGCCGAGGACGTCGATGCGCTGATGGCCCAGGGCGTGGATGCCAGTGCGGAGACGCTCGTGCAGGTTGCACTCGATCGCGGCCTCTACCTGTCGCCGTCTGATGCCGCTGGCTTTATTGAATCCGTCGTTGTCGAGGAGCGTGCGCGTGCACTGCTCGCCGAGCGCGGCTATCATGATTTGCAGCGGGCGCTTCGACTGCGTGCCCCGCCGAAGCCGTTGGCGCCCCCGCTCACGCTTGGCGTCACTGTCGGGACTGCAGCGCTGCCGGGTCCCTTGGCGCCGATGGCGGAGGCAGTGCGCGATCCGGCGCAGCTCCCAGCCGACGGGAGCAGCGACAGTGACGACGACATGCAAGCTGCAGGAGCACGAGCACCAGCAGCACCTCGGGCACCTGCAGCCGCCCCCACCACGGCCCCAAACCCGTTAGCTTGCGCCAATTGTGGACGTGTCACAGGGAATGCGGGGGCTCTTGCGAGGCATGTCGAGCATTGTGGCAAGCCTGGCCCAACGAGGGCAGAGAAGAATCGTCTCGCTGGAAAAGAGAGGCGAGCGAAGAAGAAGCGTGCTGCCGCTGGCGACGCAGCCGTTGAGCCTGATGGTGATGCTCAGGATGAGTAGCTGAGGCACTGGCAGGCACGTCCATGAATGAATAGATAGAATTTTGGGTGCAATAGAATGATTGAAAAGAGGCTGTTCCACTCTCAGCAGCACACTGTATTAGTGCCAATATCATCTACAGTCTCCCTCTTCTCTTCCTTCTTCTTCTTCCCTTCTCCTTTTTTTATTTATTTCTCCAACCGTTAGAAAAACGCCGCCTTTTTTTCGTGTCGAAAATTTGCGCGTCGCGGCGGGCACAGATCGCCAACGAAAAAGTCCAGTACAGTACACAAAGGATGAAACCACCCACCGCGGGTTCGGTCGGTTCCCGGGGTCATGGCGTGGTCCTGCGTGTGCGTTGGTGGGTCGGGTTGGTTGTGAGGTTCGTCTGTGTGATCCGTGTGTGCCGTGTGTGTTCCGGCTCCCCACCCGGGTTTTTTGACGGACTCGTCATAGGTTGTGTGCTCCTTATCCCAAACACCCAAAGGTCTACGCCACACCAGCGACCCTTCCTGTGCGGGGTTCTTGAGTGTTTTGCGGGGTACTGGAAATGAGATCGTCACGCGTTGGTCTGCAGCGTGCAGGCGTTGGTTCTTGGTTGCCTTGCTGAGTTGATTTGACGACCGATACAACATATGTACATGTAGTTGTAGAGACGATCTTGTTCTCTCGTGTCTCCGTCCGGATCAGCCAAATTTGGGGGTTCTCTCTCCTCAGTTTGTACAGTACTTCGTGTGGAGGTCGTACCCTCTTCGTGAGGAGAGCTCTTCTGAGCGGACTCGTGAGGCCGGAGCGCTTGGTACGGCGCGTTTGAGATCTCGAAAGTTGTGTGATGACGGCCCTGAGCATGACGCTCCTTGCGTCCGCAACGGTCTTGTCTCGCGTGTGTCCACGGTCGACCGTGCGGCTGCTGCACTCGCGGCGCACGGTGCCAGCTGCATGCATAACTCAGCCAGCTGAATCCCGGCCTGCGCTGCCAGATGGTTTTGTTGTTGTCGACAAGCCTACAAACATGACGTCGTTCGACGTCGTTTTCAAAGTCCGCAGCACGCTGGAAAAGCACTTCAAGGCGCACGGGCACACGTTTGGGCGTCGGTCTAGGCTCAAGGTCGGCCACGGTGGCACGCTCGACCCGCTCGCGACCGGCTTCTTGGTTGTCGGTGTGGGTGGTGGCACGAAGCGGCTCCAAAAGTACCTCACAGGTGCCAAGGGCTACACGGCGACGGCACAGCTAGGCGTGGAGACGGACACGCAAGACTCTGAAGGCACGCAGCTCTCAGCGGCGCCCTTTGCGCACGTGACACGCAAAGCGCTCGAGGAAGCTGCTGCACGGCTGACGGGCCCAATCATGCAGAGGCCGCCAATCTATTCGGCGCTGCGCAAGGACGGCAAGCGCCTGCACGAGCTCGCGCGCGCCGGCAAGATCCAGCCAGACGAGGTGGAGGCGCGTCCGGTCACTGTCTACGAACTCACAGTCGGTGCCTTCGATGCCCAAGCGGGTACATTTGATCTCACAGTGCAATGCTCGGGCGGTACCTACATACGAGCTCTCATTGTGGAGATCGGGCGCGCGGTGGAGAGCGCGGCGCATATGACGGCGCTCCGCCGCACGCGCCATGGCCCATTCTGCTCGCTCGAGGAGGCGCACGTGCTCAGAACGGCGCCTCCACTTCGGGCGCTCGCCTCTGCCGGCGTGGTGCCTGTGACTGGGGAGGAGCTACGCGAGCCGACGAGGCTGCTTGAGGCAGTGGAAGAGGCGAACCGAGCTCTCGAGGCGAGTGGCGCCCTTGAGGTGGCCGAGGAGATGGCCGGGGCAGACGAGCCCGGCGTCGCTCTCGAGATGGCCGATTCAGACGACGAGCCTGGCGGTCAGACCTCCAAACGGGCAACGTGACACCTTTCTACTATCCGCCCGAATGGACACGAGCGTGGCAGGACACCTACTGTGGCACGCGCTGATCCGCGGAGCGGAAGAACTTGGAAAGTTGACGCTGTTCGTAAAAGCAACGACAGCTGTGCAGCTGTAACCTGTACGGTGATCGGTCGTTACGCTCTCCGTCTGGCCGCGGGCCGGAGTGCCGCGTGTGCCGTGCGGAGACGTGCGATCGGCGTCCCGGCATGTGGTACCGCTACCGGTAATCGAATAGCCTAAGAGCTTTTTTTCTTCTTTCGCAAAGACGGGAGAAAGTCAACAAAAGATTTCAAGTCTGAGTGGGCCGAATGTCCCGTCCGATGGAGTCGATGATTCTCGCTCATCTCCGACTGCGTCTGCGACGTTCTGCGCGACTCCCGGTTCTGCAGCGCTCTGTCCGACCCGCGCCGTGTCGCGTGTCTGGGCCGATTCTGGGCTTGACCCAAAGGGGTAGGGGGAGGTATTCTTTCTGGATTCACACATTATCCCCACCACCTGATTTTGAACTCAGTGTGGCTCGGCCCGCCGGTCTCTCTCCGCTCAAGCCGACGTTAGCACGCGGGGTTTAACGGGGTCCCAAGACCGAGCGACAACGTGGCCACGCGTGGTCGGAATGCTCCTGCGCATAGGATGCATCCCCTGAGGAGTCCACGCACGCAGAGGAGGCGTGCCGTGGCGTCACCTCGCCAGCGCCAATCCACGTGGCACACGCCTTCAGCAGCTGGCTCAGAATGGGCGCTCCATCAGGCGTTTGTGCGCCTCGGCACGAGCGTGTGATCGCGGTGAGAGCTCTTGAGCCGGGGTGCGCGCGCGCTGTGGCGTTTGCATAGCTTGCTGGTGCCGTTGGCTTTGCGCCATCGCCTCGTGCTCTTGCGCGTAGCGGCGGGCCAGCTCCTGCTGCATCCGATGAGCCTGCTCGAACTGGAGACGTTCTTGCCTCTGTATCTGGTCCATCGCCTGTCGCTGCGCAGCCGCGTCCGGGCCATCCCACTGCAGCTGCCGCTGCGATGAAGCCGGCTCTCGTATCGACGACCCGCGCACATCCGGATAGTAGCCGACACCATGAGGGCCATTCTTGAACACAAAACCTGGTCGACCACCTACGAATGACGGGCTCTGGATGAAGTCTGACGGCGCCATGACCGAGTCTGGAGAACGATCCCGACGATGCTGCTTGTGCTGCGGGGTCGTGCCATTGGCGAACATGCGTTGAAGGTCCTGCAACTCCTGCGCCTCTGGCGCTGGAGCGCGCACATTGTGCTGCACCCTCAAGTCGCGGATGGCTGCTTCCACTCGGCGGAGTTTACCCAGCTTCAGTGGCAGAGGCGCCAGAATTTGCTGCCAATCCTCGTCAGTGAGGTGCGCCAAGTCCAGCCTCGAACTCGCAAACCCGGCCAGCCGCTCGCCAATGGGAAGACCGGCCTGGGTCGCCCAGGACTTCACCTCTCCCATTGACACACGAAAGGACACATTGGAAGGCTGTCTATTGGCCCAAAGTAAAAGTCCGCACAGACTTCGTCAAATTGATCGACATGCAGCACACGAACCTGGTGGATCAACCGCAACGGCGCTCATCAAAGGGATCCCAACAATTTCATGTGTATCTCAATGCTAGCACCATTCTCCTCGGCTTTCTGGACGCCGGTACAGCCCTTACTACCGGGTATGCTCCTAATTCTCCTGAGCATGCTTGACACTGTACAGCCAGCCAGCCTCGTGAGACCACGCTACGCAGTTTTTGGCGGTAGTGGCTTCATCGGTAGCCGTGTGTGCAAGGCACTTGTCGAGGCGGGCTGCTCCGTGGCCTCAATCTCTCGAACGGGCAAGTGTCCTGAATGGGCTGCCGAGGAGCCATGGAGCGCGCAGGTGAACTGGCTAGCAGCAGATATGCTCTCGCCGCCAGCGCAGCTAGCAGCCGAGCTTGGAGCCATCGATGGAGCCGTTAGCTGCGTCGGCAACATGCGGCCCTCGCCAACGTGGCGGGACTTCTTCGGCCTCCACTGGGACTATGAATCGCTCACACGCGAGAACGGCCTCGTCACGTGGCGCATCTGCGAGAGCGCGCGTGCCGCAGGGGCCTCGCGAATGGTAGTGCTCTCCGTCTCCTCGAGCAAGAAGTGGGCGTTCGGCGGCGCGTTGATGGGTTACATTGACGGCAAGTTGGAGGCGGAGGCTGCAGGCCGGTGCCTCTTCGGCGACGAACACGTCGCAGTGGTCGGCCCCTCCCTCGTCCTCGGTGGAGGCCGCTTTGCCGGCCTGCTGAGGCCGTACGCGGCCATCTGTGACAGCGCGCCCATCCGCGCGCAAACCAGGTTTTTCAAGGCCCTCAAGTCTGGCGCCAGCAGCGGTTACGCTCCGCAGGACACTGTGAATGAGGTCGCACTCACACCACCAGCAGCGGTCGATGCAGTCGCCCGTACCGTGTGCGCGTGCCTTCTCGAGACGATCCCAGCATCCCGCCTAGCCTCATTCAAGGAGCAGCAGCGCGCCGAAGACCAGATCCGCGACCTGCTCAAGGAGAGAGAGGCGGCGGGTGCTTGTGAGGAGATAGCGACAGAACGCTCAACAGAACGCGCGGACCCCGCCTATGGCCTCGTGCCACCACGGCGCCCCGGGCACATTCCCTCCACTCTGACCCTGTGCTGGCTGCGAGTCATCGATCCCCGTCTTGGCAGATGACTTCATGTACGTCGACGGCACCGACCAGATCAACAGCGTTGCGGCCGATTCGGGAACTCTATCGGTACTCGCCGCGGCCGTCGCCGTTGTGCGCGAGCGCCGCGGGGCGGCTGCGGCCGGTGAGGTGCTCGGCACACTCCTCGGCCAGCCTGTCGACCTGAGATCCTCCAGCAGCAGCAGCAGCGGCAGCAGCAGAAGCACCACCTGCTCCTCCGCCAGCAGTCCCGGTAGCGTCGGATTGGAAGGCAGCATTCTGTGGCAGCGGATGCCGCTTGACGACAAGCCAGCGGACGCGGCCAGCCTCGAGAACGATGCCTTCCGGGAGGCACTCATCCGTGATCCGAGGATGTGGCGCTCCTTTTCGCGCGCCGAGCTCCATCAGCTGGGCGTGCCAGCCGAGGTGCCCGAACAGACCTTCATCCGTGAACAGACCTTCATCCGTGAACAGACCCCTCCGGTGCATGCAAGTGCTCACCACGGCGCCACTCTCTCCCCACAGGTGCCCGAACAGACCTTCATCCGGGTCGAGGACGCCTATTACAAACCGAGCACCGCGGCGGCGCAGTCGCCGAGCGCGTTTGGATCTCCGTACGAGGGAGCCCTTTTTGGGTACAAGCCGTTACTCTTCCCCTGGACGCCGGCAGCGGCACTTATTGGCTTCTTTGCCGGCGCCATCTTCTACGGGCCGCCGGTGCCGTCTGGGTAGGCGGCTAGGCGCTGCGGGCCCGCTCGGGAGAACTTCGTTAGAATCGATCATTCGATTGGTTTCCTGACTCCATGTCGATCCACCAATCAAGATGATCGCAAACGTTTTCGGACACGCTCCTTGGAGTCAGTGTTACCCCAGGTAGTCTTTCACAGCAATGATTTATTCGTTCACAGTCCGATTAACGGATCAACGAAGATGGCCGACCTCTACTCGCTGGGAGAAGAGCCGCAGCGCTGCCGCGTCGTAGCGTACCAGGCGGTGCCTCTCGTCGGTACAGCGAAAGGCGAGAAGGACGACCTATATATTACCCCCCAAAAGGTCGTCGTGCTTGGCCTCGGGGCTGAGGCGGGTGCTGTCGGCGGGGTGGCGACCGCCGACGGAAAGAACAGCGAGTTCCTCGTTGACGAGACGTACGGGCCGAATGTGCAGCCGCTCGACGTTGCGCAGAGCGTGGTGCCGCAGCTCACGCGCTCGGCCGCGCGCGGTGCCAACGGCTTGCTCTTCGTGCTCGGGGAGAGCGGCTCGGGCAAGACGGAGCTCATGCACGGCACCGGCACTGCACCAGACTTCGCATCGGCCAGCGCGGCCGGCCCGTCGTCGGTGAAATGGGAGGGCCTCGTCGAGCGCGCGATCGACGAGATCTTTGAGGAGATCACGACGTACGAGGCGGCCAACCAGCAGGCAGCGCACGTGGTGCGCATGCAATTCCTCAACATCGTGGAGGAGCGTGTGCAGGACCTACTGCAGCCCAACTGCCACGCGCACGACCTGAGCCTCGTCGAGCGCGCCGACGTCGGCACTGAGGTGCCTGGTGCCTATCAGGTCGAGCTGAGCAGTAAGGCGCAGGGCTTGCGCCTCTACCGCACCGCACGCGACGAGCTGCAGCGGCTCGAGCGCTATCACGGGGTCAACCGAGCAGCCTCGTGCTGCATGCTCACGATCTCGATCGTGCGCCGTGGCATGCCGCGCGCCGCGGGCGCAGTTCTCGGATCTGGTCTCCTTGCGCAGTTCTCGGATCTGGTCTTCGGCGCGGCCGGCGCGGCCGGCGTGGCCGGCAGCGAAGGCGCGATGCAGAGCGCGCTCACGATCGTCGAGCTGCCGGGCACCGAGCGGCTCGCGGAACCTCGGGATCAGCTCCACGTGTCCGAGTCCCCTTTTCTGCACCGATCGCTCCTGCAGTTCTCAGACCTGGTGCATGCACTTGCGAGCCGCTCCACGGCCGAGCACGTACCCTGGCGAGGCGGTAAGCTCACTTCCCTGCTTCACGGCAAGCTGGGTGTGAACGCGCTCACACTGAGTGTGGCGACGGTGCGCTGTGGGCAGCCAAAGTGCTCGGCAGCGACGCTCGCGCTCGCGTCACGGATGCGCGACGTGCTGTGCTACCCGGTGCTCAACACGGCGGCCGCGCAGGGGCTGCTCACGATCTCCCGATCGGAGATCCTCGCTCTGAAAGAGGATCTCTCCCAGATGGTCGCCAAAGGTATCGAAACGCTCTCCCCCAGTCGGCCCCCGTCCGAGGCTGGGAGGGCGCAGCCTCCGCGCAAGAAGCTCGACCTGGTAGACACGCTCCAGAACCCGATCAAGATGGCCACGCCACGTGGCACGCAGCCGGCGCAGCCGGCGCAGCCGGCGACGAAGGCGACACCGCCGAAGGAGGAGGAGGAGGAGCAGGGCGTGAGCGAGGACGAGGACGAGGACGAGGACTTTGATGGCGACCTTGAGGCGGAGAACGCGTACCTCAAGAGCAAGCTCGCCAAGTACAAGTCGAGGATGGCGGCGGCGGTGTCCAAGCCGACCCCCCCCCTCGACCCCCTCGTCCAGTCCAACCTCCAAGGCAAGCTGATCCAGGCGGAGCTGCAGGCGGAGCAGCTCAGAGCGGCGCGTGCGGCCGCAGTCAAGGAGCGAGTGGAGCTGCAGAAGGAGTACGCGCGCTTGCTCGGCGAGATGGCCTCCCTGATGGCCTCCCTGATGACGTCTCTGATGAGCTCCCTGATGGCCTCCCTGATGAGCCCTCCTGATGGCCTCCCTGATTGCATGCAGGTACACGCGCCTGCTGGGCGAGAAACAAGAGGTCGAGCGCCACCTCCTCGATGCGGAGCACGAGCGTCTTAAGGTGGCCAAGGCTCTCGTCGATCTGCAGGTGAGTCTCGTTAATGGCCTCTGATGGCCTCGGATGGCCTCTGATGGCCTCGGATGGCCTCTGATGGCCTCTGATGGCCTCTGACGCCCCACGTCTCGTCGACCTGCAGGTCGAGGGCTCGGCCCAGTCGACCGTCACCGAGGAGCAGAAGATGGAGCTCGATCGGAAGATTCTGAGCTCCGAGGCGGAGAAGCATGCGCTCGCGCGCGAGATTGAGGGCTTCGCGCGCCAAGTGGCGCAGCTCGAGGACGACCTGAGGGTGTCCCAGGCGGAGAAGGAAGATTTGGTCCACGAGCTGCTTGCTGCGCGACAGTCTCTCGAGATGCAGCGGCAGCAGGGGATGGTCAGTGGCTCAAGACGAGTGCCTCTGAGTGCCTCTGAGTGCCCCTCTGAGTGCGCCGCCTGATGGCCTCTGATGGCATGTGATTGCTTCCCTCATCAGGCGCTCGTCTCGGACGCGCGCGAGCGCGATCTCGAGATTGTTCGCTCCGTCAAGGAGGCGGAGCATAAGGGCGCCCAGGTCGAGGCACAGGCGCAGGCGCTCGTGACGGCCCGTGCGGCCACCGAGGTGATCCGTCAGCAGCTGCATGCCGCCGAGAGCCGATCGACAAGTTTGGACGCGCAGGTGGCGGCACTGAAGCGGGACGCGGCGCTCGCGCGTGCCAAGCAGGAGGAGCTGCAGATGGCGGCACGCCGAGCGGCGGTGCAGCGTGAGCTCTTCGAGGTGAGTGTCGCCAAGGAGCGCGCTGAGCTGCTCTTGCAGCGGCAGCAGCTCAAGGATGAGTTGGCGGAGGGGCAGCGCCAAGTGCGCGACGAGGGGCTGCGCCAGGCGAGTCTCGTCAATTGCCTCTGATTGCCTCTGATTGCCTCTGATTGCCTCTGATTGCCTCTGATTGCCTCTGATTGCCTCTGACGCCCCAAGTGCGCGACGAGGGGCTGCGCCAGGCCAAGGGCGCCGAGGAGCTGGCCAAGCAGCGCTTGGCCGAAGTGGTGAGCTGCCGCGCCGAGATCACACAGCTCAAGGATCAGCGTGCGGAACTTGAGATGCGCGTGAGCACGCTCGAGGTCGCGGTCGATGCGGGCGAGCAACAGCTTCAGGTGCGGCGAGTGCGAGCGACGTGTGCGGGCGACGTGTGCGAGCGACGTGTGCGAGTCTCGTCAATGGCCTCCGATGGCCTCGGGTGGCCTCGGGTGGCCTCTGATGGGCTCTTATGGCCTCCTGCGGGCAAGAGTGATGGCCTCTGATTGCGTCGCTGATTGGCGTCTGATAACTTGTCGAGCTGCACAGGCCGCACACGAATTCTTCCGTCAGAGCCTTCGGGACGCTCTCGCAGTGCACTTTGAGGGAGGGTCGGAGGCCGACCAGCAGGCCGACCAGCAGGGAGCGGAGGGGCGACGGGACATTACCCAGACGCCCGCGATGGCGCTCCTCGCGGCGCTCGGGCGTGCATACGAGGAGCACGAGAACCACTTGCGCCAGCGATTCGACAGGCTTCAGAAACGCCACTGGGCCGTCCTCGATCGCGCCAAGCAGGATGCAGCCCACGCGCTCACCATGGCGCGCCGAAGCAGCAAGGGTGGCGGCAAGGGCGGCGGCAAGGGCGGCGGAGCCGATGCGGGTGCGCCCGCCGATGAGCTCAGTGTACGCAACGGCGACGAGGCTGCCGCCCTTGCGGCGGAGGGGGCGAGCGCGGAGGAGGCTGAACGGAGTGCGGCGAGTGCGGAGGAGGCTGCGCTCTCGTCTCTCCAGGCAGAGGGCCGTGCTGTGCTCCAGTCGTATATTGAGGAGGCCGCGCAGTTGCGCACGGAGCGCGGCGCACTGCGAGGTGAGCTACAGACCGCAGCGGTCGCCTTCAAGGTGGCCTCCGTGAGTGCATCTCTGATTGCATGCTGATTGCCTCCCTCATCAGGTGAGCTACAGGCCGCAGCGATCGCCGCCAAGGTGGCCTCCACTAAGCTGGTAGAGGAGCGACTGGCGCTCAAGCGCGAGATCGAATCTGCGCGCGCCGAGGCTCGGCTGGCGAAGCAAGCCCTGAGGGAGGCAGGCGGCGAGAACGCGTCGCAGAAGCTGCAGTCCGCGGGCGACCTCCATCAGGAGATGCAGGAGTCGCTCATCCAGCGGCTCGACATGCTCAATGCCCAACGCGAGAAGGCGAGCGCCCTCAAGGCTCGCGAGCTTGAAGAGACGGGCTCGTCTATCGAAGAGGTGCGCGCGCTCCGTGCAGAGGCGGCGGCGCTCCGGGCAGAGCTTGACATTCGGCTGCGGGACGACCCGAAGACGCTGCAAATCCTGCGGCTCCAGCTGCGAGATTATTCGATCTCATGCTCGCAGCTCGAGCAGGAGCGCTCGCGCCTGATGCGACGCGCCACCGGCGCCGAGCAACAGCTCGAGTCGATGCAGGATGCGATGTCGGACCATCTGACGCGCTACCAAAAGGAGATTTTACGTCTCAAGGCATTGCCGACGCCTGCATCGCCACGAAGCGGCGCCGGCGCGGGCCTGTCACTCCCCACCCCGAGTGCTGGCGGCCTACCGCGCAAGCTGCATGACGCAGTCGCTGCTGCTGGCGGCGAGGACACCGACGGCAGCGCGGAGGCGTTGGCACCATCGGCAGGTGGAGCACTGGCTGCACCAGCTGCACGTGCTCCACTCGGACCATTAGCCGATGGCGATGATGGTGAGTCTGCGAACGTGTATACCGCCGATCCTGCTCGCGCAGGTCCACAACAACCCGCCAAACCCCCAGGCGCACTGAAGCCCTTGACTCAAGTCCCCTGGAGGACTTAAAGCGATGGGCTTGTTGTTTAGGGATTTCGTTTGTTGTACCCCGCCCCGGTGTTCGGTTCCCTCCCGCCCGAAGGGTCGGGTAACGGGTAGCGACGCTTAATACCGTAGATGATCTTACAGTTGAGTTTTGTATCGTATTACAGCTGTATTTTTATTGTAATGCGCCTCGCTCCGTCGTCCGCGCTCCGGCCTCCTGCAGCCCCGCCCTTGAACCTACAGAATGCCCGAACAGCTAGCCGGGAGACAGAGCAGAGATTCGGGTCCCTAGTCGAGTTTCAGTCTCTACTCATCGAGCGTGAAGTACGTGGCGTGTGAGTATGGACTCTTCAATCATCAAGGCGCAAAGGGTGGGACTCATGCCCCATGCCCTTCGATCTGAGGGAGGTGGCCTGGTGTACTACGTCGGCCCATAGGCCCACGTGGGCCCGTAGGAGCACGAGCCGGCATGTGTGCGGCTGTGGCCATCGTCGGTGGTGCGCCTGGAGGTGGCATTCTGCGCAATTTCCTTGGCCAACGCGATGGCTGTGCGGCTAGAATCTCTTGCAGGTTCGCTGGCGGTGCTCGTCGCTGCCCAGCGCCACGTTAACTCAGCAGCGCTCCCTCGGGTGCCCACTACGGCGCTCCCACGGAGACTCCCACATGCCGTAGAGCCACGTGGCGTAGAGCCAGCTCGCCGGCGGGACGAAGCGGCGGTGCGCCAAGGGCTGTCCTCGCTGGCTGTCCTCGCGGTGCATGTGGGAATCCAGGTGTCATCAGATGTGGCGGCGGCTGCGCTTGCATTGGCGTCAGCACTCTTGGCGGAAACTTTTGCTTGCCGGGTGGTGCGCCACGCGGCGGCATCATCGGAGGGATTCCACGCGGGGGAGGAGCGCCGTACGACGGCGGAGGGGGGCGCGGACGCATTTCCGCGCACCGGCTGACGAAACCTTAAGAGCGGCTCCTCCTCTGTCGTCAGCCGTCCGTTTGTGATGGCCTTCGCGATGACGTTGCAGAGCATCTGTCGGTCGGCAAGGGCGAGTCCCGCATCCTTCAGATGCGACAGCAGAGCCGGACGCTGCTCCTTTGAGAAGATTGACACGCACGCTGACAGCGTGGTGCCAACACAGCAGGACCGGTCGTCTAACAAGGGCCTCAGTCGCTCCCTCAGTGGCGAAAGCGCTGCCGTTCCAAGCAGCCCGTCCCATTCGTCTACAGGTAGGAAGGATCTCTCACCCGGCCTCCATCTGCTTCGCGTGGATGGCTTGGGCGTGGGTCGGCCGCTCGCATGCCATCCACGCAGCCCGCCCGATAACCTCGACATTCGCGCCAGTGGAAGACCGAGCCTGCGTAGGAAGGCGATAACATACACGTCACGGCCGGCGGACATGCTGCCTCCCGCTCCTCCGGTGTTGGCAAAGAAGACGAGATCGCTGGCGCCGCCCGCGCCGCTCAGCAAATCATCGATGAGCGTCCGTATCGCGTCACGGTTGAACATGATAGCAGTCTGGGCAAGGGACTCTGCGCCAGGCAGCGTGCCTGCCGCATACTCGCTCTCGTGCCGCGCATCGAAGAAGCGTAACCGTTCGCCGCGCTGCTGCTTCGCCTCGATTTCTTCGGGTGTGAGCCACCGCTCCTCGTCCTCTCCGATGCCTTTCCCATAGCCCACGCCGACCATGATTCTTCGTCGTGGGCAATGAGTTGGAGAATGAGGTCTGCATGTGAAATTTCCTAATAATAGCAAGTCAAGTCAAGTCAAGTCCATTCTTGACGATCTCTACCTCACCAAGGTCACGCAGGCAAGCTCCCTGTGGCGTCTCAGAGGCAGCCGAGCGGTTAAGAGCGGAGCCGTCCCTTGAGACGAGAGCGAGGGCCTGCGAAACTGACTAACTGACTGAATTTAGCTGCTAAAAAGAGTACAATTGTAGCGTGCCCGTGTGCCCCTTGTGTCCCATGTGTGCGTCCGGCTCACCCCGGTGTTTTTCACTGTTTTTGTGCCATGATTGCGAACTTTCTTTGAGGACTTTGAGCGCACTTCGGCTGTCGGCACCTCTGCTGTCGCCCCTCCTTTATACCCGCGGACCCCCTTCGCCGCCCTCGTCCGCGTCGCCTTCTCCGACACCTTTGCCGGACACTCTCTACTTAGCCAGCAACCATGCGATGGCTCGTTCGTGCCTCCGTGCTCATCGCCGTCACGCGATCAGTGCCAACGTGCTCGGCTGGGCCAGCCGAAGAAGGCCGACAGAAGGCCACTGCTGGGTCACCACCGACTGCTTTCTTCATGCCGACTTTGTTCAACACGCGCAAAGAGTTGGAGGCATCACCATGGGGAGAATATGTACGACGCATCTACGGCGACGATGTTCATGCACTCGTCGACTATCCATTCGACACTGGTATGTTCTGGGTCTTCAACCGTACGCTGCTGCTTGAGCTCAACATTTCCTTTCCGATTGGAACTATGGACTGCAACAAGTATTGGAAATTTGGGCTGGAGAACCACGTCTTTGACCAAGCGCTTCGCCCCCGCGACCAGCAAGGTTACTCAACAGGACCAGCGTTTGCCGAATCGGAGGAGTCCATCATGGCGGACCACGTCAACATGGCACGCGCGTTGAGAATCGGATTGTTCAATCCGGGCTGGATGGTGGGCAATTTACTCTTCACACATCACGGCGCACGCTTGCCAGTTCGCTCTCATCATTGGATAGAAGTGACGCACTGCCAATGGCTCCCAATCAATCGGACGGTTCCCAGCAAGTGGGAGGAGAAGGCGTACTGGATGTACGCCATGCCAGGCTCTGGGGTTTACTATAACGTCGGGAACACAGCTGCGTTCCAATCGCACGAAGAGTTCTTGCTCAAATTCTTGAGGCCAAACCAGGTGCGGTATGCAGACCCCAACGGAAGGATGCAGGATATAGGGTTCAGATTCGCCAGCGAAAATGCGGCTCTCGCTGGTCTAAAGTCTGTGCAGATCTTGAGACGCTGGGACCAGCCATGTGATGCACGAGGGGCAAACCAGTGGCTTGAGATCCTTGACTTGCACAATACTGGGCTGCAAACATGTATCAACGGTCTTCGCCAAGGTTTTGGCGGCGTACGTCGTTGCAATTGCGATCCACACCGGCTCTGTGCTCGATGCCTTGAGCACGCACAGGTACAACACAGAAACCGCAGCACGCACGGAGAGCACACACGGAGAGCGACTTCATCACACAAATTGCCTGATGCACAGACGTACAAGCTGTAGCGTGTGGGGCGCTCGAGCGGTCAGGCGGTGCCTCGCACGGAGGGTGTGACGTTCGCATCAGGTTCGGGCGGCATGCGCATGGAGAAGGGCCGGGGCACAGCCGCAGCGGGCCAAACTCTACATGTATACATTCGCGCGGGCAGGCTGCGGTTACCCGCCTTGTTTGGCAAACGGAGTGAGTGAGTGAGCGAGTGAGTGAGTATACCCCGTATTGTTCTACTGTGTGTCTGTGTCTCAAAAACTCACTCACTCGGCAAAGTTAAGGCAAAGTACGGCTAACCTGGGTGAACTCGCCGCTCCCCGAGCCTGTGTTTGGTCGTGGTGTGTTTGTCTGCACCTTCCACGGAGTGTCTCCACGGGACCGGTGGTCGTGCGTCTTGCCGAAGGCAAATTAAAGTGATCGTGAACGTGAACATCAGTTGTACGGGTATAACGAAACATTACCGGCACCAAACTTGAGAAGGCCAAGCTTCTAGACCAGTGCGGCGCAGAAAAAGCCGTCCCAGCGCCGAAGCCACTTTAAGAGCAGCGGTGACAGGACCCAGCCCGTTTGCCTGACGGAGTCCTCGAGAGGAATTACGGCCCCGCCGCCACCGAGCAGGGTTGCCGCGATTGTGGCCATGGCGCCGAAGATGGCTACTTGTGGCACCGCATCCGTCCTCTCGTGGCCCCTGTCCATGCCCATAAATACGACCGCTGACTCATCCAACACTGCCAACGTTGATGTAGGATCTTTGAACTGAATAGGAGCCCACCACCACTCGTCGTCATATTCGTCACCTGAAGACCGTGGCCACGGCACCGGCGCGGCGGCTGGTCCACCCACGGCCCGCCACCCCTCCCAC
>Ga0210240_101439_pt1 | contig 17810 bp, 17 predicted proteins | sample ChrtobMetP5a_4mM_FD_155463 | JGI IMG/M metagenome (GOLD analysis project Ga0210240, IMG submission 155463) | Chrysochromulina tobin associated microbial communities from unialgal haptophyte culture, Seattle, Washington, United States - P5a_4mM | ecosystem: Host-associated > Algae > Haptophytes >...
CGCTGCGAGGCAGCATCAGAGCAGCGGGAACCGCCGTCGTTAGCGACCCGGCATGCCGCCAATGCCCCCCACGGCCACGCCGAAGGTGACGCAGAAAACATGTCGAAGTTCCATCGAACGCTTCATAACCGCAACCGCAGCCAAGCGGTCAATGGAGCCAGTCTTCAACCCAGTCGCGTCGGGAGATCCTAGCGCCGCACCGACGCCAGCGGCAGGGATGGCGGCGTGGGCGGCAGCGGCTGCGACGGCACCGGAAGCGGCTAAGGAAGCGGCCGCCAAGCCGCCACCGCCGCCGCCGCCGTCTACTACCAAGCCACGGCCGCCAGCCAAGTCCCCGCCCTCAGCACCAGCTGCCCGAACGCCTCCAGCATGGGCCTCCAAACCGCCATCGACATCAGCCGCCCCCAAGGAGCCATCGCTGCCCTCGGCAACCACATCCAAGCCACCGCTGCCAGTGCCCTCGGCCACCACACCGAAGCTGCCTGCGCCCTCGGCCACCACCCCGAAGCTGCCTGCGCCCTCGGTCACCACCCCGAAGCTGCCTGCGCCCTCGGTCACCACCCCGAAGCTGCCTGCGCCCTCGGCCCTCAAAAAGCGGCGACCCGCACCCGAAGCCATGGCAGAGGCTACCAGCGGCCATACAAGCGTCGGCAACCCTCCGCCTTCCAAGCGCCGACGCGTCACATTCGCACCTGACGTCATGGGGGGCGAAGAGCACGAGGAGGTGGCCGGGAAGCCGACGCCACCGCTGCTGCTGCAACCGCCACGTAGCCCGCGCTGCACAGGGAAGGCGACTGCGCTGGCCACAGCGCTCTCACTTGACCTCTTTGGCGATGGCGACGACGATAATGACGATGACGCACCTCCATCACCGCTCAGTACGCCGCTGCACGAAGCGGCGCTCGAGGCGGCGGAGTTGTTCGGCGCGGAGGCTGGGTGCGCAGAGGCGTTCGGGAGGCTCGAGTGGCCAGGCGAGGAACCAAGCGAGTGGCTTCGCGACGACGGCACGCTGACGCGGGCGGCATGCATGCTCGTCGAGGCGGCGGTACGTCGCTACGGACGCGCCCAGGACGGCGCCATGGGGCACACCGAGCTGTGCAGCCTCAACTGTGCGATGGGAGGCGCCGATCTCGACCTAGAAGACTTTGAGCATGTGTGCAGCTTCAACGGCACAGATGTGACAGACGCATTCGCGGACGCCGCGGTGACGAGTCAAGGCTTTGTGCGCTACATGTCTCAATACCTTGCGAGCGACTTCGACGAGGCGCGTGCTGATCTGCGCAAGCTTGGGCTGGTCGCTTGAGCGTGCAAACACCGCACGCTGGTGCCGCGGGGGGTGCGTGTGGTGTGTGCCGTCGTCCGTCTGCGCGTCTTGGCCCCGACGATGGCTGTAATCGGAGACGGGTTGTGCCGACTCGCCACTCGCGCGCGTCTGTCCGCACCCGTAGACGTAACGACGAGCGGCCGGCCGCACTGCGCGCCCTGTCTCGTAGTCCGCCTGGGTCTGACGCGATCATTTTGTGGGTCTAGTTTCCTCTAAAGAGCTCTGTAACTGCCCATGCCTGACGCACACCCGAGTATTCCTCGCCCGTACCACACCCAAGATATGTCATGCTCGAGGCGCGCTGTCGTGTACACTGAACCGAACAGGGTACCGTCTGGACGCAATTAATCAATTTTTCAGCTGCTTGATGAGGTCTTCAATCTTTGCCTTCACCCCGGGTGCTGCCTCAACGCCCTTGTCGATGCCCATCATGACGTAGCCCCCCGCCTTGTTTGCGTACTCCCCGATGATGTCTTTGCGCAACGAGCAGTAGGCAGCCGCACCGCCTCCAATGAGGGCGGACAAGATGAAATCAGGAAAGAAGCCAGCGAAGTTGAAGATGGGCAGAAGGAAGACCAGCAGCGTGCCACCGATCGCCGCAGCGCTATAGGTGTTGTACGCATCGTCATCAAGAATGTTCGGATTGTTCAGATCTTGCTCCTTGAGAATGCTATCAACGGCGCTGGGGAGCTCGATGCGCGGAATGTTGGTCTTCATCGTCGGCGCAAGCGAGCGCGCCGCCGGGATCCTCATGAGCGAAGATGGCACGACGAAGGCCGCAGAGAGGGAGAAGAGTGCTGCCATCATGGCTGCCATGCGATGCCGAAACACGGAGCCGATGATTGCTGCAGATGATTGCAGAGTGCCGTGCGTGCGTCTTAATTAAATCCAAAAATGGCAACTTAGTTGTGCCACGTTTCTACACAGCCCCTGCACTTGCTGAGGCCTCGGCACCGTGGGCGCCGTTTTCTAATGCGCCGAATGGCCATGGGTTGCCAACCCCCTGCGCCTGCCGCTCCGCGGCTTCCGTGTGTGCCATGCGCATGGCGGGGCTCCGAACCTCTCCAGACTTACCTAGACGCTGCGCTCGCACCTCCTCGCTCGCACCAGGGTCGCTCGCGCCGGCCACGCTCGCGCCGGCCCAGCACATGCTTACCTGCTCTTCGCCCGCCACGGCCACGGCTTGGCGAGCGCGGCGCTTAGGGCGACACTCATTTGGGGGCTCGTCTCCTTGGGCACGCCAGCACCAATCCCGTCGGGCCCGCCATAGCCGTGCTGCCGCTCAAAGGCGATGCGCTGCTCATGAGCCCAGCCCGGATCCATGCCTTCGCACGCAAACCACATCTGGCATGCGATGCGTTCCCCATGCGTCACGGGCAGCATCTCGTGCATATTTTCAACGCCGGATGAAAAGACGAGCAGCCGACCTATCGAAGGCTCGATGCGCAGCCCCGCCGTCACGCGTGTGCCGGTACCGCCTGGAGCTTTGCCGTGATCCACCTCGTCCGCGATCCCCGTCTCTCCCCCCTTGACATCCTCGCCATGCTGTGACAAGTACATGATCGTCGTGAACAAGAACATCTCGTCGGTGTTCGTGTCACCGTGAAGCGAGCCAGGAGTCCATTCCAGCGGCGGCACGGGCCACTCCGCGCGCGGCTTCGAATTGCCCGTCCACCTGATGATATTCGAGCGGTAGAAGCGCAACTGGCGCACGCCGTACCGCTCGGCGAGCACCGTCGCCGCGCGCGCCACGAGCATACGGAAGACGGGAGGCGAGTCGGGAACGTCCCAACGGAATGTGACAATGGTGGCCGCCTGCCCCGGGACAGCCTTGGGTGCGAGGGTACGCCGGAGCTCGTCCATCTCCGCGTGCGTCGCGAACCCGTCCACCACGCCGCGCACGCACCTTCCATGACACTTCAGTCCCGTCCGGTCGAGGAACGCCTTGCGCCGCGATACATTTCGTGTGTAGTTGTTCAGCTTGTGCTGATCGAACTTGTCGATGCACGGCAGCTCCCACGCGCGCACGCCGAAAAGCTCTCTCTTCGGCGACGGCGCCCATGTGCGCGTGTCCACCGCTGGCACTGTCACCACTGAGCTCGAACCGACCGGCCACTTCTCGAGCTCAACGCCATCAGAGCAGCTCATGGCGCCGTCCGCATCGACTGGCTGAGCTACCGGGGCCGCCGATGGAATCGGCACCGACGGCGAGGGAGGCCGCGCCGATAGCTCCGGAGAAAATCCATCGGCCGAGCACGACGCATGCAAATCGACCAGCGATTGGTGCCGCGTGCAGTAGGTGGTCCCCCTCACATACGTCGAGAGGTCGGCCGAGAGCGTCTCGCGCGCGTAGCACCTCCAAGCCGGCGGCCCGCCGCCGGCACCGGCGTCGAAGCGTGCAAAGAGCTCGTGTGACATGCTGTGCGGGCAGTTTGAATGGCACCATGTCGAGAGCACCGCGTCACACGCTGCCGACATGAAGATTCTTGCATGAAGATTCCTGCACAGGCGCGAGTTTTGTTCGTTCAAGTCGAGTCAAGTCGGGAACACTCCCTCCAAGTCTTGACTGCAGCGACCGTGAATTGTTATCCGCCCATGAAAGCCGTCGGCAACGCCGAAATTCCGCGCGCGGCGCTCTCGCGAAGCGGCCCTGTGTGGAGCTTCATTTCCAATACCGTCGTTCGCAGATCCCGACCGGACAGATGACGCAGCGCCTTATCGGAGTTGTCATGCGTCTCTTCGGGTGTTACGAGCAGCCGAAGGTGCTCGCCGAAGGAGAGATCAAAACGAGTCAGCGAGGATTCACAGCGACGACTCATAGGGCGGGGACGCAGTGGTTGGGCCTGGACGAGACGAATTACGACGAAAAGACGCTGCTTCAGCGTTATGACCGTGCCTTCAATACGCTGTTTCGTTGTGGCGCAAACTTGCGTAGAGGGACGGGCGTGGATTCCACGGTCGACTTTGCATGCTTCTATGCGCTTGAGAAAGACGTGTTTACGGACAAGAGCACGCAAGTCGCCACAGTTGCCCTCGTGGCGGCACTGCTCATCACCATGGTTCTGCCCACAGCACTGTCGCCGCAGGCGATGCCACTCTGCAGCACCGCCGACGACGCGATCCTCGAGGGCTGTGCCACGGATTTGCTGTTTAGCGTTTACATGGTCATGCTGCTCCTCTCTACGTGGGCCTTCACCTTGTGCATCCTCTGTGTTATCCTCATGGTTCGAGTGCTCACGCGGGGCTACACGGACATGGACACTCTTGTCTTGTGGATGAATTATGGCCGTCCTCTTGAAGGATTGTCTAACGTGTTCATGTACGTGGGGGTGATTGCCATCTGGGTCCAATTGGTCGTCGGCTTCTTTTTGTCCTACCCCACCAACGAGCTGGGGGTGCCGTACTTCGCCCTGGCGCTCCTGATCGTAATCGTCGTGCTCGTGCTCACCTTTGAGATAAAGGTTGGACAGGCTGGCTATGAGGCGCAGGATGTCCGGTGCAGAGCTTTCGCTGAGGCCTTCTGCAACGACGATGGGCAGCTCAAAGAAGAGTTCCGCAAGATAGCGTGGCCGGAGGAAGAGGCCAAGAAGGTTGTTGTTGATGATAAGGTGAGCACTTGAAAGTGGCTCACCGTGTGATGGAGTTCCATGATGCCGTTGGTAACCACGAGACTCAGGCTGGCCGCCAACTCGGCAGCGAGGAGCTCCTCCTACGGGAGCCTCAACGATTCGGGCTTCTGAAGGCGTCGCTCTCGTACACGTGCTACGGTGGAGCGGAATGGGTCGTATATGAGAAAAGATGGGGCCATAAAGGGGCCAGGCTGGGCGCAGGAGTTTTGTGTCCAATAGTGGAGTTGGACAGCAGTGGAGTTGGACGGCGACGAGGCCCGGTCCCGGGTGTCGGGTAGTCACAAATCGTTATCGTATCGCGCGGAGGCGCTCGAATTGTATTCAGCGAAAGACCGAAAGGAACTTTTATCACTTAAAGACCTTCGCATGTTGCATTCGCATGCAACGCCTGTTTCTATTTTTTTAGCTCTTCGGCGCGGCCAAGCGATGCTGTTCAACTCGCACGAACGATGATCGCTGCGGTGAAGACGTCATACAAGCCGCATAAGACAACACGTCCCGACTTTGGGCTGCCAGATGAGGACTCGCTCTTCCGCGTGCCGCATTGGATGCACGACTCATCCCATGTTGGTATCGGCGAGAAGGTAATTGATGGTACGCTCCAAGCTGCAACGGCTCGGTACGTAACGGCGGCACAAAATCATCCCTTAGCGCCAACGACGCTGACACGCACCGTTGGATGGGAGACGAACGCGGGTCGGCCACGTTCGTCTCAGTCCGTGCGCGTGCAGAGACTTGTGGAGCCAACGCGTCCGCAGTCGGCCGTCATGCTGAGCTCGTCACCGCGCCGGTCGCAACCTATTCAACTGGTGTCCCAAGCGGCAACCGACAAGCCTGCAGCTTGGGCCGGGGCCACCTCTGCCTTGGCGACACCCCTTGCCGTGCGCATTCCCGGCAAACCAAACTCAGCAAGAAGTTACTTTCCACCGTCGGCAATACAATCGCCTCCGCGATTTGCAAGTGGTTCAGCACCAGAGCATGAGCGGCAGCTACTTTCCGGTGCCATGGGCATCGCCACCAAAGCAGGACCAGGCGCAGCAGATGCCACCGAGTCGCCAGCCCCTGTGCACACGACGCCACGCAAGCTGCAGCTCGATAGTACCGGCTACCGCAAGCTCCTCTATCAGCGGCAGCAGCCCCCCGGGCTCGGCAGGTCGGCACTGATGAAACTGCCGTCACCTCTGGAAGGGCTGAAGCCCGTCCATTCCGATAACTTCGAGTTGTTCTCCACGCTGCGGCGAGCGCCGTTGCTGCGCTATCTCGACGATATTCAGCTGTCCGAGCTTGTACGACTCGGGCGTCGCAAGTTCTATCCTCGGTACTCGATCCTCCTGCGCGAGGGCACGATCGGCACGCAGCTCGTCGTGCTACTCTCCGGCCAGGTGCATGCACTCGCCACCTCATATGGAGCGAGCGCGCATCCGACGAGTACGCAGCCCACCACCCATGAGCGGGGTGCATGCTTCGGAGCGCCTGGCCTTGTGGTCGGCATGAGCCATGACAACACCGTCATCGCCCTCTGCCCGTGCGAAGTCCTCATCCTTGAGCGCTCCTGCCTATTTAGGCAGGCACCTGCAGGCATGCACCAGCAGGCACGGTTACTCGAGGAGGCATCCTTCGATGTGCACCTTCGCACGCCCGCCACAGGTACGCAGGGAGTCCCCACGCCACTCATGCAGGCCATCCAACTGCAGCGCGAGTGGACCGAGTTGCGGCTCTTCGTCTTCGTGCGGCTTCTCGAGAACGTACCCTTCTTCTCGAGCCTCGACAGAGCGCGACGCGAGGCGGTGGCTGAGCTGCTCGATCTCGAGATCCACGACGCGGGCGCGGTACTCTTCCGCGAGAATGACATTGGAGGTCAATTCTACCTCAACTTCTCTGGCTTGGTCGAGATTGTCAAGATTAGCGGACGCGACGCGAGCGGCAGCTCTCGCTACACGACGATCGCGCAGGTGACGCACAGCACGAGCCGCCCCTGGTTTGGCGAGATGGCCATCTGGCTGAACAAGCCTCGGCAGGGCACCGCTGTCGTCGGCGAAGGCGGCGCGCGCCTCCTCACGATCAGCTCCGCCTGCTTTGAGACCTTCGTAGCTCTTTGTCCCGACTTTCGGACCTTCATCAACAAGAGCCAATCCCAGGTGGTCGCCTATGCAAGCGCGAACCCAGAGGGTGTGACGCGCGAGCAGAGCGCGAGAGAGGAGAAGGCGGCTATCACGCAAGTGAGCATCGGCGTCGCTTGGAAGTCCGACGGTGTCCTCGGAGGCCTCGGGCAGGAGGTAGACGGCGAGCGATGCTTCTTCGCCGAGCGGTGGGAGCGCATGGTCGCTGAGATGCTCTTCCGGCTCGACGAGTATACGAAGCAAGCGTCGACGGTCTCATTGAACGTCAAGGACTACCCGCCCTTGGATGACTCGCCAGTGTTGAGCGATCTGCCCCCCAGCGATGACTGGCAGCTCTCCATAGCTCGCACCTCCCTTTGGTCTGAAGTTATCGCCGGTGACTGGCGGCTCCCTGAGGCTTGGCGGGTCCCGCCAAACTTAACGTCGATCAGCAGTCGTGGTGAGCGACAGCGCGCAAGCGTGGTGCAGGAGGAACCGGGCAAACAAGCCCGAGGTATGAGGCTGGGGCTGGAGCGCTCGCCTCTCATTAGCCCGCGCGGTGATCGGTGATGGGGCTAGGTGGAGGGTTCGGTTGGGGCTCGGGCGTTGCGTTGAGGGTCGGGTGACGAAAGATAACGACCGTATTGTACTACGTAGCTGTACACGGCAGTCGGCACACATTCCCAACCATCTCGTCTAGAGAAAGCAGAGAGAAAGTAGCTCTGAGTAGCTGATTCGTCGCAAAACGTTCAATTATATTCAACCGCCACAGCTACCGACTCTGCAAGGCTGATCGTGGCGTGCTGCCACTGCGACGGCACGTATAACACATCACCCGGCCTCTGAATCACGTCGAGCCACGGCGGCAAAGGTTCGCTGCCTACAAGCGCGGCCCGGTGTCGGGGATCCGCGCTTCCATGCCGAAGGGTGGAGAAGTATTCCAGCGCTGGTTGCAGCGTGAAGGTGGCATGAGCTGGTGGGACGAGGGCCCAGCGCCGTATGCCCACCACAAGAGCATTGTACGCCGTGCCATGGAAGTGAGGGTGAGCTCCTGCCAGGGCAGGGGAGACGGAGAGCTGTTGCAAAACGGCGCCGTCGACGCCGCCGGGCAGGCCGTCGACGCGCAGTACGGCTGGATGGGGCGTCACGTCCTCGCCCAGCGACGTGCTCAGCAGCCGTCCGCCATCGAAGACGAAAGGCGGCGGCTGTGACGCGCCCCTCGGCGTTCTTGTGCTGTTCTCGTCGGTGCCTGCCTCGACGAGCATGCTCTCCAGAAAGTCGGCGAGAGTGGGCCGCGCCCTGGCGGCCCCGCCAACCCCAGGCTGGTATGGCATCGAGGAGAGCTCGACTGGCAGCCTGCCTGCCTCACTCGTTCGGAGATACGATCTGGTCCATCGTCGGGAGGGCGATGCGAGGGCGGCCCACGCCGCGGTGGCGTTGCTGAGGAGCACAGGCTGCCCTCTCGATTCGAACCGTTCCACAAAGTCTGCACGTGTCAGCTGCCGCGCGTCCACTACGGGCACCTGTGCCATCGGGGGGTGCGCGAAGCGCGCGCCTGCGTCACTGAGTCCTGCGAGCGACGCACGCGCCATTGTGCGCCATCCAGCCTCGCACACGCCGCCCACGACGGCGCGGCTCGCCTCTCCGGCGTCTTCGCTGTCGATGACACCGTCGGCGGCGTCGGCGTCGGCATCGCCAGCATCGACTGCGCTGGAGGTGGAGGCGCTGGAGGTGGAGGCGCTGGAGGTGGAGGCCCCAGGTCCAATGTTGTTCTCCCAGAGAGTGTTCACGGTGCGTCCAAAGGCATCTTTGGCCTCGAGCGCGTCCACGCCCATCGCGTCCACCCAAACGGCCAAGGCCTCGCGGTGGCCTCGCGCGGCCGTCAGGTGGCCGCAGAGTGCGCCCGACTCTTCCTCGGCTAGCCAGCCGGAGGCGCCGTGTTTGAGAAGCAGATCGATGGCGCTCGCGCGACCAGCTCGGCAAGCGTGGTGCAGCGGCGAGAGACCCCGCCCATCTCGCGAATCGAGCCATGCTGTACCGAGCGCCGAGCCATGCTCCAGAAAGGCAGCCAGGTCGTCCGCCCCGATCGCCATGTTCAAGTTACGGACGCTCACGTGCCCGCCGGCGAGAGGTATCGCCACCCCGATATGTTTGCCTACTACTGCGATGCTGGCCGGATCATCGCCTAGCAGCAAGCGCCGCGCGATGCCGGGCGCTTTGGCCTGCGCCGCCGAGTGCAAAAGTGTTTGGCCGTACGTGTCGCGTTCGGCGAGGCAACCGAGCGCAGCGTCCCGAGACATGCTTTGGAGCAAGAGCGACATGGACTGGATGAGACGGTAGTGAGCCGCATCAAAGATCGGGCATCCACGTGCCGCGCTGCCCTCGGCACTAAGGAGAAGGCGCAGGATCTTGTGACGGTTATCAAGGGCGCGCTGCAAGTCAGCCGGGGTACTCTTTAAAGCCGACAGAGGGCCTGGTTGCGATACAAGCAAAAACTCCGCATGCAAGGCGCGGTGAATGATTGTCATTTCCTGCTTGTCAGCTGTGCTCGCGATGAGTGTGCTCCAGGATCCACTCCCTGCCATAGCCATGGACTCAAGGAGCCCGACGTCACCACGCAGCACGGCGATGCTCAGGGCCTGCTGCTGACGTCGCATCGTCGACGCGGTCGTCGGCATTCGGCAACATGTGTGGCTCGTCGCGCGCGGGCAAACTTTGCCAAAAATGGTCGCTACCGGTACAGTACATGTTTCCCTTTTAATAGTTGGCAATGTTCCCTGACTCTACTGCACCGGCGCTAACCTCGATTTGGCCGCGGCACGCAGCCGCTCCGCTGCCGCGCCGGTCCCGACGAGCGCCGAGAACATCGATTCGGGCCGCTCGAGCAATTCGGCTGGCCGACCCGACTCGGCGACGCAGCCCGCAGCCATGAGGAGGAGGAGGTCGTAGTCGATGATGGTATCGAGCCGATGGGCAATGGTCAAGATCGTCGAGTGCGGGAAGCGGCTGCGTAGCACGCGCTGGATCACGGCGTCGGTTGCAAAGTCGACATTCGCCGTGGCTTCGTCCAGTAGGAGAAGTTTCGACCCGCGGAGCAGCGCACGGGCGAGCATGACGAGCTGCCGCGTGCCACTCGAAAGATTGGCTCCGGCCTCCGCCACCTGATGGTGGACTCCCTCACCACTCCCGGCGAGCCGATGCCAGTCGACCTCGGCAAGCACAAGCTCGAGCTCTGCGTCGGTGTGCTCCCCAAATGGGTCCAAATTCGAGCGAAGCGAGCCGGTCCACAAGATGGCGTCCTGGGGGATGAAAGTGATGGCGCGTCGGAGCGTACGCAGCCCGAGAGTGCTGATGTCGACGCCGTCGATGGTGATGTGCCCCGACGAGAGGGGTGTGAGCCGCAGTAGTGCCACCGAGAGCGAAGACTTACCTGCAAGCAGCAGTAGCACTCAGAGGCACTCAAGAGGCACTCAGCGTCACTCAAGTGGCACTCAAGTGGCACTCGGGTGGCACTCAGAGGGAAGTCTCACCCGCGCCGCTGCGCCCGACGACGGCGGCCTTGATGCCCCCTGTGAAGGCAAAGTCCGCACCGTCGAGGGCAAGGGGAAGCCCCGGCCGGTAGCGCATGCGCACCTCTGCAAAGCGCACGGCCGCCGCCTCAGGCCAACCGCGCTGTATGAGTGCAGCGTCCGTTGGCTCCGTTGCGGCGGCCTCTTGGGGCAGCTTTGTGTAACTCAGCGCGCGCTCGACGCTCACAAAGTTGTTTTGGACCTCCGCCCACATGCGGAAACCCCATTGAAAGAGGGAGGTGGTCTGCACCACGTAGGTGAGCGAGAGTGCCGCGATCGACGGTTCACCTAGGGCCTCGCGGAAGATGATCACGCACAGCGCGACCGAGAGCGTGATGCAGCAGGTAAGCACGTCGAGCCGCGCGGCGAACCAGCGGTTGGAAGCCGTCCACAGAAAGTGGGCTCGGTGGTTGAGGTCGAGCCGTTGGACCAGGCGGGCTTCGAACTCGCGCTGAAGCCCAAACGCACGGATCGAGGTGACGCCCTGCAACGTCTCGGTGTAGAGGCTGAAGAGCGGGCCGGACGAGGCTTTTTCGATGCGCTTCAGCTGGTTGGCCGTCAATTGCAAGTAGTTCGTCAGCTCTCGAAAGACATAGAACACCACGGGCGCGATCGTGAGCGCTGCGGGTGCGGCGATGGCCGAGACGATCACGGCCGAGCTCACAATCGTCAGGCACTTGAGAAATCCAGCGAGCGCGATGGGCAACAGCTCGTCGAGCGTATCCATATCCTTCGAGAAGACGTTGAGGAGTAGCCCGAGAGGACTCGTGTCGAAGAAGCTCTTGGGCGCGCGTAGCACGCGAGCAAGCACTTCGGCGTGGATGCGCGATGCGGCCGAGATGACGCGAGTGAACGAGAGCGCGTAGGCGACGCCGAGGCCGACTGTCGTGCCGGTGAGCCCCGCGTACAGCGCCGCGCCCTCGATGCGCTGTCCGAAGGTGATCCAACGGCCGAGAGACCAGTCCGCAAGCGCACGGCACACGGCGAGGCAAAGGAAAGTCAGGGTGATCGCCAGGCACCCCAAGCCGCCCAGATGGCGCAAGTAGAAGCGCCTCGCCTCCCCCGGCTGGTTAGCACGCCCCATCTCCGCGGCGCTTGCTCCGGCGGACCCTGAGCTGGGCGAGCCAGCGGCTGGCTTGCCGGCCATCGCTGTCGACGAGCCGGCTGGCATTGCAGCCGCCTCTGAAGGAGCCGATGGAAGAACGCCCGCAGCTGCCTTGGGCGGCGCGAGCATGCTCAAAGGCTCGGTGGCTGTTGCTTTCGCATCAGGCTCAACGACTGCAGGTGCTGCATCGGGCGCCGCTTCGAGCTCAACGGATGCAGGTTTTGTATCGGCCGGACTCAGAGCAGGCGTGGGATGTCCAGCGGCGATGAGCAAGCCCTGGGCGGCGAGGTCTGCCGGTGTGCCCTGTGCAAGAACCCGCCCATGAGCGAGCAAGACAACCTGGTCGGCGAGCTCATGTACGAACTGGAGCTGATGCGACGCGAGCACCACCGTGCAGCCGAGCGTACGCCGTGCGACGCGAAGGAGCGCCACGTCGACCAGATGGTGCGCCATGTGCATGTCCACCGCACTCAGAGGGTCGTCCAGCAGCAGCAGCGCCGGCTTGCCATACAGCGCGCGTGCCAACGAGATTCGCGCCTTCTGGCCCCCAGAGACGGTGACACCTCTCTCTCCGATCTCGGTCCGGTCGCCTGTGGGGAAGCTGGCGAGGTCGACCCCGAGGCAGACACACCCGAGCACCTCGGAATACCAAGCTTCGTCAAACGCACGCCCAAGTAGGATGTTGTCTCTAACAGACGCGTTCACGATCCAGGCGTGCTGTGGCACGTAGCCGATGCCACCCTCGGTGGACACGCGCAGGCCTCCCGAGCACACGAGCATCTCGCCGAGCAGCAGCTGGAGCACCGAGCTCTTGCCGCTTCCTACCTCGCCGATGAGCAGGCACAGCTGCCCCGCCTTGACGCTCATGCTGAGATTCGTCAGAGCAAAAGGCTCTTCGCCGTCCGCGGCGCTGGTGCTAGCACTGGCACTGCCGTTGGTGTTGGCAGCGTCGGACGAGGTACCATTAGCGGTGGCAGCATCGGAAGAGGTGCCGTTGGCAGTAGCCGCGGAAGTGCCCACAAGAACTTCAACCCTCGGGAGCTCGGTTTGCGAGATCGGGAGCTCGGTTTGCGAGGTCGGGAGCTCGGTTTGCGAGTTCGGGAGCTCGGTTTGCGAGATCGGGAGCTCGGTTTGCGATGTCGGGAGCTCGGTTTGCGAGTTCGGGAGCTCGGTTTGCGAGGTCGGGAGCTCGGTTTGCGAGATCGGGAGCTCGGTTTGCGAGGTCGGGAGCTCGGTTTGCCTGCTCTCTTCAGAACCCTCTGCCGATGCCGCCACGGGCCCTGGCTTGGCCGGATCGGCTGGCTTCTTGGGTGACCGGGTGACTTCGACGCCAGCCCTGGACGTGGCTACCGTAGTCGACGGGCGCTCGAGAGTCCAAGTGGCCGTCACCGCGTCCAACCTGATCATCTCACCCTGCAAGGCCTGCTGGAGTTTCCAGAAGGCGTGGCTCAATAGCGGCGGCGTGGCACAGCCCGTCGCCTCCGGCAGCAGCAAGAAGCGCTCGCAGCGCCGGAAGGAGACGCTTGCTTCGTCAAAGGACTTGACCGCGCGCGGGAACACGTTGAACTGCTTCACGAGCACATTGCAGAGGCCGAGGACCGCATATGCGCGCTCGATGCTCAGGGCGGCGCTCTCGCGCGCATCATCGATGGCATAGCGGGTGACAAGCACAAGGAAGGTGGCCAAGCCAGGCGCGAAGAAGATCAGCGCCTCGAGCGTCGAAAGCAGCGCGAGGCCACGCCAGATCAGACGTTCCTCGGAGGCGCGGAGCTTCTGCACGCGACGTGCGAGCGCATCCTCCCACGCGTTCACCTTGAGCGACTCGCTGCCCGCGAGCACGTCGTGCATGAGCTTAACACGCTGGTCCGTCTGGCGCGCAATGTGCGAGCGCAGCCCGGCGATCTTGCTGCCCACGTACCTGTGGGGAGAAGGGAGGGACGCCGTGGTGAGCACTTGCATGCGAGTGCAGCCCGGCGATCTGGCTACCCAAATCCGGCGATCTCGTACCGCTGCATGTAGAAGATGACTACGAGGAAGGCGAGCCCGGGGAAGGTAGCCACGTCCACCAATAGGTAGAGCATCACGCCTAGGATGAAGACGCACAGCGGAGCGTACCAAAGCAGATGGAAGAATGTGAACGACATCTCGAGGCGATTGACGTCCACGGCGACGAGATTGGTCGCCGATGCCGCGCTCGTTTGGAGCAGCGCCGCATTGCCCAGCTGCAGTGTCTTTGCATACACAGCGGCGCTCAGGGCGATACGCGCGCGCATGCCCACTCGCGCGCCACCCCAAAGCACCTGCTGGATGGAGACGGCGGCGGCAAGCGCGGCGAAGCTGAGCAGAATCGCGAGCCCATAGAGCCACGCGAGGTCGTCGAAGGTGCCCAGGCGCATCGCACGCACGAGCGCCGCTATGATGAGGGGCTGCGAGAAGTTGGCGACCGCGTCAATGAGGTTCCACAGACCGATGAGGTAGAAGCGCGGCGAGAGCAGCCCGATGATGGTCTGTCGCAGTGCCCTGCCACTGCCGTCGGCGTTTGCTGCGCGCAGCGCCCACCTCAAACGGAAGGCCTCTAGCATCTCGGCAGCGCTGTCCTCGGGCGGCAGTGCGGGCAGCGTGTCCGCCTCAATCTTGCCTCGCCGGCGCATGATGGGCGACATCCAGAAGTGGTAGAGCTCGGAGAGCACCCCAATGCGCAGACGTACGATCGGCATTGTGCGGCACACGCGTCTCTGTGTGTGAACGTGAACACGACACACTGTCATATTTGCGGCCCCCTGAGCCCTGTGCTCAGAGATATGGAAGCAGCTTGAAATCACGTGTCTGATTCTACCGGAACCGTTCATACTATCCCCAAATACAATTGTAATCGTCTACATGTGTACTCAGTTCATCTTGTAGGCCCCATATTATCGTCTACAAGCAAGCAACGTCTACATGTGAACTTCAGTTCATGTTGTAGAGGCTCCTTTCCCTTGTATACCCGGTACCTGGAAAAAGATAGAGAAAATAGACGCTCTGAAAATAGATGCATAGCCCCCACAGTGCGTTCCGGGTACATAGAAGCGTCCCATGCCTTTTTTGGTCTGCGCCACTCGGTGCCCTCGTGATTCCCGACGTTCTCGACAATGATGCCCAAAGCCTTTCGTGCGATGGCTCTGCTCGTCATCTCGTGCGACCTGGTCGCAACTGTCAAAGTCATCGTCGTCGGTGCGGGCACATCGGGTCTCGCCGCGGCGCGTACTCTGATCGACACGTGGGATGCTACTGCAAACGGAGGACCCCTGGAGCTCACGGTGCTCGAAGCTGGGACTCGCATTGGTGGCCGCGTGTGGACGCTGAATGCTGACGAGGCGGGTGCGGCCTGGACCACCGCCGGCGCTCTGGGAGCACCGACAGACATGGGTGCCAGCTGGATCCACGGGAGCAATCTGTCGCATCCGATCACCAAGATCGCGACGGCCCTGGGCCTTGCTGAGGGTGCCGGTCTCGTGAGGACACGCAACAGTTTGGCCGAACTTCAACTCTGCTCCGGCCAGACCTCGAGCTGTCCGTCAGTCTCTGACGACAAGTACACCGTGTACCAGTCGCTGATCGCCCAAGCACAGCGGGATGCGGAGGCTGCGAACTCGGACAAGTCGTTGTGGGAGGCGCTCTCCGGCCTCTCGGAATTGGACCAATCTCGCTCCTCGGACCTGTTCCAGTTCCACCTCGCCTCCTCCGCCGAGTTCAACACCGCCGGGCCGGCCAGCGAGCTCTCCGCCTTGTTCTATAATGATGACTCCAAATATAAGGGCAGTGAGCTCGTTTGGGCACAGGGGTACAAGACGATGTACGAGGCGCTGCAGAGCGGCGCCGTCCGGGTGACTGACGGCTCGAGCCCCCTACAGGTGACCGCCGTGGAGGCCGGCAGCCGCAATCCCATCAGTGTCACGTACAACAAGCGCGTCAGGGACGTGTCGTACAACAGCGCGGAAGTTGTGCTGACGACTGAAGACAACGCCGTGTACCGCGCTGATTACGCGATCATAACGGTCCCCCTCGGCGTGCTCAAGAGCTCCGACGCGAGCAGCCAAGTCACATTCAGCCCGGCGCTGCCGCCAGCCACGGCGAATGGCATCGCTCAGCTCGGATTCGGCAACGTGGTCAAGGTCGCCCTCTTGTTTCCTTCCGCCTGGTGGCCGACAGGCGCGCACTATTACGGCCTCGCCCAGGCTGGCGAGCCCGACCGCGGCCTCTTCACCTACTACCTGAACGTCCATGCGCTGTCGACCAAACCTGTGCTCATGACGTTTGCATTGGGCGGGGCTGCCGACGTGGCAGAGGGGATGACCAACGCCGAGATGTGGACGAAGGTATGCTCTCCCTTGCCCCTCGCCGGGGCGACGAGCGCGAAACCTCTCACGATCTCCCGCGCATCTCCCCCGCATCTTTCCCGCAGATCCGGGCGAATCTGGTCAAGATCATGCCGAGTGATGTCACGGTCCCGACGACTGCTCCTGAGATCATCCGCTCGAATTGGCGCGCCAATCCTCTTGCAAAGGGCGCGTACACGTTTGTCAAAGTCGGTGCGTCGGCAGAGCCATCTCCGCCGCCGTGCGGGTACATGTCGTGCCGTTCTCCCCACCCTCCCCTGAGCTGCCCCGAGTGTGGCAGGTACGCCAAACGGAAAGGCAACCATCACGAGCGCCTTTGGCGGCAGTGTCGGAGGGAGACTCTTCTTTGCAGGCGAGCACACTTCGGCGTTATACAGAGGGACCGTCCACGGCGCGTTCCAGTCTGGGCAGGTGCCCATCTCCACGCGCCTGTCTCGATCTCCCACGCGCTTCACCTCCCTTGATCTCGACCTACGCATCTCCCCTGCACACCTCACCTCCCACATGCGTCTCCCTCGCCCCCTTTTGTACCTGCTCAGGAAGCGGCTCGCGCGGTCAAGGCCTCGCGCCCTACTCAGGTAGCGGCTCGCGCGGTCAAGGCCGAGAAGCGTCTTGACGCACGCCTCGTGCCCTTCCTGTGAGGCGACGAAGAGAGGGGTCGCTCCCTCCGCCATCTGCGGATCGACAACACGGAACACGCACGAGAGGACCCGGCGAGCAACAGGAGGAGCAAGAGAGGGGTGTTTGGCGGGGGGGATGTAGGGGGGATGCGAAGCTCAGGGCGGCGCGTTCGAGGCGGCGCGGCTCCCCGCCCCTTGCGCGCTCAAACTCGTCAAGCCCGATGCCGCCGACCGCAAGAAGCCAGGGGCAACATCTACATGTAGGGCAAGAATGTACGGGCGATGCGCGGAGAGCGCGCGGCAAACAGCTGCGAGCGAGGGGAGCGAAGGGAAGTGACGGGCCACTTGACAAAATGTTCGGGGAGAAAATATGTTGCGTTGCTCACAGCTCGGACCAGGGAGCCGAGCGCGCGAGGCAAAGTGTGCCGTGGCAGCGTTTCCGTGCACATGGTTTCGTGTGGTATGAACCGTTCGCGATACGGTTGCGCGCTCGCGTCACGCACGCGTGTGTCGATTACTGAGCTGACCTTATCGCAATGGTAGGCCGAGTCACGGCTCGCGATGATGCTTGCGAGCCTAGCTTGCGGCCCAGCTCGCGACGCACACCAGAGACTGTCACGTACGCGCGACTGTCCCGTTGTCGTGTGCGCCCGTGACCTTTTGCATACCACCTTGCAGTTCAAACTCATGAAAAGGAGGTGTACATGTACTGTATATGTTGGAGGAGTCTCAAGTTTGGGCGTGGGTTGAAACGGCGTCCCTGGGATTCAAATTCACTGCACAAATTAGTTGTAGATAACAGTCGGCTCGTACCGTACACACCTCAGAGTGTGGCCGCTAGCTTGGCGGCGGTCAAGAGGGCGGAACACGCAGCTCTTAACCAATCTCAAAACAGTCTCGAACACGCACAAAAGATCCCAAACCCACACAGGTTTCGGGAATCACAGCCGGCGTGCATGAGTGCACACGCACACACAAAGGACCACAGGTCGAACCAGACCGACCCACAAAGGGGATAGTTCAGCTTCCCACAACACTCCCTCCTCGGTCGTAATGTTCGACCAAACCGATCATATCAAATCATA
>Ga0210240_101468_pt1 | contig 17566 bp, 6 predicted proteins | sample ChrtobMetP5a_4mM_FD_155463 | JGI IMG/M metagenome (GOLD analysis project Ga0210240, IMG submission 155463) | Chrysochromulina tobin associated microbial communities from unialgal haptophyte culture, Seattle, Washington, United States - P5a_4mM | ecosystem: Host-associated > Algae > Haptophytes >...
GTGGCAAAGGAGGTGGACAACCTGCGCAAGTCGCGTCTGGAGTTCCAGTCCCGGCACGCCGCGTACGGCACGTCGCTCAAGGAGCAGGGCCGCGAGCAGCTGCGCCGCGATAAGCAGCTGAAGGAGATGACCCGCGAGCAGAACCTTCAGAAGGGCATGCTGATCAAAGCGGAGGTGACGGCACAGAAGGCGCAAGAGGACAAGCAGAAGCAGGAGTGGATTGCTCACGGCCGCTCGCTCGCGATGCGCGACCAGCTGCAGAAGAAAAAGATCCGCGACGTCGTCGGCGAGAACTCGAAGCGCGTTGCGGAGATGACCGCGAAGGCGAAACAGGAGGAGCTAGACTACGAGCGCGAGCTGGCTGGCGTGCGCCAGAAGTTGCTCCAGGACAACAAGGCCGAGGTGGAGAAAGTACGCGCAGAGACGGCGGATGAAGTCATCGACGCCGCGAAGGAGTTTGCCTTCGAGCAGCGTAAGTCGCTCGCCTTCTCGACCAAGGCGGCGGAGGCTGCGTGGAAGGACGAGCGGCACGCGCACACTAAGGCCCACCTGGCCAAGGCGAAGGCCAACAAGGCTGATGCGGAGGCGTCTCGCTCGAAAGCGAAGTCACTGCGAGACGAGATTGCGCAGACGCGACGCGAGGTCGCCGGCGCGGCACGCAAGCAGCAGCAGAGCAACATGGAGCAGAAGCAGAAGATCATCATGTTTGCGGCGGGCGGCGTCAAGGACACGCATGATCAGGTCTACCGCAAAAAGTTCGTGCCTGCGGAGGCGGCGAAGCAGTTGGCCTCGAGCAAGTACGCGGGCTCGGTTGCTTGAGCCGCCGGTGCTTGAGCCGCTCTCGCATTCGCCATCCTCTCCCCACAGCCCATGAGTCGGTGTGCTCCCCCCGAAGGTCACGCACATGCGGAGCTCGGTGACGCTCTCCGCGTGGCTGCTGGCGACGGAAGGGAGGCGCTGCTTCTGACGAGGGTGGGCCTGTTCAGCTCGAGATATCGGACTGAGACCCATGAGCCGGCTCTTGGTGGACGTGTCAGCGGTTTGTGTGTGTGGCCCAAGCATGCTGTACTGTGCGTCGTATCGCTGTTTGAAGCGTTCTAGTGTCGGGCAGAGCGGCAGACTGTCTCGGCCGGCTCCAGGCGTGCTTGAGTGCTGAGTGCTATACACTTACTGTGCGTGTGAGTCAGAGATGTGTGTGATTTGGAGTTTAGCATATTGTGTGTGGCGGTGTGATTATTAACGTGGACGTGTGGAGAGGTCTCGAGTTCCCGCATCCCCGCGGGCGGTCTTGCGAGTTGCGTCGCCGTCGGTTTGTCGCCGGGCGCCCGGGGCGGCTCACGCACGCCGCGCGCGGGCGGAATACGGGCGGAAGCGGGGCGGGCGTGACGCTGGACGCGGCAACGCGGCGACGCGACACGACCGGCACTACACTGTGCATCTTGGTTCTCGCCTTGCCTCACACCACGCCAGCCGCCAACCCCATACTCGCGAAGGACCAAGACCAAGACACCGCGGCGGCCCCCGCGGAAGTGAACAGCGCCACGCATTCGGACATGGGGGGGGGGGGGGGCTTATTTTAGCTCCGCAACCTTTCTCGCACGTGCTTTGCAGCCTGGGAAATCGCCGGCCCGAACGGCGCTGGCGCGACACTCAGCCAGTCGAAGATCTGCGCCACGCGTCGCTTGCGCACAGAGTCGGCACGCGGGTGGGCCGCAAGCGCGAGCAGCAACGACAGGGGCGTGTCGAGCACGCCGCCGTGAACGCCGCTTTCACGCAAGTTCGCGCTCGCCTTCGTCAGCCAATGATGCTGCCCCAGCTGTGCAGCGCCCACGACGGCGGCCGCCACGTACCGATCCATCGACTCCCACTGCCGAACCGCTAAGTCGGCACGCGCCCGAAGGGGTGATGTCTGTTCGGCCGCAGGTGTGCGCGCCAGCTCCAGAACACCACTCGCCCACGGCGCGAGCGGCTCCTCGAGGCGGCACCACGAGGACACCTCCTCGCCGAGGACCTCGAGGCAGCGCGCGAGCGCCTCACAACAGCCTTTGTCGGGCTGCAGCAGGCGCTGAGTGCGCAGGTGAGCGTAGTCGATGGGCGGCAAGTCGAGCGATCTCATCGCCGAGCAGAGCGCCTCTATGTTGTAGCTTGCCTCGGGCGACACCGATGCGTATAGCACGATGAGGCGCGGTACGCCACTCAAGCTGATGCTACTGCTCGCATTGGCCGTGGCCTTGGCGGGTGCATTGACCTCATCGAGCCAGGTCACATCGAGGAGTTGTGCATCGCGTCCATCCGGTGGCAGCGCAGAGAAGCGCGCAGCCGCAACCTGCACGCGCCGCAATGCAGTCTGCATTTGCACCACCCAAGCCTCCCTGCGGCATGTGCACTGCGGCGTGGCCGCGGTCGGAGCTGCCGGCAGCACAAGCGGCTCCGAAAGAGTCACGCGTCCACCACCGAAGACGGCCGCCCACTCTTCAACACGTCGAAGCGCGCGATCGCGAAGAACCTCCGAAATATTCAATTCCATGCCGCCCTCGTGCGAGCGTGATGGAGGGTCGACACGAAGGACGCCATGTGCATGCTCCTCGATCCGATCGACATAGTCTCCAACTGCTTGCAGCTTCGACAGCAGCTCAGCCTCCTTGAAAAGAAGCGCATAACGGTGATGCGCGTCGCTGATAGCTGCGCTCGGTGGCAGGTCTGTGAGCTCGTCCAGTGACAATCGATGAGCGGACTCCGCCACAGGATAGGCCATTGCGGGATAAGCCATTGCGCTCGGTCGCCATCGCTTGATTTTCCTGGGCACAAAATTGCACTCGTCATCAAGCAATCCGTTACAATTGTACTGTACAAATGTAGGTGTGGTTGTGATCAGCCTGAAAGAGGCGAATCACCAGAGGTGCAGGCCGGGACGGCGCCGCAACGCTCGTCAGGGCATACCAGTGTGCGAGCCTTGCGCCTCAAAATCGGCCAAAAGGTCCTCGGCTCCTCGCACCTCGGACAACCTCGGACATTAGAGGGGAGATCGTGCCAGGGGATGGTGCATCTCTCGTATCTTTCTTTCTCGACTCTCTTTCTCTCCCCACGTCGCCGCTCGCGACGACCATGGTGTCTTCTCTTCTGAGTGTTCTTGTTGTCGCTGTCGACTAAGTGTCGACCCACACCTCCCATCCTGTCCCTCACCATGGGGGAACCAAGGGGGGGAACGTGGCTTGTTCCTTGTAGGCCCGGGGTATGTCGTTACGGTCGTCCCACGCACATCAACAGCACGGCTCTCATCCTACACTCCCCCCTCCCACTCGCCCCGCTGCACCGATCCCCTCATGCAACAGCACCCCCTGCACGTGCAGCGCACGACGAGAAAGGCAAGTCTATGGCTCCCACGGAGCCCTCGAGGGCGCTTTGCCAGGCTGCCACGGAGCGCTGCCAGTCATCGACGGCGCCATACCGTGAGTAAATGTTGCCGAGCCACCTCGGCGCGGACACATCTGAGATGGAATGCGCCGTAGGACTTCCATGGCTGTGAGAGCGAACATCGTGATTGCGGCTGTGGCGGTGGTTACGGCCACGCCGACGCCCGCCCTGGGTCCCTCCATGGTCGGGCCGCCGTGTGGACTCTTCACGCAACTTTTCGGGCAGCTCCTGCTTCGGCTTCTCTCCGTGGAGCTTCTCGTCCCTTGGCGGCGTATGGTTCTTCTCCCTGTTCGCCGCACGCATCTGGCGGTGCCATGCTGCACGCTCCTTTTCACGAGCTGTCTGGGTCGCTGCCGCTTCCTGTCGGGCCTGTCTCAGCGCCGCCCCGAGGGCTTTCGTCTGCTGCTGATGCTCAGATACGCGCCTCTGCCACGCCTCGCGCTCGTGCTTGCGCGCCTTCTCGCCCTCGGCGACGAGCGCGCGTGCATCACGCAGCAGCTCGTGCAGCTCCTCTGCGCCAACAGTGGCCGCCGGCAGATGCGTGCATGTGTGCATGCACGTACTCCCTTTTATCGTCGAGAGTTTCTTGCGTGCCTCCTCGGCCGACATTGACGAAGCTTCGGCATTGGCCCTGGCCTCGTTGAGCTCATCGCGTGCCTCAGTAAGCGCTGCGTCCGAGCGCGCTAGAGCGTCCTCGAGCGATTGCGTCTCGGTCTGCAACGCTTTCCGTTCGGCCGCTGCGGCTCGAAACTCCTCTTCGAGCTCGCGCCGCTCCGCTGCCACACGTGTGAGCTCGTCATGGGCGTGCGCCAGTGCCGTTTCTGTGCCCTTGAGCTCCTTCCTGAGCTCCAGGAGGATGACGCGTCTCGCTTGATTCGCAAAGACGCTGTATGTGGCCGCCTGTTCCGATACCTCCGCCGAGCGCACAGAGAGCGAATGGAACCTGACGCTCACGCCGAACAAGCTGGCTAGCAGTATGAACATGAGCACCGACATGAAGGATGTGCGCGACTGCATGGACCGCTCCGCCACGCGGTGAAGAACTTTCGCCATGCTGCGCATGGGTGGAGTCGAGGAGGAGCCGTGCTCTTCCTTCTCGCCCTCCTCACGCTGCCTAACGTCAGCAGCAGCACGAGTCAGCCAATCTGGTTCAGCATCTACAGGCTCAGCAGGTGTCTCAGGTGCAGCGGCAACGTTATCTTCGTTAATGGGTGCGCCCGGGGCAGGCATGAGCCATGCATCGCCGGTGGGCGACAAAACGGTGACCCAGTCGTCTGGTGAGTTTTGCATTGGTTCTTCGCAGTCCGCTCGGCGGCGGCGTCTGAGTTGGCGTCTGTAGGTAAGCAAGCACAGTGCTCGCCTTTAAAGAAAGTCCGAGAACCGCCCCTCAACTGCGGTCCGCTAGCTCAACTCAAGAGTTACGTTACATGTACGTCACTGCGCACACCGGTGTGTTGGTGTGAATTCGCTATGAACGTGATTCTCGGAGCGACGACTGATCCCGAGCGCCGGACGTTCTGGGGTGAAACATGCTGAGCCCCACGGGTGGTCAGCGTCCACACCGCCGCCGCGCTGGTCATAACCGATCACGCTGGCTGAGCGTCATTGTCGTCGCGCTTTTTCTCTGCCTAACGGGGTACTTTATGCTCGGCAGCACGCCGCCCTCATCGCCGTCGACGCCTCCCCGATATGACTGCATCATTATTCCGGGGGGCGGCCTTGATGGCAGCCGCGCGCCGGCGGCTTGGGTACGCGCTCGCCTGGACGCGGCGCTGGCGCACGATGAAGCTACTGACTTTTACCTGGTCTTGTCCCGCGGCACCACTCACAAGCCCCCACCGCTTGACGAGGATGGCTTCCCAGTGGACGAGGCGGCCGCTTCCGCAGCGTACCTAGTCGCGCGCGGCGTGGCAGCGTCTCGCGTACTGCTCGAGTCGTGGAGCCTCGACACGATCGGCAACGCGGCGTTCGCGCGTCTTATGCACGCCGACCCGCGGGGCTGGAGTCGGCTGCTCTTGATCACATCGGCCTTTCACATGCCGCGCACACGCGCCATCTTCGAGTGGGTCTTCGCGCTGCCACCCACGCTGCCCACGCCCGTACGGGCGGCCGCGCGCGCATCTGCCCTGCAGCTCGAGTACGAGGAGGTGACGGAGAGCGGCCTGGCGGACGACGATGTACTTCAGAGCCGGCGGCTCAAGGAGGAGCAGGCACTGCGTGTACTGCGCGAATCGACGATTCCGGCCATTCGCGACCTCCGCGCGCTGCATGATTTCCTTTTTGTGCATCACGGCGCCTATCGCGCGCGCACTGCGGAGGAGTCCAGGACACGACGAACGCCCGCCGCCGCCGCCGGCGCGCTTATCGGCTCATATTGATCCTTTGACACACGATCAAGACGCGTCGGAATCCAGGAGCTGCCTCTGTGTGGCACACCAGGAAGGCCATACATCTTCGGATGTGTTCAATGGTTAGAATTGAGTCACCGGTCCCGGCTCCCCCCGGTGTCTTTTTACCGGAACGGCAAGTAGGGTCAAGTTTTCAGCCTGTTCACACGCATGACGCTTTTCGGCGCTTGGCGCCTTTCTCGCCGCCTCGGATCTGGACGTCGCCGAGCGCGTACTCCCCGCCACCGATGACTTCGATCAACGACTCGCTGCAGGACCTAATGCGCGCCCGCGACTCATCTGACGCCGATTCGCGAAACAGCCTGCTCGCCTCGATCCTCGCGCGGCTTGTGCAGAGCCACCTGCGTGAGCCAACAGCGACGGGTCACGATGTTGCCCGGGTGCTCATGATTGTTAGCCATCTGGCTACAAAGTGGGTCGGCGCCTTTGGTTTCGGAGAGCCGCAGGCTGTCGGGCCAACTGCGCTTGGGCTGCTCGAGCACCTCGCCGAGCCCTCAGAGGAGCGGCAATCGGCGGTGGTCGCCGCACTTGAGCAGGTGTTGCTGCTGCTGCGGATGGCGTCCGCGCGTGCGCTCGCGTGTGTCGGCCGCGAGGCAGTCGCGCTGCTCGCATCACTGTCGCTCAACACACCGCCGCCGGGCCGTGTGAGAGCCTTTTGCGAATTCGCCGCCTTGTGCTCCGCTGCAGGGGCGGAGGCGCTCGCGCCGGTGACCATGGTGCTCGACAGCCCAATGCGCGTCGCTTGGGCGCGCGCCGGCCTCCTGCGTGTGTGTGCGCGGCTGCATGCGGGCTGTCCGCAGTTTCTTGGAGGCGGCGCGCCCGAGCTGTGGCAGGCGGCGCTGACGCACCTCACGCCTGCCGACCTGCCGTGTGCGGCGCCGTGGTCCCGAATGGCGCGCGCGCCAGGACGGCATCCCGACAGCTGTGGCCCGCCACTCGGCGCGAGCGTAGCTGCGCTACGCGCACTGCTCGGCGCTGTTGTTGTGCCGCCTCCCATGCATAGCCGGCTGCTCCATCGCTTGCTCTCCCTTCTCACCGTTGGCTTGCCTGCTGAGGCAGCGACAGCTGCCTCGGCCGCTGCCACGGCCGCCGCCACGGCCGCTGCCACGGCCGCTGCCGCGGTTGCTCAAGGCGGCGTCGACACTGGAGCCCCGATGCAGGTGGACGCGACGGTCACGAGTGCCGCTCGCAACGCTGCCGCCACGACCGCCCACACGCCGCTTCCCGCCTTTCGGACGGCGACACTCGATGACGACGTGGGTGACTGTATTAGGCTGCTCACGCGTCGTGACGCGCCGCCGATGGATGCTCTGGCGCTCCTGAGCGTCGGTGTGCCTTACGCCCTTGCTTACTCGCGCTCACGCTCCCTGCATCGCGCCCTCGCTGCCGTGCTGTGCACCCTGCCTCTTGAGGCCTTGGAAGCACAGCTGCAACCAGTTGAGCCTCTGCTCAGGCTGGCACGGCTACGCGGTGCGATCGGGCCGTGCTTCGCTCGCGCGCTCGCGCTGCGCGCTGCCGCAGCGCCCGAGCCGCTCAGCGTCTTCGATAAAGACGACTCGCTCGGTGCTGCCGCCGCTGACGCCTGCATGCTCGCAGGCGTGCCGGCGGCAGAAGAAGCAGACAAGGACGATGATGAAGCTGTCGCGCCGGCGCCGAAGCGGGCAAGGCATGTGTCCGCCTTGCGAGCGCCTGTGCAGCTGCGCGAGCGACTCTACCTGTCGGCGAAGGCCCTCGAGATGTCGGGCCTTCGCACCGAGGACGATGTGCGAGCACTCGGTTATCTCGGTGCGATCACGCAGCTTCTCGGGCCACATGTGCCGCTGCGGGGTGCGGTGAGTGCGGCTGAGGCGGAGCGTGCCAACGCGACCGAGGAGGTGGCACGTGCCAGAGCACCCACTAAGGGCCGACGAACGCAGCAGCAGCAGCAGCAGCAGCAGCAGCAGGGCGTGCAGGCGGTCTCGCCGGCCGTACCGTCTGGTTGGGCTGCGGAGCTCGGCGGCAAGCTGCAGAATTGGCTCTCGTGTGTCATATGCATGGCGCAGCACTCACCCGAGAGCGCTGGCAGTCACCAAGGCGATAGCGCCAAGGGACTCGACAGCGGTGACGGCGGAAGCGGAGGCAACGCCGAGGACGATGAAGGCGACGAGGATGGCTCGCTGCTTGGCATGGCTTTTAAGGTGAGCGACGCCCTTCTACGCCAGGCGCTGGTCTCGTCACCCTCGGCCGCCTCGATCAGCTTGCCGCTACTTGAGGCAATGGCTAAGCTCGCCGAACTACCTTGGACCCCCCCCGAGCCGCTACCGGCGCGCGGTGCACCCGCGGCGGCGGTCACGGCGGTGCGCGCATCCTGGGGCTGTCGCTTTTCGTCCTCGCTGCGCTCACGTGCGCTGAGGCTGCTGGCGATGCTGCCGCCGAGTATCTCCACAGAAGGGCGCGTGTGCGCCTTCGCCTTTGCTCTCGGTTGCTGCGGTGCCGACTCGGCTGCCACGCTTGAGCCAGGCGCGGCGGCGGCGGCAGCATACGCGACGGCTGGAGCCGCGCTGGCGCCGGAGATCTCTGTCGGCGCGATGGCCCTGCAGGAGTTGCCTCGCCTGACGCTGGCGACGGGTGCGGCCGACGGGCGGCGCGGCCCTGGCTCATGTCGCGCACCCGCCCCCCAGTTGCTGGGCGCCCTCCAGCAGCTTGGGACCGCATGCCCGGTGGCACTAGCCACTCCGTTTGCTCGCTGTGTGGGCATACTCGCATGCATCGAGGGGGGACACACCGCGGCCGCGCCCGACGACCCCGGTCGCATCGTCTGTGCCACGTGCGACCCCGAGGGGGGCGGACGGGCAGGTGGCAGAGCAGGCGGCGGCGCAGGCGGCGGCGCAGGCGGCGGCGCAGGCGGCGGTGGAGCAGGCGGCGGCGGCGGCATCAGCAGCGGCGGCGCGGGCGGCCACATCGCTGGCGCTGGCGCTGGCGCTGCCGGGGCCGCCGACGACGACGAGGGCGGCGCAACGGCCGGTCTGTTCACCAGCCTGGTGCCGCTGCTCTGGGATCGCTTCGAGGAGCTTCCCGCGAGCGAAGGGCGAGCACGCGGCGCTCTCCTGGGCGGCATAAGTCGGCTCGCACGCCACGCGCACCCGCTCGACCTGGCGCGCCATCCCCACCTGCTCAACCCGTTGATAGTCTATCTGAGCGACGAGGACTCCGAAGTGCGCGCGGCGGCGGAGGCGAGCCTCCCACGGCTGCTGGCGCACGGGCCGTTTGTGCGCTCCGTCGCCGCACTGCCCGAGCGCGAGCCACTCTGCCCGAGCGTCCTCACCTCGTGCATGCTCGAGCCGCTCGCCGCCGCCATCGCCGACGCCGAGGGCGCCATCCAGCGCTCGCTGCTGCGGACTCTGGGAGCCCTCGGTGTCGAGCCGCTCTACCACGCAGATGAGTGCCTCGCTGTGATCGTAGGCGAGCTCTCGGGCCATTTGGGCGTGGGTGATGCGCCGTCAGCGGAGCACTCTGTTGTTCTTCGCCTGCTGGAAGCCATCGCGCACGCCCAGCCAGCAGGAGTCGCCGCGGCATCTGACGCATCGGCCGCTTCCATTGCCGCCCTCTGCCGCCGCCTCACGCCACACCTAGCGCCGGTATGGATCTGGTGGCACACGACGCGCCCGCCCCTCTTCGCGGCGGTGGCGCGCGCTTTGTGCGACGTTGACGAGGTCACTCTCCTCCGTCTGCTCGCGCCGCGTGCGGTGCCGCGCCTTGTCTTGGTAGGTGGGCTCGCGAGCGCCGCCCAGGGCTCTGACGAGGTGGGCGTGCTTCTCGGCCAGCTGAGCGGCGTGCAGCATGTCGCCGCCCTGGACGAGTATGTCATGCTTGCCGGCCGGGCGCTCGGCGCGCTCGCCACGGCGCTCCAGCTACCGCCGCGCGCCCTGTTAGTCGAGCACATGCACTTGGTACTCGCCGAGGTGTTCACACGCGCGGCCGCCTCCGACTCGGGCGAGCTCTCATCGAGCGTTGTCGAGGGCGCGCTCGCCTTCCTGTTCGACCAGGGCATCCCAGCCGCCGAGACGATCGCCTCGATGATCCGCATGAGCGCGCGCGAGCTCTTCCAGGAGATGATCTACCGGCTCGGCTGCACGCACACGGACAAGGAGGTGGAGAGCGTCGTGCTGGCGCTCAATCTTCTACTGCCGTACGGTCTCTCGAGCCGCATGAGCGACGCCGAGCGCTTCACCGCCACCGTTGCCTCACGTGGCCCTTGCGGCTCGCTCATCTCGTCGCTCGAGGTCGCGGGTCGTAATGAGAAGCTCAAGCACTACATCGAGAACAACGCGATGATGCTCCTCGACTTTCTGCGCCTCAGACTCTCGTCACGGCGCGCCACCGTGGCCGACCAGCGCGCGGCGCTCAACGCCCTGCACCACCTTCTTCGCATGTATGAGCAGGAGCGTTCACTGCCGCAGTGGTGGTGGGGCGAGCTCGTGGCAACGCTCACGCACTCGCTCAAGCAGCCTCCTCTGCAGCTGCAGGCGCTCGGGGTCATCTCGACGTTCGTGCTGCTGCTGCAAGAGGACCAGCTGGCGCGAGGGCTGCCGCAGCTGGTGCTCATGCTGCTGCCGTGCTTGGACTCACACCCGCGCCCGGTGGTGCGTATCATCGAGTCGCTCATCTTGCGCCCCGCCGATGAGCAGCCGACTGAGGCGATGCAACGGGCACTCGGCGAGCTGACATTCGTGCCACGCCATTTTATGCTCCACCGTGTGCACGATGTGTTAGAGCGCTTCTCGCCGCCGCCGCTGCTCCGGCAGGCGCTCCAGACGTGCAGCCGCGGCGTGGCGCACGAGGCACCCGCGGTGCGCGCGATGGCCGTTCGCCGGCTCCTCGAGAGATTGTGGGGCAGGGCAGACGCGGACATGCCCGTAAGTCCTTGGTGGTCCTTGGATGGCGTGCAGATTCTCGGCGGCGCCTCCGCGGTGCGACGCACCCCGCAGGACCCGGAGCTGTGCACGCTGCTTCACTCGACGGCCCTCGACGACCAGGCACTCGTCTCCGAGCTGCTGCATCGGCTCCTGATGTGCGTGCACGAGTCCCATAACGCCGCCACGCCCTGCAGCTCGCGCCCACCAGCGCCGTCGCGAGCTGCAGTGCACGTCGCATACCAGGTGCACGTCGACGGCGCCCGCGACGGCGTGCGCGAGGAGCTGGGCTTAACAGCTGAGATGGCCCTTGAGGCCCTCGGGGAGCTGGGCGCACACGACCCGGCGCGCATGAGCGCGGTGCCCGCCAAGGCGCTGGCGGCGGCGACGCCCGGCGCGGCGCCGTCACGCGCTGTTGCGGGCAGCGGCACCCGCACGGGCACCGGCAGCACCGCCGCCGGCGTGAGCGGAAGCGCGGCTGGCACCCTGACGTTTGACGCGCGGCTGAGCGACGAGGCGATGACCGAGCGACTCCTCGAGGGTCCCCTCGTGCGCATGCTGCGCTCCGCGGGCGAAGGCCACGTGCCCGCGGCAGGCTACGCGGCGATGGTGCTGCTGCAACGCGTGTGCCACTGCACCATTGACACCCCCTCTCACTTGCCGCTACGGCGTCAGTACGAAGAGGCACGCACCAAGGGCCAGCCCGCGCCCGATGAGTACCACCGACTGAGCCGGGAGCAGCAGCTGGCAGTGGCCGTGTGGGGGCGGCTGTCCGAGTCCACACGCGGGACCATCGCGCCCTACTTGAGCCTCAACGCCGAATCCGTCGACCTCTCAACCATCGCGCACTCGCCTATCTTTGACGGCCGGCGTCGCTACAGCGATTGGGTTGTCGCATGGTGCCGCCAGCTCCTCGCGACCGCGGGTGCCTTTCAGACGTCCCCACACCTGAGCCCCGAGCAGCGGCGGCGAGCGTTGCTGCTCGGTGGCACGTACCCTTGTGTCCGATACGACGCCGGCCTCGCCCTCTCGCTCCTCCCGCCGCTGATAGCCTTTCTTCTCAAGGCGGCGCCCGTTCTATCGGACCAGCCACAGCTGCCCGTGCCCACAGCGCCCACAGCATTCGGGGCGTACGTGCCGCCACGGCGCGAGTCCACCGCCGCTCCCGCGTCGAATACGATGCCGCCGCCTCCACTCTCGCGGGCGGAGCTCATCGGCAATCTCCTTCTCGAGATTGACGCCGTGCTGCGTGCGACGGCGGCCAGCGGTCCCGCCGTCACGAGCGCCGCCGAAGCCGAGGTTCGTGGCGCCGGCGGCGCGGGCGTGCCAGCGGCTGCCATGGCAGTCACCACCGAGAGCAGTGACGCTGATGACGCCAACGCGGACAGCGGCGGCGGAGCGGAGCGCTTGCTTTGCTACCAAGCGCTCTTCGACGTGTTCGACACGCTGACCGAGTGGCTAGGGCAGCACCGGCGGCGAAACGAGCTCGCAGAGGTAGCTGCCATCGATGCGCTCATCAGCCGTGTGTCGCTGCTCACGCTCGCTCAGGCGGCGCTGCGCGCGGGCGCGCCGTGCCGGGCGGTGCGCTACACGGAGCAGCTCGCCGACAGCAAGGGCCTTGCGCCAAGTGACGCGCCGGCCAACTCGTACTTTTGCGGGCCACAGATGCGCATGCGCGAACTCCCGTCTTCCGAGGCGGCGCGCCTAATGCATGCGGCCTACCTCCGGCTCGACGAGTCGGATGGTCTGCTGGCGGTCGCACGGTTGCATGCGAGCACCACGCGCAGCCTTGCCGACGAGGCTCTCGAGCACGAGTTACACGGGTGCTACTCGGCTGCGCTCAACTGCTATCAGATTGCGCTGCAGGCGTCGCCACCCGCCGCACTAGGAGGGAGGGACGGTTGCGGTGTTGCATCGTCCTCATCGTCGGCGGCCGCGCCAGTGGCCGAGGCACAAAGCCGCCTCCCGTTGCAGTTGGGACAATGCCGCTCGCTTCGTCACTTGGGGCTCGTCGGCGCCATGCACGACACCGCCGCCTCTGCTCTGCGCTCCGCCGGTACGGCCGTGGAGCGCTCGCGACTGCTCCCTTGGGTGGCGCTGGCGGCGTGGCGCCTTGGGCAGTGGGACGAGGTGCGCAGCTGCGTGCACTCGTCGAGCACGCTCGCCGGCACCTTCGAGCGCACGCTCGCGACGAGCGACGACGTGTATGAGATCGAGCTGGCCAGAGCGCTGCTTGCACTCCACGAGGGTTCCGCTGACACGCTCACCGCCGCATGCCGCTCGGCGCGGCGCGCGCTTGTGCCCTCGATTGCGGCGGCGGGTATGGACTCCTATGGGCGCGCGTACGGCTCGCTCGTCAAGCTGCAGGTGCTGCAGGAGCTCGAGACCGCCGCACCGCTCGTGCTCGAGGCTCGTGGGGTGGGGTGGCGTGGTGGACCGAGCACAGGTGGGCCGTTGACCGGTCTGCTCGACGTACCCGTAGCCGCGGCCTCCGCTCCCTTAGTCGGCGGCCGCAGTCACACCGAGGCTCGACACGCCGTTGCGACGCTCAACGGTCTCCTCACCCTCGCCGAGCACTGGACGAAGCGATCGGCGCTCGTGGCGGACTCTCCGCAGGCGCTCGAACCGCTACTCTCCATACGCCTCGCCATCGTGCGTATGCTCGCGGACTCTTGTCCATTGCGAGTCCGCGACACACCGGGCTTACGGGCCGCCATAGGGCGCACGCAAGCGTCCCTGTGGCTTCGCCTCGCCAAGTCCGCACGCGCCGCAGGCCACGTGGAGACGGCCACGCAAGCCCTCGCGCAGGCGGCGGTGCACGATCCGTACTCAGCGTGCCTGATCGGAGCCAAGATGGCCTGGGAGGCTGGCACGCCGCATGAGGCGGTGCTTCGGTTGCAGCAGCAGGTACGCACGCTGAGTGTGCTCAGCCCAGACGCCTTGATTGAGGGCTCGTTGCGCCCGGTGCGCGAGCTGCGCATCAAGACGATGCTGCGCCTCGCGCACTACCTGGCCGAGCAAACGACCGACCAGGAGGACATCGAAATCTCGGCCCTTCACCGCAAGGCAGTCGAGCTCAGCAACCAGGCGCCGCCGACGCCCTTTGCGGGCGCCGCCGTCCTTGGCGCCGTCGCCGCCAGCACTAATGGCCCCAGTGGCGTTGGCGCGCACGCACAAGCACACATCATGTCGGAGAAGGTCTATTACCGGTACGGCTGCTTCTGCGAGAGGATTCTCGAACGCAAGCTCGCGGCGGCGAAGCGGACCGAGGTGTACTCGTTGGGCGCCGTGCCGGGCGCGCGCTCCTCTCTCGTCAAGAAGAAGGTCAACGAGGTCGACCGTCAGCGCCGCCAGTACGAGGCGTACTGCAAGCACCTGCCCGAGGTCCTACGCAACTACGGGCAGAGCCTGCAGCGCGGCATGCGCCACGCGAGCCACGCGCTGTCGCGCTTGATCACTCTCTGGCTCGAGTTTTCGGATGTGCAGGCGGCCGTCTCCGAGAAGCCGTCGGACGGCGCGCCGCCGCCGCCAAAGGCGGACGAGAGCCACGTGATCGTACAAGAGCTCACGAGCACACTGCCGCCCTTCCAGTGGCTGCCATGTGTGGCGCAACTCGTCTCGCGCACGACGCACCGCTTGCAGCGCGCACGCGATCTGATCCACGCGCTGCTCGCGACTCTCCTCGCCACCTATCCGAGCCAGCTGAGCTGGGCCATCGTACCCGCCTCGCTCTCATCGGTGGCCGACCGCAAGCGCCAAGGCGAGACCATCCTGGCGCGCGCCAAGCAGCAGATGCTGGGTTCGGGCCGTTCGTCCGAAGGGCTCTCGACGGCACGACGCATCCTGGATCAGCTTCGAAAGGTGTGCAACGACAACTCGATGGAGAAGCGCGAGAAGCACGTGCGCATGTCGCAGCGCTGGGCGAGCCTCTTCCGCGCGGTCGAGTTGCCACTTGTGATCCCGACGCATGCACACCTGACGCCGCGCGCTCCCGAGCCGGCGCGGCCGATGCGTCACTACGAGCCGTACGCGGACGACGCGGTGACGATTGAGAAGTGGGATGACGGCGTTGAGGTCATGGGCTCGCTCCAACGGCCCAAGAAGGTCACCGTCACCGGCTCGAACGGCGAGAGCTTCTCATTCCTGTGCAAGCCCAAGGACGACCTACGCAAGGACGCACGCATGATGGAGCTGATGACCGCGGTCAATCAGATGCTGCTCAAATCGGCCAACTGTCGCCGGCGCAAGCTCGGTGCGCGCTGTTACGCGGTCGTGCCGCTCGACCTGCATGCAAGCGCTCACCACGGCGCCTCGCCTTCCCCACAGGTGCGCGCTGCTACGCGGTCGTGCCGCTCGACCAGGAGTGCGGCCTCATCGAGTGGGTCCCTCACATGCTTCAGCTTCGTCAGATCATCAAGGACTATTGGGAAGCATACCAGCTGCCCTTTGATCACAACTCCATCAAGGCGCGCCACACGACCGCGTACAACCACCAGACCGACCGGCGGGGCGAACTCGCCAAGCTCACCAAGCAGCTGATGTACGAGCTGCCGCCAGTGCTCCATCGATGGCTGGTCGACTCCTTTCGCGACCCGACCGCGTGGTTCGACGCGCGCCTCGCCTTCACGCGCTCGTGCGCGGTCATGTCGATGATCGGCTTCTCGGTTGGACTGGGAGATCGGCACCTCGAGAACATCCTCATCGACTCCACCTCGGGCACGCTCATGCACGTCGACTTTGCTTGCCTCTTTGACCACGGGCTCAATCTCGAGACGCCCGAAAAGGTGCCCTTCCGCCTCACGCAGAACCTGCTGCACACGATGGGTGTGCGAGGCGCCGACGGCGTCTTTCGACGCGTGTCGGAGTTAACCCTCGGCCAGCTGCGCGCGCAACGGCCCGCGCTGCTCACTGTGCTCTCGGCGCTGCGGCACGATCCACTAGTCGAGTGGAGCCGGCGCAACGCCTCCGAGGACGAGTCGGGCAAGCTGGAGAGTGACGAGGCTGAGAAGGAGCTCGAGAAGATCGACCTGAAGCTCCAGGGCATCAACCAGCTGCGCGGGCCCACGGCGCTCTCGGTCGACGGACAGGTCTCGCAACTCATCTCGGAGGCGACCAACATCCACAATCTGTGCCAGATGTACGTGTGGTGGATGCCCTGGTGCTGAACGAGTCAGTACTACTGTGGAACACTAACCTAATACAGCATGAGCGCGCGGCCGCGTCCGGGCGAGCCGACACAAATACAGTAGACGTCCGGGGACAGGTCATAGCCGCCAGGGTCGCCTGGCATGTACTCCACCGAGAGCATACAAGTACCGATAGGCTATACGAGTCTTGGCCGGATCAATCTAGAGTAATCAAACTTAAAATCAAACAATCAACGCCGAAACACGTCGCACGTGCGAGCGGGCAGGAACAGTAGCCGTAGCCGGGTGTCGTGTTTAACCGAACGTTCACACGACACGTGCTCACACCAGCGGCACAGCGGCCGTGGCCGCAGGTGCGCTCGCCGCCGTGGGCGCGTTACTTCGCGCAAGCTCGACCCGCATCAACCAAAAATGCGCATACCACTCGGCGTAGCCGCCATCAGCGGCAGTGAGATCGACGGTCGCGATCTTGTCGTCCGCGAAGGCCACATGCGGCTCAATCCTGGGCAGCGCAAGGTGCGTTCCGATCGGTGCATCCGCAGCCCGCTGGCGGACGCGACCATCACTCACATAGCGCGCAAAGACGACCCGCGCGTCGATCCGCCGTCCCACCTCTTGCAAGCGCTGCACGGCTGCCCCTTTGCCGCCGCTGCCGTCGTCGCCGCCGCCGCCAGCACTCGCTGCCTCTGGTTTGGCAGCGCCACCCGCAATGGCCGTGGCCGTCTGGTTCATGATGTGAGCGTACTGGCGGCGGAGGGCGACGAGCGTTGGCACGTCAATCAGCTCGTGGGCAGTGAGAACTGCGAGAAGGAAGTCCGCCTCCGAGAGCCCGCCACCATCAGCCCTCGCTCCGTGTATCGCCTTCTCGCCCTCGCGCGCGGCGTCCCAGCACGAAGCTTGCAGGAGCAGCTCCGCCGTGTACTTAGTGTGGTCGGTCGTGCGGATCTGTCGGCGCTTCTCAATTAGGTAGGCGTGTTCGAGGAGGACGCCGCAAATGGCGCTGCCGAGCGCGACGTACGCGATCACTGCCATCTTCGTCTTCGTTGGGCCAGGTGCCAGGTCGCCAAAGCCGATCGTGCTCACGCACGTGAACGCAAAGTAAATCGCCTCGGCGACGCTCTCGTCGTAACCAAAGAAGCGATAGAAGACGGCGGCGCCTACGCCGATGACAAGCAGCGGGCTGAGCAGCGCGCGCACGACGTGCCGCACATGGTTCGCGTCACCCTCGGCCGTGAGTGACTCTGGCGCGTCTGCAAGGCCGGGAAGAGAGCGAGCGGCGCTGTCTATTGATGACGTGATGAGTGAAGCGTATGGGTGCATTGCGCGGTACAGCAGAACCGTGCCGACCGGCGTGTAGATGCACGTGAGCAGCCTGCCGACGGTCGAAGAGGGCACGAAATCGCCAAAGCCAACCGTTGACGCCGCAACAATTTGGAAGTAGAAGGCGTCGAGCGCTGTCCAGGACTCGAGATAGCCGTAAATGAGCACCCCGACCATCAGATAGAGCGTGATGATAAAACAGGAGTCTGTGAAGATGACGTCCGGCCACACCATTGTGGTGTAGCCCCGATCGATGATTGCCGCTTGACCCCAACGGTTAAGCGGCCGTGAACCACCGCGTGAAGAGACAGACAGCGGAGCCATCAGGAGCCCGGCCAGGGGGGAAGGGGAGATGCGGGGAGATGTCCCCCCGCCGTTTGGGATA
>Ga0210240_101476_pt1 | contig 17462 bp, 18 predicted proteins | sample ChrtobMetP5a_4mM_FD_155463 | JGI IMG/M metagenome (GOLD analysis project Ga0210240, IMG submission 155463) | Chrysochromulina tobin associated microbial communities from unialgal haptophyte culture, Seattle, Washington, United States - P5a_4mM | ecosystem: Host-associated > Algae > Haptophytes >...
GGACATGATATCATGTGATATCATGTGATATCATGTAGGGTCGGGGACGTGGAGGTCGAGGCTCGAATTGGGCGTTATATCATAATATATCATTATTATATCATGTGTCGGTATCAGGTCCCTATATGCTATATCATCAAGAACGTGAGATGAGATGGCACATGATAGCACATGATATTAAAAGCAGAAGAAAAAAAGATGATATACCGTTATATCATGTGTCGCCGAGGGACATGATATATTATGATATCGACAATGATACATAATGATACACAATGATAGAAACGTGATATGTAATGATATATAATGATATCTTGTATAGAAAAGAGCCTTTTCTTGTATAGAAAAAAACCCCAATCCCTACTCGGCCCGTGTGCCCCTGCGCCGTGCTAGCGCAGACGCACGCCACGCGCGCGCAGCAGCCCTTGAGCGCTCGGTAAACTTCTCGAAAGCGGTTCAGAAAAAGCGACCTATGCACAGATAGACACGGACGGAAGTCATCCCCTGGGCGTCGACGTTTCATTTTCAACTTTTCGCCACTGTCGCGTTCACGGCGGCCCGTGGCTGGCGAGGGGCCTTGACGGGATGGCCACAGCTGCGATTGCGACGCGCCGCGCGACCTCATGGGCGCTCGCGCTCAGTGGCGTGGCAGGCGCGTTCGCCGCGGACGCGCACGCCGCCATCCGCTCCAGCCGCGGCGTGCAGCACCAGACGCCGATGATATCAGACGACTTCATCGTCGGCTGCATCATGGTCATGTTCCTCTGCCTGTTTGCATTCGGTACGCGCCGCAGCGTGGAGACCATGCGCTGCATCGCCCATCGCTGCGCACTGCTGCGCACCGCTGACGTCTGCCCATGCACCGCATGCACCAATCGCAGGCAAGCAATGACGAGGCTCTCGGCCTTCGGCTGCTCAGGATCGCGAGAGGATCCCGCGCTCACACATGAGTTCTTTGAGTCCGTACCGTTTGCATTGCTCCACCACACTACATGCGTATCGTACCGTAGCAACTGTACTACTACTACTACTACTACTGCTCCCAAAATCAGCACGACTCACCAGATCGGTACATGCAGTAGCGCGCGTGCTCCGCCAAGATGTGCAATATTGACCATGCCGCAGCGTGTAGCATGCCACTGCACCAGTAGCACCAACCATGCAGGCAACTTCTCGCGTGTGCATCGGCGGCCGCGTCCCGGCGGCTCTCTCCCCGTACTGTAAGCGTGTACGCCCGCGGTGCTCCGCGGCCTCCGCAGCACTTCCGTCCCTCGTTACGTGTAAGGGAGATCGCGACGAGATCGTCATCTCCCGCGGCCTCCGCAGCACGTCGCCGTCCCTCGCGCTCATGCGCCCTAATGTACGCCCGATGAAGGGCTTAGGAGCGTCAGCTTGCCGCCCCCTGCGCGGTGAGGAGCCGCTCCCGTGTAACCGCCAGCTCCCTCGGGAGATGACGATTTCGTCACGAGGTCCCTGATTAGTCGGTGGCGAGGACCGGCGCCGCGCCCATCACGGCGCCCGCGGTGGAGGGCGCCGCGCCCATCACGGCGCCCGCGGTGGAGGGCGCCGCGCCCGCCGACGACGCCATCCGCCCTCCACCACGAGCGCCGTTACGGGCGCCGCGCGCGCCGCCGCGGCCGCCGCGCGCAGTGTGCCCATCACGGCGCGTGCCCACCGGAGCGCCGCCGACCAAATTAGGAAGCGCCGCGGCGGTTACACAATTATGGCTCCCGCTGAGCGTGATGGCGAGCTGGCAGCGCACTGTGGGGTTTGGGTCGCTGTCCACGAGCAAGAAGCCTACCGGTAAGTCGACCCAGGCACCGTCGAGCCGCCGTTGGGCGCGCGCCGTCTCGGGCGCGTCTCGGAACCGCACGAGGATGTAGCTCGGCTCGGTCACCTGCAATCAGACGCATTCGTACGCAATCAGGCGCAATCAGGAGTAATCAGGCGCACTGGACGCAATCAGACGCAATCAGGTGCATTGGCACGCACTCAGGCGCACTCAGGCGCACTCAGGCGGCTCAGCGTGGGCACCTGATTGTACTTGATGAGATGCGTCGGGTGCAGCCCGCGACTCGCAAAGAGATCTCGCGCCCACGCGTCGCCCGCCGGCAAGTTGGTGTGCGCGTCCGAGCCGTCCGCTGGGACGAGGCGCACGCACAGGCTGTGGGGAGGGCTGTGGGGAGGGCTGTGGGGAGGGCTGTGGGGAGCCTCGAGGGTGGACGAGGCAGCTGCCCGACACGACGCGCCATGGGTGCCCACGAGCACGTCAGCCGTTACGTCAGCCGTTACGTCAGCCGTTACGTCAGCCGTTACGTCAGCCGTTACGGCGGTGGGTGCTACGCCGGCTGCGAGCTCCGCGGCTCTCAACGGCTGTGAATGCGGATCCGCGGCTCTCAACGGCTGTGAATGCGGCTCCGCGGCTCTCAACGGCTGTGAATGCGGATCCGCGGCTCTCAACGGCTGTGAATGCGGATCCGCGCCGCCGCCCACGACGACGCGCGAACCGGGGGCCGTCATGGGCGTCGTGGTGGGCGAGTGAACGGCTCTCGTGCCGCTGGGCGAGGTGGCGGCGGGCGGCGAGGCGCTCGAGACGGCGCGCCCCTCCTCCGCGCACCCGTCCGCGCCCCCCGCCGCGCCGAGCGCCGTCCCGAGCGGCGCCTGCCCGTGCCCGAGCGCCGTCTCGAGCGCCTCGTGGAGCGTGCGCTGCACCTCGCAAAGGCGCCGTGTCGAGCGCTCGCTCGAGGTCGACGCTCGTTCGAGCCGTGCCGAGAGGCTGCGCACGCGCGCCCGCTCGCGCGCCGTCTCGGCGACGGCCTCCGCCAGCTGCGCGGCACTGGCTGCGAGGGCTGCCGCGCACGTCGAGCGCAGCTCGCGTGCCGCGTCGTCGCGAGCGGCCAGGGCAGCCTGGGCCACCTCGAGCTGCGTGCGCGCCGTGTTGAGCGCCGCCTCCGCGTCCGCCTTCCCCTGCCGCGCCGTCGCGAGCGCGTCGGCCAGCTCGGCGGCGAGCCCCGCGACGGTGGCGCTCAATACGGCGCTCTCGCACTCGCGCTCGGCACGGGCGACCTGCAGGTCGGCGAGGAGGGCTTGGCGACCCAGCGCCGCCGCCGCCGCCTCCGCCTCCACCTCGGCGCACGCCGCCTGCAGCAGGGCCAGCGACAGCGCATTCGCGCTCGCGTCGTCGTGGGCGCCCACGTCGTCGTGGGCGTACGCGTCGTCGTGGGCGCTCGCGTCGTCGACGCCGTCCTCGTGCGCGCCGTCGTGAGCGCTCTGGAGGGCGGCGAGCGCGGTGCGCAGCGCCTCAACGCCGCTCCGCGTGGCCGTGGCCGCCACCCACTGGGCGCCCCGGGAGCCTCTCACGACAGCGAGCGTCTCGCGTTCCGCCTCCTCCCTCGCCGCCCTCGCCGCCGCCTCCGCCGCCTCCGCCGCCTCGGCCTGCTCGGTGGCCGCGTGCGCGGTCGCCTCCGCCGCCGCCTGCGCCTCCACCGCCCGCGCCCGGCGCACTTCAGCCTGCCGGGCGAGCTCCTCCACGTGACGCAGGCGCTTCTCGAAGATCCCTGCTCGCCCCTCCGCCTCCTCTCTGAGCGCCTCCGCCCTGGTCGCCCGCGCCTCTGCCTCCGCCGTGCGCTGCTCGAAGCTGCGGCGCTCGTCGACCAGGGAATTGAGGAGGACATCCTCGGCGGCCCGTGTGCGCCGATGCTGCCCGGAGAGGTGCAGAAGCTCCTCGAGCTGCACGCGCTCGGCCTGCTCGACACGGCGCGCACGCAGGGAGGGCAATGAGGGAGGCAATGAGGGAGGCAATTAGGGGAGGCAATTAAGGAGGCAATTAGGGAGGCAATGAGGGAGGGTCATCAGAGGCAATCAGAGGCAATCAGAGGCCATCAGAGGCCATCAGAGGCCATCAGAGGTCATCAGAGGCACTAACCTGCTCGGCACGGCGCGTCGCCTGCAGCTCGAGTAACTGCGCGCGCGTGGCGCTCAGCTCGGCGCTCAGCTCGGACGCCGTCCCGGGCGCCGTCTCGGGCGCCGTCTCGGTGGCCGTCGTGGTCACCGCCACCCCAGCCGATGCCTGCGACCCGTCAGGAGGCGATGCCTGCGACCCGTCGGAGGGCGATGCCGAGCTTGCGGGCGTTGTGGCGGTCCTCGGCGAAGGCGCGTCAGCGGCCAGCGCCGTGTCGAGCACCGAACATTCCTCGGCCGATGGCGCGAGTGCATCGGGAGGAGGCGCCACCTGGTGCTCGACACGGCGCTTGGCGATGGGGGCCGTCACCGCGGCCCAGCTCCGGGTGGCCGTGGGTGCGGCGGTGGCTGTGGGTGCGGCGGTGGCTGTGGGTGCGGCGGTGGCTGTGGGCGCGGCGGGGGTTGTGGGTGCGGCGGTGGTTGTGGGTGCGGCGGTGGTTGTGGGCACAGCCGGTGCCGAGGCCTTCTGCCGCTGAGTGGGCTTGAGCGGCGCGGAGGAGAGCGGCCGCTCGCCTGCGACGGTGGCGCCACTTGCAGTGCCACCTGCAGTGCCTTGTCCGAACACCTGCAGTGGCTCCCGGCCACCTGCAGTGGCGGGTGCCTTGCCCGACGTCCGATTCGGTGCTGCGAGGAGGAGCTGGGTAGGCGACGCCGAGCGCTGGTGCTTGCCTCCTCCGTTGCTCCCTCGGCCTCCCTTGCCTCCCCTGCTGGCGCGCTGAGCTTGGAAGCTCGCGTCGCTGCTACTGCTGCCACCCTGGCCGTCCAGCAGGTGCTCGATCGCTGCAGTACGCGATTCAAGAGCGTGGGCTTGCGTGAGGGAGAGCAATCGCACAGCAGAGATTCAGAGGCTCGAGACGCTTTGGGACTGCGGGCTCGTACCGAGCTCCACGCCACCCTTCTGCTTGAGTGCACTCTCGATTGCGGACCGCTCCGCGCCCGGAAAGCACTCCTCTATCGTCCTCACGGCCGCCTCGAACTTGTCCTCGTGCTCTTCCTCGCGCAGCATCCCGTCGGCGCCGCGCACTTTGGCCTTCGTGAGGGACGATAGGCCGACATCTTCGCGCCCTGCTCGACAAGTTCCGGGCGAAGACGTGCCGGTTCACAGCCCGAGCCGTCCGCCCCTCTTATGCAAATTAGAGTTGGGAGGAGTTGAATGGCGTGAATTGAGTTGAGTGTCGTCAAACCGCGCAATTCATTCACGCCTCTAAAACGAGCAGGTTCCTGATGTTTTTTTTTGGCACCGGTTGCCCTCCTCGTCCACTCTGTCGATGGAGGCGGAGGCGGCGACCAAGGTTCAGGCTGCGCAACGCGGCAAGGCCGCACGCAAGGCTCTGGGGGAGCAAGCCGCGGCAGCGCCTCCAGCTGAGCCTCCAGCAGCGGCGGTCGTCGCAGCAGCTTCCGACGCCGGCATCGAAGCAGCGGCTGCCAGCGACCCAGCTCCAGCTCCAGTCGCTTCGGGGGCACCAGTGGCGTCGGTAGCTGCGCCAAACCCTCCACTGTCACCGGCGGTGGCGAAGGCGATCAACGATGCTGAAGCCGCGGCAGACGCTGCCGTAGCCGCCGGCGAGTCTGCGGCCCAATCAGGCACCGGAGCGGGCGTGGCAGCACCGGTCGCAGGCACCGGAGCGGCAGCAGCACCGGTCGCAGGCGCCGGAGCAGCAGCGGCGGACAGCGCAGAGCCCCCCGGGACAGCAGCGGCTGCCACCAGCAGCAACGTACCGGTAAATCCTCCGTCATCTCGCCGCCGCCCGGCGACCGCCGGCAGCACTGCGAAGCCCCTGAGTAAATCGCTTCCTTCCAAGGCGATGCTCGGCACGGCGCTCCCATCCAAGGCGGCGCTCGGCAACAGCGCTCGGCAACAACAGCAGCTAGCGAAGACGAGCTCTGCCACCAAAGCCGTCCACCTGACCGATGGCGCTGGGCCCGGCTCGTACGACCCCGTCTGGCAGATTGATTCGGTGAAGAGCCCCGCGTACTCCTTCGGACGACCAAAGGACGCCCCGCCGAGTGCGCGGCAGCGCAAGCAGAGCGCCACCACGGCGCCCTTCATCGAGGCGGGCGCCGTGGCGGGCGCCGTGGTTGGCGCCGTGGCGGGCGCGCGGCTCGCCGCATCGCTCAACGAGCTCGATCGCGTCAAGCGCGTGCTCGAGGCCAAGGCTGCGGAGCCAGGCCCCGGTTCGCATGACCCCAAGTTCCTCAAGCAGCAGAACGCGCCCGCCTTTTCGTTTGGCTCGGCGCGCCAGCACGGACCCGTGAGCGTCTCGACGACGCCCGGGCCAGGCCGGTACGACCACTAATGACCACTAATTGCCATTAATTGCCACTGATTGCCACTGATTGCCACTGGCCCTCGCCACGGCAGGTACGACCCGACGGACATCAAGCTGACGCGCCAGCCTGCATTCAAATGGGGCGGCGGCATGGACAACTCGCCGCCAAAGTTCCGTCCAAGCATCAACGTGCCCAGCCCAGGCCCTGGTGAGTCCTGAGATGAGAAGCTCATCAGTGCCCTCTGAGTGCCATCTGATGACCGCTGATTGCTTCGCTCATCAGGTGAGTCCTGGCCCGAGAAGCTCACGATCGTCGTCGGAGCGGAGAGGAAGAAGAAGGGCGGCGGTTGGGAGCCCGTGCCGGTAGACCCGACTCCGCGGCCTCGTCCGGCATCGGCATCGGCATCGGCGGGGGCAAGCACGGCCCTCGCCACGACAGGTACGGGCTGCGAGCGTGGGTGGGGAAGCGCCGAGCGCCACTAATTGCCACTGATGGCCACTAATGGCCACTGAGTGCCCTTAATGGCTCTCTCCCCTTGCGCAGCTGCGAGCCTCGATTGGGAAGGGCTGAGCGCCACTGATTACCACTTATTGCCACTAATTGCCACTAATTGCCACTGCGCAGCTGCGAGCCTCGATTGGGAAGGGCTGAGCGCCACTGATTACCACTAATTGCCACTAATTGCCACTAATTGCCACTAATTGCCACTAATTGCCACTGCGCAGCTGCGAGCCTCGATTGGGAAGGGCTGAGCGCCAAGCTACCGACCGGCAAGGACGCGGCCTCGTCCAAGACGCGCAAGGAGCTTTGGCATCGCTCCGACCCGAATCAAAACGGCTTCCTCTCCCTCGCCGAGATTGACGAGATGATCGGCGCGCATCTACGCGCCGTGGTGGGCACGTACAAGTTCGCCGCCCCGTGGTGGCATCGGCAGCTCGCCCGAAACGGCGCGCCGCCCAAGAAGCCGGACTTGCGCCTGGCCTTGGCTGCGACCCTCCGTTGTGGCGACGCCCAGGCCCAGCCGAGCGTGCCGACTGCAGAGCTTGTGCTCATGAGTCCGTTGGAGCTGCGGGTCGAGCGCAGCCAGTTCCGCACGCTGCTGATCGCGCTGCGTGAGTCCATCAAGAAGGCACTCGACATCAGCGAGGATGCTCTGGTCGACGCCGTCAAGAAGGCTCTCGAGGATGAGGCAAAGCCCCCCGAACCCCCACAGCTCCTCTCGCCACGTACCCAGGTGCCTCTAATGACCTCTGATTGCCTCTGATGACCTCTAATGTCCTCTGATGGCCTCTGATGACCTCTGACGTCTTCTGATGGCCTCTGAGGGCCTCTAATGACCTCTGATGGCCTTTGATGACCTCTGATGGCCTCTGATGGCCTCTAATGACCTCTGATGGCCTCTAATGACCTCTGATGGCCTCGAATGACCTCTGATGGCCTCTCGCCACGTGCTCAGGGAGCTCTCGCCGTGGGCGAATTCCTCATCTCCAAAGGGGGCGCCGCCGAGATAACCGCCGAGACGTCGCCGACCAAGCACGCGCCTAGTTTGGGAGGGCTCTATTTCCCGCCCGACGCTCCGCTGCCGAAACTGTGCTACAGCTACAAGGGGGCCGTCGTGCCCATCCAGACGACTTCCAAATTTGATCCGACTGACGTGACGTGCAAGTCCGTCAACCGGATGCACCGCACACACGAGATGCCGCCGGAGCATGCAGTGGGCGCCCCAGTCCTCGGCGGCGTGCCAGCTCGGAATCTCAAAAACTCCAAGTTCACACCGCACCATCCGATCCCACCGATGGGCGCCCCTTACGGCCTCCCCTTTGCCCTCGGCCAGGTGCTTCTGAGGACCTCTAATGACCTCTGATGGCCTCTGATGACCTACGGCCTCCCCTTTGCCCTCGGCCAGGTGCTTCTGATGACCTCTGATGGACTCTAGTGACCTCTGAAAGCCTCTGATGACCTCTGATTGCCCTCTCGGCCAGATTCTTCTCGAGGCCGCCAAAAAGGACTTCGAGGAGCGCTACGGCAAGGCCGACGTACCCAAACGGAGCGCGGCTGCTGGGCTGCTCACCGGCGCGGCCAAGGGCGCCGTCTCGGGCGCGCCGAAGCCGCCGGACCAAAAGGAGGGCGACTGGCAGGACGTCGATGCTGCTGCTGCTGCTGCTTCTGGCGTGCAGCCCGCCGCCGCCGCCGCCGCGCCCGATGGCGGCGCCGCACCGGCCGCGCCCACGTAAATCTCCCAAATCTCCCGCGGGAGCGCAGAGCAGTCGGCGCAGAGCCTGGCACACTGGGCGCCATGCTGGGCGCGGACGGAGCTCGGAGGCGGGTGACGTGGCGCATGGCGGCCCAAAATCGTCCACGTGTCAGCTCAGCTCTCCGAGGTGTCAGCTCACTGCTCAGCCTGTTGTCACATGTCAGTCTGGCTGTGGGACCGAAACGAATCTCGCCCCCAGGACATGAAGCGCTCGGGCCCGCGCTTGAGTGAGAACAAGTTCAAGTGAGGAACGAGATGAATCTGAGACGCGACGGGGGACTCGTCGGCCCGCGCGAACTTTCGTTTGGTTTTTGTTTCATCTGAAAATAGTACACAGCGGCGCGCGGTACACGTCCTCGGCGGCACGCGGCATGTGGCGCCGAGTTAGTGCCGAGCTCGACCCGCGACCGGACGGGACCTTCGCGACGAACCGCAACCCCCGGCGGGAGCCTCGAGGGGAGCCGCGGGGCCACAACCCGGGTCGTCGCTTCCGAATCCGATCTCCGATGGGATCTCCGAATCCGTGTTTCGTCACACCGGGCAGAGCGCGGGCAGCGGCTCGGGTGGCTCAAAGTGCGCGCACCAGAACTCTTCGCCCCCCTCCTTCCTCCAGCCGCGCCGGATGGTGTCGGCATCGAGCCATCCTTTGAGCTCGCTCAGGCACGGCTGGTAGCACTTGGCGCACCACGACGGCGGCTTGAGCAGCGCGGGGATCAGCTGCGCCAGCCGGCGCGCGCCATCAGCCTCGAACGTCTCCGCGCCACCGAGACCACACAGCAGCGCGCGTGTGTGCTCGAGGCGCAACACGCGCGCGCTCGCGTACGGCGCCAGCGCGCGGCGCACGGCGACCGCCGATTGACCGAGTGGCAGGCGCAGCGCAGCACGGCCGGACGGCTGGCCGCCGCCCTCGGTCGCGGCCGGAGCGTCGTCCTGAGCGCCGCCCTCGGTCGCGCCGCCCTTGGTCGCGCCGCCGCCGTCGGCGCCCACAGCAATCTCGCCAGCAATCTCGGCCACAGCAATCTCGACGATCTCGCCAGTGCCCTCGAGTGGCTTCAGGAAGAGGTGGTCCTTGTATGGGAAGCGCTTCTCGTTCCACTCGAACGGCGAGAGGACGTGGTCCATCGGGCAGACAAAGGGCACGTACTGGCCGTCCTGGGCGCCAGGGTACATGCAGCCAAAGTGGAAGATGTCATCGGAGCCCGACCAGAGACGATCACAGTAGCATGCCCAACGCGGCAGCACGAGCGTCCTATTGAGCACGAGAGCGAGCGCCAGGGCGTCGCGCAGCTCGGCGACGTACGCGCGCAGGGCAAGCACGTGGACGCCGATGTTGGCGGCACTCTGCCCCTTGGCCTCAAAACCAGCCACTGCTGCCCGCACCGCCGGTGGCAGTTGATGATGGGCGCCGCCGCCCTTGCCGCCGCCGCCGCTGCTGCTGCTGCTGCTGCTGCCGGCTGGTAGTCCGACAGCGAGGTACCTTGCATCGGCAGGCTCAGGTGGGTCAGATCTCCACAGGCCCGCCTCGCGAAACCGTTGAGCCTTGGCGAGCTCGTCGTGGTGGTCGAGGCTGTAGGTGGCATGCACGGCAAAGGGCGCGGGCAGCGCCGCCGCACGAGGCGCGAGGGCGGCAGACTGCGCCATCGGGGGAGCCACCGGAGCAAGCATTCACAGTCACAGGCACATTCACAGACTGCGCCATCGGCGGAGCCACCGGCGGCTCTCTCAGTGGCACTCGATGGCACTTGTGGAGGCACTCAGGTACGGGCACTCCCGCCGGCACAGCTGAGGCGCACCTGCACAAAGTATCCATGGCCGTGGAGGAACAATGCAAGTGGGAGAGCTCCTAGCGTCACGTTAGCTTTGGGCGAGTACACCGTGCGCCCGCCGCCATGTGGCACCTTCAGCCCGGGATAGAACTTCTCATCACGCACCATCCGGTTGAACACCTGCTGGTCCGACGTACAGCAACGGCCAGGGTTGCAGTCGCCCGGCCTTCCAGCAGGGCATGCACGCTCCACTACGCTCGCGTGCCACGCACGCGCAAAGCGCTTGCCCGCGGCGGTCGCGCGGATGAGCAGCAGCCCCGTGTTGAAGGTGCCGCCCGCCGTGTATCCCACCCCATTCGCAGCCTCCTCGCGAGGCGACATGTTGTCGGTGGAGACGGCCACGTCGGCGGCTTTGAGGGACGCGCACGAGAAGGCGCCACGGGGCCAGCGAGAGGTGGCGGCGGCGGAGGAGGTGGTGGTCGTCGTGGCGCCCGCGTCCGCGTCCGCGTCCTCGTGCGCGCATGCCAGATACGGCATCGGGCTGCGCAGCCATGCCACATCCACGTCCGTGTGGAGCACGTCGAAGCCCAGAGCCACCACCCGCGCCACCTCACCCGAACGCATCTGCGCAAAGCTCATCCAACTGCCCGAGGCGTGCGCATTCGAGCCGTCGAGCGCGTAGCCAGCCTGCTTGGACAGCGGCGTCTCGTACACCGCCACGCTCTGCCTCGCGAGAAGGGTGAACACGGCGCGATCCACAGCGCCAACCACAAACGGGATGTCGGCAGCACGCGCGTGCGCCACGAAGTTGATCAGCATCTGGCGAACGCCCGAGTTGCCAAACGTCAGCATCACAAGCCCGCGGCCCGCGGGCACTGCGAGCGCCAGCGCGTCGCTCAGTTCCCCTGAGAGGAGAGGTTGTGGCGGCGGCGGCGGCGGCACGAGCACCTCGGGCTCGACTGCGCCTCGTGCCCCTGTGACGGCGATGGGCTGCCGGCGCTGCCCCGCTGGCTGCAGTGCTGAGGACAGCTCCAGCACCGGTGCATGCAGCAGCAGTGCGCGGCGAAGAGCTGTGACCATCAAGACGGCGATGCCGAACATAGCCACGTGCGTGATGCCGCACTTCATACGAACCACGGCCCGCACAAAGTGTGAATTTGCTGTTAACACTCGGATTCCCCCGCCCCGAACCGTGTTAAGAACATATGCGAAATGAACAGTGGGACGCCTGTTGTGTCCCTGGTGGTGGATGAAAGGCCTTCTCGCTTCTCTGTAGGCTCCGGATCGCACCCGACCGGGCACACCGATCACTCATCACTGACCGATCACACGACCGTCGGGGAGGCGCACGCATGCATGTGACAGCATCGATCATGCTCTGTTCCTTTTACTATTCATAAGGGGCTTGCGTGCCAACCGGGACTCGGTCCGTTGAAAGCCGTACACACTGGGGCCGCACATAGGCCGCACATCTACAGTCCACGTACGCCGGGCGGCACGGCCGCGCAACTACAGTCAGTACGGGATGCCGCCGGCACAAAGATAACTATGGTAGAACTATTCGTAGAAACCGGCGCGCCAACCTGTGCTTACCTCGAGCGCATGCCCGGGCGCTGCGACTCGCGTGCAGGCGCGGGCGCGGGCGCGGGCGCGGGCGCGGGCGCGGGCGCGGGGTCGGGCGAGCCCTGTGCCGCCGCCGTCTTTTGCTGCTTGGGCTGCTTCGGGCCGCCGGCGGCCTTGGCCTTGCTGCCCGCATCGGCCTTGCGCTTCATCGGCTTGGACTTGGGCTCGGGCGGTTCGGGCTTGGGCTGGAACTCCTCGACGAAGAACTGCATCGCCTCGGGGCGATGGTGCTGCCGCATCGACGTGACCACGTCTTGGAATTGGAGCGTCTTGCGCCCGGAGCGTGCGGTGACGCGCGCCGACTCCCACACGCAACGCTCGAGGAAGAACTCGACGGCCTTGGTGATGGCGAAGACGGACTCGCGGCTGTACAGATGACTGTTTTTGCTCTCCTGGCCGAGAGAGATGATCCTCTTGATTCTAGACAGGGGCAGCTGCGCCTTGTCCGGCTTGCTCTCGTCGTTGCCCTCCTCGTCCTTGCCCTCGCCGTCCTCATTGTCATCGTCGTTCTCGTCCTCGCCCTCCTCCTCATCGCCGCCCTCGGCCAGCCGTTGCACCTCGCGCTGATTGCACTCCTCCAGGTAGGCCGAGCAGGCTTGCGCAGCCTTCTCCTCGTACGGCTTGCGGTCGGCCTCGGAGAGGTTGCGCCAGTACTCGATGATCTCATTGGTGCTCACGCGCTGCCGGCCCAGCTCGCGCAGCTCGGCAGTCTTGGCGTCGCTGAAGATGTAGAAGGGGGTGAGCCGCCCACTCGGCGGCACGCTGCATGACATTGCCAATCCGCCGCGTACGTCAGACGCTGACGTGAAGAGCGCGGGAGCGGCAAGTTGTAAACACTCATCACGTGAACGAGGGTGCCTCGGCCGCGCGTTAGCTTTTGTGCGTGCGTAGTCTGTTTGCCGAGCGCTGTCGTGGCAGCTCGATCGCAGCGCGCAGCCTGCCTGCCGACTTTTCTTGTGCCTCTTGTATCACCACATGAGTGACACGAAGCGCACCCTGGACAAGGCCGGGGAGGCGGAGCCGGAGTCGAAACGCCCGGCGCTCGAAGGCGAGGCCATGCCCGCCTCCGCCGCAGGCACTTTGGCGCCAGCTGCTACGCCAGCAGCCGCGCCCGCCCCTGCCGCCTGCTCGTGGGGCGGGGCATCAGCTGCTTGCTCAAGCTCGTGCTCGTCGACGGGCGGCTTCGGCAGTGTCAGCGGTGGCAGCTTCGGCAGTGCCAGCAGCGGTGGCTTCGGTAGTGTGACCGGGAGCGGCTTTGGCAGCTTTGGCGCCGGAGGCGCAGGCGGCTTTGGCGCAGTGGCCGCCGCCGCCGCCGCCTCGACGTCCGGCTTTGGCGCCGCATCATCAGCGCCGAGTGCGGCGGCAGGCACGAGCGGCAGCGGCGGCAGCAGCTTCGGCTCCTTCGGCGGCCCGCGCGAGCCGGCGCCGAGGACCACGTTCGCCGCCGCGAGCCCGCATGGCGCACGCAGTGGCGGCGGAGGCGCCTCGTCCGCGTCGAATCGGCTCACCGAGACGCCAACGGAGGCGCCGGTGCTGGTGCCGGAGCCGGTGACGACGGGCGAGGAGGACGAGATCTGCGTCTACCGCGTGCGAGCCAAGCTCTTCAGGCTCGAGCTTCGTCTGGAACCGGCGCCAAAGAACTGTCCGGCGTCCGCCCTTCGAGCTGCCGCTGATCTCGACCCGGCCGACGAGTCCGCTGGCAGTCCGGCCAACGCCCCCTCGCCGGCTGCCGAGGGCGCCGCGCCCGCACCGAGCGCTCAGTACGGCGCGAACGGGAGCGCTGGCACGGCTGCGGACGCGGGTGCGGGTGCGGCGCCCGTGACGGCGCCCTTGGCTCCGGACGGGGCGGCGGTGGGGGCTCCCGTGACGGCGCTGCCGGTGAGCAGCAGCAGCAGCACTCTCAACCCGCACGCGGCGCCCTTTGTGCCCTCCGCCGCCGGAGCAACCTCAGCGGCGATCGTCAAGGGCACGATGAGCGCGGGGGCGGCCGGTAGAGGTGATGACGAGGGCAATCACGACGACGACGACGAAGACGACGACGACGATGATGATGATGATGACGCAGCGGGCGGCGGCGACGACGGCGCGTCGGCGACGACGAAGGCGACCGAGGCCAACGAAGGCCCACTCGTCGAGGTGGCTCGATGGGCCGAGAGAGGAGTGGGCAGCTTGCGGCTGCTCAAGCACAAGCCACTTCCGAGGGGGGATGAACGGCAACTCCCCTACCCGCGCCTGGTGATGCGTGTCGAGCAAACCATGCGACTCATCCTCAACGAGCATCTGCTGCCCTTGATGGCGCCGGCCGAGCGTGTTTCCGACTGCTCCATCCGCCTCGTGCTCCTCTCCGCCGCCACGGGCCCCCAGAGCTATCTGTTGCGAGTCAAGAGCGCCTCCGAGGCGACCGAGCTGCTGACCAAGGTCAACGCGACGATCCCGAAACCGCCCGACGCGACCGCCTGAGCCGCCCGACGCGACGCGGCTACCGCCTGTGGGGCCGCCCGACACGACGCGGCGTCCGCCCTATCCGCCCGACACGACGCGTTCACGCCTGCGGAGCCGGAGGAAGCGGATCGGGTGGCAGGGCGGCAGCAAGGGGGCAGCAAAGGCTGCGCGCCACGAGGCGGCGCGAGGGCGGCGGCGGCGGGCCACGAGCCTCGAAGCGCCGCCGGTAGTGGCGGCGGCGCTGGTGGGGCGACGGCCAGAACGGCGGCAGGTGACTCTCGTCCTTCTCGTCGATGCGAGCATGTTTGGTGGCAGGCGGGGTGTCGGGCGAAGAGTGTGGCGAGTGCGAGATGAGCGCGCCTACGCGGTGCAATCTTGTGAGACCCGGGGATCATGCGCCCCGCAATATGCTGAAGTGTGACCGTGCCCACATCGGGCCGTGCGGGGGCGGGCGCGCTCTCGCCTCCCGTAGCAGTTTGGGATGTGCGCGCTGTAAGACTCGGCGTACGTGCATGTTGGTGCGCATAATGGGGGTTTGAGTACCCGGACCAGCAAGAAACTATTTGAGTCCGACTCGGCGGCGACATGCATGTGAGCCATGTGTCTCAAAAGGTGAGCCACAGTCCGTCTCGCACGCAGCAAACACGAGCGTACACAGATCCCGCGCGCGGGTGGGCATAGAAAACACGAGCTCACGCAGAAACGCCGTCACGCGCGTGTGGGCATAGACCTCCTACCTCCTCGCCTATTAAGCATGCCCCTGGGTTGTGACTAGCCACGCGTTCACTTGGGCATCGCAGTTGTCGGGTTGCTCTTCCTAAAGTTCTCGGCCTGCTGCTCCATGGCCTCGAGCCTCTCGAGGGACACCGACTTGATGGGCATGATCTTGGGCTTGCACAGCACCTCGCTCAGGTTGCCCTTCTCCGAGTACACGAGCCCTGCCTTGGGCAACACCTCCAGCAGCGTCGGCCTGTCGTCGGTCGCGCCGCTCATTGGGAACAACGCTCGCAACGGCGCTTCGGATAAGAAAAGCGCATCATATGGCGCATCTACTTTGTCTGGCCCAGCGTATTCCGTATATCTAACTATGCTCGATCTTGCTCTCGGCCACTCTCGGTTTCGTATTCGATGATTGTTACTTCAAACGGGAAACGCGACAAAACGCGACAAAACGCGATCCGCATACGTTACCGCACCTGGACTAACCTGGACCGGCACCTCCGACGGTCCGACCGCATCCTAGCTTCAAGCTTGGTGCTTGCCGGGGGAGCTTGTGCTCGTGCCCGACCGAACGGTCAACGGACATCGTCGATCGTGGCTCCCGTCCGTCGGGGTCGGCCGCGCGGCGCCCGACTTGCATATAGAAGCCCAACACTGCAATGTGCGCTCACCGCATACAACGCGACCGTGGACGACCGCGCCACCGCCAGCACGTCACGCGCATCGCCCAACATGGCCTCACACACATACACACCTCCGGCTAGACTCTGCTCTCCCCGTCCCCCCGATGCCGTCTTGGCGTCGGTGGAGGATGCCCGAAAAATGCCGACCCGCGCCAACCGCAAAGCGCGATTCTCGCCCACAAGGCCCAATCCGCACTTCCGCCCATGCAGCCTCTCGCCCTCAATCACTCTGCAGACCGGAGATGGTGCCCAGTACTCAGTACAGTTTGCACGGCTCGTTGCGACGCACAGCGGGGTCACCGCTCCCCTGATGCCTTCATGCGTCACGTCGCCGCCATGCGCCCTCCACAGGGCAAATCGATTGCATGCGCCCTCCACAGGGCAAACCGATTGCATGCGCCCTCCACAGGGCAATCCGATTGCATGCGCCCTCCACAGGGCAATCCGATTGCATGCGCCCTCCACAGGGCAAACCGATTGCATGCGCCCTCCACAGGGCAATCCGATTGCATGCGCCCTCCACAGGGCAAACCGATTGCATGCGCCCTCCACAGGGCAGACCGATTGCATGCGCCTCTCCACAGGGCAAACACCGATTGTGCACGCCATGCCATGCCACGCCATGCACCACGCCCACCGCGCCGCCCGCGCGCCCGCAGAAAATGCGCCCCGCTCTCTCAAGCCCTTCACGGGCGCGCACGCAGCCTCGCCAGCCTCGACTTGAGCGCCGCCACGTTGAGCGACGGGCTTGTCGTCCCCGCCACCCCTGCGGCCGGTGCCCCCTCGGCGGCAGAAGCGCCCATCCCTGCTTCAGCACCGACCGGGGCGACGGCCGCTGTCGCAACGGCACCGGCGGCAGGGGCGGCGGCGGCCGTGGCGGCGGCGGCGGCGGTGGCGGCGGCGGCGGCCGTGGCGGCGGCGGTAGCCGGGGCGGCGGCGCTGTGCGCAGTGGTGATATTGTATTTGCGTTTCATAGCCTCGAGCTTCGCGCGCGCCGTGGCGGCGACCGACTCGACGCCCGCGGTCGCCGAGGCCGCCGTCGCCGGCCTGGTGGCCAACGGTCTGGGCGACTTGGCGATGGATCGAGGCGACTTGGCGACGGGTGCGGCAGCGGCAGAAGGCGACTTGAGGGGGACGGGTGCACTCGACGAGCGCTGTCGCGGCGAGGGCGCCACCGCTGTCGGCGCCGTCGTGGGCGCGCCCGCCTTCGGTGCGGGCGAGGGAGCCGCTTGGTCGAATGCCGCACCCAGCTGCATCGGCTCGAGTGGCACGGAAGGCAGCGGCGCCGCCAAGGGTGCGGCGGGTGGCGGGGCGGCGGGTGGCGGGGCGGCGGGCGGCGCCACCACGCGTAGCGCCGTCTCGGGCGCCTCCGCCAACCGTTGATTGATCCACAGGGCAATGCCGCCTTCCTCCGCGCCCTTGGGGATCGCAGCCTTGAGCGCGGCGGCACCATGCCCATCCACGAGCACGAGCAGCACCTGTGTGGGGAGAAGGACAGGGCGCCGTGGTGAGCACATAGCCTGCGTGCCGCGGGGGGATCGACGAGCACGCGCAGCACCTCTTCAGTAGCTTTCATCAGGTCCAGAGAGAACGACACATCGCCCGTTGGGGAAGGGGGCGCGAGCAGCGAGAGATCGTGCAGCTGCGCGAGCACGGAGGGCAGGCTGATGGTGCCGAGCTTGTCGACCTCTCGCGGCATGGCGAGCGCCTTGAGCAACTTGTGCATGCACTTGAGCAGCAGCC
>Ga0210240_101477_pt1 | contig 17446 bp, 14 predicted proteins | sample ChrtobMetP5a_4mM_FD_155463 | JGI IMG/M metagenome (GOLD analysis project Ga0210240, IMG submission 155463) | Chrysochromulina tobin associated microbial communities from unialgal haptophyte culture, Seattle, Washington, United States - P5a_4mM | ecosystem: Host-associated > Algae > Haptophytes >...
CCGCTCTCTTCTCAGCCGCCGCCCTCTCCGCCGCGGCCTTCTCCGCCGCCGCCTTGTCGGCCGCCCTCTTCTCCGCCGCCACCTTCTCGGCCGCCGCCCTTTCCGCCGCCGCCCTCTCCGCCGCTCTCTTCTCCGCCGCCACCTTCTCGGCCGCCGCCTTCTCTGCCGCCACCTTCTCCGTCGCTCTCTTCTCTGCCGCAACCTTCTCGGCCGCTGCCTTCTCTGCCGCTGCCTTCTCTGCCGCCACCTTCGCGGCTGCCGCCTTCTCCGCCGCCGCCTTGTCGGCCGCCGCCTTGGCCGCTTCCGCCTTCCAATCCCTGTGTGGAAGCGCACGGGTGAAGCGCACGGGCGAACGCACGTGTCGGCGCTGAGCAGTGGTGCCCAGCACGGCGCGCCATCGCATGCAATCGGTGGCAATCAGGAAGCGCGAGGGCACAGCTTGGGAAGATGGCAAGGCAGTCAGTGGCAGAGGAGGCAGCAGCGCCCTCTCCGAGGACGACGGCGTGGGGCGACGGCGTGGGGCGACTGCACGCTGTTGGCGCTGTGCAGGGGCGCCCAGCACGGCGCGCCCTCGCATGCCATCAGGAAGCGCGAGGGCTTGCGAAGGGTGGTCGTGAAGATGGCAAGGCAGTCAGAGGCAGTGGCAGCAGCGTGTGGCGCGGCCGGCGCGGCCAATCGCAGCCGCGACGAGTCGCAAACCAGGCCGCGAGTCCGCCGCCGACACCCGACGTGCCCACCACGGCGCGTGGGATGTGCCCGTGCGGACTCCGTCCTAAAATCTTAAGGATGTGCGTTCGCGACTCGCCGTGTGGCCCCATGGGGGGTACGCTGCGTCCTCTCGGCTTCATCCCATGACGATTGGCCGCCATTCGTTCGCCGAGCGGCCGAAAACCCGTGGTCCGCGTGCGCCCAAGACGGCGCCTCTGCACATCCGCTCGGCAGCGATGGGCAATCAGTGTGCATGCGCGCGGCGTACCGAGGCTCGCTGAGGAGCGCCACGACCTCGCTCTTGCCATTCCTCCGTGCGTCGTCGATGGCCGTCTTGCCGTCAATGTCTCGAAGCGTCGGATCGGCGCCCCCTTCGAGAAGGCGCTTGGCGATCGCGAGGCGGCCCATGGCTGCCGCGTAATGCAATGCTGTCACATCGTAGATGTTCTAAAGACAAACGAGAGGCCAAGCGGAATGACTACATGCAAGCGGATCCATCGCATGTGCTGGGGGAGGGCATGCTCGAGGCTTACCTTGGCGTTGACCTCGATGGCCTCGGCCTCGAGGAGGAGGCGGACGCACCCTTCGTGCCCGTTCAATGAGGCCTGCATCAGTCCTGTGAATCCGCCCTGTGGCAAATGCAGCACACGCGGCGTCATCGAGTGCCAGAGCACGCGAGGAGCGTGGGCGAGCACGCGGGGGTGCGGCGCGCGCCATGCGACGAGGACGCGTGTGCCAAGCTCGGCGGGGCGGCGGGGTGGCGGCGCAGCCAGCGCGGCCGCGCGCGGTACAGCGAGCTCTGGGGACAGGCGCCGTCTCGGGCGAGCGCGGCGGCGAAAGCAGCAGAGGCGGCGAGGACGCGGGCGCCCACGCGAGACACATGCGGCGGCGCACCCAATCAGGATTGTGCCAGTTGACGTTCCCTCCAAGGCCGATCAGCCGCGTGAGCTCCGCCTCCTTGCCGTCCTTTGCGGCCTCCCACACGGCCTCGCCCATCGAGTCGCTCATCGCGTCCGCCGCGCTCTACAAGCCTTCGCCCGCTCGGACACCTGCGCATTCGGGGGGGGCACACGCATGGCTCCGCGGTGACGCTCGAGAGGCGGCAGCGCGCACTCCGTCCTGGTGCGCATGCAGCTCGCCCTCTGAGCTCGGGTGGCGGCGGCAGACGTGGTATACCACCCCATACCACCCCATACCACCCCATACCACCCATACCACCCCATACCACCCCATACCACCCGCAACGCCTGGCTCCCGAGGCGCCGAACGGGTACGAAGCAGGCCATCGGGCTCCACGAGGGCATTGGGCAATCCACCTTTGGCATGACTAGGATACCGCACTTTTGGGGGGTCTCCCTCTGTGAAACAGCCTAAAGGGAGCCTATGCACAGTCTGTGAAGAGCCCATGAAGGGAGTCGGGCCTTGTCCCTCGTCCACGTGCGCGCGAACCGTCCCGCGTGCCCTTCAGTGTGGTGCCTCTGATTGCCCATCTATGCCCACGAGTATTTTCAATGAAGACAACGCGAGTGCAACCGCCTACGAGAGTGAGACTGTGAGAGCAAAGAAGCAGAACATGCACGTCTGCAGTTCGATGTACATTTAGAGGTGTATGTCTCTAAATAGACTAGAACAGTTTCCGTCACTGGTTCGCGATCTTGCGCGGGGTCGGGAGTACACGGAGTTTGTACAAACGCCGGAAACGGGCGGCCCGCGGCGCGCGGGGTCTCACGTGGTCACGCGTGAAAAACGGCGCGCGGGAAGACGCGCGAACGGATCGAGTCAAGGCGTCCTCTTCTCCGACGTCCCTCTGAAGACAGTGGCGCGAGCGGCGAGCCCCGGCAGCACGAACGTCGACATGCGGTATGAGGACCGGACTCGAGATGCGCAGTGGCGCAGACGAGGTGCACGCAAAGCGCCCAGAGCGGCCTACCAGAACCCAAAGCGCGCGGCCGCCCCGCGGAGGCCACTCTGGCGCGTGTCGCGGATGTCCTTGACCTCCTGCGGCGAGAACTCGAAGCCCTGCGCGAGCACCGGCAAGGCGTTCTCGAGGTCCCCCTCCTTGAGGAAGCGCACGAGCACGTTCTTGAGGAAGGTGAGCTGGAGCCCCTTTTCGGAGCGCTTGAGGGCAGCCTGCAGCTCGCCCAGCTCGTGCTTCAGGAACGCGATCTCCTCACGCAGCTCGGCTTCGACGGCTGCCGCCGCGGCGGCGACGCCCGCCGCCACCGCGGGGGCGGCGCCGCCACTCCCGGTGGCAGGTGCACCGCCGCCACCCAGTACGCTGGAGAGGGCCGCCGCCTCGCCGCCGCCGCCGCCGCCGCCGCCGCCGCCCTCGGCGACGCGCCGCTGCAGGGCGGCGATGGTTGCTTGCGTCCGTTGGGCTTGCATGCACAGCCCATGCTCACGTAACGATCTCGTTGACGAGTCCGTAATGAGATCGTGCTTGCACAGCCCATGCTCTCGTAATGATCTCGTTAACGATCTCGTTGACGAGTCCGTAATGAGATCGTGCTTGCACAGCCCATGCTCTCGTAATGATCTCGTTAATGATCTCGTTACGGCGGACCGTGCTCCTATGAGGCTACTCTGGTACCATCCAACTCGTGCCACTGGCCTTCGTCGTCCTGCACGAGCTCGCCCTTGCGGTGCAGCAATCAGAGGTCATCAGAGGTCATCAGAGCTCATCAGCACACCTGCACGAGCTCGCCTGATGAGGGAGGCAATCAGAGGTCATCAGAGGTCATCAGAGCTCATCAGCACACCTGCACGAGCTCGCCCTTGCGGTGCAGCACGCCCAGCCGCATGCGGTGCCACAACGAGGCGATGCCAGCCGCGTTACGGGCGGAGCAGATAGGCAGGTCGCCGCCAGCGTAGCCCGGGCGCTGGGCGACCTTTCGCCGGATGAGCTCGCAGCTCTGCGCGAGCGCCCTCGGTTCCAGCAAGTCCGCCTTGTTGATCACGCAGTGGTACTCGACGCGCGCCTGATGAGGGAGGCCATCAAGCGGCGATCAGTGGCGATCAGCGGCGATCAGTGGCAATCATTGGCAATCAGTGGCACTCGACGCGCGCCTCGTCCAAGACCCCGAGAAAGCGCTCGTCGTCGAGCGTGACGCCGAGGGTGCAGTCGAGGACGACAAAGGCGCACGCGAGCTGCTCGCGCTCGCGCAGGTAGCGCTTCGTCGTGCGCGCCCAGCGCGTGCGCATAGACTCCTTCGTGGCCGCCGGACCGTAGCCGGGAAGATCGACGAGTGTCATGAGCGGCTCCTCTGGCCCTTTGCCGTTCTCGCGCAGCTCGTAAAAGTGCAGGCTGCTGGTCCAGCCAGGCACGTGGCTGACGGAGGCTGCACCACGATGGCCCTTGGCGCCGGTGAGGGCGTTGAACAGGCTCGACTTGCCCGCGTTCGACCGGCCGACGAGCGCGACCTCGGGCAGCTCCGGGTGAAGCAGCGCCGGCAGCGGGTCGTCGGCCGCGAGGACGACGCCCACGAGCGACGCACAGCACGCGTGCGAGCGTCGCGCAGCCGCCGCTCGCGAGGTGTGCGCGCCGCGCTGCCGTCCGAGTCGCTGCACCTCAATGTCCTCGACCACGTCCGCGTCAACGTCGTCGCCGACGGTGTCCTCGAGCGAGCCGACATACGCGGCGCGGAGCGCCTCATCGCGTTCGAGTATCGCGTGCAAATCGGTCGTGCCGCTGCCGCCCGCGCGTGCTAGGGCGAGCCGCGCGAGCCCACGCGCCGAGCCGGCGGTGCACGCGCGCGATAAGCGTTGCACCGCGAGTCGCATGTTCGACTTGGGGCATCGAGTCTGCATTGCGGTGAGTTTCGTCGACACGTAAATATCGGAGACAAACCAAAGAAATCACACGATGAGGTCGTCCAAGGCTAGTTGCGTCGTCCAGTAGCTGGTCGAAAATGTTTGGCACATTGTAACGTCTGCTTTTTTGCGATCTGCGTGCCCGTCCTATCAGGCTGCATGGAGCCACCGCGGCCGTCCCATCGCGCCAAAGCTCCACCTGGGCTCAAGGCGATGGCGGCCGCGACCAAGCCGCTGCTGCTGAAGCCCTCGCTGCAGCCCGGCCTGCCGCCGTCGCGCAAGCAGGAGCTGGACGAGCGGACGGTGCCGGCCGAGGGCAGTAGCACGATTCGGCCGTCAGCACGAGGTAGCAGCAGCGGGCGAAGCCGTCCTGGGGGTGGGTCGTCGCCCGCGGCCGTGGGCCCCACGAGCAGGAATGGCACCGCCAGCGCCAGCAGCACCACGCGCAGCGCCAAAGGGGCGAAGAGGCACTCTAAGGAGACGAGCGGAGGCGCTTCCAAGGTGGGTTCCCATGGAGCGCTCGTACCGCCGATCGCTGCGTCCCGGCAGCGGCGGAGCACGAATGAGGAGATGAACTCGTCGGCGCTCTCGTCGCCACTCGCCCTCTCGTCGCCCGTCTCGATGCCCTCACCAAGCCCAACACACTCGCTGATGGCCTTCGACGGCGCGGAGGGTCCGAGCAGCCAGCAATGGTGGTCGGCATGCCTATCCGGCGGTCGGCAGGGCCAGAGGGAGACATCTTCTCCTCCGGCCGACGCGCTGTCGCCCCTCGACTCCCCAGCGGGCAGTGCCCACGACGGCGCCTCGATCGGCTCTGCGGCGACGCTCGAGACGGCGCTCGAGAGTGGCCGCTCGTGCGTGTGGGTGGGTGGCGGCGACGGCTTCGGCGACGGCTTCGGCGGTAGCCCTTTCGGCACGCCGCCCTGCTCGGGCAGCGGCACGCCCGCGCTCTCCTCGCCGGGAGACTCGCCCTCCCAGACGCCCCCACACTCGACCCCACACTCGCCCAAGGGCGCGGCGCCCGACACGGCGCGCGCGCTCCCCCCTGCGGCGGCGCCGTCTGCTGATCCACTTGGTGCCCGTGCAGGAGTGACGAAGCCGAGGGCAGGTGAGGCGGCGCAGTCTGCCGAGGAGGCGCTCTGGGCCCCTGGTGCGGAGCCATCACCCACATCGATCCTCGAGTTGATGGCAAAAGTGGCCGAGGCGTCGAAGGCGGCGAAGGCGCCCACTAAGGCTGCTGCCTCGCCGCCGCCGCCGCTGCTGCCGCTTATGCCTCCCTCGAAGGCGCCCACGACGGCGGCGCCCACTACGGCGTCACTCTCGACGGTGGCGCCCACGACGGCGCCTCTCGCGCCGACGGGTGGCGCTTCGCGCGTCACGCAGCCCTCGGCTTCGTCACTCCCGCCCTCGGCTTCGTCACTCCTGCCCTCGGCTTCGTCACTCCTGAGCGTGGGCATGGAGGTGCTCGTCCAGAGATGCGCCCCGCCCCTCCTCCCAACGCCAGTGGGAACGCCTCGACCAGATTAGGGAGGCAATCCGCATGCAATCAGCATGCAATCCGCCCCTCCTCCCAACGCCAGTGGGAACGCCTCGACCAGATTAGGGAGGCAATCCGCATGCAATCCGCATGCAATCCGCCCCTCCTCCCAACGCCAGTGTGCACGCCTCGCGTCGAGTAGGGAGGCAATCAGCATGCAATCCGGAGAATGGCGGCCCTGCTGTGCACTAATGGGCGGCGCCGTAGTGGGCGGCCCTGCAGTGCCGACCGCCGCGTCCCTTCTGGCCCTTGATCAGTTTTAGCGGCGTCTCAGCCTCGCACCCTCGCTATCATGCCGTTGCTCTGTCGTTTCTCGCATTCCCCGCCCGTACAGTCCGTCTCGCGGCGCTCGCGATCACGGCGCGGCCGGGCGGTGCACGGCGGCGTCGTTGGTCGCATGGTTGGTCGTCGCTTCAAGATGCGACTGAGGCATGTGTCCTCTCGCCGCGGGCGCGCGCGCCCGCCGGGCGAAGTCACTTAGTTAGTCCAGTCGAGTGAGAATTTTTCGCAAACCAAAACAATGCCACGATTTTATCCTTGGCACGGCTTCCGACTTTGGCGCGAGAGTTCAGAGTAACAAAAAGTCAAATGAGTGAGAGCGCGTGTTCCAGCCCCGTTTGTCTAAGTTCTGATCTCGGCTCGACGTGTTACGTGCGAGTCTGCGGCAACGGAGGTCACTCCCGTTCCGGAACAATCAACTTTTGGGGGTCCGACGTGTGTGCGCGGTTGTGTTTCACAGGAGCAGCTGCAATCAACTTTCGCGTCGATCGGAAAAGGTTGCGTGGCTTCCATCGCCCGCTTCTCATGGGCTCAGCGCGCAAGCGCGCGCAGCGTGCAAGCACGGCGGCGGCGCAGAGCGACGCCGCCGCCTCTCTGTGGCGCTTCCTACCGGCCGAGTTGGCCGCGGCGCTCCACGGGCACTCGGCGAGCGAGTGGGCGGTGTGGCTCACGACGGCCGTGCTGTGCGCGGGTGCGTACGCACGGCACGGGTTGCTGGCCGCGACCGTTTACTTCCTCTCGACTGCGGGTCTGTGCGCCATCGACCAGTCCATGCACTCGGTCCAGCTGCTCAACCTTGCCGCCGTCGTGTACGACCTCTCATTCGAGCTGCACCGGCTGTACACGCTCGTGAGCAACCGGCCGCTGCTCATGATGGTGATCATGGTGATCGCGCTTGGCGTGGAGTGGCTGCTCGAGCGGTACGAGGCCGAGGACGCGAGCGACAGCGCCTCACGCGGCGCGCTCGGCGGCCTCGCGCGCCTCGGCCGCTCGGTGGGCCGCATGCTGCTGCCGGCGGTGATGGGCGTGCTGATCGCGTGCGTCGGCTGGCTGGCGCTCACGGCGGCGCTGCTGCACCCGTCGGCGTTCACTGCGCCGATGGTCGAGGCGGTCGAGCAGATGCTCGGCGCCCGCTTCGCCTGCGCCTCCGCCTCCGACTGCGTGTATGTGACCGGCTCGGCGCATCAAGTGCGCGTGCACGGCGTCTACGTGCGCTCACCGCGGCGCTGCTCGGATAAGCCCGTATACCGCCAGCGAGGGCCCGAGGGGCTGTACTTGCACTCGCCCGCCCACGAGAACCAGTGGAACGTGGGCCCCGACGTGTGCGACAACTCGCCGCGTAACAAGTGGATGGAGCTCTACAGCCCAGCAGCGAGCGCTGAGGAGATCGGGCCAGCCACGTGGTTCGAGTACGCTGCGGATTGCTACTGATTGCCATGGATTGCGATCCTCATCAGCCAGCCACGTGGTTCGAGTACGCTGCATATGGCGTGCCTGCGTGCCGTGCTGAGTGCCGTGCTGAGTGCCGTGCTGAGTGCCACTGAGTGCCGTGGAGTGCCACTGAGTGCCTCGGATTGCGATCCTCATTAGGTACACGGACGAGAGCGGTTGGACTAAGAATAGCGCGGTCGTGGTTCAGCCGTGTGCGACTCCCCCGCGCGCCCACCAGTCGGGCCGAGCGTGCGTCCAGCTGGGCGGCTCGTCGCGCGATGATGCCAAGTACGTAGAGACGTCGCACCGGGAGGCAGGGCGGCCAGCGGGCTGCAACGGCAACGGCAAGCCCGTCTACGTGTCGCAGCGCACCGACGATGAGGAGGGCGTGAAGCCGTACCTGTACTCGCCTGCGCGTCGTAATTCGTGGCTGGTGGGCGCAGACCCGTGCCGTCCCAACGGCTGGATGGAGGTGCGCTCGTCTGATGACCTTTGATGACCACTGATGGCCTCTCTCATCAGCCGTGCCGCCCCAACGGTTGGATGGAGGTGCGCTGGTCTGATGACCATTGATGACCATTGATGGCCTCCCTCATCAGGTGCGCTCGTCCGCGGAGCAAGCTGAGCACATACAGGCGGGCGCGAGTGGGCCATGGCAGGAGTTCAACGGCTCTGGATGGGTGCGCACGGCCTCGGTACGTGCGCTGCCGCAGTGCGGCACCCCCGCCGATGACTGCTTGTATATCTCGGGCTCGAGTCATCAGCAGCACACGCACGGCGTCTACGTGCGCACGAGCCTCCAGTGCGACGGCAAGCCGGTGTACGTACAGCAGACGGGGCCGGTCCCCCACATGCTCGGAACGGCCCCGTCCGCCGATGGGCGTACCGGTAGTAGCGCATCTCGAGCACGGGAGATCGAGAGCACTCGGAGCTCGCGTGCGAGCCTCTCGGCGGCCGAGGCGGCGCAGGGAGACCACCGACGGTTATACCTCTTCTCGCCCTCGGGTCGGGAGTCATGGATGGTCGGCCGCGATGCTTGCAAACCGTCTGGATGGCTCGAGGTGCACTCTGAGGTGGAGACGGTCGAGGGCATCGACGGCGTCTGGCGCGAGCATGTGCCCGGCGGCGCGTGGGCGTCCAACCCCGGCATCTCGCTCCAGCTCAACGCGCTGCAGGACGCCTTTGGTGGTTTCACGACGCGCCCTGATGGGCGTCTGAATGATCCCGACGGCGTGCTGTGGCGCCTCACCTCCATCTCCTCGCTCCTGCCACCCACGCTCGTGCACGGCGCCGCCGACGCGCACGGCGACGAGGGCGCCGATGCCCAAGACGACGCGATGCGTGCAGACGAGGATGCCCCTTCGCTTGGCGCCAAATTCGAAGAGGCAACCCACGTGGACGCCGACCCGTACTCCGAGGATCGGACGGAGGCGGTGGCCGCCAAGGGCAGTGCACCAGCGGCTGCGGCCGAGGGCAGTGCACCAGTCGCCCCAGCCGTTGGAACGGCCGAGGATGGAGCGGATGGAGCAGCGGCGCCGTCTCGAGCGGCGGCGCCCACCACGGCGGATGGAGCGTCGGCGGCGCTCGTCGAAGCTGAGGCCCCCAGCGACGAAGCTAAGGCCCCCGCGACGTGCCGTCCCGGCGCCGACGCGGACGAGCAGCGGGCTTGTGTGGCCAGCGCGCTGGTGCCCCCTTCTACGCCCTCGGCGTCGTCACTCCTGCCCTCGGCTTCGTCACCGCTGCCCTCGGCTTCGTCACTCCTGCCCTCGGCTTCGTCACGCGCGCCGGAGCCCCCGCCCGATAGGACGCCCTCGCCGCCTCCGCCGCCGCCCGCGCAGGCAGAGGACCCGAGCGCTGTCACGAGCGCGCCTCCCTCGCCACCCGATGCGTGCCTCGATGTGATCATCGAACCAAGCCTTGAAGGCGGCCGGCTGCTCGCTGTCGAGCACTCGGCGTCGCCGGCACGAACAGCTGTTCACAAGGTGCTCAAGGCGAACGGCTGGCAGAGGCGCTGGCTGCGCCCGTCGCACTACTCGTCGCCGCATGCCTCTTCGTGGCTCCGGCGCCAGCTGTGGCACCCGTCGCGCCTTGAAGTGATGACCGCCATCGACGACAGCGCCGAGGCTGAGGGCAGCAGCGCCGGCGGCGCCGGGGGCAGCCCCAGCAGCCCCGGCAGCGCCAGGCAGGCTCGCGCGCGTGGACGTGCCAATGCTCGAGGCGGCGGCAGCAGCAGCGTGTCCAAGAGCGCCAACGTCTCCCTGGGCCTGCGAGCGTGGCGCAAGCCGTCGTTCATGCCCGAGGACCTCGTCATCATCGAGGAAGCGTGCCTGGCGTCCTCACTGCGGCTCGACCAAGTGCATCTCCTGACCTCCGATCGCCAGCAGACAGTACCGCTTCCCCTGCTTCGGCTGTGGCCGTCGCGGCTTCGGCTACGCGCCGAGCAGCACTCCCACCTGCTACTGCTCCTCGCCGTCCTCGTCGTCCTCGTCGGCGCGCGTGGCAGAGCCAAGCTGCGCGAGCGCCGTCGTGAGCGCGCGCGTGGCCGAGAGGCGACCGAGGCTGTGAACGTTCACACCTCCGTGCGCGACCACGCCAGCCTCGGCGAGAAGCCCAAGGACCCTCGGAGCGCCGTGACGAGCACCAACGTGCCCAAGGACGTGGGGATCGGGGTGCCGTGCCGAGCACCGCCCAAGGACACCGGGAGCGCCGTGGCGAGCGCCGACGGAGGGGAGCGCCGTGGCGAGCGCTGGCTGTGGAGTGACCTGTTCTTCCACCGCGACAAGGGCGACAAGGGACTCGCCAACGAGAAGCTCAAGGATGCCAACGAGAAGCTCAAGGACAAGGGAGGCGGCGGCGGAGGCGGCGGCGGCGGCGGCGGCGGCGGCGGCGGCGGCGGCGGCGGCGGCGGCGGCGGCGGCGGCGGCGGCGTCAAGAAGGCCAGCGGCGGCGGTGACAAGGGCAGCGCCTTGACCGCCGAGGCCAAGGCAGTCGCCGAGGCCAAGGCAGTCGCCGAGGCAAAGGCGCAGGCGGCGGCACAAAAGGAGGCGCAGGCCAAGGCGGCGGCGGAGGAGAAGTTGCGTCTAGCGAAGCAGAAGCAGACGGCCGATGCCAAGGCGGCGGAGGAGGCGGAGGAGGCGGAGGAGGCGGCAGCCATTGCTCGGGCGGCGGCAGAGGAGGCGCGCCTTGCGAGTGAGAAGAAGGCGCTCGAGGCGGCGCTCGAGGCTCTGAAGGTGAATACGGAAGCGACACTCAACGCTGGGGCGGCGGCGGCGGCGGCGGCGGCGGCCAAGAAGGAAGAGGAGGATGAGGAGGACGAGGACGAGGAGGACGAGGAGGAGGAGGCGGAGGACGAGGACGACGACGAGGAGGAGGAGGAGGAGGGCGGCGTCGACGAGGGATCCTTCGTGACGGTGTCACACCCCACCGATGGCATCGAGGAGCATGCTTTACCTGCCCCACCTGCCCCACCTGCCCTACCTGCCCTACGCGATGGCATCGAGGGGCCACCAGCGCCGGCAGCGCGAGCCCCGCTGCTCAATACGACGCGGTCCCCCGTGCTCAACACGGCGCGGTCCCCACTGCTCAGCACGGCGCGATCCCCAGTGCTCTCGCCGCCTCCGTCCGAGCCCTCGGCGTCATCTCGGCGTCATCTCGGCGTCATCTCGCCGCCTCCGTCCGAGCCCTCGGCGTCCTCTGCGTCGGTGGGCAGTGCGTGGGATGTGCAGGATAGCAGTGCGACTCCTCGTGAAGCTGCACCGGCGCACCACCGCTCCGCTCCAACCGCGCCGACCGATACCGGTAATCACCGCTCCGCTCCCTCGCCGACCGATACCGGTACTCACGCGCAGTCCGCCACTGCCACCACCGCTCCTGCCACCACCGCTCCTGCCACCACCGCTCCTGCCGCCACCGCTCCTGCCTCCACTGCTCCTGCCGCCACTGCTCCTTCCGCTTCCTCCCCGCGCCCGCACGCGTCCGGCCGCCCGATTGCAAAGGCAATCCCCCTCGCCGCACGCCGGCCGTCGACGAGGCGCGATGAGAAGGCAGAGGCAGCCGCCACGACGGCGCGCGAGAGGGGGGAGCCCAACACGGCGCGCAGCAAGGGCGAGGGGGTTCGGGACAGGGGGGGGGACAAGGGGGGCGAGCGGCCGGCGGCGGCGGCTGGTGGGTCCACGGCGAGCTCCGGCCCGAGCTCCGGCCGTTACAGCCCAAGCGTAACCACCAGTGGAACCGCGCTCTCCTCCCCGCGCTCGCCCCGCGGACCGCCTGAGCGCCGTGATGAGCGCCGCGACGACACCCGTGACGACACCCGTGATGAGCGCCGTGATGAGCGCCGTGACGAGCGCAATACCGGCGTTGGCGCCACCTCCGCCGTGTTGGGCGCCACCTCCGCCGCGGCCGGTGCAGGCGCCCAGGCTGCCGCCACGTCGACTGCCAATGCCAGCTCCTCCGCGGCGACCAGCCAGCAAGCGCAGCTGGCGATGGCGAGTGTGGCTGGGGCGACGAGCTCGGCGGCGGCGGCGGCGGCGGCGGCGGCGGCGGCGATGCCGCAGGCCACCTCTGCTCTGCGGCTCCCAGCCGCTAGCACTGGTGCCTCGCCTGCAGCTGTCTCGTCGCCCGCGCTGGCAGGCGAGGTGGCCCCACCTCTCAACGGACAGAGAACACCCTCGTTTTCGACTCTGCCGCCCGCCCTCGTCGCCGCCGCCAGCCAGACCACCCTCAACCCGAATGCGCCCGCGTGGCAGCCGCCAGCCGACGGCTACGATGACGTGGATGCGTTTGGGATGGGGGGGGGTGGCTACGGCGGGGACGACGGGTATGATGGCGCGGAGGACTATGGAGACGATGGGTACGGTGTGAAGGACTATGGAGACGATGGGTACGGTGGAGACGGGTACGATGGCTATGGCGACGAGGGCTACAATGTGGACGGCTTCGTGGGCGATGCCTACGTGGGCGACGGCTACGGTCCAGACGGTTTCCCACACGTCCCTAATATGGAAGGCTTCCCACTCGTCCATCCGGGGCTTCTGAGCAGCACTCTGGCTGGCGCTCTTCCCGTCAGTGGCGTCCACCCGTCAAACGTCCACCCGCCGCCCAACGTCCACCCGCCCAACGTCCACCCGCCGTCCAACGTCCACCCGTCCAACGCCCACCGGTCCAGTGGGGACCCGTTGAGCTCCCTCGGGCGTCTCTCGGCGTCTCCGAGCGGCTTCCCACACGTCCCTAATATGGAAGCGTCTCCGAGCGGCTTCCACATCTCCCTCGAGGCCTCCGTCGCCGAGCGGGCGGCGCTTGCCGTCCTCGATGACTTCACAGACCTCTTCAATCTCGAGAACCTCGAGATTGACGAAACCGGGCGCGGGCTCTCGGGCGCGGCGGGGGCGGCGCCCGGCCATCCCCCCAGCCCACGCCGGCTGTCCGACCCCGACAGCCCGCGCCTGCACGCCACCGCTGCGGGCGCCATGCCGGGCGCCATGCCCAGCACGGCGTCCGCCGCAGCCGAGCTCGATCTCGGACCTCGGAGCTCAGATCTCGGACCTCGGAGCTCAACCCCCGAGCTTCGGCCGAGATCGAATCTGGGCGCCGTGCTGGGCGTGATCCCCGAGGATCTCCTGTGCCCGATCTCGCGTGAGCTCATGAGCGACCCTGTCCTCGCGGCCGATGGGCACGCGTACGAGCGCGTCCACATCGAGGAGTGGCTCGCGCACCACCCCACCTCGCCGCTCACGGGCGAGGTCCTGCACAGCGCCGCGCTCCTCCCCTGCCACGCGCTGCGCAAGATGGCGCAGCTTTACATCCACGGGCGCTCCTCCACAAGCTGAGCGCTGTCATGAGCGCTGTCAGGGGATACGGTACCGCCCCGACCGCCCGGGAGGTGTGGGGAGATTGGCACGGCCCCCGCCGCGGCGTTCTCTCGTGACGTTTGCTCCGTCGTCCTCCGGAATGCGGACATCATAGGCCGGGCGAGATCGCGCATCGCGGCGAATCTTCTCCTCCGTAATAAATTATCTTTCGTACCACACTCGTCACTCCTCCCTCCCCGTCCGCTGATGCACGGCCACTTCACACACGTGTTTCTCTGATTTGTTGACGCGAGTACCGAACGCAATGGGCATTGGACCTCCGCACGCTGAAACGCTCGGACGAGCGCGTCGTGCCGTCGTCGTCGCTGCCTCGTCGGGAGGGTTTTGGTTGTCCGCTGGCGGGCCTCGGCCCGGGGGCGCGGCGGGCGCGGCCGAGCCGAATGGAGGCGCACATGGCCCGAGGACACCGACGGCGCAATTGCATGCATGAAATCAAGCTCTAAAATAGTCCTGTGTAACGAACTTACCGAGTCTCGCGGGTTTTCATGCCCGGCATTTGTGATGAGACAGTCAAGACGACGATTCGGACGACCTTAGTTTTTACCGTGTACTTGATTGTCTCCATCGGGATCATCATGGAGCTCGAGCCGGACTGGTCGGGGATCGACGCAGCTTACTTCACTATGGCGACTCTTGCGACGGTGGGCTATGGAGACCTTGCGCCCACGTCTGACGCGTCGAGGGTGGTCGCTGTGTTCGTGATCTTCCTTGGAATCTCGATCGTCCTCTCTCAAGTCGCTGGTCTCGTCTCTCTGGTCACTGCCCCGATCACCAATAAAGGCCGCAAGCTCCTTGCCAAGGCATTCCCACCAACGGGCGTCGACCTCGATCTCTCTGGCGACATCGACTTCTATCAACCGCGCCATCCAATCGTCTTCTACTCGAAGAATCTTCTTCCGTCCATCGCGCTCAACGTGGTGGTCCAGTGCATCTCCGCCGCCATCTTCGTCGCAATCGACCCGACGTGGACCTTTGGCCGTTGGTTGTATCACTGCTTCGTCACCGCGACGACCGTTGGGTATGGCGACACGCTCAACGGCACGCAAGAGGGGCGGCTTTGGAGCTGCTTTCACATCCTCATCAGCGTGGCGATGCTCGGCGAGTTCGTCTCGTCCATCGACGAGCTCCGCTTTGAACGTGAGGCGACGCTCGAACGGAATCGCATGTTCACGACTCGCCTGAGCACGCAGATGCTCGACGAGCTACTCGAGCATGCGATCGCGCTCCGTAACGTCTATCAGGAGCACAACCTGCTGAAGGCCGCTCGAGCCCACAGCGTGCCCTTTGACGCCCTCGCCGCTCTCCTCGGCCAGATCAAGTCGAGCATAGCCCAATCTCTCGATCGCTCGATGGACCTCTTCCGACGCATCGACACAGACGGAGACGGGGTGGTCAATGGGAACGAGTGGCGCGCCGCCGTGACCTCGCTCGGTGTGGCGGCGCCCGCGTCGAACTTGGACGCGATCTTCGCCGCACTCGACATCGACGGCTCGGGCGAGCTCAACTACGCCGAGCTGCATCAAGAGATCGAAACTGGACTGGGGCTGACCGAGTCGGAGTTTGCGCTTGCGATGATGCTCGAGCTCGGCATCATCCAGGCCGAACACGTGACGCCCTTCATCAAGCAGTTCCGGATGATCGATATCGACGGGAACACGCGCCTCACCCGCAGTGACCTCGTCGCGGCGGAGGGTAAGAGCCTCGCACAGATCCAAGCAGCCGCCGCGCAACGCCGCAAGAGACGATCCGGTCGCACCGGCCCGCTGGGGGCTACAAGTGCTCGTGTGCAGTCTACTGCCACTGACCAATGCCCCTCCAAGCCTATAGTGTTGAACTCCGAGCGGCGCATCCCTCCCTGGTGGACGGGCCCCACTGCCAAGAACACTGCCACTGCCTACGCTGCCGCCGGCGCCGCACCCATCGTCAGTTTCGTCACTGGCGACGTCAATTTCGTCACTGGCGACGTGCCCCTCGCCGCCGTCGACGACTCGCGTCTTTCACACGCAACCCCGTCGATGGCAGATCTGTGGACTTTGTTTGGCCATCAACGCCTGATGATCTTCGAGCTGCAGCAGCAGATTGCTCAGCTACAGCAGTCCACGACTCCGCCTCCGGAGACGTGGCGTTGGCCGCTTCGCGATCCCGCCCTGGCTACGCCATTTTCCTCGGCGCGCATCGCGCCCATCCTCGCTGAAGGTACCACGTACGCAGCACATCACCCGTTCTGAACGCACTTCCGCACAGACATACCCGAGCGAGCGAGCGCACTTAGGAACCTTCACAGTAAAGTTTCTTTGGGCGAGGCATTTCTCAGCCCTTTCACAGCATTTGATAAGTCTCTTCCAGAAAAGGTAATGCTGCAGTGGAGGACGTGCATCCGGCCAATCCCTCGCGCGCGGGCGAATGCCCGATGCCCTCGTCGAGCCCGATGGCCTTTGACACGCGCTCCGCGGTATGCGATGCCCAACTCATCGCTCCATCCGGCCTTCGCTGCGCTCCCGTCCGCTCACCCTGCGCGCGCGGCTGAGATGGGGGCCGATTTCCATGCGCGTCTGCACGGCATGCTTCGCGCCCTCGGGGCCTCGGGAAGTGTGGGACGCTGCCCTCTTTGACTGCGGGGATCGCTTCCTACTCGCGCGCCCTATGCCCTCGTCGAGCCCGATGGCCTGCTTCGCACACGTTCGGGGCCTTGGGAGCTTCAGCTGCTTCGCACGCCCATACCACGCTGCTTGGGGCCTCGGGAGCCAGGCGTTGCGGCAGCCTCGACTGCGCGCCGTGGTCGCTTCGAGCGTCCTCGACGCGCCCTCGCGCCACTGCCGCCGCCACCACCCGAGCTCCGAGGGGCCTGTGGGCGAGCTGCACATGCGCACCGCGACGGAGTGCGCGCCGCCGCCTCTCGAGCGTCACCGCGGAGCCGCGCGTGCCCCCCCGAATCCGCAGGTGGCCGAGCAGGCGAAGGCCTGTAGAGCGCGGCGGACGCGATGAGCGACTCGATGGGCAAGGCCGTGTGGGATGCCGCAAAGGCCGGCAAGGAGGCGGAGCTCGGGCGGCTGATCGGCCTTGGAGGGAACGTCAACTGGCACAATCCTGATTATGTGCGCCGCCACATGTGCCTCGCGTGGGCGCCTGCGTCGTCGCCGCCTCTGTTGCTTCGGTCGCCCTCGCCGCCGAGGTAGCGCTCGCCCGACACGGCGCCGTCTCCCCACAGCCCAGACGGCGCTGGCCTTCTGCCGCCGCCTCGCCGCCCCGCCGAGCTTGGCACACGCGTCCTCGACGGCGCGCGCCGCACCCCCGCGTGCTCGCCCACGCTCCTCGCGTGCTCTGGCACTCGATGACGCCGCGTGTGCTGCATTTGCCACAGTACGGACTCACAGCATTGATATGGGCCTCATCGTACGGGCGCGAAGGGTGCGTCCGCCTCCTCCTCGAGGCCAAGGCCATCGAGGTCAACGCCAAGGTAAGCCTCGAGCATGCCCTCCCCCAAGCACATGCGATGGGTCCGCTTGCATGTAGTCATTCCGCTCTTGGCCTCTCGTTTGTCTTTAGAACAACTACGATCAGACAGCATTGCATTACGCGGCACACGACGGCTACCTCGCGATCGCCAAGCGCCTCCTCGAAGGGGGCGCCGATGTGACGCTTCGAGACAAGTACGGCGAGACGGCCATCGACCTCGCACGGAAGCAGGGCAAGAGCGAGGTCGTGGCGCTCCTCAGCGAGCCTCGGTACGCCGCGCGCATGCACACTGATTGCCCAGCGCTGCCGAGCGGATGTGCAGAGGCGCCGTCTTGGGCGCACGCGGACCACGGGTTTT
>Ga0210240_101482_pt1 | contig 17418 bp, 9 predicted proteins | sample ChrtobMetP5a_4mM_FD_155463 | JGI IMG/M metagenome (GOLD analysis project Ga0210240, IMG submission 155463) | Chrysochromulina tobin associated microbial communities from unialgal haptophyte culture, Seattle, Washington, United States - P5a_4mM | ecosystem: Host-associated > Algae > Haptophytes >...
GTGTAAAATACATGCAAAATGTGAAGGATACATGTATTCTCTTGGAATGTAACAGAGCATGTAAGATACATTTGAGATACATCAGGATACATTCGGGATACATGTATCCTTCAGGATACATGCAAGATACATGCAGGATACATTAGGATACGTATTGTATAGGAAACCACCCCCAATTTGTATAGGAAACCCCCCCTGACCCGTGCTCGGGGTACGTGCTCGGTTTCGGTCAGACACAGAAAGTTCAGTGGTCGCCTCAGACCCGACCCGACCTCCCCCGAGCTGCAACGCGCTTACAAGATCCCTCGGCCCCCCTCCGATCCGACGCTTCACAGCCTGTAAGTTACGGTACCGGTATGTGTCCCGGCTCCCCCGGTGAAAAATCTTTTTACCGACCGGCACCGGTAAAAAGACACCGGGGGAGCCGGGACACACAGCCGGTAGAGGGAACGTGGTACTGTATCGGTACCGGTACCGGTGTGGTGTGTGGTGTGTGGTGTTTGTCAAGTCAAGTCAAGTCTATACATAAACAACAGACTTGACTTGACTTGGTGTGTGGTGTGGTGTTTATGGTGTGTGGCCCCGCGAGCCCGCGTAGGAGCTGTGCCTGAATGTGCGGCCGAAGCCGGCAGGCCCTCATGGCTGTCGATGTGCGCGCTGCCGCTCATCGTGATGCAGGCGTGTCCTGCGCGACGTGGGTGGGTGAGGTGCATTACCATCCGATGGAGAACATGTGCCCGGGTCGTCCAGCTGCAGTTGTGTGTGTTCGTTCCGAGGGCGTGCAAATCGCTACCATGCGCTGGGGCCTCGTTCCGTCGTACGAGACGGTGCCTGACCATTGGAAGATGTTTAACGCACGCTCGGAGACGCTGAGCACCTCACCCGTGTTCTCCAAGCATCTCGGGACAATGCGCTGTGCGGCACCTCTGGATGGCTTCTTCGAGTGGACAGACGACAAGTGCAAGTCGGTGAAGAGCAAACAGCCGTACTATGTGTCACGCAGTGATGGCCAGCCCTTGTGGATGGCCGGCTTGTTTGCTAGCCCAAGGTCAGCCAAAACAGGAAGCGGCAGCGCGGACCCTTGCGCGAGCGGCGATGAGTCGTTTACGCTGATCACGCGCGAGGTGGATCCCGAGCTCGCGTGGCTGCATGACCGAATGCCCGTGATCCTTGACTCGCAAGGGCTGCAGGCATGGCTCGACCCGAAGGCCAGCGAGCCTCTCGCCGCGCTCAGCCATAGGCTGCCCACATCGGCGCTGCGCTGGCACCCCGTCGATAAACGGATGTCGCGCCTTGACTATCAGGAGAGCGACGTCGCGCTGCCGATCAAGCTCATCTCCGAGCAGCAGCGGAGCGTCGCTTCCTTTTTTGGCAAGATTTCCACACCTGTCAAGCAGGAGGAGGCGACAGCGCCGCCAGTCAAGCAGGAGGCGACAGCACCGTCAGAGTCATCATCATCATCATCATCATCATCAGCCGCGGCACATCCGGCATTCCGAGCGCTCGCAACATCAGCCGCGACCGCATCATCATCATCATCATCATCAGCAGCAGCAGCAGCAGCAGCAGCAGCCGCGCCCTCGGCCACCGCGGCGCTCCTCAGCCCCGAAGTCACCGCCGGCACTGCCGGAGCCTGCTCGTGGGTTGAGACTGGAAGGGGCGGCAAGCGGCCGGCACCCGTCTCGGCCGCCTCCATCCCTAATAAGGCGGCGGCCAAAAAGCCCAAGGTCATTGCTGGCGCCGCGAAGTCAAAGGCAGCTGCGGCAACGTCCCTTCCGATTCGCAGCATGCTCAGCGCCACGCGATTCGCCAGTGCTCGTGCCGAGCTCTCCGCGATGGGCTTTTCCGATGCAGATAGGGTGGAGCGCGCCTTGGAGGCTAGCGAGGGTGACATAGTGGCGGCTGTCGCGAGACTGTGCTCGGATATTTGACCGGCGACGGTTTCTGTCGTGTTACCCGTAACGTTCACGCCAGCCCTTTTTTCAGAGGGGGACGACCAGCTGATCGACATGGTGGCCTTCACGCTGACACGCTCGACACACGCACGAAACGCGTGGCGCTTCCATCATCAGGTTGAGCATCATGCGGGTGCAGCGTCTCTCTCCGTCACTCCCACATGTGCAGAACCAGCCACAGCTGACGCCTCACCACTATTGGAAGTTCCAAGGTGGCCTGATGAGGGCCAAACGTTTGCTGCGTGCAGTCGGCTTTGCGTCGAGATCTTGGGTGGCGGCGACAGAGGGGCCCGCCCACAATCAGGAGACACGGTCCGAATCCAGTATGCCTGCCTGTTAGCCACGTCAGGCTGCTGCGTGGATGCCTCTCGTTCGAAGATGTTCAGTGGTCGTGGGCCTCTCACCATCAAGCTTGGCAGCAAGCAGGTCGTGCACGGCATGGAGGTTGGCTTGTGCGCACTCACGCTCGGCAGCCTCGCGCGCATACACGTGCCACCGGATTTCGCCTATGGCGAACTTGGCTCGGGCCCAATCCCGCCGTCGGCGCACCTCGTGTTTGAGGTGGAGATGCTCGGGATCAACGATCGGCAGACGTCGACGCGGAACTCGTGGCTGCTGCGCCGCCTGCTGATGCTGCCGCCGCCCGCCGACCTTCCCGAGAGGGCAGCGCGCCTGCCCGGCACGCCTCCCGTGAACATGCCCCTCCGGTACCACGCGAGCTCGCCGTCCGAGATGCAGCTGCCTCCGCTCCTTGTTTACCAGCCGGAGCGAGCTCGGGCCGCCGCCGCCGCCGCCGCCGCTGAGGACGAGCGCCGATTTGCAGCGTCAGACCCCGAGGCTATCGCGGACGCGTTGCCCACCGACAGCCCTCTCTCACAGCTTTCCAATTTGGAACCTCTCGCGCAGCTTCCGCCGTGGTTACGCCGATTGCGATCCCCACAGCCGCTGCCCACGCCAGAAAGCCGAAGCTATTTTGCATTCGCTCGGCTACACCGGGCGCTGCTGCCGCTGCCGTCGCGCGACGCCGCGGCATTCACCAGTCACACCCTCGACAGTCCCCTCGACAGTGCGACGCCCAATGGTGCGGCGGGGGCGGGGGCGGCAGCGGCGCCCAGTACCGCCGCAGGCGAGGACCTCGGGCCCAAGCTGATCTCGGGTGCGTCGCCCATCTTGCATGCTCCCTATGGGACGGCCTGGGACTCGCGGACGCCGATGGTGCTTACGGGCGAGCGCGCCGAGACGGGCTGGCCGGCGGCCGCATGGGGCTGGAGCTTTTGGGAGCGCGAGTACGGCGACCAGTACGTGACGTGCAAGCAGCGCGCCCCCCTGTTTGATAGTGACCAGACCGGCGACACTCTGATCGTCGAGACGTCGCTGCGGGAGGCGATGCAGTACGCGCGCACCGCGCACCTGTCAGGCGCAGCCGAGGCGGGCAAGGCACCCGTGCTGTACATGAACGGTTGGGACGTCTTCGAGGCACTGCCGCAGCTCTGGCACCCGGACATCGATAAGCTGCCCAACACAACGCATCCACGCACCGTGGCTGAGTACGAGCGGTTGCATGCGGCCTTTAACCTGGATTCGGTGGGCGCGATCGTGGCCAAAGCGCGTGGGCTGTGCAAACTCTTCGCCGGCCCGATCGGCGCGATCACACGCATCCACCAGGACAACCATGACGCACACGCGTGGCTGTGCAACGTGCGCGGCCGCAAGTTGTACGTGCTTTGCCGGCCCGAGGACTCGCCCGCAGCATGCAAGTGCTCACCACGGCGCTCGCTCTCCTCCCCACAGGTACGTGCTTTGCCGGCCCGAGGACTCGCCCGCAGCATGCAAGTGCTCACCACGGCGCCCGCTCTCCTCCCCACAGGTACGTGCTTTGCCGGCCCGAGGACTCGCCCGCAGCATGCAAGTGCTCACCACGGCGCCCGCTCTCCTCCCCACAGGTACGTGCTTTGCCGGCCCGAGGACTCGCCCGCAGCATGCAAGTGCTCACCACGGCGCCCGCTCTCCTCCCCACAGGTACGTGCTTTGCCGGCCCGAGGACTCGCTCAAAGTCGCGCCGCCGCGGGCACTCGACAGGGGGCGTGGCACGCAGTACAGCGGCCGACTGGACCCACTCGACCCGCGCGACCAGCAGCGCGCGCGCGACTGCGGCCTGGAGCTCTTTGCGACAGTGCTCGAGCCTGGGCAGACCATTCTGGCTCCCATGGGCTGGTGGCACTACGCTGTCTCGCTCACGCCCTCGCTCACGCTGATGTGCAACTTTTGGGACCATGCCAATGTCCACGGACTGCACGACACGTTCTATCTGCAGGTGGCGAGGGCAATCGACAGGACGCGTCGCGAGGCACGCACCAGCCCGAAGCCGGGCAACGCAGTGCCGCCAGTGGCCGAGGTGAGCCCCAGCGAGCCCATCCGAACGCTCACGCCGCCACTCACCTACCTCGCTGCACACAAACCCTTCGTCTTCGTCCGCGAGGCACCTTCCACCGCGGCGCCCATGCTCGGCATCCTGCGCACCGCGCAGCCCTTTCTAGCCGGCGCGGTGCAGGGAGGCTGGCTGCGCTCCGCCGAGCCCTTCGACAAGGGCCGGTACGGCTGGGCTCTCGAGGACGGCTCATCCCTTGGGGGTCTCGGCCGCTTGATGATTCGCGCGCAAGGACCAGGTGGACTCCCGACCCTGGCGCCTCCGGGACAGGTCGCGCCTCGACGCTGAAGCCGAAGCGTGGAAGCTTTCAGGAATCGGATGTTGAATAGAGCGAAACTCATATGTACATCTCTTCATAACGCGTTCGGCGTTCCGCGTCAGAACGTTTTTACATCCATTTACCATTAAGCATTATCGGAACCGCGAGCCCGCCCCCGGCGCCCGCTACATGGAAAAACTTGTTAACTTGTCCGCGGCCCCAGGGGCTGCTTGAATTCTGCGGCGCGGCGAAAGCGTGCCATGGGCAGGGTTGTACAGGTTTTCGAGTGCCCCGGGCCTGAATACACGACGCGCACGGTGCGTCTGAGATCACTGGCGGAGCGCCGCTAATCGTTGCTCCTGCGCAACAGGAGGATGGAGGCGCGGGGCATGGACGTTAGGAGATAGCACAGGCTGCCGAGACACGTAGGAGCTTCGCGTTCGCCGACTCACCAGCGCCGAGTCATCGGTGCCCGGATCGCTCGTGCCCACCGGTGCCGCGATCGTCCCAGAGCCTGCCGCCAGCGCCTTCGAGCCAATGTCGAGCCCCACGCTGGCCTGCATCTGCGCTATCAGGCTGTCGACGGCACTCTCGTCGGTCACGGACGATGTGGTCGAGCTCATCGCCGACTCGACGTACGAGCTCACGACGTCTATCTGTTCAAAAGAAGCCTCGAACTTGTCCATGACCTGTCCAATCTTCTCGACGTCCATCGTGGCGAGTATCTTGTCCATCCCTGAGACGACACCGCCCATCTGCTTCGTGACCGCCTTCATCTTGAGAGCGCCCTCAACGCGCGAGGCGACGGCATCGAGTCGGCTCGACAATCGAAGGTAGTTTTGGCCCATCGTCTTCATGCGGATCGCGTTCTGCGCGTAGATGCGCGCGGTGCCCTCGTCGCCCTTCTGCATCGCCTTCTTGACCTTGAGGAGTTCCGCGGCCTCATCCTTCTCCGCCTTCTTGTGAGCGCGCGCCATCTGCTTTGAAGTGAACTTGAGCTGAAACAGCTGTTTCTGCATCACAGACTCCTGCGATTCGAAGAGCCATGACATATCGAGTGCGAGCAAGCACACAGAGAGGAGTCGCGCTCGGTTTTCAAGCCGAACTTTCACGTGTGGCCGTTTCGAACTTGATAACCCCGAGCCCCGAATGTAAACGTACGCTACCCCCACAATCCAGTTCGGAGATATTGCGAGCACTTTCATAACGTCTTTTTTTCTCGATGCATGTTCTGCTTCTGTTCGCGCCTCATGGCCTCCAGCTTTGTGGTACAAGTGGGCAGCCGAGGAGAGACACAGGTGCTGGCTGCTCCCCATTCGCTCGATCGAGCTCTCTGCAGTGCGCAGGGCCAGGGGCTCCAGAGGGCAAGCGAGACAGGTATGTGCCATCGTGGTCGAAGCGTGGCTCGGAGGCAAACAATGTATATGGACAGCAGCAGAGCGAGTACAATGCGTATGCTCAGTATCTGAAGGAGGGCGAAGCGCCGACGCGTGATGCAGCGCCGACGCGCGATGCAGCGCCAGCTGTCGGCGGCAGCAAGAAGATCATGATCTTGTTCGGCCCACCTGGCTCCGGCAAGGGCTCGCAAGCTCCCAAGATTGTCCAGATGCTCGGCATTCCGCAGCTCTCGACGGGCGACATGCTCCGCGCGGCCGTGGCTGCCGGCACTGAGCTCGGCCATCAGGCCGAAGGCGTGATGAAGAGCGGAGGCCTGGTCACCGACGAGCTTGTGGTGAACCTCATCAGGGAGCGCATCGCGGCGGACGACTGCTCCAAGGGGTTCATTCTTGATGGCTTCCCGCGCACGGTCAAGCAGACCACGATGCTGGACGCGATGCTGGCGGAGGCCGGCGATCGGGTCACCTGTGTGGTGGCGCTCGACGTGCCCGACGAAGTGCTCACGGAGCGCATCTGTGGCCGTTGGGTACATAAGGAGTCGGGGCGTTCCTACCACATCAAGTTCGCCCCGCCCAAGAGCCTCCGCGGGCGGGAGCCCAGCACAGAGACGATGCTCGATGACGAGACAGGCGAGCCACTCATGCAGCGCAAGGACGACACCGAGGAGGCGCTCAAGTCGCGCCTCGAAGCCTACCACTCCATGACGGTGCCCATCCTCGCACACTACGGGCCAACGGGCCTTGTCCACAAGATTGACGCCAACCGGCCGCAACCTGAAGTGTGGGCAAGCATCGAGGCGGTGATTGCTGCATGATTCCAGGTAGTTAATTCCAGAGAGACATGCTGTTCACGCCTGCTTTCACGCCGCGGCGTCGCCGAAAGGGGTCCCAGAACCGGAAGGCCATGGCGGCCGAAGCTAGGGAGAGAGGCGGCACGTTGCTTGCCATGATGATTACGATATTTTTGGTTGGCGTTGCTGCTGGGTCCGATGCACCACGCTACTATCCAAAGTTTTCGGGCGCGCGCAACGTGCGCCTCCTTGATGGCATCTGGCAAATCGGACTGTATTCTGGCGTCGATGCCATGGCTCCAGCGAAAGAGATCCTGAAGCTGGCCACGCCAAACATGACCGCGGTGCCATCGTGCTTCGACCAACAGGGCATGGGCGAACTTGGTTTCCGCGGCACAGCCGTGTACCGCACCTATTTTGGCAGGGGCAATGATTCTAGCTGGGAGCGCCAGCACGTGCGTCTGCAGTTCCAGGCCTGCTCCTTCTACTGCCGAATCTTCGTGGACGGCATCGAGATTGAGCACCACCTTGCCGGCGGCTACGTCGCGTTCCACCGCGACGTGCCTGCTCCGGCGAAGCACGACGACGAGCCGCGCAAGCTCTTCGTGCTGGCCGACAATCGCTTCAACGCCACGACCGCACCACTTCACACGGGGGGTGACTTCTGGCACTTTGGCGGCTTGATGCGCTCCGTCGAGCTGCATGCGATGCCAGCGCCGGCAGCGACGCCATGGGTTTGGCGTGCATACGTACTGCCCACGACGAACGCCCCGTACTCGGCCGTCGACATCAGCGTCGTCCTCACCAACACCAGCTGGTCCAATTTTCCGCACGCGGTCACCTTCACGTTGGCCTTCGACGGCGGTGCGCCGAGCAATCACACGGCGAGTGTGAGCGCGGGAGTGGCGAGCCTGCTGGACGTGCAGGTGCCCGATGCGCGCGTGTGGTCGACAACGGCGCCCAATCTGCACTCAGTTGCGGTAGGCCTCGAGGGCGGCGCGGTGATCGAGCGCTTCGGCCTGAGGTCTTTTGGGGTCGATCAGGCACGTCTGACTGTCAACGAGAAAGTCCTGAAGCTCGTTGGGTACAACCACCACACGCAGTGGCCAGGCCAGGGGCCAACGGCGCGCACCTTCGTGACCGCGTCGCCCACCGACGCGCAAATGGACGAGGACATTGCGCTGCTCAAGATGGGGGGCACCAACTACGTACGTGGCGCCCACTACCCGCAGGACCCTCGTTGGCTGGACCGTCTTGACGAGGCGGGGATGCTTATGTGGTGCGAGACGCTCGGGCCTGGTGTGAGCGTGCAGAACACGAAGGACCCGGCCTGGGTGCAGCTGCAGCTCACGCAGCTCGACGAGATGCTCGAGAATGCGCTCAACCACACCGCCATCTTGACTTGGGGATGGTTCAATGAGGGGCCGAGCGCCAACAATGGATCTTGCCCTGCGTACAAGGCGATGGCCGACCGAGCACGCGTTCGTGACCCGACGCGATTTCAGACGTGGGCCGACTCACAGAAGGACAAGGGTATGTGCTACGAGCACGCCACGCTCATCGCGTACAACGACTACCCGGGATGGTACACATGCGAGGGTGATTTGAGCTGCCCTGAGCGCTCTTGGGACAAGTACGCCAGCAGTGTGGCTACTGGTCAAACCAAGTCGGGGCCGGCGGCCACGATCGGCAAACCGTTTGTCATCTCGGAGACGGGCGCAGGGGGCATCTATGAATGGGATGCGAACACCACCGACGCGAAGTGGACACTCAAGTACCAAACGGAGATCGTCACGCGTGATGTCGACGTTGCGATCGCCAATTCCAACATCTCGGGGATCACAATCTGGCACTTTTTTGACTTCAAGGTGGACGATGCGCAGGAGAATAACACGGCGTGCCAGTACATACCGGACATGTTCCCGCCCAACTGCTCCTACATCAACATCACGAGCAGGCCAGGCGGCGTCAATCACAAGGGCGTGGTCGACTTCTGGCGCCGGCCGAAGCCCGCGTACCAGCTCGTCGCCGCGAAGTACAACGCGACCAGCAAGCAACGATGATGTGAGCGGTGTGGGTGCGGCGCGGCCCCTGTTGTTTTTGTGTGTGTCAACGCGTCGTGTTGATCACCTTTTTTGAAAGATCGGTCGGCTAGAATGCTGTCGTCCGCTTCAATGGGACGTCAGTCCGTCCGTCTTGGGAGCAAGCCCCACGCGGAAAATGACAAGGAGAATACGACAAACGTCGCACCGCTGAACACGAACGCCTTGCGCAAGCCGGAAGCGCAGCCAAATACGGCGCGTCAGCAGCAGCCGGATAGCGCTCGCGGCGGCCAGCAATCGTCGCGCGCGATCGAGCGGGCACGCGCCGGCGCAGCCGACCACGTGAAAGTGCAGCCTGATGCCGCGCCGCTCCACGTTCTTCTCGAGGAGTGGAGCTTCGCCTTCAACGGCTCGCGCCCACTGCAGCTGACCGGCCGCGTCTTCTCCAACGCGGGTGGCTTTGAGGACGGCGACGTGCTCGAGTACACGTCGCAGGTGGTGGAGGTGACCGGTCGTATTGCTATGACAAAGAGCGGCACCACCTACTACCTCGGCCGACCTGCGGGGGGGCTCGAGCAGCTGCGCAAGCAGCTGTGGCTCTGCTCTCGCTCGGGCGCACTCGGGCGCGACGACGGCAGCAGTGTGCCGCCCTTGGACCCGGGGAACCCGCTCGACGGCATCAAGCTGGGCGACGTGGTGCCATGCGCGCCCGTGCGCCTACCCAAGGTGCCGGGATGGTCACACCAGTCGGGTGTCGCGCTCCTGCACAACTGGTCTACGGAGCGAACGTGCGCTGGCTTCGTCGCGGTCGTGGGCACCGTGTACAACTGCCCCGGCTCGTACGACGGCGCGGAGGGCTACAAGACTTCCACGGTCGTCGACTGCCGCGGACGCATGCTCCGCACGCTCGAGGGTGCCGAGTACTTCCTCGGGCGGCGTGTGGGCGCCGACGCCGAGGAGAAGGCCGCGATGATCGGTACGGCGCTGCTCGAGTCGGAGGCCGCCGCTCTGGGCCTTCTCGAGGACCTGCTTGCCGTGTAGCGGCTAATGTGGGACGCAGTGGTGAGATGGTGGCTCGAGGAACCATGTGCGCGCGTGCAGATGGCACAGCGGCGCACGCAGCTCCGCGCCGCCTTGCGGATGCGACGAAAAAGTGAGATGCGTGTCGAGCACTGATGTTTCAGAGATTCGGAGATTTCCGGTCGATGCTTGCGATTTGCTTGCGATATCCGGCAGATGCATCGGTGAGAATTATTGAACGTGATCATGTGAGAGTGACGCACGTGAGTGTGTCAAACATTAGATTTTCGATGATTAGGTGTGGTTGTTTTGCTCAACGTCATGAACTTGACTGTTGACAGACTGAGCGCGCCGCCGGCGGCGGCGGCGCGAGCGAGCGGCCGGCGCCTCGGCCCTCGCGGGTGATCGGTGTCACGCGTCATCCGCACCCGTCGCTATGTCTATGGTATGATCTATAATGTAAACCCCCCCCGGCCCCCGCCACCCCTATAGTCGCGCCGGGTAGCCGCCGCTAATCGAGGGGCTAACGCTTAAATAACGCTTAAAGCGTGGAAGCCTGGGATGCGAGATGGGAGGTTGTTCGAGGTAAAGAGAAAAAGAGATGTTCAGACTTCAGAGTGCCCAGTGCCGACAAGGTGTGGATGGGGGTCTGGGTGTGTCTGAAGTTTAAAAGATTAAAACAGGACCACCCGGTTAGGGATGAAGACTTCCGACGTTTGAGACGGTGTGGTGAGCGTGGGGGGACCGCGACGAAACTGTTCGAAACTGACTGACTGACTGATTCCGACCGACGAAGACCGAAGACACGCGCCTAAGAAAATAAGGAGCATTAACAGCCTATTCACACTTCCACGTACACGTACGGTACCCGGTACTGGTTCTGTACTGTACAGTATGCTTTTGCTGCTCGTGGCCACTCTGTTAGCCGTGCGCCCGGGTCACTATCTGAATGCTCTGGCCTGCACACGTACGCCTGCCATTCTCCTGTCCGTGAGCGGCTACCAGCGTGCCGCCGGCGACACGGCTCAAGTGGACGTAGCCCGAGTAGAAAACTTGCTGCGCGATCGAGAAGAAGCGCGCGCTGCGCGTAACTGGAAGGCCGCGGATGCCATCCGCGAGCGCCTTGGCGCTGAGTATGGTGTCAGCGTGCGCGACAATGAGCAAGAGTGGGTCGTGGACGGTGGCGCCGCTCAGAGGGCGAAGCAGCCACCACGCTACGACGATGGCGAGCGGCGCATCGATCTTAATGATGGTCGCGCATATACCAAATCCGAGTTCCGGGCCGAGTACGGTGGATTTCGCGAGTGGGATATGTCGCCACTGGCGAACGCAGCACGGCCGGCGACCGGCGGCGATTGGCGGCAGGAGGGACGCGACATGTCGACACTGGCGAACGCAGCGCGGCCGGTGGCCAGCAGCAATTGGCGGCAGGAGCGACGCGACCGCGACGCGCGGCGCATGGCGAACCGTAACAAGCCGTACGCACGTGCGCGCGAGTGCACCGCTGAGCTCGATCCAGACGCGTTGCGGGCGATCGAGGAGCTCGTGGCGATGCGGCTACGCAAGAAGCTCGATCGCTTGTTCGAGGAGGCCGATGCCATTCTCGCACAGCTGGAGGCGAAGAGCGTGACTGTCTCGGACGATGCGCGCTCGTGGCGCGCCGACGGCCTCTCGTTCGTGTACGAGTACACCCGCAATGGCGGGACGGCCGGACGCAGCTCGGTGGAGCTCGGCCTCGTCGAGGGCCTCATCTATCAGCGAGGCGTCGCCAAGTCAGCGAGTGACTTTGACGAAGCCGAACGGCTGGCCGACAAGCTCGCCGGCGCGGGAGTCGAGCTCGATGACAAGGCTCGCCAGTGGCGCTTTGTGGATGCCAAGGGTAGCGGCGGCGCTGTGCGGTCCCTCGGCAGCAAACGGACGCCTCAGAATCCGAATTTGGAAGGTGGCAGCAAACAGACGCCTCGGAATCACGACTACAGCCGTGCTGCGCCCGATGATTACAATCTCAAACCCGATGAGCTCGGCCGTATTGATGCCCTCCTCGGCAAGCGCCTCGCCGCGAAGAAGGCGCGCGACTTTGAGAAGGCGGATGTTCTGCAGGCGGAGCTGCGTTCTCTTGGCGTCGAAGTGGATGATGAGAAGCGCTTGTGGTACGTCCGTTATCACGATGGCGGGCGCGCGGCGTCGTCCTTCAACGTTCGGGGATGGTGAAGGTAGCAGGTGTCCACATGCGTTGAAACATGGAGAGGGCGAGACGGGCGGTGTCCGCACTCCCGACTCCGCGGCGCTGAGGCAGGATCATGACTACTGTTCCGAATGAGATTGTATGACGTGACAAACGTTAGTAATGTAAGTCGCCGTCGCAGCTCACGCGTCCAGCAGCACGCACCACTTACAATGTACCTTAACCCTTAGGAAGAACGTGCAAACAGATTGTTGTGGCAATCAGGACTCAATCAGGCGACATCTCTCTCACTCCCAAACCAGGGCTCCAAACATGGTGCGACGCAGACGCGAAGTCGATGTCTTCTGATTGCCCACTCGTGCCCTTCGGCTGCGCGCTGCATGCGTCGACCGACTTCCGCGAGAAGCTGTATAAGGTTCTGCAATACGCGGCCAAGCTAGCGGCGTCGCAGCCCGGCGCGAGCAAGCGCGCGGGTCATATCGCCGCGACTCTCTCACAGAGCCGAGGCGTCTTCAAGTTGCTCAAGTTGGTCAATAATGTGGAATCGTACCAAAAGTCGCTGGTCGAGGCGGACCCGGTGCTGGCGCGCCTGTGTAAGCTCGAGGCATATCTCAACACGATTGTCTCGGCCATGCAAGACCTCATCACGATCGACAAACTGTGCCTCACAAATGCACTCTCAAAGCAGTTTTCGTGGTGGATGAACTTCCTCGACCTGCTGCTATCTGTGCTGCTGGCGATCATCGCCTCGTACTCTCATCGGCAGCTTCTTACAAGCGGCGTGGACTCGCCCAAGGCGCAGCGCCAGCTGCTGCTGCTGCGGCTCGAGCTGGGCGTGCGTATTGGCGACGCGATCGCACTCCTCCAGGAGACGAGCAAATATCCGGGCAGTAGCCAGCCTATGTGGAGCGCGCCTTCGGCACGCACTGCCATGCTCGCCTCCCTGGCCTCAGCAGCCTGCGCCACGTCCGCCGTCGCCATCAAGAAGTGGGCCGCGCTGCCGGCGCCGTCACCCGTGTCGGTTGCCGTTGCGGCCATTGGAACGGTGAAGAAGGTGAGGTGACGTTGGTGTAAAAGAGAAGTTAGTGTCAAAATGGTGCCGCGTCTAAGCGTTGATTGGTTATTTCCCATGATCCAAATACTATGCGCGCGGTCGGGCAATCCACATTCAGCTCCATAGCTGACCACACGGCGCTTTTTTATGCCCCGCCCGCCGCCCTCGTGTCGCTTGTGCCGTTAATAAGGTTTATTATTTCGATACGCGCCGGCCGGCCGACGCGTGCAGCCCGAGTTCCCGTTCGCAACCAATCGTTCGGCTCACGCGGCAGGCCACCATGCCACTTGCCGACGCGGACCGGACGCGCACACCTGCACCACCGCCCGACCCGCGCGTGCCGCGACCGCGACCGCACCCGCGCTCCAGCCTCCGCGCGCGGGATACCGCATACCCAAACGCCAGCATCCACGCCGAACGTGCAGCTTTGCCCCCCAACACCGACTCAACATGGCAACAACGACGATCGGGACAAAGCACTCCGAAAAGGCACTCGATCTTGACTACCGTCTCGCATTGTGTCCCCTTTCGTCCCGTTGATTCGATTCCCCGTGTGACTCTCTGACCGAGTAACTTCCGACCGTGATGCTGACATGGATGCCGTGACTGTACTGGCACGCCGATTGAAGCTGTCCACAGCGTCGAAGGTGCCAATCCGCGTCTCTCTCAGCTGTCCCAGGCTTACGTGCCGCCCGAACGCCTGCTTGAGCGCGCACGCTCGCACCTCCGCATGCTCCCCGCTCCGATTGTCTCGCATCCTACGGCAGGATCCGCATCCCGCGCCATCGGGACTACGTCAGGCCGCAGCCCGCAGCCGGCAGCCTCCGTGGCCGCCCGTGTACCTCGGAGCGGCAGCACTAGGGCGTCGCCGCCCATGCAGTCCTAGTGACCCTAGTGCTCCGGTTGCCCTAGTGCTCCGGTTGCACTTGAACAACTGGTGAAGAGCCAAAACCGAACATCGAGCGCCCTTTGCGCTTTTGGACGACGCCTGACGGCGGTGATTCTCGCGCCCCGCCAAACGTGCTAACCACATCCGCCCCGTATGAGCTATGAGCCACGTTTGTCAAGCCATCAACGTCTGGCCCGTGGGTCTCATGAGGTACGTCGTCACGGCCTGCGACTTGCAGCTTTGAAAACATGTCTGTGCATGCTTCGAGTGAGAGCATGCCACCTGTGGCGCCCGCAAGAGCGCGCGCTTCGTCGATCGACTTCAAATAGATCTCTTTGTCGTCCATCTTCCCATCCTGGTTGAAATCCTTGTTGAAGGCCGCCATGAGGATCTTCCGCAGCGCGTCAATGTGGAGTGAACCAGCGCCCAGTTCATCGAAGGCTTCAAAGGCTTCCTTGAACAGTCGCAGAAATTCAGTGCGATCTTGACCGGTGCACTTGTCGAGCTTGTCGAGGCATTTCTCCCGCCGCACGCGCCCTGCCTTCAGCCGCCGGTAGTACTCACAAGCTGCGAGGAAGATGCAGATGCTCATGATAATCCAGCAGGCAATGGACGGCGCGCCCATGCCGCCGTCCTTACCGGGGTACATAGGGCTGAGGATGATGGCTAACGTCGTCAGCGGGTAGATGCATAGGTTGATTAGCCACGACCAGATCGACTGCAGTACGAGGGCCTCCACCTCAAAGCCCGCATGGTAGAGCCTGTGCTCAATGATCGTCTCGATAATCGCGATCAAGCTGATCGCGATCTGCGAGATCGAGAACGAGTCGAACCACATCGCGTACATGAGCTTGCCGAGCCCGTAGTCTTGCTGGAGGTTGACCATGTTGATGAGCATCGACACGCTCAGGAGCGCGGCGCGGTCGCCAGCAATGTCGACGACCAAAAAGAAACACCCGAGCAGACCTAAGTACATCGTAATGATCGTCGGGACGATGATCTTGAGAAAGACGATCGAAGGATCACGCCTCACCTTGAACGTGATGTCGCACTTGCCCTTGTCGACGGAGCCGTCTTCGCCCTTCGGATGACTCGCGGAGAGGTACTCCTGTTCATAGTCGTTCCAGATGTACTCGTTGGTGGTGGGCAGCAGCGAGTCCAGATCCTTCTTCGCCTTGAGCGTCGTGAACAGCGAGCTGCTGTCGTTCATCAGGTGCTTGCATGAGAAGATGTTGACCTTATCGCCGAGGTCGAAGCGAATGGTGAACTGCTGGCGATCGAACGGGTAGGAGGTATACTTAGGCGTTGGCACGATGCGGATGGCCCATGTGAATTTGAGTTCCTGTTTCGCACAGTTGACGCACTGCGACGAGCCGTCCCCCGGCCCGTCGCCCATCCAAGGTTGCGCCGCCGCGCCCTCGGTGAACTCAAAGGTCGCCGCCGAGATCTCGTTCTTGATCCCGCCGGGAGCGACGTTGGACGCATCGGCCCGATAGGTGATGGCGGAGCCGTTGAGCTCGACCGACGGCGTCCAGATGAGCGTCCGGTCGCTCTCACGCTCGTCGCGTACAGCCGGCGTCGAGCCAGAAATCACTGTGAGCATCTTGTCGAGCTTGCGCTTGCAGTCGACATCGCGCAGGCGCGGGTCGGCCCAGCGCAGCGAGAGCTTCATCTCAACCTCGAGCTTCCACTGGTTGTTGCCTTCGTCGAGAGCCGGGCGGAAGGCCTCCATCTCGGTCACGGCCAGCTCGACGGGGGCGCGATCGGGCGTGACGAACCCTCCTGAACTCGTACGCAGATATTGATTGGGCGGGATCGCCTTGAGAATCGCCGCCCTGCGCCGCATGACCGGACGGCACACGGTGAGCGCCTGGTCGAGCGTGCAGTCTTCTCCGTCGTGATTGCATTGCCAGTTGTTGCAATTCTTGTGGCACTCCGGAATCACGTCGTCGTTCGTTTCCAGCTGAGCCTGGTTCCACATCCACTCAAGGCACCATTTTCCCGGCTGGTTCCGAAGGGTGGTGTTGCCGAGTCTGTTGCACTCGATGGGACACGAGGTGCAGAGACGATCTTCGTCGCCTCCACGCTCGCCACAGTCGAGGCAGTCGGAGCCGCTGTGCTCAAGCGAGAGTCTCACACATCGCGCGTCAGTCTAAGCGACGAGAAAGGGCTCCGCCGTGAGCTCTATCTTACGGACTCTACGACGGGCGCGGGTTTTGGTCCGCACCGGTCAGCACACACAGGGGTTGAGTTCGGGCGGAGACGGAGCGGCGCACAAGTCGCAATCAAAGAAAGACGAACCATCCCCACCGTCGTCGCATTCGTCATCGCTGTTCGATGGACATTCATTATTGCAAAGCACCTCGAACCTGGACGTGTAGCCTGGAGACAGCGGGGGGCGACTCGGCGGCGGCGGCGACGGCGACGGCGGCGAAGGCGAAGGCGGCAGATCAGGCGGATCATCCAAGAAAAAGCCGCCGCCGCCGCCGCCGCCGCCGCCGCCTGGCGGAACAAAGCCACCGGGGCCTCCACCGTCGTCCTCTGACGCTGACACCCCGTTGCTCCCCAAGTACGAGAGCACGACAGTCGAAAGAACGAAGCGTAGATGGGGGGACATGGTCGGCTACCGGTACCGGTAGTCGGCAACCTGAACAGTTGCAACTGACACTCACAAGCAAGCAAGCAAGCAAGCAAGCAAGCAAGCAGCAGGCTTAAAATGTCCGACGCCTCGCTAGCGCCTGACCCGCTCCTCACGGCGAGACACGATACTGCGCCTGGGGTACGGCCAGACGCGGATCAGACGCCTGACGGCTCACTGACCGCGGCGCCGCCCTCTGCGCGCGGGCACGGGCACGACCTGCACCGCCCGCATGCACAAGAAAATGCAAAAAGAAAGGATGGAGGAACTGGCAAGGACGTTGCGGCGGTGCACGGCAGCGAAGACGAACGCGACGGCGACGAAGCCGCAGCGCAGCAACGCGCCGCGGGGGAGGGGAGGGGAGGGGATTGTGCCTGGTGCCTGATTGAGCCTCGGCCGAAGTGCTCGTGGTCAAAAGGCCCGCGCGCAATCAAGTTCATGTTCACGCTCCCCGAAGGGGGCAGTACCGGACCGTCATGCCTCGCGGGCCAAGCCCGGTCGTGCAGCAACTTGCCGCTGCTTTTGAGACTTCTTGCCCTTTGCCCTTCTCTTCGACTTCTTCTTCTTGATGGCGCCTTTGAGCCCGCCGCCCTCTCTCTCTTCCCACCACTGCCTCTCTCTCGTCGCTGCTCACTCCTCTCTCTTCCTCAGCTCCCTCTCCACTCTCTCTCGCGTCTCCGCCCTCGATTCTCCCCTCATGCTCCATGCTGCTGCATGCCCCCTCGTCTCTTGGACGTCCCTCGTCATGCTGTACCAGATC
>Ga0210240_101485_pt1 | contig 17401 bp, 22 predicted proteins | sample ChrtobMetP5a_4mM_FD_155463 | JGI IMG/M metagenome (GOLD analysis project Ga0210240, IMG submission 155463) | Chrysochromulina tobin associated microbial communities from unialgal haptophyte culture, Seattle, Washington, United States - P5a_4mM | ecosystem: Host-associated > Algae > Haptophytes >...
TGGCTGGGGTGGGGTGCATGGAGGTGAGGCGGATGGCGGCGAGACGCTTGGCAGAGGGCTGGGCGGTGGCGAGGCCAAAGAGAGCGAGGATGCAACGAGGAGCCGTACGGAGCTCACGTAGGTGAAGTGAGCGTCGAGGCTGGCGGGCGAGCCGGCCGGCGCGGCGCAGAGCTTGTAGATCATCGGGCCATCGAGGCGCACGGGGAGTGAGCCGCCCGAGAGCACGCCGCCGGTCGGGAAGAGCCCGCGGGCCGCGGCGCCCGCGCACGTGGCGTTGCCCGAGGGAAGGAAGGCGCACGTCGCGCCATCGGTCAGCGCGTTGCCGAAGAGGGTGATGGCGGCGGCGACGTTGGCAAAGATGGTTGTCGGGACGAGGATGAGGTCGGGGGGCGAGGGCGGCGGCGAGGGCGGCGGCGGCGAGGGCGGGGGCGGCGAGGGCAGCGGCGGCGAGGGCGGCGGCGGCGGCGAGGGTGGAGGAAGGGCTAGCCCTGGAAACAAGGTGGGGCTGATGCGATCAGTCGTCGTGCCGTCGCCGAGCTGGCCGTAGTAGTTGGAGCCCCAGCACTTGAGGAGCGTGCTGTTCGTCACGTACGCGCACGTGTGGGACTCTCCGAGCGCCAGCAGCCCGACGGCGCCGCCGACGTTGATCGTGGTCGGGGCGGCGCGATTGGTCGTCGTGCCGTCGCCGAGCATGCCGTTGCCGTTGGAGCCCCAGCACTTGAGGAGCGCGCTGGCCGTCACGTACGCGCACGTGTGGTAGGTCCCGAGCGCCAGCAGCCCGACGGCGCCGCCGACATTGATCGTGGTCGGGGTGGAGCGTTGGGTCGTCGTGCTGTCGCCGAGCTGGCCGTATTCGTTGGAGCCCCAGCACTTGAGGAGCGTGCTGGCCGTCACGTACGCGCACGTGTGCCAGTAACCGAGCGCCAGCAGCCCGACGGCGCCGCCGACGTCGATCGTGGTCGGGGTGGCGCGATCGGTCGTCGTGCCGTCGCCGAGCGCGCCGCGGCCGTTGTAGCCCCAGCACTTGAGGAGCGCACTGACCGTCACGTACGCGCACGTGTGACCGCCTCCGAGCGCCAGCAGCCCGACGGCGCCGCCGACGTTGATCGTGGTCGGGGTGTAGCGATAGGCCGTCGTGCCGTCGCCGAGCTCGCCGTTGACGTTCCAGCCCCAGCACTTGAGGCGCGCGCTGGCTGTCACGTACGCGCACGTGTGGTAGGATCCGAGCGCCAGCAGCCCGACGGCGCCGCCGACGTAGATCGTGGTCGGGGTGGCGCGACTGATCGTCGTGCCGTCGCCGAGCTGGCCGTTGCTGTTGGCACCCCAGCACTTGAGGAGCGCGCTGGCCGTCAGGTACGCGCACGCGTGGTAGCTTCCGAGCGCCAGCAGCCCGACGGCGCCGCCGACGTCGATCGTGGTCGGGGTGTAGCGATCGGTCGTCGTGCCGTCACCGAGCTGGTCGAGTGCGTTCTGTCCCCAGCACTTGAGGAGCGCGCTGGCCGTCACGTACGCGCACGTGTGGTATAGTCCGAGCGCCAACAAGTCAGAGTGGCTTGTGAGTTGCCGTCCATGCCTCACGATAAGCTCCTTGGAAGGTGAGGGGTTCGAGGGTGGGGGCGGCTGCAGCATCGGCGGAGGTGAGGGCTCCGGCAAAGGAGAGCGAGTCGACGAGATCGGGGGAGATCGCGGCGGTGGCGATAGCCATGGCAGCGGCGAAGGCGGCGGCAGTGGCAGTGGCGCTGGTGATGGTGGCGGTGGAGGCGGCGGCGGCGGACACAGCGGTGGCAACGGCCTCAGCGGGGTCAACGGTGTCGGTGGCGGAGAGGTTGCAGACGGCGGCGTGGGGTCCGAAAGGTGCCGTGGCGGCTTGGGTCGGAGCATCGATGGGGGTGGCGCAAGCGGCGGCAGGGGTGGCGGTAGCGGCGGGCGCGGGCGCAGAGGAGGGGGCGAAGGCAGCGGAGGCGGCGGCGGCGTCGGCACGGAAACCACCCGATGCGCACCAGCCCCTTTGCCATCGGGCCGTGTCGGTGCCATGGCACTCAACGGGAAGAAGAGCATGACGAAGGCCACAGAGCCCATGAAATAGAAGTGCCGTTTCGGGCATGTTTGGGCTCCGAAAGACAGCGACATTGCGTAGAGCGCCTCGTCGTGCCGAGCACCGAAATTGGTTTCGTATGATGGACTTCTCATCAGCAGCAGCATACGGTACAATTGTAACGAGATTCCTCAAATGATGAGATTCCTCTTCCTTCAGTCGGCGCTCCTAGTCGCGGCGGCTGCATTGCGCCCGACCCCGCCGATCAGCGGGCGCCGTGCAGCTCTCGGCTCGTTCGCGGCGGGCGCCATCGCCTTCGTTGCGCGCCCGTCGCACGCGGATCAGCTTTCGGAGGGTGGCGCTCTGGGCGCCACGTGCCTGGGCTTCGGCTGCAACCCTTATGGCCGCCCCGACTTCAACGGCCTCGAGGACGCGCCCGAAAACTCCATGCCCTACCCCGACTTTCTCAAGGCCATCAAGGACAAGAAGGTCGAGGGCGTCGTCTTCCAGCCGCCCATGGGCAACGAGGCATACGCCATCATTGGTGGCAAGTCGGTGCGCATCGGCAAGGGCTGGCCGGTGGAGGTGAGCAACTCGTGGAGCTCGCCGGTGTGGGTGGTGCGCATCTTGGAGAACGAGGGCGTGCCGTACGCGTGGAATTTCAACCTGAAGGCCAAGAGCAGCTACAAGGACAAGCTGCGGCCCGTGGGCACTCCCGCGCCCAAGTACGACCCGCGCGCGACCGGCGCTGCGACCGGTGGCTCGCCGTGGTTTGCGCCGCCCGCGGACGTCGGGATGCCGCCCAAGATGTACGGCGATGGAACCTTTTGAGCACGTGGCTTGTGAGCGGGCTGTTGTAGCCTTAGTTGGTACTATTGTAACTTCACGTTCACGTTCATATGGCCATCTCGGCATAGCTGGTATTGCTGCATGGAGCGTTCGTTCGAGGTTTGTGTTGCATATGACGCATGAGCTGAGAGTGTCAAAAAGCGCTGTCGTGGGCGGCGTCGCTGGTCCCCGTGGTATCAAGAAGTTGATTACATCAAGCTTTTGCGACATGGCCAAGTAAACGCAGTCGCCGACCGCGCCCCACCATCGCCACCGAGGCGAAACTTGCGCCCTGCTGCACCCAGCATCCATTGACCTGCCTCTCACCGCCTGCCCCAGGTCGGCCTTCCGCTCGCTCAAGAACGTCGTCCTCGTCGACGGCTGCCGCCTCCCGTTCCAGCCGTCGGGCACCGTCTACAACAAGCTGGTCGCCTACGACCTCGCGCGCTTGGCGCTCACCGGCCTGCTGACCAAGACGGGCGTCGGTCCCAAGTCGCTTGACTACGTGATCATGGGCACCGTCATCCAGGAGGTCAAGAACCAGAACATCGCGCGCGACGCCGGCCTCGCTGCGGGCATTCCGCGGGAGGTTCCCTCGCACACGGTGACCCAGGCTTGCATCTCGTCGAACCAGGCGATATGCTCGGGCATCAACCTGATCCAGACTGGCCAGGCCGACGTCGTGATCGCCGGCGGCGTCGAGACCATGTCCGACGTCCCGATTAAGTTCTCGAAGCCCCTCCGCGAACGCATGCTCGCCTCCCGTGCGCCGCTGATGGGCTCTGATTGGCCTCCGACGGCCACTGATGATCCCTGATGATCCCCGAGGATGCCCACTCTGACCGGATGATCTCCCCGACGGCCCCTGCGCGTGTAGGCAAGATCAAGTCCACCTCGAAGATGCTCGGGCTCCTCAAGGGCTTAACGCTCAAGGACCTGACGCCGGAGGCGCCCGCGATTGCGAACTTCATCACGGGCGAGGTGATGGGCCACTCGGCCGACCGGCTCGCCGACAAGTTTGGAGTCTCGAGACACGAGCAGGATTCCTTCGCGCTGCGCTCCCACCTGATGGCCGCCAAGGTGATGGCCGTTGATGGCTTCTGATGGCTTCTGATGGCTTCTGGTTCCTTCGCTCCCACCTGATGGCCGCCAAGGTGATGGCCGTTGATGGCTTCTGATGGCTTCTGATGGCTTCTGGTTCCTTCGCTCCCACCTGATGGCCGCCAAGGTGATGGCCGTTGAGTGCCGATGAGTGACCATGATCAATTGCCTCACTGCTCTCTCTCTGCTCGAATTGCCTCTAATTGCCTCTAATTGCTAATTGCCTCTAATTGCCTCTAATTGCCTCTACCTGCTAATTGCCTCTAATTGCCTCACTGCTATCTCTACCTGTCTGCTTTCTCTCTCTCGCAGGCACACGCGGACGGCATCTACGACCAGGAGGTGCTCCTGTACGAGGGGTCGCGCGTCGAGACGGGCGCACGAGCGGACTCGACCCTCGAGAAGCTCTCGTCCTTGAAGCCGGTGATGGCCGCTGATTGCTTCTGATTGCTTCTGATTGCCAATTGATGACCCTCGAGAAGCTCTCGTCCTTGAAGCCGGTGATTGCTTCTGATTGCTTCTGATTGCTTCTGATTGCTTCTGATTGCTTCTGATTGCCAATTGATGACCCTCGACCGTTCACAGGCCTTCGTCAAGCCTCACGGATCCGTAACGGCGGCCAACGCCTCCTTCTTGACTGACGGCGCGTCGGCCTGCCTCATCATGTCGGAGGACAAGGCGCTGCAGCTTGGGTACACACGCCCTGATTGCCTGCCTCATCAGCCCTGATGGCCTGCCTCATCTCAGCCCGACGTGAGCTGATTGGCGCCTGATGAGCCCCCTGCTCATGGCGCCCACGACGACGCCCTCCTCCGCAGGTACTAGCCAAAGGCTTGTACCTGCGCGAGTGCTCATTGCATGCCAGTGCCAGTGCTCACCACGGCGCCTCGCCCTCCGGCAGGTACAAGCCGAAGGCGTACCTGCGCGAGTGGACCTTCGTCTCGTGCGATCCGTTTGACGAAATGCTCCTCGGACCGGCGTACGCGACCGACAAGGTGCCCACGACGGCGCGGCGCGAGCGGAAGCTGCCGACGCCTGATGGCCTCCCTAATTGCCTCCCTGATTGCCTCCCTAATTGCCTCCCTAATTGCCTCCCTAATCGCCTCCCTAATCGCCTCCCTGATGGCCTCCCTCATCAGGTGCTCACCATGGCGGGCCTCAAGCTGAGCGATATGGACGTGATCGAGTTCCACGAAGCCTTCGCTGGCCAGGTGCCGATGATGGCCACTGACGACCTCCGATGACCTCCGACGACCTCCGACGACCTCCGACGACCTCCGATCACCTCCGATGACCTCCGATAGGCTCGGATAGGCATGCCTTCGAGTGCCCGAGTGATGGTCACTACTGAGCCCGCCTGATTGCCTCCCTCATCAGGTGCTCGCCAATGTGAAGGCACTCAACTCGCAGACCTTCTACGACGAGCGCATGGGCGGCAAGCAGAAGGCGGGCGAGGTGTGCAAAGAAGGGGACCATGAGAGGATCCCTGCATGCAAATAGGGGCATTTGATCAGAATCACCCCTCTGATCACCCCTCTGATCACCCATCTGATTGCATCTGATTGCATCTGATTGCGTCTGATTGCGTCTGATTGCGTCTGATTGCGTCTGATCACCCCTCTGATCACCCCTCTGATCACCCCTCTGCTCGCCCCTCGTCCTCCTCCCGCAGATCCCCATGGACAAGTTCAACATTCACGGTGGCTCCCTCTCGATCGGTCATCCCTTCGGCGCCACCGGCGCTCGCCTCGTCACCACCGTCGCGAACCGGCTGCTACGGGAGGGCAAGAAGTACGGCATCACCGCCGCGTGCGCCGACGGCGGCATCGGCCATGCTTCCATCATCGAGGCCTACCCGCAGTAAGCGACGCGCCGTCATGAGCGCTCTCCGGCGCCGTCGTGGGCGCACGGGCGCGCCATCCTGAGCGCCCCGCCTCCAGATGATGGAAGCGCCCCGCCCGAAGACGCTTCCATCCCGAGACAGCGCTCGGCACGTGGCCGGGCGATTGCCCAAGACAGCGCTCGACACGTGGCCGGGCGATTGCCCAAGACAGCGCTCGACACGTGGCCGGGCGATTGCCCGAGACAGCGCTTGTCACGTGGCTCGAGAGAGGATGACGGGGCATTTTGCAATGACAGGGATGACGATCTCGTCGCTCTGGGATCAAACTGAAAAAGGGGTGGAATCTCTTCGAGTACGAAATCTGGATTTCACGTCGGCCGTCGCGGCGGTGTGTGCGATGGGCGTGCGACGGTGGGGGGGTGCGCGCACATCAAGCCGAAAACGAAAGCAGCTGTCTCTTGTGTGGCGGCGTGGTGTGGTCGTGTGGGTCTCTCATGTTTACGTGAAATCGTGATTTACGCGCGCGCCGCTTTTATTTAACATGAATGCGATGTCCGGATATGCACAACAAATCGCTGCCGAGCCTCGAGAATGGTTGCTCAAACTTTAAAAGTGGTCTGTCCGCTGTCCGGTCACGTCGTCCTCTGTCAATATTCGCGATACGCGAATGTGTCCGTCCGTCCTGAATAATAAACTAAGCCCATCCGGGTGGCACGTCCATTTCAGGCTCTACGAGGTCGGGGCGCCCCTTGTGCAAGCGCTCCATGCGCAGCACGAGGAGCCCATGGAGCGCATCCCTGACCTCCTCACGCTCGCACAGGGCGCTCAGCTTGTTATCGGCCGCATGCTGAGACTGCGCCCCGGTACCCTCGCGCAGCTCCGAGTACCGAGAGATCTCCCACAAATCTCCAAAGTCGACGGCGTCGTCATAGAGGATCTTGGCGCGAAGCCTCATGCGGAGCGCCTCCTTGATGGCGCGCACACTCAGGGGGCGGGTGCTCAACACGGCGCTCAGCTCGAGCGCGGCCGCCACGCAGCTGAACGCGGAGGCGGCCAACTTGATCTCTCTCAAGTCAGGCATCTGCTCGGACGAGCGCCGTGTTGAGCACACGGCGTCGGCCAGGCACGCCGCGACCGGCTCACAACAGCGCGCCGCCTGACGAAACAGGCGCAGCGCCTCTCGAAGCGCCGCCGGATCTCGGGCACTATCTCCGAAGAGCTGCTTGCCTTTCGTCACGAGTTTCGTCACGAGCGCGGGATTCGTCATGAGCGCGGGATTCGTCATGAGCGCGGGGTTCGTCACGAGCGCGGGGTTCGTCACGAGCGCGGGGTTCGTCATGAGCGCGGGGTTCGTCATGAGCGCGGGGTTCGTCACGAGCGCGGGGTTCGTCATGAGCGTCGTCGCGAGCGCGGGGATGGCCCCGTCGGCGCACAGCGAGGGAGGCGCCGTGATGAGCGGACAAGCGCGATCGCCGCCGCCGCCGCCGCCGCCGCCGCCGCCAACCTCGCCAATAAAGGCACGCTGCGCTGGCGGCAGCGTCACCTCGCTGAGCTCGCATGGGAGATGACAATCTCCATCGAGCTCGCCCTCGAGCTCGCCCTTTTCGTAGCAATCCTGGGCGATCGCGAGCCATGAGTAGCCGCGCACCTGCATGCAATGAGGGAGGCCATCAGAGGCACTCAGGGGCCATCAGAGGCAATCAGAGGCAATCAGAGGCCTCTTCACAGCCACACTTCACAGAGGCGCACCGCAAGCCACGCTTCACATTCACATTCACATTCACAGAGGCGCACCGCAAGCCACGCTTCACATTCACATTCACATTCACATTCACAGAGGCGCACCGCAAGCCACGCTTCACAGCCCTTCCGACGGTACGTCGCGACAGTGTCCGTGAACGTAGCACGCGCCGCCTCGGGCTCCATGAAGCAGCGCACCAGCCTTGGAAATCGAAGCTTCCACGGGATGGCCTCAACCGCCTCGGGATCCTTCCTGCATGCAATGAGGGAGGCAATCAGAGACCAATTAGGAAACCGAAGCTTCCACGGGATGGCCTCAACCGCCTCGGGATCCTTCCTGCATGCAATGAGGGAGGCAATCAGAGACCATCAGAGCCCATCAAAGGTCAATCAGAGTCAATCAGAGAGAGGCAATCAGAGGCACTCAGAGGGCAGTTGATGGCGCCATCGGAGGCGATTGATCACAATCACAATCGGAGGCAATCAGAGGCAATCAGAGGCACTCAGAGGGCAGTTGATGGCGCCATCGGAGGCGATTGATCACAATCACAATCGGAGGTCATCAAGGCGTACGTGAAGCGGATGAGGAATCGTGAGCCCTTGACCTCCGCCTTGAGGGCAAGCGTCGGGTCGCGCAGCACAAAATGAGGGCGCAGCTTGCCGTCGGTGGGGCAATGGAGCAGCCAAGACGGCGCGTCCTCGTGGGCACCTAGCCGACGCATAAGCGGTGCCGACGCACCGCCGCCGTCGTGGGCGCCGCCGTGGGCGCCGTCGTGAGCGCCGTCGTGGGCGTCGGTCTCGCCGTTGAGGATGTCCGCATGCAATCGCCTGAGAAGCTGTTCAAGCTCGACGGGCCCCATACCTGCCATATTGGGTGATGGGACGCAATCAGATGGCAATCCATCGCAATCAGGCTTGATCACAGCTGTTCGAGCTCGACGGCCCCCCCCTACCGGCACCGCCGAGCTTTGAACTGTATGCTAGAGGCGCCGTGTTGAACAGCCACATAAACTCGCTGAACGGACCTGCACGGCCTCGAGAGACACTCAATCGCCATCCGAGACGTCATCAGAGTCGCGCCATTAGAGACGTCATCAGAGACGTCATCAGAGACGTCATCAGAGACGTCATCAGAGACGTCATCAGAGACGTCATCAGAGAGGCCGTCATCAGAGAGGCAATCACCTGCGCGGCTCGTCATTAGAGACGTCATCAGAGAGGCAATCACCTGCGCGGCTCGTCATGAGAGACGTCATCAGAGAGGCAATCACCTGCGCGGCTCGTCATGAGAGACGTCATCAGAGAGGCAATCACCTGCGCGGCTCGGTGCCGCCTCGGCCGCAGCTGCCGTCGGTGCGGCGCAGAGCAGTTCACACATGAACATCGCGTCGACACCGAGCCCCACTCGAAGGGCGTAACGTGCGCCGACGATGCATAGAGTGACCTGCATGCAATGAGGGAGGCAATCAGCAAAGTGCGCCGACGATGCATCAGAGTGACCTGGATTCAGAAGCAGCATCAACCTGCATGCAATGAGGGAGGCAATCAGAGTGACATGGATTCAGAAGCAGCATCAGAACGACCATCGGAAGCAATCGGATTGCATGCAATTGTGCAGTTGGATGATTGCATGCAATTGTGCAGTTAAATGATTTGCTGCATGCAATCATCATCCAAAGGCCCTTACGGACCGTGTCCGCAAGGCCCGGGATAAACTCCGATTTGAGCTTGAGGACATTCGTGCGTGCATTCGGTACGTACCTGATGAGGGAGCCAATCAACGTCACCGAGGCCAATCAAGCTGATGAGGGGGTCAATCAAGCTGATGAGGGGGCCAATCAAGCTGATGAGGGGACCAATCAACCAGGCCGTCAACGAGGACAAACAAACAGGCCATCAGGGTGACGGAGAGGCAATCAGAGGCAATTGGAGGCAATTGGAGGTAATCAGAGGCAATCGGAGGCAATCAGAGGCCAATCAACTAGGCCATCAGGGTCGAGGAGAGAGGCGGTTGAGGAGAGAGGCGATCGAGGCAATTCGAGGCGATTAGAGGCCATTCGAGGCAATCAGAGGCTATCAGAGGCCCGTACGGACGGCACGCCGCCTTGAGCATGAGTCCTTCGAGGCCAGCCGCCCGCGCCTAGAGGCAATTAGAGGCAATTAGAGGCAATTAGAGGCAATTAGAGGCCATTCGGGGCCATTCGAGGCAATTAGAGGCAATTAGGGGCAATTCGGGGCCATTCGAGGCAATTAGAGGACTTTCGCTCGTACCTTGCCAAATGCGTCGAGGATCGCCGCTGGCTGTGCATGCAAGTCGACGAGGGTGCTCTCGGCGAGCTCGACAAATTTGGGTATGGGGCGGAAGGCGGTCTCGAGCAACGCCTTCCGTTCCAAAAGCGGAACGGATGTATGCACGAGGTCGTTGCCGTTGAGATGGAGCACGTCGAACACCTTGACGAGGTAATGACGGCGGCAATCAGCCCGGGAGTAGCTACTGCCCGCCGCGTGCCCGTCCGCGTCCACGTGTACCTGATGGGAGAGGCAATCAGCGGTCTTCAGAGGCAGTCAGCGGCCATTCGCGGTCCACATGTACCCTGATCCAAAAGTGCGTGCCGAAGCCGACCACGCCCTCCGAGCTCCCGATCTCGTCGTATCTCCCCGGCTCCGTTGGCACCTAGAGGCAATTAGAGGCAATTCGAGGCAATTAGAGGCAATTAGAGGCAATCAGAGGCTCCGTTGGCACCTCGTCGTACAACGAGCAGCGGCACGCTAGGTGAGCGTAATGAGGGGGGCAATCCGCGGCAATCGTCTCGTCCATCGGCGTCAATCGTCGTCAATCCGCGTCAATCCGCGTCAGCGGCACCTCGTCGTACACGAGCAGCTAGCAATTAGAGGCAATCAGAGGCAATCAGAGGCAATCAGCGGCAATCAGAGGCAATCCGCGGCACCTCGTCGTACACGAGCAGCTCGCCGTCCAGAATGACGGAACTTGGCGCCTGCCAGCCGGGCAGAGGGGGGGGCGCCGTCCGCCACGCCTTATGCAGCCATCTGAAACGTCCGAGCAGCTGATCACGTTCGTCATCACGTTCGTCATCAACCATCGGCTCGAGAGCCGGCGTGCCCAAATTAGGATCGAGTAGCTCACCCAAATTAGGATCGGGTAGCGCACCCAAATTAGGATCGGATAGCGCACCCAAATTAGGATCGGGCGGTGCGCCAAAATTAGGATCGGGCGGTGCGCCCAAAGCGAGCCGCATGGCGGGGGCAAGGTCAGGCGCTATGTCGGCTGTGGAGTCGATGCCGGATCGGTAAAAGAATTTGAGGGAGTCCGTCCGTCTCTCGTAGTGGACCTGAAATCAGGCGCACTCAGATGCTCATCAGAGGTCATCAGAGGCTCTCAGAGCTCATCAGAGTCCACTTAGCTTGCCTGGAGCCGGAAGCCATCATGTTTCGTCTCATCAGAGCTCATCAGAGGTCATCAAAGCTCATCAGAGGCCACTCAGCTTGCCTGGAGCCGGAAGCCATCATGTTTCGTCTCCACGTATACACGTTGCTCCGCTTCCGCCACACCGAACCCAAACTTGGCAAGCACCGACACGGCGCTCATGTCGGCGCACGGCGTGGCCCCTTGAGCGCGTACGTGCACACCGAGGCAATTAGAGGCAATTAGAGGCAATTAGAGGCAATCAGAGGCAATCAGAGGCAATCAGAGGCAATTAGAGGCAATTAGAGGACTTCCGCCCTTACCTTGAGCGCGTACGTGCACGCCGAGGCACGTGGGCGGCGGGTAGCTCGTCGGGAGCGCGCCGGACTCCACCAACCGACACATGTGCTCCAGGTGATGTTGATGTCGGAAGAGGGAGTAGAGTAACGGCGGGTTTCCGATCGACGGGCGACCGATGCGACCCTAATTGTAGAGGCAATTAGAGGCAATGAGAGCAACGAGAGGCGACGAGAGGCGACGAGAGGCAATTCAAGCTCATCAGAGGCACTCAGAGGCACTAACATGCCAATCACATGCTACGTAACACTCAAACGCAATCACATCCAATCGCATCCGATCACATGCAAGCAAACCTGCGCCCTATCGAAGCCATCCATGACGATCTTGGGCCACTCGCCCTTATGCGCCACCGGCATGGAGGCCCGCGTGCCGATCGTCATGTCGCGTAATAGGATGCGCACCTGCAACCATCAGAGGCAATCATCAGAGGCAACCATCAGAGGCAACCGTCAGAGGCGACAATCAGAGGCGACCATCAGAGGCAATCACGTACCAGCCATTTGATCTCGAGGCCGGAGCAGCGGCCGGCTACAAGCTGCTGCAGCTGCTGGGCCTTTTGACAACCGCAGAGCGCATCGAGCGTCTCGTTCACCTGATGAGCAAGGCGATCAGGTGCAATCACATGCAATCACATGCAATCACATGCAATCTCATGCAATCTCATGCAATCTCATGCCCGTCGAACTCACTCGCTGGGAGCGATCACAACTCAATCACAACTCAATCACAACTCAATCACAACTCACCTGCCCAATCGTCACTCGCTGGGATTGAGTCAGATGTGATTGAGCAATCAGATGCAATCACCTGCCCAATCGTCACTCGCTGGGAGCGATCGGTCGGCACGAAGCGCGCCGCCCACTCGTGCTGCAGCACCTCGGCGAGATTGCGACCTCGGCGAAAGTCCGCAGCGCGTGCCCAGCGCCGCCCGTCGTGCCAAGAATCTGCGAGCGATCTCACCGCCTCCTCGCCCAACCTGATGAGGGACGCAATCAATGGCCATCAGGGAGGCAATCAAAGGCCATCAGGGAGGCCATCAAAGGCCATCAGAGGCTCACCCGAGTGCGAGTCCGATCGCACGAGCCACCCCGCCCGTCCCAAGATAGTAACGGCGACTGTCGTTGTGAGGGAGCAGCAGCCGCATCACATCGAATAGGTTGGTGCGAAGGTGGCGCGGCGGCGGTGGCGTTGGTCTCGTCGTCGTTGTCGTCGTCGTCGTCGTCGTCGTCGTCGTCGTCGTCGTCGTCGTCGTCGGCGGCGGCGGCGGCGGCGGCGGTGGACCTCTCCAAAAGCGTTCCATCACCTGCTTGCGCCGCTCGAGGAAGCCCTTTTGGGTTTCGTCAACGGCCTCGAGCGCCTCGAGGAGCGCGCAGAGCTCGACGAATCTCATCTGGCGCAGATCTCCCGAAGCGACGTCAAGCGCCGTGATGGGCGGCGTCGCGGTCTCCACACCTTTTAAGGTCCCCACAGGCCCTGCGAGCTGCAGCTTGACCTGCCGGTTTGGATCGTCCCGCGGGGCGCTCCTCTCATCCGGCAACAGCTTCACCACCGCCACGCCACGCTCGTCGCACATGTGCACGCACATGTTGTGCATCAGCGCCCGCTCGGTCTTGCGCAGGGCCTCGTCGTGCGCGAGCGCCGCCCACGCGGGCACTGCAAAGACCAGCGTGCTCGGCCCCGACTCGAGCCATGCGGTCAGGAGCCGCCCGATGGCCTCCTCAGGGCCCACACCCTGCAAATTGAGCCGCCGCACCCGTTTCTGCTGCCCGCGATGGCTCTCCTCCACGAGTTCGACCCGAACGCGGTCGCTGTCGTCGGGATCCTCGGGCTTGTCCGGGCAGCATCGCACGAGCAGCCCATTGAGCACACGGTCGTTCCGCAGGCCGTGGATGACTGCCCAGCCTCCGATCCGCACGGGGGGTGCCACCACGCGCCGCCGCCGCTGATTTCCGACCCAGATACACTCGTCGTCCTGCGCCTCGTCCTCAGCCTCATCGGCCGACGAGGTGGGCTCGTTGGGCGCGGGCGCGCCCCTCGCAACCGCCACGATGAGCGCGGTCGAGCTCGCCTCAGCGTCCACGTCAAGCTGCTCCTCGGTCGCGTCCGCCGCCGATGGTGAAGGAAGCATTGTCAAAAATTCCTGTGAAAGTGAACCTCCCAGCCCCTTGTGTGACTCAATGTGAAGGGACATGTCCAACGTCGCCCCCGCGCTCCACGCACGTGGACGGATAAGCGAGTTTCGTGCTATACGAACCACCGTCAGCGGAAATTAAGTTTCGGTCGCGCGCGTCGAGTACCTTGTTCCGCTTAAGCGAGTTTCGGAGTACACGGAGCCGTCCTCTGTGAGGAGGTTTGGTGTTAGCGTTGGGGGACCGCGACGTATCTGAATCACTGACGAAACTGAGGAGACGTTGTGAAACCGTCGGCGACGCCGTCTAAGTTTCGGTCCCTACTCTTCGGGCTGAGAAGAAGAGCGTATCGATTGCTCGCGATATATGAGGTCGCTGAAAGCCACGCTCTTCCTCGCGTTGGTCGCCTCGGTCACGGGCGTGATCGTCCGAGGCCCGAGCGTCACCTCTGATACGTACATCAGGGCCGGCAGTTCCACTACGGCTCCTATCATCAACTACGCTACGACCAACTTCAACGCCCAAACTTCCGGGTGGTGGGACGGCCCATTGACGATCTCGGCCACCACAGGGGCCATCTCAGGCGTCACTTCTGATACGTCCGCCCTCCTGATCAAGTTCGACTTGAGCTCTTTCGTCGGTGCCACGCTCGAGCCGACCAAACCCGCCTGGCTCAACTACTATGTGACCAACGCGGGCGACAACGCCTCGCTCCGCGAGCTCGTCGTTCCATGGAATGAGGTGTGCTCGCCGCCCGCGAAGACGCGCACTCTCCCCTGACAACCGCGTGCGGAACCCTGGCTGAGACCCCTTCCCACCGACGCGTCCCTCTCTGCCCCTCCCTGCTTTCGACAGTCCACAGTCACGTGGATCAACCTCCCATTCGCATCGTCATCGTGGAGCGCCACCAACGTCGGCGGCGTCGGATTGCCGGGTGCCTTCCCAGGTGTCGTCACTGGCTGGAATAGGTTTGACGTGACCTCATCTGTTGCCGCGTGGCTCGCGGGTAGCCGTGCAAACCATGGCTGGATCGTGTTGCCCACTGGCGGCACCAACGGAGTCCAGGTTGAGCTGTCTACCTCCGGGGTAGGAACGACCGCCGTGTTCTCCCCGTTCCTCGACTTTACAACGCTGCTCGCCTCGGCCAAGAGCGGAATCCTAATCAGCGACCCAACCATCAGCCAGGATGCCGCCCCGGCATCCATTGAGCTGGCTGCTCACAAGCACGTCCAAGGAGAGCGCCGGGGACTCTTTCTCCATAGGCATCACCCCCATCACCCCCATCACCCCCATACCCCGCATACGCATTATCCGCCGCCCTCGCCACTCGCGCCGCCCGCGCCGCCTAGTCCCCCGCCCGCGCCGCCCTCGCCGCCTCGTCCCCCGCCCGCGCCGCCCTCGCCACCGTCACCGCCGCATCCACCATCTCAGCCGCCGCTGGTGCCACCTCCTTCATCCCCACCCTCACCGCCGCCGCCGTCACCCTCACCGCCGCCGCCGTCGCCCTCTCCGCCGTCATCGCCGCCTCCGCCTCGAGCTCCGCCTTCGCCTCGAGCTCCGCCGCAACCGCCTCCCTCCCCAACGCAGCCGCCGCCCCCCCCGGCATTTTCGTACGAATACAACGGCGAGAACTCGAGCTACACGGGCGGCTGCCAGTCGACGTGGATCCGCTCTGACACCCCCGACTACGTCGGCGCCCAAGACACGGGCCTCTTCTGGGACGGCAGTAGCACCACCGGCCACTACGAAGCGTCGCTCGTGCAGTTCCCCGACATCATCGGGTTCAGGCCGAACCAGCTGCGCCCGCACGAGCAGATCCAACGCGCGACGCTCCGGTACTACGTGGACCCAACATTCTTCGCCAACGCGCGAGGCGCCACCGCCCAGCTGCACGAGATCTCGAAAGAGTGGGTCGCAAACTCCACGACGTTCCGCACCTTCGTGGGCGCGCAAGGCCTGAACGAGGCCGAGTACCGCACGCCAGCGATCGCGACTGCGTTCGCGAATCGGTCCGCCTGGTTCGAAATCGACGTGACGGCGAGCGTCCGGAGCTGGGTCAGCGGCGTCAGCACCAACAACGGCTGGATCTGGATGCCATCGCCGCAGGCTCTCGGTGGATCTGCCGATGGCTCCCAGATGCGCGCGTGCAACGCGCCGCCAGACCGTCGCGTCAACCTGGTCGTGTTCGCGGCGCAGCAGCCGCCCAGGCCGCCCTCGCCGCCTGCGCGGCCGCCGCCGCCGCCCGCGCGGCCGCCGCCGCCGCCCTCGCCGCCCCGCGCCCCGTTTACGGTCATGCAGATCCGCAACGCTGAGCACGCGCGGCTGCGCATGGTTGCTCCCGACATCAACTACGCCACCGCCGACGGTGTCTTCTGGGATGGAAATTCAGCGTGCGCGCCCAGCGGCGCACACACTCTCTCGCGCCACGTGGTCGGCTCAGCTACATCAGCTGCTGCTCCCAGTGGCCTCATCCCGACTATCCGCTTCGTTTGCTCACACGTGCTTGCCTCTCCTCCCTGACCACCTGCTGCCCGCAGGTACGATGTCGATTTCGTGCTGATGAAATTCGACCTGAGCGCGCTCTTGGGCATGGCTACCATCTCCCGCGCGCTCTTCCGCTTCACCGTGTATGACGCTGGCGATCAGGGTGAGATGCACGAGTTCCGCCGCGGCTGGAATGCAAGCAACGTGACGTACAACAACCTGCCGATGCCCACGCCCCCTTGGCCCTTTTCTGCGGCGGCCATCGAGACACTCTGGGGCCCGTCGGTCAACGATCTGCCTGGCAACGTGGCCACGCAAACCGTCGACGTGACGCCGAGCATCAACAGGTGGCTCACGGGCACGCCCAATCACGGCTGGGTCTTCGTGCCGTACTTCGGTAACGGCTGCGGCATCCGCACAGCAGCCTGGGCTACGGTTGCGCAGCAGCCGGTGCTCGAGGTGCACTTCGACGCTAAGCCCACGCCCCCGTCGCCGCCCGCCCCGCCTAGTCCCCCGCCCGCGCCGCCCGCGCCGCCACCCTCGCTGCCGCCGCCGCCGCCCTCGTCCACCATCCTCGTGAGGGACGACTTCTCGACCGACGGCAACCTCGTGGGGTCGACGCCAGACGTGGGCGGCGTGTGGGCAGCCCAGACGGATGGAGCCGGCTCGGGCGCTATCACTGTCAGTCAAGGCGCCATCACCGTAAGCAGCGCTTCTGCAGAGGACGTCTACAGCAACTTCACAGCGGTGGTGTCTACGGGCTCGGTGTACGCCGGTATGGACATCAACCATGCCACCCCGTCTTCCCTTGAGGGCACCGCCACCTTCTCGCCCTTCACGCACTTCAACTCCTTCACTTTGTCTGCAAGCACAACCTCCTCATGTCTCGTCTCCCCGAGTGGCCAAACGAGCACAGGCTACAAGCTGAGGCATGGGGCGTCCACCACCGCAGAGACTCTGGCGTATGGCACCACATATCGCCTGGTCTACGGCTTCGACACCGTTATCCGCAGGTGCTCGCTCTGGGTCAACCCCACATCGGAGGCCTCCACGCGCATCATGACGGCCAACCCTCTCGCGGCTGATACTACGATCAGCGCAGTCGCTTTCCGGCAGTCGAGCGCGACACCACCCTGGACCCTCTCGGTCCGCAACCTCATAGTCGCGACCACCTTCTGCGAGGTCGCCCTGTGTGGTGGCACGCAACCGCCGCCAAATCCACGCGCTCCTCCGCCGCCCTCGCCCTCGCCCTCGCCGCCGCCGCCCTCGCCCTCGCCGCCGCCGCACTCGCCCTCGCCGCCGCCGCCCTCACCCTCGTCACTGCCGCCCTCGCCGCCCACGCCACCGCCGCCTTCTCCTCCTCCGCCCTTGCCGCCACCTCCATCACCTCCACCGCCCTTGCCGCCTCCGCCCTCGCCGCCTGCGCCCTCGCCACCGCCGCCCCCGCCCCCACCACA
>Ga0210240_101503_pt1 | contig 17274 bp, 14 predicted proteins | sample ChrtobMetP5a_4mM_FD_155463 | JGI IMG/M metagenome (GOLD analysis project Ga0210240, IMG submission 155463) | Chrysochromulina tobin associated microbial communities from unialgal haptophyte culture, Seattle, Washington, United States - P5a_4mM | ecosystem: Host-associated > Algae > Haptophytes >...
CGACGAGGGTAAGAGCCATGATGCAGGATGCAGATTTCGTGATTCGGACAGATCCAGGCCTTTTCTATGAAAGGTCCGATTTGTGCGTCTGGGTCGCGGGGCTTCAATCTGAAAACGTTGGAGAACATCGGGCCCATCGGAATCTGCAAATCTCCGACGGAAGAGCGAGGGATAAGCGCGCAAGAAACAAGCGCCTGCCGACGGCGCCGCCTGCACACCATCACCTCTCCAACCGTTGCGAACCGTCGCGAGAAAACAAAACTGGTCTAAATTCAAACCATGTATTTTTCTCATCTTTTTATGAACTTTTGAGACGGCGTGACTTGTCTTCTATAGAGGCCACATGTGTACGTGCGCTGGCGAGTACAGAGCGGTGACGCAAGGCCAAGGGCCTGACCGAAGACCGACCGCGAGAGGTGGCCGCCGCGTTCGCTCGTCAAAGTCCATGTCACGGTCGTCCTCTAATCAAGTCAAGTCAAGTCAAGTCAAGCGGTCTGTTGTTTATTGTATAGACTTGACTTCGGACTCTAATCAACGACCTGCGCCGCGGCGGTGGCGCCGCCGCTCTTCCACTCGGGGTGGAGCAGCGCTTGCTCGGGCAGCGCGCGGAGCGCCGCGAGCGCGAGCTCGCGGTCGGGGAACTTGCCGTTGATCGCTCGGTGGAAGTCGACGGCGGTCAGGTTCTGTGGGCAGGCCGCCGCGATGCGCGCGAGCTCATGGAAAGGGCCGTCGCCCACTCCGAGCGCGATGACCGAGAGGCGCACGCGCTGCACGCTCGCAAGGGCGGCACGCGCCGCGGCGGCGTCGATGCCCTGCGCGGGCGTGAGGATCATCAGCAACGTGCGCGAGCCGCCCGCGGCCGCGTCCGCTGTCGCGATCGCGCCGCCATACAGCACAGCCTCCGCCAACCCCGGCGCAGCACCCTGGCCACGCACGCCCCGGAACACGTAGGGCGGGAGCGTGTTATAGTAGTCAAGCGCCGCTGCCATGCCCGGGCACACCACAGGCTCGGCCCACTTCGATGCGTTTCCGTCGGGGGGCAGTTGCGATCGCTGCTGGACGATCGCGCCCGCTCCGGCGCTTTGGGCGCCCGCTCCGGCGCCCGCCACGCCCACGCCGCCGCCCGCGCTGCCGCGAGCGTCGGTGGCGCCTCGAGGCTCAAGCGCGCTGTCTTGAGCGCTGCCTTTGGCCGCGGAGACCTCTCGCGGAGCGAGCCATTCGCCCGGCGGCGGCGGCTGCGTGCTGTAGCAGAAGCAGCGCACACTCACATCCGGCGGCACGCCGATCGCCTCGAGTGCCTTGCCGAGCATGAAGATGGCGAGCTGGTACGGGTTGGGATCGGGGCCAAGTACGCCGTCCGCCGAAGCATGTAACGGCTTGCCAGCAAAGATCGCCTTGCCCGCCTTGCGGTTGGCGGCGGAGCAGTCGAAGCCGAGGGCGAGCCGCAAGTGAGCTGGCTCGAGGCCGGCCTCGTGGATCGCGAGGCTCAACTGCTCGACATCGGAGAGGTGCTGGCCGTACGGGTGGGGCTGGAGCGGCACGTGCAGCGCCTGTAGCGCGCCGTCGAGGGCGCCACCGAGCGCGTCGCTCGAGGCCGTGACGATGGACCTGGGGTCGGAGATGAGGGTCGAGAGCGCACACCTCAGCCTCAGAAGTGGATGCCAACGGCATCATGACCAGTACCGGTGCCGCTTGGGCCGGTGTCGGGGGGGTCAGGAGGGGGGTCGGGAGGGGGCGCGGGAGGAGGCAGGAAGGCCGTGAGTGACCTGGTCATCGAATTGAAGCCGTCCAGGAGGCCGCCGAAGGGGTTGGGCGCCTGCGCGACCGGCCCGCTGCGTGCGGCCGTGCGCTGCTCCTGAGCGGCCGCGGCCAGCAGTCGGTCGTCCATGAACGGAGAGCGCCCAGCGCGCGGCTGGATCGACTTGCCCTCCAGCTTCTCCTTGTGGTGACGCGGCTTGTCGCGGAAGGCGCACGCGGGCAGCAGCAGCCCGGTGGCCACCGTGGTGACCATCTCGAGGGCCGACTGCACATCGGGCACCTTGTCTCTCTGAGAGACCCCGCGCGGGGTGAGGAGCGGGCGCGCTCCACGCCTGGCGAAGCACTGCATCAAAGTGGGCTGCGCCATCGCGAGCCGCAGGAACTCGTCGCGGGGCAGCAGGCGCTCCGGGATCGCGTCGTCGTGAGCGCTCGCGACGGCGCCGCTGGCGACGGTGCCACTTCCACTGCCACTGCCACTGCCACTGCTGACCGTCACCTCGGCGCCGCTGGCGCTGTCGGGGGGGTTGGGGCTGTCTCTGCGAACGGCCGGGATGGCCACGGCGAGGGGAGCGCCGCCTTGAGCGCCGCCCAAGGCGGCGGCGGTGGCCCCCTCGGACATGTTCGAGAAGATGACCTGCGCCGCTGCGCGCACCTCCGCGTCGGTGGGTGGCTGCTTGTAGTGTGTCCGGTAGATAGCATGTAGCAGAACGACGAGTGCCTCTGAGCCGAGCCCGCCGCACCCTGCCACGTCGAAGGCATCAAAGCACAGGCGCAGTCGCGCGTCCGGCTTGCCGTCGCTGAGCACCGCGACGCCAACCGCCACCTGGTTGGCATTGAGCGCGGGCGCGTCGGCGCCGTACTCCGGCCATCCGGGGAAGTGCCCCTCTGTGGGGAACTGCCCCTCGCTCACCTCGATTTGGCGCTCGATGTGGCGCCGCGATGCATGCAACGGCTCCACGGGCGTGTGCCGGTGCTCCATGCCGACCGAGGGGCTGCTCCGGCCGGCCGTTGAGCGCAGGAAGGTCACGACCACATCGATCTCCTCCTCGGGCAGGTGACGGCTCAGGTGCTCGATCACAGCGGCCTCGGGCACCATCGTCGTGGGCGGCTGCCCCTCGATTCCCAGGGCGAGCACGAGCGAGCGCGCTTGCTCCACTGCGAAAGTGCCCACTTGCTGCTGCGCCTCGTAGAGCTCCTTGACGCGCAGCTTGGCGTAATGCACCTCCATCGTGGCGCGCCGCCACTCCTTGCGCTTGCGCGCGATGAGCTCGGCGCTCACCTCGCCGAATCTCGTCGCCGCGAGATCGATGATCTCGCCCGCGTCGAAGGCGCCGCGCGCGGACGATTTGATGACGTACCTGACGAGGGCGGCACTCAAGCCCAATCAGGCAATCAGAGGCAATCAGGGAGCTCGGCTGGTACCTGATGAGGGCGGCACTCAAGCGGTCCTCAGTGGCAATCAAGATGGCAATCAAGAAGGCAATCAAGATGGCAATCAAGAAGGCAATCAAGAAGGCAATCAAGAAGGCGACGAGTGAAGGACGTACACGGCGGTGCCGATCTCGGATGCCTCGAGGAGAGAGCGTGCCTCCATGATCGCGAAGAGCGCGAGCGAGGCGCGGAAGATCCACGTTGGCTCGAGGCAGATCATCACATCCCACAGCCGAAAAGAGGTCTCCGAGGGCAGTGCCGTCACGAAGAGGCACAGGAACCAGTGCGACGTTACAAAAGGCATGGAGAGCGAGAGCGTGCGCCTGCGGTCGACGGCATCACGCAGTCCGCGCGGGCGTAAGCGTGGCGTGAGTGTGACCAGGCGCGGGCCTTCAGACTGGAGCGGGACCGAGGGTGGAGGAGCGCGACCGAGGGTGGAGGAGGGTGCGCGGTGCGCGCACAGGTGCTGGGCGAGGGCGGGCAGGTGCAGCTCGACGAGCGTCTCGATGATCTGCCGGTCAACCGTGTGCCCGATCATCGACTGCACGTAGTGATCGGGAAGAACCTCCTCGATAAGGAAGCTCAGCAGCCAGAAAGCCTCCTCCTCATCCTCGACGAAGAGCAGGACGGCCGCCGCCACAAAGTTCATGCCCTGGCAGTAACTCACCTCGGGCGAGCGGCGCGCGTACGCGAGCAGCACGCGGCGCATCCTGGAGAGGAAGGTGGCGTCGAGGCGCGGGTGCTCGGGGAACGTGCGCCGCATGTCGAGGTCGATGGCCTCTTCGACGGAGCGCCCGGCCGCCTCCCCGTGAGCGCTGGACGCCACAAGCAACTGGCGGTACAGGTGCGGCTGCGCCTCCATGCGCTGGCGCGCGCCGCTGAGCTGCATCCAAGCGGCTGCGCGGTGCTCCGTCGGGATGCCCGCCTTGACGGCAGCCTCGAAGCGCGGCGGCAGCGGCCCGCCCGTGCGATACTTTTTCTTGCGCGCCTGCTCGAGCAGTGCAGGCCAGTCGTGCTTCTCGCTGCCGGCCCGCTGGCGCAGCTGCAGGCTGCGGTACTTGTTGACAAGGTTGGGCGGCACCGGGAAGCCGTGCTCATCTCGGACCTCCTCCGCCTCAGATGGACCGTTCATGCTCGAGGGCAGCGGGCGAAGCTGCGCATCGTTGTACAAAAGCCCGACCTCTTCCTATCTCCCCTTCCGAATTTGGGAAATACTTGACGCCTTGTACATCTCAAAAAAACTTTTGGAAAGATAAGCACGGGCAACCGACACCCCACCCCCCATTTTCGGAAATTCAGTCCGCGAAACTTGACGCGACCGAGATCCAACCTCAGAGCGTAACAGACGATTATCGTGAAAAAGTTGTTTTCCGCTGCGGCGGGGCTAAAGCCTCATGGCCACCGAAGGTCATGCTGGAGGAGGAGAAGATACGACAGAAGGCTTGGTATCGATGCTCAAGGTTGATACCTCAATGCCATCGAAGAAAGACGAGCAGCACAAAAAAGAGGTCGCGACATACTTTGCAAAAGTGGCACGCAACAGCATTTCGTTTGATGACGCTTTGCTAGTTGACGAGAGCATGCTGAACTCATGGTTTCAAGAGGCCAACCTGCCGATTAAAGACCGCGCATTATTGTTTCGGACAATTCGAGAGTACAAAAACACCTTTGCTCGTCAGTCAACTGAGGCCATCGAAGAAACCCATGGGCTAAGCCCGAGGGTGGCCACCAAAGGTCACGCTGGAGGAGGAGATGAAAAGCTCAGCGGTAATAGCCTCGAAGCCAAGATCACAAAATACTTTGAAGATAAGGCAGCAACCTTGGGCATTAAGTTTGATAAAGCTATGCTATTTGATGAGAGCATGCTGAACTCATGGTTTGAAGAGGCCAAGCTGCCGATAAAGGTCCGCGCAGAATTGCTTGAGGATCTGCGTGAGTTCAAAGAGGTAACCTTTGCTAAACAGTCAACACAACTGAGGCCATCGAAGGTGAGCTCACAACAAAATTGCTGTTCGATGCTCTTCTCTTTGCGGTAGCATTTACTGTTCCCACGGGAGTGACTCGCTCCGAGATGCAAGAGGCATGGATGGGGGACGATGCTTTATACAACATCTCCAAATCACATCTTGGATCCTACGATGTGATTCTTATCGTGATGACCTTCTTAGTTACCACTTCCACTGGGCTTGCTCTTATAGTTGGGTTTACCATCTATTCTTGTATTCGATATGAGCGGCCATCGTCCATAGTCGAGGCAAACGAATTCTACGTCCGCTTTCAGGTTGCTTTTCGCTTATCTTATGGATTCACATATGCAGCTATTCTACTAGCACCGTTTTCTTGCTTTGAGCTGCACCTGATCAAGTCGCCAAATGCAAAGGCTCGTGTATTCTTCACTTATTATGGCTTCGTTTTGTACGGGGGGCTCGTTTTTTTCTTGACGTGGAGTTTGCTTCAAGCGCGCAAATCGCGTGCTCAGCTGCAAAAGATGAGAGGAAAAGCAATTAAGGAGAAGTACGACCAGAGAGACGCTGAGCCTCCTGCCCCGATTTGGCCCTCCCCGCGGCGCAGCAGTCGGACGCGTCGTACCTTTCCACGCAGCCCAGCACACGACCGCACCGAGTAACAACCGCACCGAGGAATGAGTGACACGGCTGACAGCCTGACGCTGGTCTGAATGTTCTTCCTGTGCCAGTCGTTGCCTTGCACAGACTTCACACGTACCCAGAGAGTCGCGCGTGGATCGCGCGATGACTTCACAGACACAGTCGCATGGTGCGATGGGGGAGCGGGGAGGGGGGTGGGGGTCGGAGGTGGCGGCCGTGATAGTAGTCGCATGTGGTGTGACGGCCGCTCGTGAATTGCGCGGGTCTCTGGGACCGTCGCGCGGGTCTCTGAGACCGTCGGACGTGACGGGGGAGGGGTGTGGGGGTCGCGGAGGTGGCGGCCGCGATAGTTGTCGCATGTGGTGTGACGGCCGCGCGTGAATTGCGCGGGTCGGCTCTCGCCGCGGTGCGCGCGATGGCAGCGGCAAGGATGAAGGGCCTTGCCGCCGATGACGAGTGAAAGAAGGAAAGTTGCGTGTTTGGTTTGCGAGCTCCCGAGGACGGAGCCTGTGCTTACATGTATCTCCAGGTCCCCGCATGTATCCCCATCGCAGTGATAGCGAATTACTCACGACTCACATCGACATCCGATTCACTTCACCCTGGAAAACAGGCACACATTCACATTCACACACGATACTGTGTGGTCCTGTTTTAGTTTACAATCAAGTAGGAAGGCTCCCCAGCCGAGGCACTCTGGAGTAGGTACGGTGACCCTGGTATTGGGGTAGTTCTCAATACAAGAAAGTAATTTTCAATACAAGATATCATCATACCGGAGTGGCATGACCTGGGATGATATGAGATGACAAACATTCTTTACCTTGACTATGATATCATGATACAGTCGACTGTATCAGTATCAAGTCATATCTCCACATATCATCTCATAAGATATCGCACGTGTGAAGAGGCTCTGAAGGTTGTGCATGTGCATCTGCTGCATGTGTATGTCCTCCTCCGCGGTGCCCTGCCGCTACAACTGCTGCTGCTGCTGCCCCTGCTTGGTGCGCTGCGCTTGTATTGAAAATTACCTTTTCTTGTATTGAAAACAATACCCGGCGAAACCCGGACGTGACCCTGCTGGTCACCGAGACCACGGGCGCTCTCCCACACCGACGCTCCATTTTTAGTATTTTAGGAGCAAGGCGGTGCGGCGCCACCTTTAGGCTCCACTGCCTGCGCGAAAAATCGGCGCGATCGCGTCAGCACTTAGTCAGCACTTCATGTTGGCGGTACATGTACCATTGTACCTCCGGCGAGGTGAGCGGAGGCGGACAAAAGTCGCCCTGACCCGGGGGGTCAAATCAGTGCAGGGACGCTCGAAACGGCGCCGTTTTTCGAGTCGTATTTCGAATCAAAACGCCTTGACCCCCTTGAAAACTTGTTCGGTTACATAACTGCGCAAGGACTTTTGGGACGCGCGGGCCCTTTTCGCGAGTGTGCATCGCTCTCGCAGTGCGCATCGAGCGTCAAAGATGGCTCCGAAGCCGTCCGGAAAGACGTCTCCAAAGAAGCCATCGAAGAAGGAGGATCATGATCAGTTCACAGCCGAGATCGCTAAAGAATTTCAAGATACATGTATGGGTATGGAGACAAGCTTGGACATTTCGTTTGATCAAGCTTTGCTATTTGATGAGAGCATGCTGAACTCATGGTTTCAAGAGAAGGGGTTGCCGATTAAGGACCGCGCATTATTGCTTCAGCGTATGCGTCAGTACAAACACACCTTTGCTCATCAGTCAACTGAGGCCATCGAAAGTGAGCTCACAACAAAAATGCTGTTCGATGCTCTTCTCTTTGCGGTAGCATTTACTGTTCCCACGGGAGTGGATCGTGCCGAGATGCAAGAGGCATGGATTGTGGACGATGCTATATACAACGTCTCCAAAACTCATCTTGGAACCTATGAAGTGATTCTTCTTGTGATGACTTTCTTAGTGACCACTTCCACTGGGCTTGCTCTTATAGTTGGTTTTACCATCTATTCTTGTCTTCGATATGAACGGCCATCATCTATAGAGGAGGCCGACAAGTTCTATACACGCTTTCAGGCTGCTTTTCGGCTCTCTTATGGATTCACATATTTAGCTATTCTACTAGCACCGTTTTCTTGCTTGGAGCTGCACTTTATCAAGTCGTCAAGTGAACCCACTCGTCTTTTCTTCAATATGTATGGCTTCATTTTGTACGGTGGGCTCATTGTTTTCTTGATTTGGAGTTTGCGTCAAGCGCGCAGATCGCGTGCTGAGCTGCTAGAAATGAGAGAGGACCTTAAGAACAAGTTACTCAAGAAACAAGTCCCGGACCCGACGCAGGGCATCCTGCAGCGCTCGTTGTCCACGCTGCACCGCTCGTTTTCCATTTCCTCGCCTCAGCGCTCGAAACGCCCCACAAATTCTGCCTCCCCCGCCGCTGAGAAACAAACGTGTGTCAGCTCAACCGAGTGCGACGACCCCCTCCACAGCGCCTGACGTGTGACCAAGCGACGATGACGTGTGACCGAGCGACGCCGGCCACCGGAGCGCGCGGAGATTGACTACCGCGGCGCAGCAGTCGGACGCGTCGTACCTTTCCACGCAGCACAGCACACGACCGCACCGTCTAGTAACAACCGCACCGAGGAACGAGTGACACGGCTGACAGCCTGGCACTGATGAATGTTCTTCCTGTGCCAGTCGTTGCCTTGCACAGACTTCACACGTACCCAGTGAGTCGCGCGTGGATCGCGCGATGACTTCACAGACACATTCGCATGGTGTGACGTAGTGTGACGGGGAGGGGTGTGGGGGTCGAGGTGGCGGCCGCGATAGTAGTCGCATGTGGTGTGACGGCCGCGGCCCCGCGCGTGAATTGCGCGGGTCGGCTCCCGCCGCGGTGCGCGCGACGGCAGCGGCGAGGATGAAGCCGCAAGCGGCCTTGCCGGATCGCGGATGCGAGCCGCCCGACGGACGTGCAGATAATTGGCGCAGTGGAAGCGTCAAGATGAACGGCCTAGTTAATACTAACGTAAGGAGTTCGTTTTCTTCCTGGGCTCACGAAGTGCTTGCCCAAATAGTATTTCAATTGAGGTTAATGGCTTAATGCGTTCGCCATGTTTCGCATGGCATAGCTAGGCGAGCGGGGCGGCGCTACCAGCCCAGCCCGCTGCTCCCGCAGCTGTGCGCTGCTGCGCCGGCGATGTGCGTTGACGCGGCGTCGTGGGCACGGGCGGCGGGCGCGGCGTGGCCGCCAGCGATGTGGTCGACGTGCTGGCTTGCGCGTGCATGTGCTGCAAGGAGAGCTGCGTGTCGAGCAGCTCCTTGGCTCGCATCGCTTCGGCCGCGCGAGCGAGTCGCCCCTCGTGCTCTTGTCGTCGCTCCTCGCGCCTCGCCCTTTGCAACTCGAGCCCATCGGACGTGAAGTTGGCAGCGGCACGATTCTTTTGGACGAAATCGAGCTGGAACGCGGCATGCCGGCGCTCCTTATGGAGCACCGCGGCTTTGAAGATCTTCTCGCGCAAGTAGGGCTGCGCTTGTAGCAGCTTGAGCCGGAGCGTCACGCGCTTCATCGCGGGCAGCTGCTCGCTTTCTTCCCACAGCCGGTCGCACTGGTCGGCAGGCATTCGGGACGACACCGCGTGCTCGTCGTCTGAGTGCGAGGTTGGTGGCGCTCGCACACGCCGTGGGGAGCGCGGCGGCTTTTCGCCGCGGTACATGCGGTCGAACGTTGTCGGGTCCCTCGGCGCTTGACGCCGCCTCCGGAGCCGCACGCTCATCGCCTCCTGACGCCACTCGGTGGTCATGGCGTCGATGGGGTTGGGCGGCTCAGGCGGCAGCATGAAGCGGTTCGTTCCGTGCAAGATGGGCGGGTACATGGCGCCGATCGCATCGTCAGGCGCCACCTCACCGGGTAGCAAAGTCGCCGCTTTGGCAGCCGCCACCGCCGCCGAGAGAGCATAGAGCTCAGCCGCGTCATGGGCCTTGATTGCAAGGGGGCGGTAGAGGTCGAGGGTCGATGAGCGTTGGCGCCGACTGCTCGGGGTCTGCGCGCTGCTGGAGGCCGCGTCGTCGCCGCCCTCGATGGTATCCAGCCTCGTGGCGTTGGCCAGTGAGCCTGACGCCGGTGTGACCGGCCGGCTGCTGTGCTCGAACTGCGTACTCTCGAATGCCAGTGGCTCGTCGGGATTATGAGGTCGACGCGCCGAGCGCGCAGCAGCGGCGGCCTCGGCTTCGGGCGTGAGGGGCCCGAGCGGCTTCACTGGGTTGTGAGGCAAGTGGCGCCACCCGAGCGACGCGCGGGTCCCTGAGTAGTTGGGTGCGAGAGGATGCGCCGTGCTGCCGTACTGGAGCGCGGACTCCTTGGCTGAATCGAGCTCGCACATGCGAAGCCTCTGCCGCAGTGCAACACGTGCGGTCTGGCCGTGGGCGCTGCGGTCGTTTGAGGCAAGCTCAATCTGCAGCTTCTCGCGCGCCGTCATCTTCCTGTCTTCCATGATATCGTACGCACGCGATGTCTTTGTCGGCAGAGGTGCTGGCGAATAGTTCGGCGCCGCCTTTTCCGGCGCAGTAGCGGGTGGAACCCACAGCGGCAGTGGGAGTGCCGGCCGGATTTGGAGCGGCGGCTCGCCCGCAGTTTGCAGCGCCGGCGGCGTCTCCGCAGTGAGTGCGGTGAACGGCCGGTAGCTCAGGCTTCCCCGTGCACTGAGGCTTCCGCGATGGTCGCTGTAGCCGGTCGGCCGCGGCGGCTTCTCGGCGGTGAAGGCGCGCGAGTCGATGGTCTGCGTGCGTGCGACGACCATCTCTGGAGCACGTGAGCACCGCGACCCGGCTGTTCAACCTCTGAACAAGGATGGAGCGCGAGTGGACGTGCGTGTCAGTTTCGGAAAAGTTCGGACAATGAAGTCCATATGGAGTGAGTGTGCGTGAGTGCGTGAGTGCGTGAGTGAGTGAGTGAGTGAGTGATTAGTGTGTGAGCCTGACAACCCCTTTTTTGGACACATTCATCATCGCAATGCGGCCTTGCTCGATGCACGCTCTTAAGAGGGATTTGGAAGTGCTATCGATGCTATCGATGCCATCCTTTGAGCCATATGAGGTCATGGAGATACCTTCGCAACAGCTCGGGCCCATTGCTTGCGACACGAAGTCGGTCGGGGTCGAGTCTCGCAAGACGGAGCCTGAGGTCACCCTCCTCTGCCTGCCGCACGATTGCCTCGTGTCCATCTTGACTCGTCTGGCTGGCTCGCCGCCGGAGCAGGCCTCCTCGCTGGCCTTGATCTCCCGGTGCTGCCACCAGCTAATGACGCTGGCTGAGGTATCTGCCGAGGCACTCGTCTCGAAGCACCTAAATTTGGCGCGCGCTGAGCTCGCGACCCTGGATTTGGCGGGAATCTCGGCCACCGAGCTCGACGGGGCAGTCCTCCCATCATTCGACTTTGGTGCGCCGCTGGTCACTGCCAGAACCTGGTGCTTTGCACTCTGGGGGCAGATGCCCATCCTACCGCTCCAATTCACGCTGCTGCGCAACTCTGTGACCGAAGAGCTCGACCTCGGGGGCAGGCTACCACTACCGTGGCGCGGGCTCGGCTTGGACGGGATCGCGGTCAAGGGTACCCTGCGCATCACGTGGCCGTTGCCTCCACCAGGCGAGCAGACGGCTGCCGACTATGTGCGCGCCGTGCGCCTTGGCCAATCCCCCTCCTTGGTCCTCGCCCTCGCTGCTGGGCTCGGCTTGCTGCTGCACCCCGGCCTCTTCGACAGATGGCGCATCGTGTCGCGCCGGTGCTCCATCTGCCCGAGCTGCAAGCGCTACCGCCGCCTCGACTACGACGAACATTCGCGCTGGGCTCCCACCACTTTCGACACGAGCTTGCAGCCGCTGCCGAAGGCGCTCGTGCAGTGCCAAAGTGCCTATTGCGAGCGGCTGCGGGTGCGCAGCAGTTGTGCACGTGACGCGGAGGAGTTTGAGGCGTGCGATCTGGACGACATGGTCCAGGCGCTCTCGGTGTCAAGCGCGCTCAAGTGCACGTGCGAGAGCGGCGGCGACCTGTGTCGATACATCGGCGTGCCTCCCGTGCGCGCGCAGCCGCGACGGCCGCCGGCCACCGGGGGAACGACAGCTTCCGATCATATGGACAATTTATAAAACGCACAGCCATTTCACAGCGAATGGTCACTTCGACAAAACACCCGGCATCGCGGCACATCGCGGGCGAGGCGGCGGCGAAAATGATTGCGTGTGGAGCTGAGTATGTGGAGATTGGGCTTTGCGGCGGCGGCGCTGTGCTCCGCTGTACCACGATGCCGCGTCAGACTGGCACAGCTCGAACCGACTTCAGTCCGCACCGTAGCAAGCATCGCTGAGCTCGACCAAGTCATCCGCGCCTGCCCTCTGGATGGCATCACACTGCTCATGCTCTCCGTGCGCGGAGATCCAAAGGCAGCCAAGGTGAAGGAGCATCTCGTTAACAGGTGTGCCCTCCCCACGCTGCGGCGGCATCATTGGGAGTGCAGCCCCGATGACGAGGCTTCTCTTAAGGATATGCGAAGCCTGGGTGCCACGCAGACGCCATATTTTGTCGCCTACGATTGCCAGGGAGATCGCGTCCTTAGCTTCGTTGCGCAAACGGCGGGCGCACTGCTGTACGGCCTTGAAGACACGATGAGTGTGATTGCAGCACGCGAGGAAGAGAGGCGAGCTACTGCCGCCCCTGATTCGTCCAACAGCGACGTATCTCAGCTCGCTGCGAGGGTCTCGTCATTGGAGGCCGAACTCGATGAGGTGCGGATGCAAGCGTCCGTGCAGCGCGCTGAACTCTCTGCACTAATGACAGCACTGACTCGCTTTGAAGGCCTCGCCGAGCGTATCTGCACCTTGGAGGCGGCCGTGCAGCCGCAGCTGGCCGTTCAGCCTGTAAGCGAAGCCAGTTCCGATGCGCTGTCGAGCTTCCTTTCGGCCGTGCCCGATGAGCAAGAGGACATTGCAGACCCGTTCTTGTTTGTGTTGGGCAAGCGATGAGTCCGCACTGTTCGCTTTATAGACCATCGTATACCAAGTCGTATCGACAATGTGGTCGTATACACTGCATCCGATCGGTTTCCGGATGATCCGAATTCCGATCAGTTGTCTATGATTTTCCGGTATTCCGTCGCGTATTCGCGTATTATAAATGGCAATGAAACATGGCCCAAGGACATGCGGCTTGCGGGCTCTTGCGGGTATTACGCATGCGTGGATCGGATGCGTTCACTATCCGGATACGCTAGACGTTCATGTTGATTGATGTTAGTACTGTTGAGGTTCGTCTGTGTGGTCTGTGTGCCTTTGTGCGTCCGCGTGTCCCGTGTGTCCCGTGTTTGTCCCGGCTCCCCCCGGTGTCTTTTTACCGGTACAGTATGACAATGATACGAGCGTACCGGTATGACAAAGCGGTCCTTCACGATTAGTTCGTCGACATGGAGCGCAAGCCCTTGAAGAAGGCCAACCACATCATTTCACATAAGAAGCAGCGAATTCGTCCGTGAACGAGACATCTAATTGACCAAACTGACGAAACCCGCGTGCTGCGCTCGAAGGAGAGGCTATTTCGCGGCCTCATCACGCGCGCCACAATGGTCACAATCCTGCCGCCCCTCTTCGAGCCCTACTGGCTCGGGCTGGTCTTCGTCATCGTCAGTCAGATCGTCACCGTGCCGCTATGCATTCTTTCGCACTCTGTGAAAAACCCGGCCGTCTTCATCCTGTGCGGTATGATCTCTGCTGCATGCGGCTACATCCTTCCACCGATACTCGCAGAGACGGTCGTCTCCAGCGGCTTTGGCACGCCATTGTCGTGCTTGCTTGGCCGCTTCCTCGGCTCAACCACGTATGCCTTCGTGGGCCTGCGCATGTTTGGTGCCGCCGTTGGTGCCACTCCTAAAGGTGCCGACGCTGATGTGCAGACATGGGTAACCTTTGCCACCGGGGCACTTGACATTACCTTCAACGCCGATGGCAAGCCCATTCGGCCAGCGCCAGGCGCAGTTGCGAATCGCGTAGGCTGGGTGTTCTTCCGCCTGGCAGGCCTCTCGGTGTGCTCGTCGCTCTCCGAGCCATTTGGAGGCTACCCCCTGACCACGGCGCTCGGTCAGCCAAACGGGTTTGCCGGCTTCTTAACGATGTTTGTGGACCGCATCTACATCCAACTGATGATAATCTACCTCTTCCTTTCACTGCTCATGGACGTGGGCTCGATACTGCTGCTAGCTCAGGGCTTTGTGCCCATCGATGGCTTCGCCAACCCCATCTTCACCGCCACGTCAGCGCGTATCTTCTGGGGCCAGAAATGGAATCTTCAGGTGACGAACTCGTTCAAGCGGTGCGTGTTCACGCCACTCAGCCGCAGCGGCACGCCCAAGACGCTCGCCGCCTTCCTCACCTTCCTCGCAAGCGGCCTCTTCCACGAGTACCAGTTTGTGCTCAGCTTCCCCAACTATACCCTCGGCCGCGCGTCCCTCTTCTTCCTCCTGCATGGCCTCACTTGCGCGGGCGACGCCTACTTCAGCAAGACGTTCGGCAACCACCTCAAGACCGTGCCCTGGCAGCTCAAGGCACTCGCCGTAGTCTTCATCTACTCGCCGACGGTCCCCATGTTCGCAAATATTTGGGTCGAGGAGGGCTTCTTTAAGCTCATCTCCCGCCTCAGCGTGCTCGTGACGCCGTGAAGTAGCGGAAGACCTCGCCGGCTGTGCACAGGCGCGTCCGAGTGACGTGACTGCCTGGCCGTGCTCCATGTACTAGGGCACATTGTGCATGGGCATTAGATAGCATGGGCACAATATGTCCATGGAGAGAGCATGCACGTGCGCATGTGTGCCTACAACCGGAGATACGCCGGGGAAACCGAACGTCTTACCGAACTAGTGCCCGGGAGACTCCCGAGCGGTGAGAAAGGTGCTCTCTGCTCATCTTTGTTGTGGCGCTTGACTGAGGCGGGCGCGGGGCGATGTGCGTAGCGCGATACGTCATCTTCGTACCGGCTTCGCGGCGTAGCCCTAGCCGTGACGCCCGTGACGTACTGTGACCGACGCGTGACTAGCTGACTATTGACAGTCACAGTGCTCAGTGGACACTCAGCGCTGACGTCTTTATTCAGAGTTCGGTTCGATAGTACCCCAGTTCGCGTAAAACACGGTCGGAAATTCGAATGCGGTCGTCTCGCACAATTCCGATACGAGACGCGTCGGGTGTTCACGACACAAATGGGAACGCGAGAATGCGCCGCAAACGATACGTGCACGTGTGCTAAAATAGACGATACTCAGGTACTCAATACCATGAGCTCAGCCAGGGGCCGCACGCGCTGCTCGCACTCGCTCCGCATTTATGATGAGAGAATATGGCAGAGACGCGTACGAATCCTTCCACCTGGGCTGCTGGCCGACCGTTGCCTTCGGCCGCTTGGGGGTCGGGCCATCTGCGCCACTGGCCTTGGGCGTGGAGTCGGTGTACCCAGGGTACTCGCGGTCTACCATATCTGGCTGGCCTGGTAACATCCAAACCTTGCCGACTCTGGGTAGATACTGGAGTCGCGCTGAAAGCGTGTCGCCGCGAATTTGCGACAGGACGAGTTTAGGTTCGCGCTGATTCATCACGCCCGGCAGGCGCTGCATCAGCTCTTCGCGCAGCAGCGTGAGTAGCTCGTTCAGCGCGGCCTTGCCAAACCAGCCCGATTCCTTGTCTATAACGAGCAGATACACGATCATGTACTCTTCGAGGCCGACACGTATGCTGAGTTGTCGGTAGTCTGGCCGCTGCACGTAGCTGCGACCCAGATCCTCGTCATCTGGGGCGTCCGGGTCGATGTACTCGCCATCGGCAGCCGCGGAAGACGAGCTCGCCGTGGCTGCGTGCTGTTCTAAAACTGGCCTCTAAACACGTGGGAACGTTCCCCGTGCCACGTCCGTGTTTTGGTGGGGGTCAAGCCTGCCTCACCTGTCTTGCTTTGTGTGAGCCGAAAGTGGGGAAGGCGCCGTATCGGTCGCCCCCCCCCACACTGAGTCTTAACAGAACACAGCGGACGGGCCTAAGAGACCCAAGACGCGTATACAAAAGGGATGGGAGGGTGGGGTCCACTTCGCGCTCGGTCTCGACGGTCGCCGCCGGCACGGTACCGACGGGCGTCGCGTAGACGAGAGCGAGAGCGCGCAAGAAAGCCTGCGTTCCCTGACCCACCAGAAGTTAGAAGAACTTCAGTGAGTGGTCGAGAGTGATTGAACGCGGCGCGATGATACTAGCTTCTCCTCAGAGACACTCCGTGTCACTACCCAAGAAGCCTGCCTCACCTGTCTTGCTTTGTGTGAGCCGAAAGTGGGGAAGGCGCCGTATCGGTCGCCCCCCCCCAAGCAGCTAAGAGCGCTCAGCGAGAGGCGGAGCTCGCGTACGTCGAAGCTGAGTAGGCGCCTGAACCCCCCCCAAAAGAGAATGAATTAAAGGTAGTCTGAGTCATCGAGGTCATGGGAATCGAGATTTACATGTAGATGATCGGATTCCATGTCGTCGACGTCGGCGCTGCAAATACGCGTCATGTATGACATGTGTTCACCGCGACACTCGCGGATGTAGCGAAGATACTGCTGCGTCGCTGTTCCAAGTACGTCTGACGTCTTTGATGACCTCTGCGCTAGCTTGACAAAAGGCCATAGCTGTAGCGCCACACCGAAGCGAAAGTGAGTGCGCTCCGTAAGTGCCTCGTCCCTCCGATGTTGGATAGGGCATCGAGTCCGTGAGCGCACAACGAGCGTGTGTCGACTCGCACCATCACCCTGCACGATGGCGAGAGCGGTATTAACGTCCTATGTGGACGGCGAGAGCACAGCAGCGGCGGCGGCTTGACGCCAAAGAAGGACATCGAGCACCGTGAACGCAATAAGAGCGCGTCTCGACTTGAACAATCGCCCTGCAGGATGGCGAGAGCGGTATTAACGTCCTATGTGGACGGCGAGAGCACAGCAGCGGCGGCGGCTTGACGCCAAAGAAGGGCATCGAGCACCGTGAATGCAATAAGAGCGCGTCTCGACTTGAACAATCGCCCTGCAGGATGGCGAGAGCGGTATTAACGTCCAATGTGGACGACGAGAGCACAGCAGCGGCGGTGGCTTGACGCCAAAGAAGGGCATCGAGCACCGTGAACGCAATAAGAGCGCGTCTCGACTTGAATAATCGCCCTGCACGATGGCGAGAGCGGTATAAACGTCCTATGTGGACGGCGAGAGCACAGCAGCGGCGGCGGCTTGACGCCAAAGAAGGGCATCGAGCACCGTGAACGCAATAAGAGCGCGTCTCGACTTGAACAATCGCCCTGCACGATGGCGAGAGCGGTATTAACGTCCAATGTGGACGGCGAGAGCACAGCAGCGGCGGCGGCTTGACGCCAAAGAAGGGCATCGAGCACCGTGAATGCAATAAGAGCGCGTCTCGACTTGAACAATCGCCCTGCAGGATGGCGAGAGCGGTATTA
>Ga0210240_101516_pt1 | contig 17178 bp, 10 predicted proteins | sample ChrtobMetP5a_4mM_FD_155463 | JGI IMG/M metagenome (GOLD analysis project Ga0210240, IMG submission 155463) | Chrysochromulina tobin associated microbial communities from unialgal haptophyte culture, Seattle, Washington, United States - P5a_4mM | ecosystem: Host-associated > Algae > Haptophytes >...
GGCCACTCAGCGCATCACTCAGAGCATCGAGGTCTGTGATGATGATGCCGTATCTACGAGCGCCCGCTGGAACGTCTCCCCGAGCTCCTCATAGGACATCACCGGCTTGGCCTCGTTCATGTAAAGATTTGCAGGTAGCGCGAACCTGAAGGAAGGAGAAGCAATTTTGCTTGAGAGCTTCCGGCATTGTCATGCGTCGATCCTTGGGAGGCGGGATCACGCACTGGATGGTACATTGGGCTGAAGCACGATGTCCAGACAGCAGACACCAGCTATGCCGAGTGAGCGCGAGGTAGCCTACAAGGCGGGTGTACTCGACACAGTGGGCAGAGAGTGATGCCGTACCCTCCTGGCACATGCGCGCTTGCAACGCGTGTGCCTTCGAGTGCAATAGGTTTGCGCGAAGGATGGATTGGATCCGGCGCACAGCCGTTGCACGACCAGTCGGCCTTATCGCAACGAAGGACAGGACAATGAGCAAAGGCGCGCGAGCACCCGGGCTGCAGCAACACATCTCTCCCATGTCGGTAAAGCTGACGCGCATCAATCGCGCGATGGGCCGCCGTAAGGAATCGTGTGAAGATCCACGACGGGCTCCGATCGCGCAAGAGCAGCATACCGTTTCCCACAGGGTGCCTACATAAGGCTTTCCCCGGGAAGTCCCATACCCCCCAAACGGCTGAGAGATCCCCATACTCTGGGCTCTCCGCATCCCCCTGTCTGGTTCCATGATGGATAGTTGGATACCGTCCATGTGACCTGGCACCTTCACGTTGGGTTCACAGCCATGTAACTTTGGGCGTCACACGGCACGACGCCGCTGCGTGGCAGTGTCTCGTGTGTTCGTTGGCCGTTCGGTGCGCGCTCGCGTGTGTCGATTCATGAACTGACCTTTTCACCATTGACGCTTTTTGTCTTGCTGAGCTTGACTGAGCATGACTGAGCTGACGGCATCCGGGTATCGTACAAGTAATCTTACTTCAGCGGGTTGCGTTTCAGGGGAGCGATTCCTGGGTGTCGTCTTCGCGATGCATGTGGCAGCGATTGATACCTCCTATGGCGTGATCATCGATGCGGGCTCAAGTGGGACTCGTGCACATGTGTACTCATGGCCGACAGGGTTGCCCGAGCTCCTGAGTGAGTCGTCCAAATCCGAGGAGCTGAAGATAGAGCCAGGGATCTCTGCCTTTGCCGATCGCTCAGCAGCGGCGATCGACAGCTATCTGGCGCCGCTGCTCGTGGCGGCTTCTTTGCAGGTGCCCTTCGCGGCGCAGCCGCACACGCGGTTGCGCATCTACGCCACTGCTGGCATGCGCCTGCTCTCGGCGAGCAGGCAACGGCCAATATGGAACTCCGTGCGTGCCTCGGTGCTCAACCACACTCGCTTCGCATTCTTGCCGGCCGAGGACGCGCGCACGCTCTCAGGCGAATACGAAGGCCTCTTCAACTGGATGGCGCTGCGCCACATTTTGGGCGACACGGCGCCAGCACTGTTCGGAGGGCTGGACCTTGGAGGCGCCTCGACCCAAATCACGTTCGAGCCGCCCGACGTGGGTGGCATCCTGCAGGACTCGTACTACGTGCGCGACCGCAACGAGGCCAGGCCGGACGTGCGCGTCTACTCGCACTCTTACATGCGCGCGGGCAAGGACGAGGCGCAGCGGAGGTTATTCGAGCAGCTCGCCGTTGCAGTGCCAGCGCTGGATTACTCGTCGCTCTATCCGGCGAGTATGGCGCCTGAGCCACGCATCGCGAACCCCTGCATGAATCGCGGTTACGAGCGTGAGGTGAGCGTTGGCTGTGGCGGTGGCGCCGGCGCATGCCGCACTGTACGCTTCACCGGTCTCGGGAACTGGGATGAGTGTAGGCGACTCGTCGACAGCTTGCTGCATCTGGACTATGAGTGCGTGCTGCCACCGTGCGCCCTGAGCGGCGTGTACCAACCCACCCCGACGGGTGTCCGCTTCTTCGCGTCCGACTTCTTCTTCTATGTGGCCAACGGGATTGGGTTGGTCAGCTGGAACGGTCGATGGGAAGGCTCGTGGGCCGAGTTCGCGGCGGCGGGCCGCGCCTTTTGCGGCCGGCGTTGGGATGAGGTAGCTTCGAAGTACGCTGCAGACTTTTGCTTCGGTTCAGCGTACGTGCCCGCCTTGCTGGGCGCGTACGGCATCCCCGCCGACTCGACGGCGGTGACCTACGTGCGCGAGCTCGAGGGCTTTGACGTGGGGTGGACCCTTGGGGCGATGCTCTTCGAGCTGACGAGCGGTCCGTACGCCGAGGCGGCGGCATGTGGCCCGTCGTCGAGTCCTCGTGGCGTCTGGGATGCGTTCGCGCGTCCCGTCAAGCACAAGCCGACCGCCATCCAGATGCCACCGCCCGAGACAGCGCCCGAGGGGCTCGACCCGGCGACCGGCTGGGCGTCGAGCACAACATTTCGGCTGGGCCTGGTCGCGGGCTTTGCGATCGCGGGCGTGATGAGCGCAGTTGCCTACTTGGTGTGCGCGAGTGTTTCATCACGGCACCGCACGCCGCTGCTTTGAGATATCTGTCCGTGTTTGGTCCGCCCGTGTAATGTAGCCACACGACAGGGCGAGATCCTAGATGGTCTCGAGACAGGTGCGATGCGGGCACGAAGATCCGACGACGGACCAAGCAGCAAAAGGGATCTAATGTAAGTTGCTTGTTTGCTTGCCTCAGCTGGCAAGTCCCTGCGCCCTCTTATCGGCCGTTGCGCCCGCGCGCATCTTCGGAATCTTGCGTTCGGCCGCCGAGCGGGCAACCCGAATGGGACGAGTTTTTGATCTTCACTCGGCTGCCGCCCTGGCGGTGGACGCGTGCGCCGTTGACGGTTCTTGTCCTCCATGAGCAATACGACAACGATCGTCGTATGCGCTGCTGTCGGAGCGGCCGCATCGCTGGCCGTGCTACTCGCGATCCGCCGGCGTGGTCTGAAAAACAAGGACGGTTCTGATAAATCACTGGCAGAGTTGCTCGCAGAATTGCCAACTGTCATTCGTGTTACGTCGTCGGAGGCGATCGCGATGTCTCGGGCAGCCTCGTCGGATGCACTCTCGGTGCTGGAGCCCAGCTGGAGCCGCACCATCACGAAGGTGTCGGTGGAGCTGCCGTCTTTCGTCCGGGCTGCGTCGTCAGAAGCGCTCGCGATGTCTCGGGCTGCGTCGTCGGAGGCGCTCGCGCGGCTGGAGCCCGGCTGGAGCCGCATCACGAAGGTGTCGGAGGAGCTGGAACAGCTCACGAGTGCGCTCTGGGAATTTCAGCGCGCCAACGTCATCGAACCTGCGCGTGCAGCTGCGGCAGCTTCGGGGCCGGCGCTCGCCGCGGCTGCATCGACGGCGCGAAGCCGCTCGCTCGAGAGCTACTCTGCGAGCAAGCGGTGGATGCTCGACGTGGATGCTGCGAGCAAGCGGTGGGTGCTCGACGTGCAGCGCCGTGCGAGCGCTGGTAGCGCCGCGCGCGCGATCCTTCACGCGTGGCGGCGTTTCGTCGAAAAGGCGGCGGCAGTCAAGGCGGTCGCGCTTGCACAGATTGAGGTCGACAAGGCGGCAGTGATGGTTCGCCTTACGAGCCTCATCGAGCGAGCGGCGGCAGCCCAGGTGGCGGCGCTTGCGCACGTGGAGGTCGACAGGGCGGTGGCGATGGCGATGGCGATGGGTCGCTGGGCGATGGGTCGCATCACGGACACGGCGAGCTTGGTGCACGCTCGCGTGCAGGTGGAGATGGCGTCGGCCCGAGAGCGTATGGGCTATGTGGAGCAAGGGGTGCCACGACGGCGCCTCTCGTCGACGCTGGTCATCTCTCGCATGGTGACCGGCCTGTGGCAAGTGGCCGACTTGGAGCGCGAGGGGGGCGCAGGTCTCGATGTGGAGCTAGCGGTACGGGACTTGACGCTCTATCAGGAGGCTGGACTTTGCACCTTCGACATGGCCGATCACTACGGGAGTGCGGAGGTCCTGGCGGGACGCGTGGCGTGCGCGTGCGCGCCCGGCGCGGTGCAGTGCCTCACGAAGTGGGTGCCCATGCCAGGGCGAGAACACGCGACCGCAGCGACCGTGGACGCGGCCGTCGCTACCGCTCTCTCGCGCCTTGGCTCGACGGCGATCGACCTGCTGCAGCTCCACACGTGGGAATATACTGATGGTGCGTGGCTCGACCAGCTCGAGCTGCTGGCCAAGCACCCCAACGTGCGCAACGTGGGGCTGTGTAACTTCGATGCGGACCACGCACGCGTGGCACTCATGAGCGGCGTGCGTGTGGTGACGAACCAGGTGTCGTACTCCCTGCTCGATCGGCGCGCTGCGGGCGAGATGACCAGCCTGTGCCAGTCGAGTGGCATGCAGCTGCTCCCGTTCGGCGTGCTCGCGGGCGGGCTGCTGACTGATCGGTACCTCGATCGCGCCGACCTGACGGCCGACGAGCTTGCCGCCTCATGGAGCCTTGCCAAGTACCGCCGGTACGTCGACTGCTGCGGCGGCTGGCCAAAGTTGCAGTCGCTGCTGCGTGTCCTGCGCGCGGTGGCCGATGGGCACGTGCTCGATGGTGAGCCCATCTCGATAGCCAACGTGGCCACGCGCTGGGTGCTCGAGCAGCCGGCCGTCGCCGCAGTCATCGTGGGCGTGCGCCCCTCAAAGTCCTCCCTTTCGAACCTCGAGCAGAACCAGCGAGTCTTCAAGTTCGCCCTGAGCAGCGCCGACCACGCGGCGATTGCCCGGGCCCTGGCCGAGCTCACGGCGCTCCCGGGCGGCTGTGGCGATGAGTACCGGAAGCCACCGTACCTCACCGCCTCCGGTGATCTCACGCACCACCTTTCCACCATCCCCAGCGCCTTTGCGGTACAGCCCACCCCGAAGGGAGCTTGCGTCGTGTCGGGCACCGTGTGGGAGGCGCTGGCGGGCTACAGCCGCGCCGTTCGCGTCGACGGCGGCGGCGGTGGCGCGGAGAGGCGCCGTGTCGTGCACGTCTCGGGCACGACGGCCACGCGCCGTAATGGGCGTGTCGCAGGCGGCCATGACCCAGCCGCGCAAGCGACCTTCGCACTGGACATCGTCGAGGCCTCCCTCAAGGCGCTCGGCGCATCCATGGCCGATGTGGTGCGAACTCGCATCTTCGTGCGCCGCATGCGGGATTGGGAAGCCGTCGCGCGCGTGCACGGCCGCCGCTTCGATGGCGTCAGCGCGCCCGCCAACACCCTCGTGCAGGCGGGCCTCGTCGGAGATGACAATCTCGTCGAGATCGAGGCCGAGGCCGTGGTCGACGTGGCCGGGGACGGCGCCGCGCCGAGTGCGCCGGGGGTGGCGCTCATGGCGGCCGAGGCGGCTGCCACGCCTGTCCGCCTGGGCCGCACCGCCGAGGAGCAGCGCTCAGAACAGCGCGTCGACTCGGCACGGAGTGAGGTTGGTGCGATGATCGAGCCCGAGCCCTCTGTACTGGCGCCCACGACGGCGCCATCTGTACCGGTACGGGCGCCCACGACGGCGCCCACGACCACGCTTGGCCTCTCGCACGCGGCCGAGTTGCGTGCGAAGCGCGCGGCGCTCGACAAGAACGAGGTCGAGAAGGCCGAGACGGCGAAGGCCGAGATGGAGAAGGCCGAGATGGAGAAGGCCGAGGCGGCGAAGGCCGAGGTCGCGGACGAGGTCCCGGTGTACCCGAACACGCCCTCCGCGCAGCTGCTGCCGGACTTCGCGTCACCCAACTTGGAAGTCGCTGAGCGGCTCGTAGCGGAGGCCCTGCGCCGTAGCGATCCGACGACGCGCCTCGCGCTAGAGCCCGCGACGACGCGCCTCGTGCTAGAGCCCGCAGGGGATGCGAAACCGGAGACGGCGGAGAGCATCGAGAAGGAGCTCGCCGATTGCATTGCTGATGCACGCAAGGCGCTGCAGGCGAAGGTGGCGGCGGCGACGGCGGCGGCGGCTGAAGTGGCAGCAGCTACTGAGGCGAAGAGGCTGGCGGCCCAGAAAGCCGAGGTGGAGCTGGCGGCGAGTGTGGCAGCAGCAGCAGCGGAGGCGGATCGACTGGCGGCCGAGGCAGCCGCGGCGGCTGAGGCGATGGCTGAGGCAGCGGCAGCGGAGAAGGCCGCAGCCGAGGCAGCCGCGGCGGCTGAGGCGATGGCTGAGGCAGCGGCAGCGGAGAAGGCCGCAGCCGAGGCAGCCGCGGCGGCTGAGGCGATGGCTGAGGCAGCGGCAGCGGAGAAGGCCGCAGCCGAGGCAGCCGCGGCGGCTGAGGCGATGGCTGAGGCAGCGGCAGCGGAGAAGGCCGCAGCCGAGGCAGCCGCGGCGGCTGAGGCGATGGCTGAGGCAGCGGCAGCGGAGAAGGCCGCAGCCGAGGCAGCCGCGGCGGCTGAGGTGGCGGAGAAGGCCGCAGCCGAGGCTGAGAAGGCTGCGGCCGAGGCCATGGCGGCTGCGCAGGCCGAGGCCGCGGCGGCGCAGGAGGCCGGGGCCAATGCTGAGGCCGCGGTGAAGGCCGCACTTGAGGCAGAGGCTGCTGAGGCTGCGGTGGCTAAGGTGATGCAGACCCCTGATAGGCGCCCACCGCCTGCGTCGCCCACGGCTGCTGAGTCAGCGCCCGAACCAACAGTAGCGCAGCCCGACATGGAGCCCGAGAGCGTGTTGGAGGAGGCGAAGGAGAAGAAGAAGAAAAAGAAGGGCAAGAAATGAGCTCGTCAGGTTTGTGAGAAAAATGGGGAGGGGTTTTTACCCCATTACTGTATCGACGGGAGTTGCATTTGTCTGAGAAGACTTGAGTTGAGCTGAAGGAGGGGGCCGTGTTGCGTGAGCAGAATCCGAGGTGTTCGGTTGTGAAGTGTGAAAACAGTCCTCGAGAGATCCTCGGACCCTAGCGACGAAACTTCCGGAAGTGCATTCCGGAAGCATCTTCGCTGGCAATGGCTTTGGTAGCCATTGCGGCGTTCGTCGCGTTGCACCAGCCAGTCGAGGTGGGTCGAGGTGGGGCAGCAGGAAGGCAACCTTTCCATCACCAGCGGCGGCGTGTCTCGTCCGTCACATGCAGCGAGCCGACCGATGATTGGCTGAATGGCGATGAACGCGACGATGTTGAGGACGCACAGTGAGCACAGCTCCCGTGATCATGAGCAGCGCTGCCATCGCTGCCATCGCTGCCCCTCGCCGACGTGCCGTGTCCCTCGCAAAATGCGCAGGGTCTTCCGCAAGAAAGGCGGCACTTTCCGCCCTCACGTTTCGAAGGATGACCGAGACAAACTGCTCTTTGACATCACCGAGATCACGCCGCCGCCGAGAAAGCTCGGCACTTTCCGCCTGGAGCCGTCGGCGGCTTGCGGCGACCTGATCTCTGCTCGTGTGCGCGTGGAGGGCGAGTCCGAGAAGGTGGAGCAGCCGTTCATCATCAAGAAGGTGTCTTGGAAGTACGAGTACCTTCAGGGTAGCTACAGGATGGTCGCCAAGGGCGCGGACGTCAAGATGGTTAGCCGCGACTCGACAGAGAAGTTCCTCAGCCGCATGCTCCCCTCGAAGTCCCCGGCAGACGACGCCGAAGAAGAAGCGCTCGATCGCGCGCCGAGCAGGCAGCGCGAGAAGATCGATGATTACCCTCCACTCACCTTCGATGAAGGCGTGCCTCCACTATAGTGGAGGCTGCCGGTCATGTGGGCAGCAGTTTCTTGCTCATGCACCGGCTGTACCGTACTATGTCAGACCGCGGTCAGTCGTATAGTACAATTTTCCAAGAAGGCGCCTGTTAGGCTTCGCGAAAGCGAAAATTCTTCGACGCGACGCCCCCTCGCGTTTACCACACGCCCGCACGCGCAGCGGAACGTGTCAGCGATGTCTGAGAACTGAGTTAACTCCTGTGTTCCGCTTCCCTTCGTATGCGCTGCTGATGCGCTCAACCACAGGGATTTTCGTCAGGATTTTCGTCTGGATGGCTCCAATGTAGCGCTGCGGGAAGATCGCTCTGCGGTCTGAGCGCGACTCTCTCAACCAGCTGCGCTGGGAGGTGGAGGTGGTCTCGCGTACTGATCGATCTCCTGTTGAGTCGGCACGTAGGTGCCAGCAAAGGTGAGATCAAGGATTTCTGATCCTGGCCTGAGCTCGCCAAAAAAGTCCTGCCGGTAGTTGTAATGCGTGCGATCGAGGCTGAAGCACCGCAGGCTGTTCGCCTGCGCGTCGTTACACGCGAATACATCGGAGTTCAAAAAGTCCTCGATGGCATAGTGGCAGCGGCGGCACTCCATCGACATTGGGGTATACGCGTCGACCATGCTCTGCTCATTGACGTTGCAGCGAGGGCACATTGTGAACCCAAACGCCCCTGCAAAGTAGGCCTCCCAAAGCCGGTCGCGCGTCCGGTCGATGCCATCATAGACATCGTCAAACTGATATGAGCAGTCCATACAGTCCGGCACGGGATTGGCCATGTTCTGTCCGCAAAGTATTGCGCATCGGAAGAATGCGTCAAAGATGGTCACAGCACAGCTCGCGCACGTGAAGGCCAGGCACCCAGCGCTCTTAGGCTCCGCCAGCGTTCGCAAAGCCATTGAAACGAGACGGTTGGTACCTCCAGGCCCCCCAGGGCGAATGGAACCCACCGTGCGCTGATCGACGTCAACACACTGGTCCGCGAGAGGCAGCTGAAGGCACTGCTGTCTTGCACGGGCAACAAGGCTCTTATTGTACAGATGCGGCCCAATTCTCCACAGGCTCCGATTGGCCATGTTGTTGTGCACGCACGCGAAGAACGGATTGCACGCGGCCGAGCAATTCAATCCCCGCTCGCCTCCTATTCGCACGTCGCACGACCCCGGGGGTATGCAGCGCTCCATCTGCTTCTCGTTCTCGAGCTTCATCATATTATCGGCGATCGAGAATGGGCGATCACGTGTCGTCTGGGGTCCAGTGATGACCATTGCTTGGCACGAGCTGGGTTCCAAGGGCATGGGCAGATACAAGAAGTTGGACGAAGATCGCGAGTGCATCTCCATGGACCTAGTGATCGGCGGCAGCATACCGATGCCGTACGGAGTGATGCCGCGGCCATGGCAGTCTGCAGTCGTGGTGAAGTCCAGGGAGAAGCCCGATGGCCGACGTGGCAGGACGCCGAGGTGGCGCTGCACCTCCACGAGCCCGTCCGCGTCGACCTCGCCACGTCCTATACGATTGCCCGTGGCTGCGGCATAGAAAGGATTCTTCTCCGGCATCTCGATGGGCCCTGGGTAGCGCCTCGGGCTCACTCTCCTGTCCCAGTGGACGTGCTCCTTCCCCGCCTGGTTTCTCGTGCGCTTCTCCCATGAGCTCATATCCTCGAGCACGTAAGTGAGCGAGTCGTTGAAGGCGCGGTCGAAGCCAGTCCCATCGCCGGCAAACCACTTGTGACGTATCCAGCCGTTCTCTGGTCTTGTAGCCTCGCGACGTGCCAGGGTTCGTAGGATCCGTCGCATATCCTGCCGATAGAAGCCGATGAGGTCAGAGCGCGCCGCAATGATGAACTCAGCGATGGCGGCGTCGAGCCTATCCGCGGCAATGGTGCGTCTCAGTTCTGCCCAAGTGTCCTCTGCGGTTCGGTTTAGGTGGGAGGTGAGCACAATACGGACCTCTGGGCCGGTGGATGTGATCTGGTCGGGCACGTGTGCGCCCGTAAAGCGGCCAAGCATTTGCGCGTCCGGATGCGCACCGTCGTAGATGGTGAGGTGCTCGACGGGCGAGACGAGCAAGAAGGTCTTGAACGAGAGCGTGACAGGAGCCCGCGAGAGCTTGAAGTAGCCCATGTGGCGGTACATGCCAGGGCGCACGACCCAGGAGCACTCGAACGCGCGCAATCTTCCGTCGGGTGCCCCCTGCCACACGAGCGTACCCCACGGGTCCGCGATGAGCAGCTCGTATGGGCACCGGCCACGCGACTCCCAGTAGCGCCACAGGCCGTAACCATCTTGGGGCGACCCTGTCGGCCGCGCGACAAATTCGTTGAACTTAGCATCCGTGCGCCGGTACAATCCGTGGCGTGATAAGTAGACGAGGTTCAGCCTCTCTTGCTCGCTGCCTGCAAGAGCCGTTTTCGGACTGCCGGCACGCAGCCACTCGGTGCCAGCGAGGTCTCGCTCAGCCGTCACATGCGCATGGTCGCGATCAAGCCACGGTGTCGTGTACATGGCACGATCGAGCGTGGGCTCCAATCCGACCGTCCAATCGCTCTGCAACACACTCGCATTCTCCAGCCGAGCGTTGCTGCTCTCAACGTACTCGTAGTCGATGGCAGCATCGGTCGGCGGTCCTGGCGGCGGTGGCGGCGGGTTGACGTAACGAGGCAGTGGGGGTGGTGATGGCAAAGGTGCATAACGGGCGAGCTCCTCCGATGGGAGCTGGCTTAGGGTGGCGGGGAGCAGGAGGAAAGGCAGCCGGTCAAAAGAGCGACGCGGTGAGAGGAACATGTGGTGGAGCCTATAACTTGGCCCACGCCCCGAGTTATCCGCCTGTTCACACGTCTAGCGGTGATACCATAGCTCCCGTTGGCTCCACCGCCTCCGGCGTCACGAACGCTCTCACCACAAAACTTGGCTCGACTTTGGCCGCCAGCTGCTTCCTCGGAATCACCGTCTCACAGACGTCTCGTATGCTGTTCGCTCCCCCGCCAGCTGCTTCCTCGGAATCACCGTCTCACAGACGTCTCGTATGCTGTTCGCTCCCCCGCCAGCTGCTTCCTCGGAATCACCGTCTCACAGACGTCTCGTATGCTGTTCGCTCCCCCGCCAGCTGCTTCCTCGGAATCACCGTCTCACAGACGTCTCGTATGCTGTTCGCTCCCCCGCCAGCTGCTTCCTCGGAATCACCGTCTCACAGACGTCTCGTATGCTGTTCGCTCCCACCGCCAGCTGTACTTGTACAAGTCGAGCTTGGCGCTTGGGGTTCTTGAGGGTTTAGAAGGCGATGCTGTAGTAGCTAGGGGGGTAGCGCTTTGAGCCATCGAAACGCTCTCCGTGAGACTGGGCTCCATGGCGGCGCGCATTGTTTGTCGTTGTAAACGTCGAATCGCACCACATGCAGCGGTAGAAGTTCTTCTGGCTCTGCGGGTTCGGCGGACGGTCTACCGGCTTTTGCGTCGTTGCCACCATCTGAAGGAGACGCGGCTGGGTCGACAAAATCTCGGCCATGTTCTCCGTGGCCTGGCGGGAGCTTGACACGTTCCAGATTGCTGCAACAGCTGCGCCGCCAGAGTCAGTGCCAGAGCTCGAGCGCTCCTTGAAGAGCGCCAGGTCGGCAGGCAACGGCTCGTTCGCGGCCTCATGTGCGTGGATACGCTCCCTGATGGCTGCCACGGCTGCGACGCCGGAGCGCTTCTTCCAGAGCGCCAGGTCGGCAGGCAACGGCTCGTTCGCGGCCTCATGTGCGTGGATACGCTCCCAGATGGCTGCCACGGCTGCGACGCCGGAGCGCTTCTTCCAGAGCGCCAGGTCGGCAGGCAACGGCTCGTTCGCGGCCTCATGTGCGTGGATACGCTCCCAGATGGCTGCCACGGCCGCGCCGCCGGCCGCGCTTGGCGTTAGGTAGACCACTCCTAGCCACTCACTCAGCATCGCGGCCATGCCTCCGTGTTTGATGCCGTAGAGCGGGGACTCGGTGGTGAATTGCCGCTTGGGGAGCATAGCCAGGCCAGCCACAAACTGCATGGTGGCGTGCTTGAGTTTGGGCCCAAAGCCTTCGCCTCTTGCACAACCGTAGCAAGCTGACCAGCCAAAGATGATCAGCTTGAGGTGTGCCAGGCCATCGCCTTCGTCGCTCGCAGGGATATACATCAGCAAAATCGAAAGGCCAGAGGTGTCGGAGAACTCGGCCCCGGAGATGCCGGCGATGTAGTTGAGCACAGGTTCGGCAAGTGCGATGCCCAGGATCATGATGCCCTTGCGCACGTAGACGCGCTCGAGCCATGCAAAGAAAGCAATCTGAGGCAGACGAAAGAGTACGGTGAAACGGTGAGAGAGAGAGAGAGAGAGACGAGAGTGTGGTGCGGGCATGAAAGCAAGGGCCGTGGCGCGGGGATTGAGGCTCACCTTGTTCACATCACCATCGATCAAAAGTACCTTGCGCATTGAGTTGAAGAAGATGAGCGTGAAGAAGAAGTCGGCGCACGTGAGCATGTTCTCGGCGTTGAGAATCGGGTCCGGCTGCACGTCGCCGGTGCCACAGCTTGAACCGGCCTCGACTGAGTAAAAGGCCTGCATGTCAAAAGCCATGGCGTTGATGGCAAGACCACGAGTGTACTCGAGGATCGAGGCGCCGATCATGGCGCCCGTCAGTGAAAGTCTGTCCGGCTTGAGGTAGGTGGCTAGGCACTGGAGAGTGAGCCCGACCGTGTTGGGCGAGTCGACGTCGACGGCCTCTGCGACCGCTGTCATGCCGTCCAGGTATGGTCGCCAGGTCGTCACAAAGATGATGGCAGAGGTAGGGGTCAAAAGAGAATGAAGTGGTGACGGATCACCGTATGTGGTAGCCGCCGCTGAGCCCATGGCCTCGATGCTGGCCACGGCAGAGGCAGTGACGGCCGCGGCCGCGCCACTGGCGAGCTTGGTCCGCACGAGGGCACACGCAGCCGCTGCGGCCGGCCGGTCCGCTGGGACCCCAGCCTGTAGGAGCTGAGCCGGGAGCTGAGTGAAGAAGGCGACCAGTGCCACACGTCCGACCAGCGACACGTTAAGGGCCGGCATAGACTTGTGGCTCGCCGCGCCCCGTCCGTCGGCGCCTTTGCTCGTCCACACTTTGACCGGCTTGGTACCGCCCGGTGCCAACAGGCGCTGGACGGTCCCCTCGACGCCTTCGGGGCTCGTCGCCATCTGAGGCGGCAGCTGGCGAGCCTTGAGTTCGACATTCTGTACTCGAAGTTGTTGTAGTTCTTCAACCATGGCCTCGAATTCCGCTTTGGAGGGCGCCTCGTGGCTCGGTCCGTCGCGCCCGCGGGATCGCTTGGCGAACCCGCTGAGGCCGTCTGCCTCTGGCTCGGCGACGTGGAATGGCGCGGACATGGCTTCAATTGAAGCTGACCGATTCCCGCGAATAGTCGAGTTTCCCCACAGGAACGTAAAAACAAAATCGAAACCAAGCGTATGTCGGCGCATTTAAAGTGAAGAGGTTACAGTAATTGAACTTATTTGTCCAAATGAATGATTCCGGAAAAATCACGTCGAAGTTTAGCTTGTCCGCCGTTTCGACGAGCTCATGGAGGAGAGCGACGTCGTTCTCACGCGACTCATTCGTCTCGGCACCGTCGCTTTGCTTCTGCTCTTTGTCCTACTCTGCCTCGCGGCAGCCGCACTGGTGCTACACCGGCGACGATCTCCACCGCGTATTCAACAGAGGCCATCCTCACAATCACGTCCATCAATCTCACCACCACCTCAGCGTCCGCAAGGGCGTGAAGACCGGGACCCACTCACAGGACATGGTGGACGTCGTCGGAGCACGGCTGCATCTGTCATCGATGGGCCGGGATATCAGGCACACCGACGCGTGGCCGAGGGTCGCGCGCAGCCAGGGGATGTGGTGCCGAATGCGGTCAACCAGCACCCCGAATGGGACTGGCGCCCCCGTGTGGCGCTGCCCTTCGAAGAGAGCCTCTTTCATTCGAGGATTGATGCGCTTGAGGGTACCATACAGAGCGCGTGGCGTGGGCGGCGGTGGTGGGACTGGTGGGACTTCACCGAATGGCAGTGGTGGGACTGGTGGGCCCACGAAAACCGTGCGCACGGGCTCGTCAGCGCCTTGGCAGTCGCGCTTGAAAGATTCTCCGAGCCGGAAAGAGCCCGATGCTCCGTGTTGCTGGACGTGTGGCTTTCCAAAGGCGTCGGTGACGGTTTTCGCATCCTGAAGGCGAGGCTCAACATGTACCGCAGCTTGAGCTTGGCTGAAGTCCATCGGCGGGAGGCCGATACCCTGGAGTTTCCGGGAGGGGAGGATTGGCTCCTTTGTATGGTGCTCGGATCCATGATTGCCACAATGGAGGACGCCGGCGTGCTACGCCAGAAGCTTCCAAGCCTCCGGTGCCCCGCCTGTCATGACACGTTCATGAAGGGCGGCACCGAGGAGCGCGTGCGTCTCGTCTGCTTCTTTCCGTGTTCGCATTGGATGGACGTCGAGTGCTGGGAAGCTTGGACGGACATTCATCCTGCCGCAGAAGATTCTTGCCCGTATTGCGGCAGCGCGACGATGCGGGCCCCCGTGGTTGCAGAATACGTCGGGCGCATGGTGAGCTGGCGGTCGGGGGAGAGGTGACGGCAAAGCTGGGAGAAGGCAGACTCAACTGAGAGGAATTGATGCAAGAATGGATAAAGAATGGATGAATGCGAATACTCACGATAGGGCCTAACCATCCGTGTTGGACGGTCCCACTTTGCACACTTCCTACACTTCACTGTTCGCTCGTGGGTCGTGGTGCGCGTGTTCGGTTCGGCGGCGATGGTGCGCGCAGTCCTCGTCGCGGTGTAGTGAGCGGCGGTCGCGGTCCTTGGGTTTCGTGAAGCCCTAGTGTGAATGCATAGTGTGAACACATAAATCGTCAAAGGTTTTGTTCGAGGTTTACGTGTCAAAACTTGATCGCCACCGTCGAGATGGGCACGGCGACTGAGCGCAGGGGGCGGCCGGCGCCCTCCGCCACTGCCCACTCGTTCGTGCATCGTGGTCCCGAGCGTTCGAACCAAGCGCACCGCGTCCTCGGCTCTCCTGCACGCTGCAGCCGGGCCGCGGGCCGGACATTTCTAAAAAAAGCGACTGTGAACTCTCCGTGTGAAGAGATCTCGAAACATTGAATTCCAACGGGAGACACGGACAGGGTACGTCGGTGCGGCGGGGGGCGTGGAGGCGGGGGGACCGCTCTGATTTAAACGGAGAGAACCGCTTGCTCTGCGCACAGCTGCCAAGCATCTAGAAACTCAGAGGATGTCCTTGCATTCGTCCTTCACGCTCGCTTCTAAAACGGCGCTCCATCTCACTCTCTCCTCTTCAGATGGCCACCACATTCCACAGAGCGAGAACGTCGTGTTCCTCGCGAGAATCTCGAGCTCGGCGACGGGAGCGTCTTCGTGGAGGCCGAATGGGCGGATCGCGGAGCGCATCGGCATTGCACCGAGCGTGTTTTCTCTTCGCGTCTGACTCTCTGCTGCATCGGCCGGCAAGCCAAAGTAACCCATATCCCTCAGGACCATATCATGCTGCATTCCCACGTGGGCCCAATGGGTGCTTGGCAAGCCCAGCGCCGCGAGCCGGAGCTTTGCCAGCCTCTCATGCTCGGGCCGCTCGGACTTGGGCGAGAGCGCTACCGCCTGCGCGAGACGTTTGCCAGCTTGCCATCCCGTGTGCAGTGTCTTCGTGCTCCATAGGAAGAGAGAGCCTCTCGGAGCCGGGACGCGACGCGCCGCCTTGCCCCAGGCTGCTGCAATGTCTGCAGCCGTCTGTTCATCTTTCATGTCGCAGATCGCGCAGTAATGTTCACCGGCTGCGCCCCAGTTCTTGAAGTTCTCGTCGGACATCATCCTTGAGCGGAGCTCCTTGTCGTTGTGCGAGCCAGGCCACACGACCGTGGTGCTTGCCTCCTCTGCCTCGGCGCCCCAGACGTAAAAAATGCCCTGGTAGTACGCGCAGTCCCGAAGGTGAGCGCGCGCATCGTTGAGATTCTGGTCCATGTGCGCACTCACGGGATTCGTCAACGGTGCCACGCCTCCCAAGTCGCGCGAGAGGAGGGGCACATCCAAGCTTGACACGAGCGGGCCTGGATCGTCTGGATACAAAGCGGCGAATGCACGATGAATGTTGGGGTGCTTCCGAACGCGCCATGCCATTTTACCATGCGCGAAGCACTTCTTCAAGAGGAGCCCACTTGCGGTCAACGAATCAACGTTCGGGGCTGGAAAATCTTGGACCGTGCCATTCTTGAATCTGGCGAAGTCTCCCAGGATACTGGGTGGCAAAGCGCCGACGGCGTCCTCGTCTACGACGGCGACGAGATCATTGTGCATTAGGCGCTCAAGCTCCTCTAGCTCGGCATCCTGGGCAACCCCTGTAACGAGTGCACAGCCATACTTTTCCATGACAGCGAGAAGTTGGCGCTCAACATCACCAATAGGAACCGAGATGAAGCTAACCTCTTCTGCGGTCATCCTCGAGCAGGAATACAATTTCAACGACTCGAACCGGTGACGTGCGCGCCAGATAAAGTAGGCACTGACAGCCGACATGGTGACCACGGCAGCCCACTCAGCTTGCATCATTACGCCGGCTTGCTTTTGTGGATCTGGTAGTGCTCCCACGGGCGACTCATTGTTGATACAGTACTGTATCGTGGAGCCTGTGTTCGGGGGGCTCTGGGCCCGCAACGTATCGATAGGCAGGAGCGCCGTCGTGGCTGCGAGAAGGGCACGAGATTCGCGTTTGTGAATCTCTGACCCTACCCCCAAACAGACGGTGCATGCACGTTACACGTGGCAGCACACAGTCCGTTACCGTACTGTTACCGTACACGTCAGCCAATCAATACCCAAGCTTCGGGACGGATTCCTTCTATGCAAAAGCGTGCCGCTGGCTCGCGGCATGCAGACGCACAACGGAGCGCGCCCGAAGCGAGTTCGCGATTCTGATGGCGGCCCAGCGCAAGCAGGAGACAACCCCCCCCGTTGCCCAGCCAAAGGCGCTGCCGCAAGACGAACATCGCGCCGATGCGCATGCGCGCGCGCATGGAACCACTGATACGTCCGAAGATGCACAGCTCGGTCCGGGTCATGCCAGCCCGCAAGCGCATCGAGCAACCGCCGGCGCGCAGCGCGCCGCCGCCGGTGTCTCTCCAGGCGGTCGCCCCGTTGCACCGCCTGGGCTGGGGCGCCTCGTCACCGTTGTCACCCCCCATCGGTGACTCTCAAGGCATCGATGAGAGCGCACCAGGCGTCGTGAGCCACCTCTGGGCTGATGACCCAAGCTGCTCAAGCACCTCGTCGAGCTACCGCCCTCGTCTTTCATCCAGCGTCGGTACGCCGGACCGAGCCAGCCGCCCCGACCCCTGCAATTCGGTTACTACACCAATGGAGACAGGGCAGCCGAGAGGTTACCGAGAGGTGGGCAGCTTGTGCCGTACGCCGCACGCTCCAGGGCTACGGCGAGCTCCGGAAGCCAGAGCCTCTCCTCGGCCAAGATCGAGCGCCTCCTGGATAGCCTT
>Ga0210240_101531_pt1 | contig 17044 bp, 12 predicted proteins | sample ChrtobMetP5a_4mM_FD_155463 | JGI IMG/M metagenome (GOLD analysis project Ga0210240, IMG submission 155463) | Chrysochromulina tobin associated microbial communities from unialgal haptophyte culture, Seattle, Washington, United States - P5a_4mM | ecosystem: Host-associated > Algae > Haptophytes >...
CTACAGGCTCACGTTTTTCGCACCGTCCCCACCTCTCTACTCTCCCCGCCCCCGAAGAGACCCACACCCTGAGCCCTGGGTAAATAACGGTGGCGCAAGGGGTGTGGATCTCAGTTAGGGGAGGGAGGAGAAGGCTCGAGACGCCCTCTGCGCGAGTGCCAAGCTATTTCAGAGCCTTTTAACAGCCCCTACAGGCTCACGTTTTTCGCACCGTCCCCACCTCTCTACTCTCCCCGCCCCCGAAGAGACCCACACCCTGAGCCCTGGGTAAATAACGGTGGCGCAAGGGGTGTGGATCTCAGTTAGGGGAGGGAGAAGAGGGCTCGAGACGCCCTCTGCGCGAGTGCCAAGCTATTTCAGAGCCTTTTAACAGCCCCTACAGGCTCACGTTTTTCACACCGTCCCCACCCCTCTCCCCGCGCCCCGAAGAGACCCACCCTGAGCCCTGGGTAAATAACGGTGGCGCAAGGGGTGTGGATCTCAGTTAGGGGAGGGAGAAGAGGGCTCGAGACGCCCTCTGCGCGAGTGCCAAGCTATTTCAGAGCCTTTTAACAGCCCCTACAGGCTCACGTTTTTCACACCGTCCCCTCAACGCCAAGAATGTACCCAGGCCTCTTTACTCGTACCTAGTACATGCAAGCAACTGGTCTTACCTGAATGTGATGGGTGTCTACTTACACTGTACTTACAGGTGGGGGCCTCATCATCACAAACTGATCACGCAAATAAATGCTCTGCTACTTCTTCTTCAGTTTGGCTTCATGAAGCTTTTGTTCAACCATGTTGATGACCTGCTCAGTTGCAATCAGGGCCATGCTAGGCATGAGGCATGCAGGTATTTGTGAAGTCACCTCCAGAGACGCAAGCCATTTAGCTGTAGCAGATGCATCGACATGAGCATGGTGCCACTCAGACTGAGTACCCCCTACAAACGTTTCGTAGTTGTTCCGATTTGATCCAAGTGTGATCTTCGTCTTCTGACCTTGTGGCTGAGAATTGATGTGGTTCTTGAGGACACAGTGAAGACCAGCAACCAAATCTCAGATACGCGCTGGGGAGCGTTAAGCGGGTAAAGGTTAGAGCAAGGGGCGATCTGCGAGCCCACCCTCGAGCTCCCCGCGTATCTTTTATCTCACACTCATTCTCGGTCACGCTCACTTTTGGCCCACGTTCAACTCACGTTCGCTCACGCTCGGTACTTCATGCTGGGCTTACACTCACATTTGGCTCACTTTTGGCCTCACTCTTGGCCCATACTCGGCCCTTCCGCCATCACGCTCGCATGCTCTCAATTCGCACGCCCTGTACCATCTCTCATGCAGTGTAACCCCCTCGCTTGTCCAAACACTAAAACGTGCCTGTCTTAACGGGCTCCGTAGCATGCTCCGCAACGACCCTCAGCGGTGTGCAGTGGCAAACAGCGGTGCTTGGCAACACTAAGTGCCTGTCTTATCGGGCTTGGTATAGCATGCTCCACAACAACCCTCGGCGGTGCGCAGTGGCAAGCAACGGTGCTCGGCGGTGCTCAGTGCCCGCAGCGACGCGATCGTGCTCGCGTCATTCCTTCAGCGCGTTTCTGCATCTGGCACACGCATTGCCCGCAGAGGTGCATGATGCGGTGCCAAACGGGCACTTTGGCCACTTCGGTTTCGTAGCCAACTCACCTGTTGCAAGGAGTGGCTGGCACCTTGCACATGCGTGTGTCTTACCATTGCAGCTAGCCATCATGAACGGGCACGTATAGGTCGTGGAAGTTTGCTTACCACCCTGGCCGAGTAGACAAGCTTGCCGTTGCTTCTCCAAGTAAACATCGTGAGCATTTTTTGCCGAACGACGTACGGCAGGAGTAATTGTCATCCGGATCCCATTCTTTTTGACGAAGACCGTAAACGTCTCGGTCTCGTACACGTTGATCGCTTTGACTTGCGCTTGAATTTCCGGGAGCTGCCACACAGACGGGTCAAAGTCAAAGCCAATTGCGCCCGAGATGATCTGTGTAAGGGACAGTTCAGAGATAAGGTTTGAAGGATAGAGAGTGTCAGAACAATCATTCACATTGATGGCAATCTCAAAAGCACATAACCTGATTGAGAGTCGGGGCCGTTGTCGATGACCCCGTGAGCAGATTCAGCGCGAGGCGCATGAGTCGGCCACCGGCAGCAAGCGTGATGGCGGCGGCCTTTGTAGTCGCGAGATTGCGCCGGTCATTGGAGACCAGCACCGTGTGGTACGTGTTGGTGACGAACACATTTGAGCGTGAAGTAAAAGCGGAGAAGAGCTTGTTTCCCGCTTGAAGCCCGACAAGAAGGATCACGACGACGAACCCCTGGTCAAGCAGCGAGTCCACGTATCTGAGGTTCTGGATGACGCCAAAATCTTTGTTCTCCACAGTCGGCTTCGCTCCATCAGAGGGGTGAAATCCCAAACATAGATCCGACACCAGAACGTCTTCGAGTGGGTAGGTCGATCCGGCAAGACACACGCGCAGCGCACTCAGTAGCACCTTACCACTGGGGCACGCAGGGTCCATAATGTCGTTAGCTGCCTTGTTCATGCCCTCGCCGATCACCATTAAAGCAACGGGTTGCAAAGATGCGTCGAATCGCCTGACCGTGGCATCCAGGTTTTTAATGCGTGACAAAGGCTCCCCGGGCGATGTGTACCCAAGCGCTTCCGAATCGTCGATAATCTGCTGGGTGACCATGCCCTGCGTGAGTGCAAAATCCGAGGACGAAGTTGTGGCGTTGGCAGGGTCGGTGGCGGGGTCGGGGGCGAGGGCGGATGCCACCGCCAAAGAAGAGGCGGAGGCTGAAGTGGAAGTTGAAGCTGAGGTTGAGGCGGAGGCGGAGGCGTGTACGGCAGCGGCGGCGGCGGCGTCTTGCTGTGCCGTAACCGTTACCATCATCGATCCCATTTCTGAAGAACCTTGTGCCATGTTCTGCCTTGCACGTCTGATATCAGCAGGACCCGCTGCTGTTCCTTTTAGAACACTCAAGCCATTTTGAATTGCCCTGGAAGATGGTGGCATTGTCCACATCTCGTTCTCATCCTCCTCGCCACTCGAGACAAGGTCAATCGTACCACCGCTTCCTACAGGGAACGCGAGGCGCGGGGTCGGCGGCGCAAGGCAGGCCGCCTGGATGAAATATGGATGGTCGTCCGGATGGTCGTTCTGTGCAAAGTGCTCCGGATTCTTGCGGTAGCACTTGGTCCCGTATTGACAAAGTGGCTTACCCGGGGCACGCGTGTAGATGAGCGGCGCCGGCGGCATGACAGCCGTAGACCCAGGCTCCGCCATGGGTCTCAAGGAGATGCAAATCCGGGAACGAATCTAAATGAGCCGAGAGAGCTCGTTCCGATCACCGCGGACAAAAAGTGCATGCGTAACAATCACACGAGGGACACGTTTGTACACCCGTTCAAATCGGACGCCCCAAATCTCACTCATGCATGAAAAAACGATCCCAAACATGCGCCCTGTGTCGGCCGGCGCAGAAAGTCCAGAAAGCAAATGGACAAGCGACAAAAGAGCGCGGCTTATCTCGACGGCCTTGTCTCGGCAAATACGTCGGTGAGCAAGTACGCGGACCCCATCGCAGCCGAGCCGTCTGATGCACTGGCGCCCGCTCTAGAGCACGCGGATGCTCGTGCTCGTCTGTTGGCCAGCCTAAAGTCGCAAAAGCACAAGGAAATGGTCCAAGCCGGCATGAATGTGAGCATGAATGTGCAGCGCGTGCGTGTGCCATGATTTCCCATTGTCTTTTGACGACGTGTGCTCACACTCTCCTTTGACGTGCTTGGACTCGTATACCTGTCTGCCACCACGTGTGCAGGGCACTGACCCCGGCACCGTCGTCCTCCAAGCTGAGGTCGTGTGCGACTACAAGACCGTGTGGCGCGAGCTGTGCGACATCTACGACGAGGTGCAGACGCAAGAAGAGCTCCTCAAAGTCTCGAAGATCGTGCTGCCGCACCTCTTCTGCTCGGAGACGCGCACGATTGGGGAGTTGGCTCGACTCACCGACGAGAACGGCGAGTACATGCCGTTGACCCTCATGATCGAGGACGTCGAGTCGGGCACCGCGCAGGGCAGCAGCGTGGCGGTCGTGCACGCTGTGCTCGGGACGCACGTGCGTGCTTCCATCTGAGCGCCGCTGAGCAGGGAAGGTGAGATGAGGTTTCGCGGCGTCCTTCATGGCTTTTGTGTGTGGCGCGATCCAGAGGCACAAGGGGCCCATGTCGTGTGGGTGTAAGCTAATCATGAAGTTAATGCGAGAAGTCCATAACGGGCGGCAGATTGCGCGGCAGATTGCGCGGCAGAGCGCCTCGGGAGCCGCTCGATGCAGCTGATGAACCGGCTCATCGACGCATGCATCTGAGGCTGCAGGCCTTAAACAACGCGCGGGAGAGAGCGCTTTCTTGGACGGAAAAGGAGCCGCTCCACCCGTCCGCCAACAAACGCGACCAGCTACCCGGTACCGACAAGATGCCTCAGGTTCGCTCCGGGTCCGATCAATCCCGAGGACGGTAAAAAGTATCGTCGCGAGATGTCGGCCTACCCCCGAGGTGTTTTCCCCCGTCCCCGCTAGACTTCCATTTTCGTGTCCAAGCAGCCTCTTCATCATGTTCAGCCCTTCTGGGAGGAGCAAGCGGCTCAGGATCGAATTCGTAGAGGACAAGGCAATCGCAGACATAGCCGAGACAGTCAACATGTCGGCTTCGATGGCAGCCAAACGACTCGTCGCAATGCAGCTCGAGATCGACGAGGCCGCGAAGACAACCGCGCGGCACCGGCGTGTAGTCCAGAGCGCCAAAGTCTTTGAAGGCGACGCCGGCTTGTCCGACGGTGTCCGCCGTATAAAGGAGCAGATTGAGCTTCTCAAGCTGCAGCTGGGACGGATGTCGGCAGCACCGTTGCCGAGCAGCACGCAGGCTGCCTATGACGTGGAGCTCCGTCGTACAGCCGCGGAGCAGGAGCTCGGCCGGCTCGAGGCCGCCCTCTCTGCACTCGACAGCCGCGGCCCATCGATGCTCCTGCTCATCCGGCAGCTAGCCAAGGACGGCGACATCCGCGGCGAGTTGGTCCCAGCGCGGGGCGTGCGACCCTCAGGGTTGCTGTGCGAGGAGCGGCCAGACGATGTGCTCGTGCACCACTACGTGGGCGCGAGCCTGCCGCAGCATCTGTGCATGGCCACCGAGCTGGGCGACTTCGAGGACATGGACGACCGCAAGCTTGACGAGGTGATGGCCTGTGGTCCCCAGCTGCTTCTTCCAGGGCCGCAGCCGTGCACAGTGAGGCTGGCGCTTCATGAGAGCCTCGAGAGTGCCCTGAGTGCAGCGTGCGACGGTGACGAGATCTTTCTGCCTGAAGGCGTCTACTCCGCCAACGGCCTCGCGCGACTGCGCGAGAGTATCGTGCTGCGCGGCAGCGGCCACGGCACGGTGCTGCTTTCCACCCAGGGTGACTTTTTCATTGATGCAGCGGCGGTCAACCTTACTTTGCGAGAGCTGACGGTGCGCAGCCGCGGCGTCACCGAGGGCGCCGTGCGCGTTGCGCGTGGCTCGCTCACGCTCAAGGACTGCGACATCGACTGCGGCGGCCACGAGGGCATTCGAGTGCTCGGCGGTGCTTCTCTGACGATGGGAGGCTGTATTGTACGCGGTGCCGCGAGCGCGGGAGTGCAACTATCTCCGGGTGCCCAGGCGAGGCTCGAGCGCTGCCTCATCGCACAGAATGGCGGCGGCGGCCAGTGGTGGCCTGCGGGCCAGGGTGGAATCCAACTCCTCATTGAGATCAGCACAGACCCCTTCGATCGTCAGCTACTCAACCCATGCTCGAGAGGGTCCAGCCCCCTCGTTCACCCGAGTGCAGTGCCACCGGGGGCGGTGCCGCCGAGCGGTCTGACGTGTGCGTCTGATGGCAGCGGCGGCTTAGGAGGAGGAGGCGTTGGCGAGTCTGCGGGCGCGAAGCGGCCTCGCGGCGGCACGTCGATGCTTGCGGGCGGGCCATGCACGACTGTGGGGAACCCTCCGGATACGGCAGCACAGGCTGGTGAGACATCTCCTCGGCGAGCTCGGGGGCCGTCGATCTTAGATGCCGATGCGCCCGACCCGGAGATACCGTCGCCTGCCATGCCGCCGCCACCGCCGCCTGCCATGCCGCCGCCACCGCCGCCTGCGATGCCGCCGCCGGTGATGCCGCCGCCAATGCAGCCGGCGGGGAAGTCCGCGGCGTCCGAGGAGGCCGAGCCGTCGGAGGCCTTACGAGCCCTCGCTTCCGAGCCACTCAAACCGCCCGCACTCCTCTCCCTCGTCGGATGTCAGCTCCGTCAGAATCGTGGCGCGCCGATCGTCTTCTGCCAGCCACGGGCGCTGCTCGACCTCGGCGGGCGAGGCGTCGTCCAAGGCGTGCCCAACGGCGCATGTGTGTGGCTCGGGCGCGGGAACACCTTCGACTGCGCGCCGAATGCTCGGTACGGCACGCTCTCGCGCGAGGAGCAGAGTAGCCAGTTGCCCCGGCTGCAGCTCACGCCACGGATGACGCCCAGCGTGACCCCAGCCAAGATGCCCTCCCTGATTCCACAACTGGCGCTCTCGCCCCAAATCCAGCTGGAGCGGGGCGTGATTCCACAACTGGCGCTCTCGCCCCAAATCCAGCTGGAGCGGGGCGTGATTCCACAACTGGCGCTCTCGCCCCAAATCCAGCTGGAGCGGGGCGTCGGCTTCTCCACAGGCAAGCTGGCGCCAAGTGGTCTGCGTTGAGGGGGGACCGTCCGCACGGCCACACTGCCGTTGAGGGGGGGGGGGGGGGCCCGAAAGGCCACACAGCCGGCCGGCTTGGATGCTGGACGGGAGGAAGTTGAGGACGTGAGAGGTCCGCGGGCAGTTGTGCGCTAGCCTAGTCGGCTGATGGAGCTCGTTGAGGAACTCATGTTGGAGCGCGGAAGCCCCAGGGAGCCTAGGGCCCTCTGTCTTACCTCTGTCTACCCTCCAGGGCACCATATGGTACGGCGCGGGGGTGTGCGGCTTCGTGGGAGGGGAGAGAGTGCCCTCCTCTGCGCTCCGCTCGCGGCTGGAGGGGGGGGGGGCACGCCAGCACTCTTTCGTATCTGACACGTTGCACGTTGCTCTCGCGTCGTTCTTTGGGCCTTGGGGGGGGGTGTCTGTGAACCGGCCGCGGAGGCGACCCGAGGGCGTCACCGTCTGCTTTTCTAGATTCTATACCCAAAATTGTGTCAGGAGCGACCGCGCCGCGCGCGCGTGCTCGCGAGCTCAGAACGGGACCGAGCGTTCTATCGACCACACAGCTCGCACAGGCGAGGACCCCCACCTCCACACCCGTAAAGACCCGCGACCCGACATCGACACCCCGTGTGTGCGCGGTGAAACTCGGGACTCCACACACACGACACGAGCACTACCGTACCGAGTACCGGCTACCGCCCTACCGCCCTCCGGCTCCGCCTGTGTTCACACGCCTGTATTAAGTATTACGCCTGTGAAGAACGCCTGTGAAGTATGCCTGTGTCGGCTCGGTGTGCGCGCGATCTACAACTGCGCTCCTCAGGCTCGAGGCTGTGCTGGTGGCTCCGACGCACCCGACGAAACTCGGTAGGCGCTCGCACGTCGCGTCTCGACTCTGTGGCACGAGGACCACGGGAGAGTTCTGCTTGTACCCTGCTTGATGTGTACGGCTGTGAACGAGTTTGAATACACACCAACCGCAACCCGTCGCGTGTCTCGCGCGCGAACTTATCAAGCATCCTCCACATGAGTGGTGACCGGAGTGCTCGCGTTCGGTCGTTAGGTTGTAGGATGTAGAGCCTACCTGAAAGTGAAACGGTGAAAGTTGCGCGCACTACTTTAATACTAACCTTTCCCCGGCTTTCGCAGGGAATCGTTCGGTTCATCGCAACGTAACTCACCGCCTGCTGCTGCTCGCTCCGTTCCGTCGAGAAGAGGGTTGTCGCACCGCCGCAGTGCTAATGGGCTGTGAGGCCTTCGTCGTCCCCCCTAAGAGGGAGAGCGCAGCCGCGGCCGTCGAGAGCACACGCACGGCCCGGTTGCTGCCGCTGGTACTGCTTCTACCGGTACTACTGGTACTACTGGTGCAGCCGCCGCATAACGCCGATCGTTGGGCCCTCGACTGCGACGACGCCGTCGGCGGCAGAGCCCCAACGGCAGTAGCGGCGATCGGCTTGGAGGTAACAAGTCTTCCACTAGTGCGCGCGTTGAGCTCCGCCATGGCTGGCTGCAATGAGCGGGCTTGGAGCGGGTGCGGGTGCGGCGACGGCGAGGGCGACAGTGAGCGCCGCGACGAGAGCGACGGCGAGTGCGGCACCTGCAACGAAGGCGACGGGGGCCGATGCGCGGCTTGTGACGTGTGCTGCAGGTGCTGCAGCGCCTGTGCATGCGTCTGCGCCTCTGCGTCCGCCTGCGCCTGTGCCACGAAGGAGCGCCATGCGTGCGCCTGTGCCTCCGCCTGCGCCTGCGCCTGTGCCTCCGCCCGCGCCTGTCGCAGGATGCTGAAGTAGCGGCCGATCGAAGACATCTGTGCGATGCGCCGCACGTCGACATAGGCGGGCGCGCCGTGACGGGCGCCTGCGCCCCCGTCCCCACTCTCCTCGATAGCCGCCTCAAACAAGGCGGCGAGCTGGGCGGCGGGTACCACGATGCCGTACGCGCTCGTAATCTGACCCATCAAGCGCGCCCAGCACGGCGCGTCGACGCGCCCGTCGCCGTCGGGACAGAGCAGCTGGTACGTGCCGAGCACCGCCTGCGCAAACGGGTCCGACGCAGGCTGAGCGGCCGTCAGCGGCGGCGCCGCCATGGGCAGTCCTGCTACCGCACCGGCCGCGGCCAAGCTGCCGCCGCCTGCGGCCGCAGCAGCGCGCGCGCTGCCGGCGCCGGCGCCGGCGCTGCCACCCAGAGAGATGGTAATCGACATGTCGCCGCTGCGCACGCAAGCCTTGGCGCCTTTGCGCGCCGTGCCCACGACAGCGCCATGCTTGCGCTCCGTGCCCCCTGTGACGCGCTTGCCCTCCGCCATGATGAGCGCGGTGGCAGCCGCGGAGGTGCCAGAAGGCGCCGCCACGGGCGCCACCATGGGCACCAGTGGATGCCGAGCTGACATTATCGGCGAGCCTGCTGTACTACTGGACGGCGAGCTGCTCGCGCCAGGGGTGCCCTCGACGGCGCCCGGGGTGCCCTCGGATGCGTTCGTCCCGCTGGCGGCGAAAAGCCGGATCGCCTGCGTCCACATGTCATACTCCGCAAAGGTTGGGGCGCGCAGCTTGAGCTCGCGCTCGGCAGACTCCACTGCGAACCGAAACACTTGCCCCTTAGTGGACTGGCTCAAATGTGCCCCCGCGCACTCGAGCGTGCCAGATGGTGGCTGGTCGGACTTCGAGAGTTCCTCATTCTTGTAATAGCATAGCGTCGAGCCGCGAAGCACGAACCAGCGCTTGTCCCACTTCTCAAGCAGCTTCACCTTGTTCGGCCCCTTGCTTCCGCTCCTCTTCTCGAGCCATCCGGAGACTGAGGCCATGGCTGCGACGTGGACAGATGCATCCACAAGCCAATCAGGAGCGTCTTCGCCCAAGTCCATTCGTATTTCCATAGGCGAGGCAGCGATTGGCGAGGCAACGATTGGCGCACTTGCCGATGTCGCGATTGGCGGCGCGATGGGTGTGCTTGGGATTGTGCTTGCAAATCGAGATGGTGCGGGCGCGGCAGCTGGTGGAGTCTCACTCGGGTGGGCTACGCGTAACACCACGTGCTGGCCTGAGTTAGCGACCAGGCGCAGCAGCTCCTCTTCGCTCGGGGTCTCCTCGAACGCAACCCCGTTGATCGAGAGCACGATGTCGCCCACGAACAGCAGCTTACGCTCATCGTCCACGTCGTGTGCGTCCGAGATGTGTTCGAGCCGAATGGTGCCGTCGCCGGGAGAGTGAAAGGAGACGCCGAAACGGCCGGCCGAGTTGCGCTTCAGCGTGCCAACTCGGCTATGTGCTTCGGCGGGCGCGGCAGCTGGTGGCGGCACCTTTTGCTGCTTGCGCACTTGCATGCGCACAAAGTCCGCGAAGTGAACCAGACCGTCCCCATCCGTGTCCACGGCATCGAACATGGCGTCGAGCGTGCTCACCTCGTGCGAGCGCCCGCGCGAGCCCATCGCTCGCATGGCCGCGCGGAAGTCGTCACGCGACACAACGCCGTCGCCGTCAAAGTCGAATTTGGCGAACATGCGCTGCGATGTGCGCAGCTCCTCGTCGCTCATCGTCGCTTGCACGCGTGCTTGCTCATCGGTGCTCAGCCCGGAAAGATGAGGCCGCCGAGGCAACGGCAGCTTTGGGATGGAGGGTGTCGATTGGAAGGAATGGGCCACAGCTGCGGGTGCGGCGGCGGCGGGCGCGTCGGCGGCGGGCGCGTCGGCGGCGGGCGCGGCGGCGGCTGGCGCGGTGGTGGCTGGCGCGTTGGCGGCGGGTGCGGCGGCATTCTCAGCCTTGGCCTCATCTCGCGCTGCTATCGCCTTGCTCCGGCCCGCTCGGCCACGCCTCGCGGCCTGCAGTTTGGTGGCCGCATCGTCTTCGGCTTTCGCCTTGGCTCGCGCGACCGTCGCCCTGCGATGAGAATCATCCTCATCAGCCTGGGCTTCGGCCTTGGCTGCGGCCTGGACTGCGGCTTCCTCCTCCTCACACCGCAGTGCTTCTAACTGCTCCCGCTGTGGCGTCGCTGGCATTGGCACGGCAGCACGACGAGAGGGTTCAGGCGCCGTTATGAGCGCCGTTGCTGCCGGTCGCTCGAGCATAGCAGTCAGCCTCGAGGGCTCGTCAGAGAGCTCGGCGGTGGCGGCCGCCGGCGCGGTTGCGTCGGCAGAAGGGACGTCGGCGACCGGCGTGGTGGCAGCGGCAGGCGGGGCGTCGGCGGCCGGCGCGGGCTCGGCAGCGGCTGAGGCAGCTGCAGAGCGAATCAAAGGCTCCAGCGACGGTCTCGCTGGCGATCGACGAGCCTTGGCCATCATCAACCCGTCGCCTTGCGTAAACGCGCCATCCTCCTCCTCCTCGGGAACGAAGGGCTCCGGCGAATGCACAGCTTGCAGGCTGGCCCTCGCGTCTGCCTTCTCACGGAACGCTCGGCGATCACGCTGACCGCGGCGTACAGCCTGAAGCTGGATCGCAGCAACTTCCTTCTCCTGCTCTGCCTTCCTCTGCTTTTTCTCCTCCTCCTCCTCCTCCCACTTCTGCTGGAACTCCTCTGCCTTCTTCTTCGTTGGTTTCGTGCCTCGGAGCGCGGGCTGCACCACAGCTGCTGCCGCATCTCGTCGCTCCTCCCCGGATCTCGTCGCATCTCGTCGCGTCTCCCCAGATCTCGTCGCATCTCGTCGCTCCTCCCCAGATCTCGTCGCATCTCGTCGCTCCGTCATCTCCTCCCCAGAAAGCTCCTGCTTCACCTTCCTTGCCTTCTTGGTGCGCACGGCAGACTGCAACACGGTCGCCGCTGCGTCCTGCTCCTCCTGCGGCTGCTGCATCATGGCGGCGGCCGTCAGGGGTGCCACCTTGTCCTCTTTCACCGAATGGACCAAGCGCGAGACCGTGAGCGTCACCTCCAAACCCTCGTTCACAAGCAGCTCCGTGAAGTTTGTCAAGACCGAGACTGAGCGCCCGCCCACGGCCACAATCTGATCATCGATCTTGAGCGCGCCGCACCGGTCGGCGGGTGTGCCCGGAGCGCACGAGAGCAGCAGCGCTGCCCCGTTCTCGTCGAAGCCCACGCTAATCCCGAGCGACTCATCCTCGGTGAGCCGCACGAGCGTCACTTCGAAGATCCGCTCGGTCCACAGATGATCCTCCTCCTCCTCCTCCTCCTCCTCCTCCTCTGCCTCCGGCTCCTCCTCCTCCTCCACGTGACGCACCAACACCGCCTCCGCCTGCTCCACGTCCTGTGGCTCTCCCGCCTCAAACACCTCCTCAGCCACTGCGGCGGCCGTCAATTCCGTCGGCTTCGTCACCTCCTTCACTCTCCTTTGCCTATTTCGGTTTGTTTGCTGGATGCATATGGCCGCCGCGGAGAGGCGCGCCGAGCGTCGGGCGCGCCAACGATCGACAGCCCTGCGCTGGACCACAAGAGCGGCGCGCTCGCATCGCCGCCAGTCGGCGATGCGCTCCGCAAAGGCACGCAGCACGGCATCGGCAGGCTGGCAGCTCAGCTTGCACAGTCGGCCCACGTCTCGCATGACGAGCCACATGTTGCGCTCGCTCGAGCCCAACTCGAAATCGTCGCCACGTCTGAGCCCTGCAGCGCTTGCGAGCACCTCGAACGATGCACGAGAGCTCAGACCCCGAAGTGGCGGCTGCTCCAAATAGCCTTCCCGGGCAAGCGCAGCTCGCAGGCCATCGAGAGGTAAAGCAACCGTTCCAAGACCCCAAAGGAGCTCGTGCTCTCGCACGAGCGCGTCCCACGAGTCTGCATCATCGGGCATCGGCGGTCCTATTGATGCGGAGACAGCGGCCGCCGTCATTCGCAGCAACACGTCCGGCGGCATTGGCCAAAGGGGCGATGACGTCTTTCATTATAATGCGTTCCTGTGTGTGCTTAACCAAACAAATCGACAGCACTTGCTCTCCACACCATAGGGATCGGCATCCTCGCGCCGGAAACTTCACGGCGAGCCTTTGTGTCCGACCCCCCCTTTACACATGAAGTCAGCCAATGCCGCAGCACCCGCCATCCTCGACGCTCTGATCACCCTTGGCTCTGCTACCGAAGCACACTTGTCTTACGCGATGCTTGGGCTGCCACACCACATCCAGTTGGCCGCTCGTGCTGCCCAAGATCACTGCCGCCCGGTCGCCGCCCGGCTCAAGTCTCGCCGGATCGGCTCAAGTCTCCGGATTGAGAAGACCGCTCTCACCGCGGCGAGCTCGCAGGAGCTCAGCAATAAGGCGCAATGGGACGCTCCGTCCGACATCCTTGGAGGCGACTTCGTGTCGCTCCTCGTCGGGAATAGCGCACCGCCTCTCAAGGAACTAGGCGAACTTGACTTCAGCGAGACGAGCACCATCGCGTACCCGACGCGTCGAATCGAGCACTACCGATTCGTTGCATCCCTATCGCTTCTCAATCGCTCCTGGTTGGTGGCTGCCCAGGCGTGGCGTCACGAACGGTGCACAATCTGCCTTGTGAGGCCGGACGATGCCATGGTGGGAGGAGTTGTGCGTCAATCGCCGAACGTCGTCGAGCTGCAGTGCCTGAGCGGTTCCACTGCAGCTCTCGCTCTGACGGACAACGCCCTCTCGTGCATCCGCGCAGTATGCTCAGGGCTGCAGCGGCTCGCGCTGCGCCTGGTGACGATTGTGCCTACGACTGCGATCGTGCATTTGCTGGCGGGCTGCCCATCGCTACGAGAGATCGATTTGATAGGATCCGGTTTCACCCACTTGGAGGACTTCCGCGCAGGCGAATACTTCCGCGCCGGCGAAGACGGTACCTTCAACCAAGTTGTCGATGATCTTATCAGCGCTCTGGTAGCGCATCCGCAAGTGCGCGTCACCATGTCTGCGTGCGACGACCTATACAGGTACCTTGAGGGTACTGCAGCGCACGATCAGATTCGATGCCTCACTTGCTTTGGAGTCAGGGAGCCGTTCATGACCCGTAACCAGGCCGTGTGCGACACGTGCTATGTCGAAGCGCGTGCGGGTCAACCCGGCGGACGAGATCGCAAATTCTTAATGGAGTGGAATTTGTCAGCAGGTACATGCAGGCAGACTACAACCGGTCGCATCGTCTCGCGCTGGCCCGAGTCGCACCCCGCCAGAGCCGGCTGGGAAGACTTCGAATGGCAAAGCGAAGATGTGCGAGAGGGGCCGCGTCCAGGGCGGTGGCGTTTATCTCGAGTGTGAGAGAGGCTAGTTTGAGGGGCCGAGACGGCGTCGGCGCACGCTCTCATGTCTCAAAACTCAAATGTTACTTGTTACTCAGTATGCACACGTCTTAGAGACGGTTAGACACTGTTACTCAATGCGGCGTCAAATTGTGACTCGCACTCCGGAGCTTCTCGGAGCACGGCGGGGCGGGGCGCGCGACGCTCTCGTCAGGTCGAACTCCCTGGACCCTGCGCGGAGCGAGCGTGGTGTCCCAGAGCTCCCGGTTCCCCCTGGGTCCGGTCTTTGTAGCACAGGTTTCACATCGACGCGGCTTGTGGGCCCGCCGCTTCAAGCTTCATTCATTTCCAAGCATGCACATGCTACTCAGTTTCGCACCGAATTTCCCGGCGCGCAGGCTCAAGATTCCGTCGACGGCGGTGTGGGCGGTCTTGATGACTGAAATTTCGCCCTTTGCGCCGCGCCCCGCCGCGCCTTCGCGCAGGGGGTAGGCGAGGAGCGCGCAAACGGGCGCCGATCCGGTAGAACGTTGCTGTGCCGAGTGCCGTACTTGGCCACACACACCGGTGTCTTCTAACCGTGTCTTCTCCATGTGTGTGAACGGCTCCCCCGGTTTCTTCTAACCGGTATCGTACCGGCTACCGGGGCTGCGGCTGTTGAGTCGGCCGCGAACGGTCGATTCGGTCGTCGCGCTGTCGTGCGGGTGCGCTGGACGTGGTTTGGGATGTTGGTTGTGAGGTTCGTCTGACACGTCTGTGTGATCCGTGTGCCCGTGTGCGCCCGTGTGTCCCGTGTGTGTCCCGGCTCCCCCCGTGTCATTTTACCGGTACATTATCGATACCGGTAAAAAGACACCGGGGGAGCCGGTAACCTCCCTCGGCGCTCGGGGGCTCCGGAAACACGCCAACTTCGTCGCCGCGGCAGCCACGGGGTGCAAAGTTGGCGCAGTTCGCACAATAGGAATCGCACACCGTCATGTCAACCAGGCTCGATGACGACCTCGATGAGAGTTTCCAAGACACGGTCAACATCAACAGTGAGGGCTCTTTTACGCCAAAAGACAAGAACAATTCCGCGTACAAGGCGCGTCTCAGCCGTGCCAAGAGCTCGAACTCGATGAAATTGGGAGGACTCCTTGGGAGATCGGAGGCCACATTGCTCGGGGACACTGAGTCCTCAGACTCTCCCCACTTCGGTAGCGACTCTGGGCGCCAGGAGCCGGAGCGGCCGAGCCGCGCGTCCAACGCGGATTCGACGCGCACTGAAGTGGAGGATGCATCGCCATCGACCCGCCCCTCCAAGGGGGTGCAGCGCTTCCAAGAGGGCGCGACCGTTCTCTGCATGCGTAGCACGGGCGCGGAGTCGCCTGCTATGGTTCTGAGCTACGACCCCATCAGTGAGACGTACGAAGTTGAGCTCGACGCTGTTGGCTCCGGGCTGAGGAAGCGCTGCAAGGAGGACTCGCTGCGCAAGGCTAAGGCTGACCTCCCGGGAGCGGCCGCCCCCCCGGACTTTGCTATCGGCGCGTGCGTGTTCGTCAAGCGCAGCTCGGGCGATGAATCGATGGCCTTCGTCCAGTCGTACGCGAACGGGGTCTACGTGCTCGAGCTTGAGAGCAAGGGCTCGGGCAAGAAGAAGAACGCCCCTGCGAGCATGATCCGCTCGTCCCCGTCGGAGGCCCCGCCGCCGCCCCCGCCCCCGCCCCCGCCGGAGGCCTCGCTCATATAGGTATTCGGTATTGGGGATCGGAGCGAATGGGCAGAGAGTGATGTGAAGTGCGTCGGTGTGTGCTGTCGTACGGTCGGACGCTCTGGACTCATTCGAGATGGGAGGTGGGACCGGGGTCCGCCGGGCGGCTCCGGTCGTTGCGTACTGTAGCGGTACGGTAGGTCGTGCGTTGTAACACGCGGACTTTTTGCGAGCAAAAGGGAGAGGGCGACACTGTGTCACTCAAACATTCTTTGACTTTGCCGCGCATTGTTGCCCATCGCATGATTCTTGTTCGGCCGCGCTTATTAAAATTTTACCGCGCGGCTGCTTCGGCGCGCGGCGCCTAGGGTGCGCCAATGCGCGCAAGCTTGTTCGCCCGGCAGTTCGGGTAAGCCAATGTCGGGGCGTCGGGCCGTGGCTATACCGCGTCTCGTTTGCTACGCGTCTGCCACCCGACCATGGCCACCATAAGGCCACCACGCACAGTATACACCCTCTACACCACCTCAGATCATAGCATGCATGATACTCACTCACTCGCTCGCTCGCTCAGCTACTCGTCTTGCTACTCGTGCACGCGGTGCGGGCGCTTGGCTCATGGCTGTCGCGCAGTACGCCTCGAGCAGTCGAGCTCGAAGCGGCCGCGTTAAGCCGGGCGCAGTGGGACCGAATCGGTGCCGTCCAGACGCGGCGCCGAGGCTGGCTGCGCGGGGGCCTCGAAGAAGGCCGCCACTCGTGCCGATCATTCGAAGCACTAAAATGCCAAATACGAAATGAGGTGTGAATGAGGGATTCCTTTCAGGGTTTGGGGAAAATTAGGGTTCCTGCAGGGTTGCAGGCCGCGCTTGTGGGACCACACGTCGCCGAGGATGAGCAGGCGAAATCAAGGAACTCCGGATGACTCGAGTAGCTGCCCTGCAAACTCGCATGCTTCGGAGGGACGGGCGATGGATTCCGTCGAGCATGACCCGCAGCAGAACCCGCAGCAGAACCCGCGCCGGTCGAGCTCGATCAAGACGGTTGACCGCAAGATGTCGCAGGTGGCGGCGTTCTCGCCGTTGCTCGCGCGCTGGGAGCTCGAGCGGCACCACCCCGACAAGCTCGTCGCGCCCGGTGCCTTCGACTTCGAGAGCGCCCTCCTCTTTGTCGACATCAGCGGCTTCACCGCGCTGTGCACGAAGCTCGACATTGACGTGCTGCAGCGGCACATCAACACTTATTTCGGCGAGCTGATTGATGTGGTCTCGAAGCACGACGGCGACGTGCTGCGCTTCGTGGGCGACGCGCTCTTTTGCGCGTGGTCGCTGCCCTGCGGCGCGGAGGACGAGGGCACTCTGGCACTCGCGACGCTCGCTGCGTGCCGTTGCGCCCTTGAGCTCCACCAGAAGTGCAGCTCGTACCTCATCCCCGAGGCGAACGAACACCTTTCCATGTGCGCGCCGTCGCCGCCT
>Ga0210240_101544_pt1 | contig 16980 bp, 9 predicted proteins | sample ChrtobMetP5a_4mM_FD_155463 | JGI IMG/M metagenome (GOLD analysis project Ga0210240, IMG submission 155463) | Chrysochromulina tobin associated microbial communities from unialgal haptophyte culture, Seattle, Washington, United States - P5a_4mM | ecosystem: Host-associated > Algae > Haptophytes >...
ATTGTCCGGCCAGGCTCAACTTTGTCCTCCTTCTTCTCCTTCTTCTTCTTCTTCTCCTTCTTCTCCTTCTTCTCCTCCTTCTCCTCCTTCTCCTCCTCCTCCTCCTCCTCCTCCTCTTCCTCCTCCTCCTCCTCTTCCTTTTCTTCCTCCTCCTTTGCTTCCTTCTCCTCCTTCGCCTTCTCGTGCGCTTCCGGCGGGTCCTCTGCCACCAATACAGCCAATGCCCCCGCCACAATACGCCTCGCTGCGGCCGCCGCCACCTCTTCGGCGTCGCCCTCCTCGCCCTCCTTGCCACCCTCGTCGTCCTCGTCGTCCTCGTCATCCTCGTCGTCCGCCTCGCCCTCCTCACCCTCCTCGTTCATCGTGAGGATCTCTGAGGTCTCGACCTCGCCCTCGTGGAACCACCATGTGTCGCCATCGGCAAAGCGCACCAGATACGGCACTTCGCTTCCATCGTCGTGCTCGAGCTTGCCTGGCTGCCCTATCCAACGCTCCGCCTCATCGTCGCGTGTCGCCACAACGACGACCGTGTCGCCCGGCTCGGGGCGCTCCCCAGCCTTGCGGCTGCGAGCCTCGCCTGCCTCCTCGTCGATCGCGTCGAGCTGGTTGCACACCTTGAGCATCGCCTCACCCTTGAGCGTCTCGCGCACCTTGCCCACCATGGCGCTCGTCACCTGGCTCACGTCGAAGCTGCTCAAGAGCTTCGGATCTCGCAGCACCCTGAGCACCTTGCGCGCACTGCTCTGCGCCGCCGCGAGTGAGATCGCCACACGCTCGTCGCCCTTGGACCTATGGAGCACCCACAGGAGTGCCTCGTGCGTGAGCGTGGCGCCCAGGTCCTTGGCCGCCTGTGCCACCGAGTGCATGAGCGCGAGCGAGAAGGGCGAGTCCGCACTCGAATCATCGAGCTGCTTCGTGATGGCCGCGAGTTGCTCCTTCGCCTTCTTGGCTGCGGTGCGCTTCGCGATGAGGCCGCTCTTGGTGCGGTAGAGCTCGCTCACGAGATTCGCCCACTTGTGCCACGAGGTGAGCAGGTACGAGTGCTGGATCGTCGAGTGGTGGATGCCCTCGATCAGCTGACTGAATTTGGTCCACTCGGCCTCGGTGACATCGGGCGCCGGCTTGATCGTCTCGGAGGCCGTGTCATTGACCGCCTCGCGAATCTTGCCAACGAGCTCGTTGAAGATCTTGCTCGCCTCCTCGATGATCTCGCTGGTGCTCCGCGTCTCCCCCTGGGAGCCGCCCGACTGGAGCATCGACGGCTTTGAGATCCAGATGGTCGCCTTGAGCAGCGAGGTGGCCGCGTTCTGTGCGGCATGCGATTCCGACGCGCGCCCCTGCGGCGACATGATCATCGCCATGTGCCCGGGCACTTCGCTGCTCGAGTACGTGAAGTCACTGTTCCGGATCGAGTCTTGCAGGGTAGGCACGGCCTTGACTGCGTCCTTCAACCCCTGGTCCATCAGGCTCACGAACTTCTTGAGCGTGTTCGCCTGCTCTTGCAGCCGGACGACCTCCTGGTCCTCTTCCACCTTGTCGGCTACCGTGGTGGGATCGAGCGCCTCGAACTTACCCGCCATGAGCAACGCGCCCCTGAGGTCATCCTCGATCGTATGCATGCCGTGCAGATCGCACAGGCACTCGCATGCCGCCTGCATCACCGGCGTGCATGCATTCTGCTCGCGCGCGATCGACTCCTCCGCCGATACAGCCTCAAAGTTGACCAGTGCCGTCACCCACTCGCGCAACGCGGTCGCGAGCACCGATTGCTCTGATTGCACTCTGAGTGCGTCTGAAGGAAGCGCCGTCGTGAGCGGATCGGACGAGCGGCCGCCGCTCAGAAACTTGCGAAGCCGTGCGCGCGCCGTCGGCGGCACGTGCATCTTGTTGAAGCCGAGCAGCCGCTCGCGGAACGCCTCCGCACCACGCGCCATGAGCCGCGTCTGCACCGCTGACACGTCGGCTTTGAGGCTGAAGAGGACACCCACAGCTTCGAGGCCCTCTCGAAGATCGACGCTCAGCTCGGCGTTCGTCGCATCGGACGCGGTGCGAAGCTGCTCGAGGCTGGCCGCATCGATCGCCCTCAGCTTCTCGCGCGCCTCCTCGACGGCCTTCTCGACTGCGGCGAGGTCGGCGCGCAGCTTGGGCGGCAGATCGGCATCTTGCTCAGTGGTGAACTCCTCAAACTCGCGCAGCCGCATGTGCTTGATCAGCTGCGCCGTGCAGCGCTCGAGCCGCGCGACGACGCCCTTACGCAGCCTCTTCTCGAGCGTGATGAGCTGCTTGCGCTCCTTCTCGATCAGTTTCGTCAGCTCGAGCTGGTGCTTGTTCTCCTGCTGCTTGTCGTTAAGGGCCGTCTGGCACCGGTAGGCGAGCTTCATGTGCTGCTTGCCGTCGCGCGTGATGGTGGATCCATCCATATGCAGCAGCACCACCGCATCCTTCTCCTCGTTCACCTCAAACAAGTGGCGCAGCTGCTCACGCCGCAGCGCGTGCGTGAAGGGCAACGAGAGCCAGGGCATATGGCGGAAGCTCGTGGCGAACTCGGAGGGCGTCTGCGCCGCCGTTAGATAGATAACCTCGAAGAGACCCGTCGATTGCTCTTCGCACCCAAAGTGGGAGTACGCCTGCTGCATCGCGCGCATGAGCTCCTCGTCCTTCGTCTTCCCCTCAAAGTAGAGGACGAGGCTCTTATTGGACAGGTGCTCGCGGCTCACCTGATGAAGAATGCAATCAGAGGTCATCAGAGGCCATCAGAGGCCATTATGCGTTTGCGGCTCACCTTGCCCAGCCGGTTGGACACGTACGCCTCGCCCAGCTTCTCCTGCATGAAGCCCGCCACGCACTCGGGCCGCACCTTGAAGTGCTCCTTGCCCTCGAGGAGTTGCATCCACGCATTCTGACGCCATAACGTGGCGAGGTTCTGCGCGCACAGCTGGTCGAACTGAACGCGCTCAGTGCGCATGCTGTTGATCGTGAGCCACGCGGCCACGTCCTGAAGCAGCTGGCCCTGGGGCGTGGAGTGCGAGACGACGCGCGAGACGACGGCGACCGAGGGGATGGAGGCGGCCGTTGAGGGGGCGGAGGCGGCCGCCGACGGTGCAGCCTCGAACATGGGATCCTTGGCACCGCCGCCGTCGACACCGCCGCCGTCGACATTGCCGCCGTCGACACCGCCGCTGCTGCCGCTGCCGGCGCCGGCGGGCCTTGCCTTGCCTTGCCTTGCCTTGCTGAGCTGTCGTTTCATGAGCTGCTGCACCTCGGGGATGACGAGCATCGTGATCGTCTGCCCCTTGGCGATGCCGCGCATACGGTACGCACCCTGCGCGATGATGAGGGACGCAATCAGACGCAATCAGAGGCGATCGGTCGTATGCGCTCACCAAGGTCCCGGCGCGAGGTCACGGAACACCATGAGGGCCAATCAACGGTCATCAGCGGCCCTCACCTGCGCGAGGTCACGGAACACCATGTCCTTTCCGAGCGTGAGGGCCGCGGCCGCGTTGAGCGTATGTTTGATGTCCATGCCCGTCGTGTGGATCTGGTCGTAGAAGGCGAAGCGGTTCTCGACGGCGATGCCGCACTGTGAAAGCTTGAGCACGCGCCCAGTCGCCTTGACCAGGATCACCTTCTCGTCGCTCTCATCGAGGAAGACGACGCCCTCGCACCTGATAAGGGATGCACGCGCTCGCCATCAGAGGCCATCAAGGACCATCAAGGACCATCAAAGACCATCAGGGGATCGCAATCTCAATCGCAATCTCGCACCAGCGACCCAAGCCCAGATCGAGCAGCCGTTGCGCGACGCCCTTGTTGCCCAGGCCGGTGATGAGCGCGCCCGTGTCGATGAGCGCATGGAAGCGCGGCTCCGCATTCGCGACCCGCTCGAGGAGCGAATCGACAGTCCAACCGCTCTCGACGAACTCGACGCACATGCACAGCTCGTCCGTGAGCACGTGAAGCATCTGCCCATCCGAGCCCTCCTCGTACCTAATTAGGGAGGCACTCGCATGCAATTAGGGGCAGTCCGGGGCGATCCGGGGCAGTCCGAGGCCATCAGAGTACCTAATTAGGGAGGCACTCGCATGCAATCAGGGGCAGTCCGGGGCGATCCGGGGCAGTCCGAGGCCATCAGAGTACCTAATTAGGGAGGCACTCGCATGCAATCAGGGGCAGTCCGGGGCGATCCGGGGCAGTCCGAGGCCATCAGAGTACCTAATTAGGGAGGCACTCGCATGCAATCAGGGGCAGTCCGGGGCGATCCGGGGCAGTCCGAGGCCATCAGAGTACCTAATTAGGGAGGCACTCGCATGCAATTAGGGGCAGTCCGGGGCGATCCGGGGCAGTCCGAGGCCATCAGAGGCCCATCGGAGGCCCTCGGGGCCCTCCACATACCCACAACGCCCGAGGTCGAGTGGGAGCAGGTCGGATGGCGTGCCGCTGAAGCCCACGCGCGAGGGGAAGAGCATCGCGCCGCCGAGCTCCTGCCCCGAGGCTGAGAGCTTAATGTGCTGGTGCTGCGTGTAGGTCGGGAAGACGACCTGCTCTAAATACCAATGGATGGCCATCGGTAGCTTGCGCAGCAGCTCGAAGAGGCGGGTCACCTGCTCCTCGTTGCTCTGCTTGAGCAGCCAGAGAGGGACGACAAGATCATCCTCGGGTACCGCGTCGCGCGTCGTACCGGGCGGTCCGTCCTCCTCCTCGTTGTTCGAGCTGCGCGTGGCCGCCGCCGTGCGCTTGTGGTCGATCTCCTTTGTGCTCCCCTTGATGCGCCCGCCCGCCTGCTCCACCCACGTGTTGTACATGAGGGACGAAACTCGCAGCCGGTAAGGGCCCGCCTCGGCCTCGAAATTGGAGCGGAGCAACGGCATCAGGTCCTCCTCAAAGTCGGAGCGGCGCAGCCCCTCGTACCTGATGAGGCAGGTACTCACACGCAATCAGAGGCCTTCAGGGCTCATACAGACCCTTATCAGGGGCCAGCACAGCACAGCCAGCACAGGCAGCCGCCCCTCGTACCGGTAGGCGAGCACCGTGAGGCCGATGATGATGTCCGGGTGCGCGAACTCAGACGCTGTCGAGGGTACGTCCTTGCCGACGAAGGGGATCGCGAGCTTCAGGCGAGATCGCGGCGTGTGGGGATCGAGCTTCTGCTGCTTCTGCATCTCGCTCATCGAGAGCAGTCCAAACGACACTCGATCAATCTTCTGCAGGCAGTGGGGCAAGAAAGTGTTGAGCCATTCCTCGGTCAGGTTGATCAGCTGCATCGCCTTCGTCGTGAGCTCGTTGAGCTTGAGCTTCAAATTGAGCAGCGCATGCAGCCGCAGCTGCGCGTATGCGGCCGTGCCCTTGGCTGGTGACGTGTACTGCACCCCGCGTATCTTACCGGTAATGCCGCTGCTCGGCGCCGCATCGGGCGCCTCGACCGAGGACGCGCCACTTGCCTTGCGTGCGCGGGCGAGTGCCCCTTGATTGCGCGTGGCGCTCGTGACCAACGGGTCGGCGCTCAACTCGGCGCTCATCTCGGCCTCTTGTGCGGCGACCGCCTCCTCGACGGCCTCGCCCCAATCGAGCCCAATGAGCGGCGTGTAGTCGTGCGTGATGTAGGCGAGCATGTGCTCGGACTGCAGCCCGCTCACATGGTTGGCCTCGAGCCACAGAAGCATCCACTGCGCCATCGGGAGCATCATCGAGCGCTTGTACCACTCCTCGTTGAGCAGCGTCAGGTGCGGCGAGCGCTGGAGCGTGTGCTCCGCGTAGCCCTGCTCGATGACACCGTTGAGCTGCGCGAACGAGATCGAGCGAGATCGAACGAGATCGATCAGAGGGGAATCGAGGGCACACACTGATGAGGGAGATCCAGGGAGATCGAGATCGCACCTCTTCGAGGATCGACCTGGCGCGCGCCGACTGCTCAAAGTTGACCGACATCGACTTGCGTTCGGCGTAGAAGACGGCATCGCAGCAATGGATCGCACACTGCCAGCGCTGCGGGCTCACGTCGAGAGCGTGCTTCTTGCCGATTGGGAAGTTGAGCTCGCTTTTGAGGGGATGCAGCAGCAGGTCCACCTCATCCATAATGAGGCACGAGGAGCGGTACACTGTGATCACCTCGAGCAGGGCGCGCAGATCCACCTCCATGCTCGGGTGCTGCTTGCGCCGTGTGTCACGCAGCACATCCATCTTCTCGAGCAGCTTGAGCTGGATGGACTTGACGGTGGAGGCGGTGCACAGCACGACGCCGCGGTTACGGCGCGCCTCGATGAGCTTCTCGACGGTGCCCCATCCGAGCTCACTTGAGCGTTCGAAGACGAGCGTGAACACGCGCTTGCGCATGATCGCCGAGAAGGTGGCGCGCAGCGTCGCCTTCGATTGCTCGAGGAGCGCCTGCGGCATCGTCTGGAGCACGAGCATCTCGCCGTCGCCGAGCATGAGCGCGAGCATAGGGCCAACCACCGTCGTCTTGCCGCCGCCCATGAGCATTTGCTTGACGAGCGGCTGCCCCTTGCGTACCGCGCCCACAAACTCCTGGATCAAGTGTACCTGCGTCTGGCGCAGCAGGATGTTGTGCGTGAACTCGAAGAGCAGGAATCGCGGGTCGTACTGCAGGCGCATGCCCTCGGACGACAACGCGCCATCCGCAGCGCTCGGCGGGCTCGACGCCTCGACGTAGTAGCGGCGTGCGAGCAGCTGGTCGGCGAGCGTCGCGCTCTTGAGCATCAGCGCCGAGATGAGCTGCTCGGTCGCACCGGCCGTGAGCGCCGCCGACGACTCGTGCGCCGCCGTCTCGAGCAGCTTGAGCAGCCCACGCGCTTCGCTCATGCACCGGTTGATCTGGCCCACGCGATTCGCATGCAGGATCACCGCGACCGCTAGGTCGAGCAACTCATCCGCCTCCTTCTCGCTCACGTACGGGTTGGCCGAGCGCAGGTCAGACACGCCCGTCGAGGAGACGAGTAAGCAGAAGAGGTACTCTGTGCTCACACTCGCCTCTTGGCCGGCGAGCTGACGAAGCTGAAACGTGCGACGGCGCAGCTCGTCGTGTGACGAACCCTCGAGTGGCACGGCCGTTGCGCGCTTGACCAAGATGGGCAACGCATCGCGCACCACGGCCGCGTCCTTGTCGCGCAGCTCGGCGAGCTCGGCGAGGAGCGCACGCACCTGGGCGGTCATCAGAGGCCATCAGAGGTCGTCAGAGGTCATCAGAGGTCATCAGAGGTCATCAAGCGGTGAGCGCAAGCACCTGGGCGGTCGCCTCGGTGCGCGCGCCGCCATCCGCGCCGCGCACAACAGCCTCGGCGTCGCGAAGGAAGAGGCATCGGGGCGCCGTCGCGCCGTTACTCTTCTTGGCGAAGACTTCGGTGTCGGCGGCGAGCCGGCTGAGCATATCGATTGCGACCTTTGAACGAGCCTCTGGGTGCTGCGACACGTCAAAGCCGAGCGCCGAGCTCACCTCGGGCTCGCCGAGCTCCGATCTCGCGAGCCGCGTGACGAAACGCTCGAGCCCGAGCGCCTGCAACGGCGCCGAGCAGAAGTGGAGCATCTCTTCCTCGGTCGTACTCGGCGGCAGCTCGCGCCGGGTGAACGGATCGACGGGCGGCTTGCGCTCCTTGCGAGCGAGCTTGAGGAGGTCTTCAAACGCCTCGGGAGAGATCAGATGTCCATTCGGCAGCTTCATCACCTGAGGACGGGGGCAATCAGTGGTTATCAGCAGAGGCCATCATGCCAGCTTGACGAGATCCGGTGCAAGAGTCTCTCACCGTCTCGCCCTCTTCAAAGTCGCACAGCGTGATCGGGCACGCCTCATTGAAGCCCGACCCTTTGAAGTACTTGAGGCTCGAGCAGCTGTTCACGGGGCGCACTTGGCGCGACTGACACGAGAGGTCGGTCACCGACGAGCGCTGCAAGGCGTCTTGCCCGAGCAGCACGCCATGGAAGACGCTCTCGCGCATCGTCTCGAGAAGCGCTTGTTCTCTGTCGCTGAGCTCCTCGCACACGCTGCCGTCCTTATGCATCTGGCGTAGCAGCCGCAGCTGCTCGAGGTGCTCAATCTCCTCGCTCGTCTGCTCCTCTACTTCTTTGGCCACGCTGTCGAGGTCGTACGTTCCGCCGCTGCCGCCGCCGCCGCCGCCATAGCTGCCGCCATAGCTGCCGCCGACGCCCCCATAGCCGCTGCCGCTTCCGCCGCCGCCGCCGCCGGGGCGGCTGGGACCGTAAGTGATCGGCAATGAGGGGCCGATAATCTCGATCTCGCCACCGAAAGTGACGCCGCCGCCCCCGCGCGCTCCTCCTCCGCCGCCCCCATAGCCGCCGCCGCCGCCCCCATAGCCGCCGCCGCCGCCGCCGTAGTAGCCGCCGTAGGATCCCCACATGCGCTCCTGGGCAAGAGCGTCGACGCGCCGCCGCCGAATGACGCGCATCACCTCCGCCTTTGCGGGCGAGGGTGCCTCGGCGACGACGAGCTGAACCTCGTTTAAAATCGCGCGCAGGAGCGTCGCTAGAGGAGTCCGTGGCTCTTCGGGTGTCGCCACACCGCAGAAGACGTCGCGCCGCTTGGTGACGCGATCGTCGACGAATTTGGGCAGGAGCACACCGAGAGAGGGGCAGCGCGCCATCGAGAGGCAGATCGAATTGAGCAACGAGGGTTCGTCAAACTCGAGGAAGGAGAGGAGCATGGTCGCGAAGCTCGTGGAGCACGAGACGCTCGAGTGGAAGCCTGCAAACAGGCCGGGCCGGCACTTGGTCGCGTCCGTGAAGAGGCAGTGGAGTGTGAGGAAACCACCCGCCGGTAGCGAGAACTTGCGGTTCGACGGTGGGTTCTTTTCGTTCAGGGTGCCGAGAAGCTCAAGCATGCCCTCGAGGTAAAAGGAGCGCTCAAACTTGAAGTTCATAATGAGGTCCTCAAGCAGTGTCTCGAGCTCCTGAGGATGAAGGATACGACCAGAGGCGATCAGTGGCGATCAGTGGCGACCAGAGGCGATCAGAGGCGATCAGAGGCGATCAGAGGCGATCAGTGGCGATCAGTGGCGATCGGCGGCGATCGGAGGCACTCACCTCAGGCGTCGCATGCAGCACGGTCGGATGCCACTTGTACACCCAACTGCTCCGGCTCTCTGCCGCGCGCTTGGGCAGCTCGATGGAACACGAGGGCACGGGTGTCATCGGCAGCGCGCCGCTCAGGCTGCCGTCCAGGCTGCGCGCATGCACGACGCGAGCGCGCAGCGCGGCACGCCGGTTCTTGCACATGGTCACGCCGAGTGCCGTGTAATTCTCCGGTGTGTATCGCTTGTCGGCCACGTCGCAAATGCACTTCTTGAGGAGAGTGAGCTCCTCTTCGGGCGCCAGCAGGCAGTCCGCCGAAACATGCTCGAGGCGCAACAGGTAGCCCGCCATCTCGCGCGACAAGTCCCAAGGCAGCTTCAGGGGTGCATCTAGCATGACGAGCGAGATCTTGAGACGAGCGGCGAAGGCGTCCGGATGCTTATCAGGGGACACCTTGGAGCATGTCGTAAATGCAAGGATCTCCGCTTCCTCCTTGGTGAGCGCCGAGTCAGTCCCCACCGTGTCCACCAGGCGCACGACCGCCTTGTACTGCCGATTGAGGTAGCGGAGCAGCAGCAGGTAGAGCGCCGAGGCGAGCGTGGTCGAGTACAAGAAGGAGAGCGACACGTGCACCGGGTACATGTAGTAGGGATGCTCGAGCTGATCGTACCATTTACGGCTGGAGCGGTCTAGCACGAGCTCGGTGCTAAACGGCACCGAGTCGACCGCCGGCCGGCAGGGTGGCCATGCGGGCACGAGCACCGAGAGCTCGTCGTTCGAGTTGCTCAGCAGCAGCGAGTGCGGGATGCCTGCAAGCATCGAGCTCGCCTCGTTGCGTTGGTTGGTGATGAACAGGTCGGCATGGTCGACCGAGTAGAGCCGCACGGACCCATGGACCTCTCGCGCTTCAAAGGTCAGCTTGAGGCGCGGGAGCGACACCAAATGCAGGTCGGATTGCGTGACCGCCTCAGGCGTGTGCAGCCGCGCCATTTCGTCGTACCTGGCCCACGCAAGCACGTGCGAGAGCGATTCGACGCGCGCCATCACCGTCGCGAGAGAGTACAAGTACGAGTCCGGGGGCGCATGCAGCAGGTCGAGCAGCACGAGCTCCTCGTCATCGAAATCCACACCCTCAACAGGTGTGGACGGCACCACTGCCGCACTCGCCCCTGTCGCACTCGCCACTGCCGCACTCGCCCCTGCCGCTGCAGCCGGGCTGCCCTCTTGCCCGGGCGCTCTCGAACCCGACGCCGGCGTCGGCACCGCCCCCCCTTCGCTCCCCTCAGCCCTGTTGCTCTCCTTGGTCTCTTCATCGTCGAGCAACGCAACGAGAGCGTCGAGCAGTGCAGGGATCACGATCTTGGAGAGCCGATGCCGGCGGCGCCTCCGCTGGAACGGCACGAGGTTGACGAGACCGAGAAGCTCCTTGATGCGCTCGAGATCGCGCGAGATCGCCGGCTCGGAGCCCGCGCCGAAGGAGTGCTTGCCCAGCCTCTGCAGCAGCCGCGTGACGCCACCGCACACGGCAAAGCTCGACTCGAAGGGATGCGAGAGGAGCCCATGCTCCTTGGTGAACGTGTCGAGCAACGCAAGCGCATCGTGCGTCGCCTTCCGCTGGCGCTCCAGCCGGCTGCGGAGCAAGCGCAGCACGACCGCACGCGCCGGCGCGAGCAGCGAATCGCCGCGGCGCACTTGCTCGAAGCGGCCGCCGTGCACGGCCACGTGCCCCCCCACGCCCAGGTTGACAAAGATGACGTCGTGGCATTTGGCTGGGTCGCGCGGGTAGCCGCGCAGATGGTCCTTCTCATCCTGCCAGAACGTGTACTTCTCGAGCAGCGTAGTGGGCAGGAGCCCAAAGAGCAGCCGTGAAGGCATGTACGTCTCGTCGCCGAAGGAGAGGTTCTCGGGCACAGCTGCCTCCCGCGTGATCACCGCCGACGGGCCCGCCTCCGGCACGTCGTACGGGTTGCCAGCCTCGTGCCGCGCCCACTGGGGCCACGGCGCACGTCGGTGCTCGGTCGACGGCTGCATCTCGTGCAGGCAGATGCGTGCATCGCTCGTGTAGATGAGCGAGCGGTAGTGGCGCCGGCCGTGCGACTCGAGCCGATAGACATGGACCATGCGGCGTGCACGGTACACAAAGACCTCGATCCAGGCGCCGGACTGCGACGGCTGCTTGCCCACGAGGTACGCGAGCTGCGCGTCCTCCGGTAACGGCTCCTCCGGTAGGAAGAGCTGTAATGGTTGCGGCTGCATCATGTACGTCTGACGAACCGGCTCGAGCACCGCGGGCAGCCAGGCCTTCTCAGAGGGGAAGAGCTCCTGCGGATAGTAGGCGCGCCAGTGCTCAAGCACGGCCATCTTCATGTCGCGGTCCCATTGGGAGATTGCGTGCGCTCGTCCGACGAGCCGGTAGACCTCGCGATGCGACGTCTGCTCGGTCAAGCACGCCTGCATCGCCACGTCCCCAAACACGGTCGTCACGTCGTCCATCTCGGCGACGCCCTGCTTGAGCGCCTGCGGATGGCTCGCCATGAGCGTGATCTGCGTCACTTGCACATCGAAGACCATCGCGTCGTCCGGCTCCTTGAGCATGGTGGGGATCGGCTCAATCAGCCCATGGCGCGGCCGGCGGCTGCGGCTCGAGTGCACGGCAAAGCGCCCCTGGTTGCTCCCCTCAGCGAGGTATCCCCAGCGCTGCGCCACTTCGTCCTTGGGCGCGAGCATCGCGCCGCTGCCCTCGGAGATGCGCACGACCGCCGTCATCACCGCATCCAGCTCGCGCTGCGTCGCCGACGTCCGCAGCCAGCCTACCACCCTGCGCCGCACCACATGCATCGCCTCGTACAGCTCAGTCTCTGGCACCCGCCACGCGTCGTATGAGGGCGCCCCATCCCATACGTCGAGCAGCTCCTTGTTCCACTGATGCCGTGTCGCTAAGAAGGCCATGCCGCACACGAGCGTCGAGACGAGCGGCTCGCACAGCTCCGCCGCCGTCACGTTGCGCAGCATGAGCACCAGGTGCGAGTGCACGACGCACATGTGGCGCACGTTCTCGTCGAGGATCTCGTCGTCCTCTTCGACGAGTGCCGTGTCCAGCTCCCGAGAGAGCTTGTGATACCAGCCACTCAGCAGCGGTCGCAACTCCTCGAGAAGCACCTTGCGCAGGCTCATGCGAGCGGCGACGAGCTGCTCGCGCACGCGTGCGGGCACGCCGAGCTGCCGAAAGGGCTTGCCGCGGATCGAATCGTGCGAGCCCGCATCGTACTGGATGAGAAAGGACACGTAGTTCTCAAAGCGAGAGGCCAGGCGCACTACGTACAGGATCACGGTGGTGGTGGACGCCTTGAACGTGCCCGTGTCGAGGTCGGTCGCCTGGTGCGCGAGCTTGAGCACGCCCTCGACGAGCGTCTTGGGCGAGTGCATCAGCTCGTTGAGCAGCATATGGTGCGCTGTGCCGAGCAGCTCGGGCGCCGAGGTGGGCACATCCACCGGCTCGAGCTCGGCCGAGTGCTTCGGTAGAAACGTGCCAGGCTCGAAGAGCACCGCGTCAAAGAGGGCCTGCAGCTTGGGGGCCTGCAGCAGGTGGATGCGGTCCTCGGACGCGAAGAAGGAGATGACGAGCGGGATGCGCAGGTAGGGGACCGTCAGGTAGCTGAGCAGCAGCTCGGCATCGTGCTGGCCGAGCGCCTTGGCAGCCGCGTTCTGATCGGGAGATGCGAGCTCGCCAAAGTCAGGCAGGTCCCACATGTGCAGCAGGTCGTCCTCACCCTCGACGCGCGAAGGGCGCGTGTACTCATTCGGGTCGGCGAGGGAGGCGAACCGCGTGGTGGGCACTTCTTCACCGCGCTTGACCCGCGGCTTGGCAGAGAGCAGCTCGAGGTCACCGCCGGGCAGCTTGAAGCCACCCACGAAAAAGGTCTGCTCGGGCTGGTGGTAGAAGAAGAGGAGCTGCGCCTGACGCTGCGTGTACGCGGCTTTTTTAGGAAACGCGGAGATCTGCGGGTTGAGGAAGAATTTGAAGTAGAAGGCGATGTCGCGGAAGCAGCGGAACTCGGGGTAGTTTTTGATCACGAGGTGATCAATGTCGCGGATATACTCGGCCACGTTGTTAATGTCGGCCGGGAAGGCGAGGTCCTGCGCGATCTGGCGCAGCCACTTGACCGTCTGCAGCTCGAGCGCGCCCGTGTTCTCCCATGCGTAGATCTGGGGCAGCGAGCTCTGCGCGTCGAAGTAGTCGAGCACGCACGCGCGCGCCGTATTGAGCTCGGGCGTGTGTACCGGTACATGGCTCGACTGCTTGGCGAGCGCGCCGCTGCCGATCGTGAAGCCCTTATGCTCGTGCGTGCCGCGCAGGTGCAGGCACACGCGGGAAGGCTCGTCAGTCGCGATCTGGCGCATGACCACGTCCGCGACGGCCGCGATGCACGCGGGCACGACCATTCGGACTGCATCGAGCGAGCGCGTGTGGTCGAGGGAGAGCACCGAGGCTGCAAAGTGCTCGAGGATGCGTTGGAGGAGCAGCAGGATGCCCAGCTGCTGGTCGTACAGCAGCGGCGTGCGCCAAAGGCACTGCTGTGGGAAGACGGCCCCGACCTTGTCGCCCTCGGGCTTAGGCATCGGGAGCACGCACGTGAACGTGTGCTGGATGAGGCCGACCTTGAGGAAGTTCGTGTTGAGCACCGAGTGCGCCTGCACCGCCGTCTGCGTGCACAGCATGTCGCACGTGCGCAGCGCGGAGATTGCCTCCTCGAGCGTGGTCGCTGCCTGCGGCTGGCGCAGAAAGTCGAGCGGCTTGTACTTGGGCAGGTCGAACACCTGCCCCGGGTCGATGGGGGAGAGGCGCAACAGCCGATCGAATAGCGGGTGCAGGTGAGGCGTCTCCTTGGGCGCGGATCCGCTCCATGGGAAGGCGCGCGCGTGCCGGCGCAGCAGCCGCACGCCATCCGTCGAGATCAGCCTCCCGCTCGGCTCGAGGAGCACGAGGCAAGGGATCGAGCCCACTTGGTAGAGCTGTGAGAGGATCGCGGGAAGCTGCCCGCCGAAGGGGAGGGCTGGCCACGGCTGCGTCGCGCGGTATGAGTGGTACTCGTCCTCGGTATGGTCCTGCGGCACCAGCACAATCTCGAGCATCTTGCCGCGCGCGCGCAGCGCCTTGTACGCTGCCGCGAGCAGCGGCGTCGTCTGCACGCACGGCGAGCACCAGGAGGCCGAGAAGTAGAGTCCGAGTACCTCGATGCCCTTGATCACCACCGCAGGGTGGCTCTCTCCGCCCTCGATCGCGGGCAGTAGCATCGGGCCGAGCAGGTGCTCGAGCGAGGGACGGCCGAGATGAGCGTCGGCGGCAGACAGGATGAGCGGCGGCGGCGCTGGCTCGTCCATACGGCCACCGCGCTTCTTGATGAGCTCGTCGAGCTCGGCAATCTCGTGCGAGATGGTGCCCATCTGAGCGAGTCCAATCAGCTGCTGCGAGCCGAGTTTGGCGGCCTTGTACGCGAGCTGCCGCTTGGCCAAGTCAAGCACCATCCGCTCCGCGTCGCCGAGACCCATGACGAAGCGCAGATCGTTCTGCGCGAGCCGAAACATTTGGTGGCGCAGGAGCAGCGAGATGATGCGGCACTCGTCGGCACCGACGCCGGAGCGCTCGAGGAGGTAGCGCAGCGCGTGCCGGCAGCAGCCGTAGTGGCCCGAATTCGAACGGCGCAGCGTGCGCGGGGGCGGCTGCGGGATGCCGCGCTCTTCGGCGGCGGCTTGCCAGCGTGCGAGGCCGCGGTCGAGCGAGGTACCTGCCAAAAAAGGCAGGCACACCTCGTAGAGCGTCTCGAGGCCGCCGCGCTTGAGACGGCCCGCCGACATCGCCTCGGGGTCGTCAATGTTCATCCCAAACCAAAGCACCACCCAAAACGCCTCATCGCCGAGCCGTTCCACAGGCACGTCGCCGAGCTCAAGGCAGGTGCGGTACTTGATCTTGGGCGGGTTGGTACCGTCAGCCGGGTGGAATTCGCTGCCGCGCGAGGTCGAGTTGACCACTGTGAACGTGCACGTGAACGCATATGGATGGACGCCGCGCCGCACGATGAGCAGCAGCGGGCTATCGCCGTTGTCGTACGGCACCATCATCACGCACCCCGGATCGAGGTCGTCGAACGCCTTTGCCAGAGCCGAGAAGAACGAGCGCTCCTGCCCTTGCCCATCGCGCGCGTGCGCGAGCTTGTGGGCGAGCTTTCGCGTGTCCTTGAGCTGGGAGCACGCGGTGTTGAGCGCCGAACGTGCAGTATGCGACAACTTGGAAGCGAGGTCGCCCGCCTTGAGCATCTCGTCAAGCGTGAGCGTGAGCACCTCGATCGAGATGTGCATCTCCGACTCCTCGAAGGCGGTGCCGGCGATGAAGGGGTCGGCGAACTCGGCGGCAAATGCGGGATGCAGCCAGACGGGTGGCGGCTTCGCGTACAGGTCCTGCAGGCACAGCTTGCTCGCACGGCTCTTATCAGCCGCACTGCTCAATTCCGCCTCCTCATCAGCTGAGCGCACCTTGTGCAGCTCCTCACTGATCTCATCCTGTCGCCACACCTTCGAGGTGATGCGCAAGTACTTGATGGCAAGGCCGCGCACCGCGGCCTCCGCAACACCACCCTCGCCACCCGCGAAGAGCGCGATGAACTGCGGGTCGAGCACAAACTTCTCCTGCAGCTGCGGCTTCGGCCCCGCTGCCGCGTCCTCCTCCTTGGGCTTGCCCTCGTTGTCCTTCTCCTTCTCCTTCTCCTCCTTCTTCTCGGGCGGCTTGGGCGCCTCGATCTTGACGGCCGCGCACAGCCGCCCGTTGACGAAGGTGTTAAGCTCGCCAGGCTTTCGCGTGATCACGAGCCAACACCAGCGCTCCGCGCGCACCGCCGCCTCCGCCGTGCCCATGTCATTGAGTGCGCCGACGCCTCCGTTCTTAAAGATCGAGACGTTCTCGACCTTCTCGCCGGGTGGCGGCGGCGCGCCGCCGCTGAAGATGGGCACCGTGGCGCTCGGCATCGCGTCGAGCCGCACCGCGAGAACCATCGTGAAGTTGTGCAACCGTCCGTCCTCCTCAAGCACCCATGGCGTCGCACTCAGGCTGACCTTCAAAAAGGCTCCCTCGGGCACAAGTAGCGCGTACGACCCATCTTCTTGCTCTTCGTACGTGACATCGCCGCCTACGACTTGCACGCCCTCGGGCAGCTCGAGCTTTGGCTTCTGCACCGGCGGTAGCTCGCCCTGGTCGTGCCCGCCGCCGGGTGAGGTGGCGGCCGCCGCCATGGCCGAAGAGGCGCTGCCGCCGCCGCTCTCCCTTGGGGTACGGAAATCAGCCACGAGGTCTACCTTGGACGCGGCACCGAGCGACATGAACCGCGTGTCCAAACCAACGTCCTTGGCCGCTTTGGAGGCCTTGTCCAACGAGGCCTTTTCTGCCTGCGTCACCTTGCCCTTGCCACCGCCGCCGCTCGGCCCCTTTGTCTGCAGGTCGTCGTCGTCACTCCACATGTCGAGCAAATTGAGGGCCTCTTCGAGCTCGTCTTCGTCGAGCATGAGCGCGCCCTGCCCGCCGCTCAGCCTCGCCAACTTGGCTTGCTTCTTGCCGAACTTGGTCTCCGTCAGATCATCAAAGCCTGTGAGCTGATCAGGTTCTCGTGCCTCAAACCTGGGAGCACCGCTGTCGCCGCGGCCGGAACGAGCACCGCTGCCGCCGCGACCCTGGCCTTTGCCAAAGGCGCCGCCGCTTCCGGCGCGAGCTCCTGCGCGAACCATTCCCTGGCGTCGTGCCGCGGAAAGCCCGGGGAGTTTCGCCTCGTCCGAAGGAAATGCTTAATACAAGCTTAGGCGAATCGAATGCGGCCCGCTCGGCCACTTAGTCGGATCGAATGCTCGGCCGTGACCGGGCACTTACCCGTTGGATGGTTCTCACCATCACGTGTT
>Ga0210240_101547_pt1 | contig 16910 bp, 11 predicted proteins | sample ChrtobMetP5a_4mM_FD_155463 | JGI IMG/M metagenome (GOLD analysis project Ga0210240, IMG submission 155463) | Chrysochromulina tobin associated microbial communities from unialgal haptophyte culture, Seattle, Washington, United States - P5a_4mM | ecosystem: Host-associated > Algae > Haptophytes >...
TCCGCGCGATACAGGTCGAGGACGTCCTGCATCTCGTTCGGTACCTCGCGCGCCCAGTGGACCTTGTACTGGCCGACGCCCACATGCTCGCGCAGCGGCGTGGAGCGGCGCGAGCTGAACTTGAAGAACGTCTCGTCGTGGCAGAACAGGTACAAGCCAGGCATCTCGTACTTGTCGCAGCGCGTTGAGCGCGCAACTTTCTGCCAGACAGCCCCAGTGACCTCCGTCTCCTCGTCGTCGAGCTTGAGCCTTCGCTCGACTGCGTCTTTGACCGCGCGCCACGGGACCTCGAGCAGCTTGGCGACCGCGTTGATCAGCTTCTGCTCCGCCATCTGGCCGTCGACGATGGCGGTCAGCAGACCGTTGTGCAGATCTTGGTCTGCAGCATGCCGCGTGCCCTTGGTGCTCAGATGGTCGCCCAGGAAGGAGATCAAGTTGTTGACGAGGCGCCGCTTAAGCTCGTCATCGGAGCCCATGTTGCAGGCCTCCAAGGCGCGCCACTCGCTGATCTCCACGAGCTTGGCCGCGACCTTTTGCGCATTCTTTAACCCGCCAGCGTTCGCGAAGAGCTGCGTCACAGCTGCCTTGGCCTGCTTCTGCGCGGTGGGCGTGGAGATCTCTTCACGCTCCGAAGCCGTAGTCTTGGCCAACAGCTCTAACGCCTGCTCATTGGTCGTCCCGCGTCGCACCATAGACGCGGCGGCCTGCTGCGCTATCTTGCCCATCGCCGCCTTCCACGCCGGAGCCCCTCGTGTGCGGTAGCGGTGCCCGGCCGGCTCGGCGCTCGAAGAAGCGGCAGCTGCTGGCAACGGCGAGGCCAGATCAGAAGTTGGCGAGGGCAACGGCTTCTCTCCCTCACGGAGGTCCTCCTGGAGTGCCAACAGCTCTCCCGGTGACGGCTGGGACTGCGAGATGCCCTCACCGACAGCTGCCCAACTGTGCCAGTGAGGGGACCCGATCTCGCCCTCGATGGTCGCCTCCTGAGCAGCAAGCGCAGGCGAGGCCACGGCAGCAAACTGCGGGTCTTTCTCACTCGCCACCTCGAGAATGTACTGCATCCAGAACTTCAGAGCGATCACCTTGTCCTCGGCATTCATGTCTCGCCGCGTCTCAAGACGGCGAATTGCCGCGTCGTCGTCCGGATGCATGCCCTCGCCCTCTATCTGGACCTTAACATCGTCGATGCTGCGCCAGCCGCCGTTCTCGCTCTCGATCATGCCGTGCAGCATGGGCAGCAGCGTACCCATCTCCTCGGCCCACGCCTCGTCGTCCATCTCCTCGGCCCTCGCCTCGTCCTCACTGCCCTCCTCACCGCCCTCATCGCCCTCGCCCTCCTCGTCGCCCTCGCCCTCCTCGTCGCCCTCGCCCTCCTCGTCGCCCTCGCCCTCCTCGTCGCCCTCGCCCTCTCCCTCGCCCTCGCCCTCTCCCTCGCCCTCCTCCTCGCCGCCCTCCTCGCCGCCCTCCTCATCGACCTCCTCGCCGCCCTCGCCACCCTCCTCCTCCTCCTCAACCCCCTCCCCTTCCTCAGATACGACGCCAAGCTCCAAGCGCCGCTTGCCCGTCGCCCTCTCCCTCAGCTCCGGGCTCTCGGAGCACGCGTTGCGATGCGCCTTACGACGAAGTGACACGCGTCGCGTCGGCGCCGACGATGCCTCACCACCAGCCGAAAGTGGCATCGGAGCCATCGGCTCGGCTGCCAGAGTCGGGCAGTTTGGCGGGCACTTCTTTTTCTTGATGCGGCATGGCTCACACGTTGTCCTTGGGCGATGCGCGGCGCGTTGCACGACCTCGCCCATCACAACGGACCTGTCGGTTGACCAAGCAGCACCACGCACTAGCGACGCCTGCTGTGGAACGGCCAACGCTCCACGGCTCGACGCCGAGCTGACTGGAAAGGACGGGCGCCACCCACTCGATGTATCGCGCGCATCACCAGACTTTTCCGGAGACAACTCGACTTTTCCGCCCGCCTCTTCCAGGTCAGCCATCGACGCATCAAGCGCTGACACTCCAATGTCGGTGGCGCTCATCTCGAAGGTGCCGGAAAAGTACTCTGACGCTTTCGAGCCCCACAGCTGGTGGCGCCCGAGGTTGTAGGCGACTTTGAAGCCACGCCGTGGCCGTGTGCTCGCGCACGCTCGCCGCCTCGGTCGACAGAGAGTGTGCGGAGCCGCGTTTGGCAGGAACGAGAGACCAAGTTTGGTAGGAACTCCCTACAACGCGCCGAAAAGACCGAAAACTTGACCCAGTACCCATCGGGGGACCCCCTCGGGTGGTTGGGATGCGCTGGAACCACGCCAGGATTTTTTTCCAGAATCCTCATAACCTGATTTCGGGTTGAGTGACCATCTTGACCTCTCTCGGGACAGAGCCTCTCCTACCGCCGGCGTCCCGGGTTGCGCCGCGCTCACCAAGTCTCCAAGACACCGTACTATAGACGCCGAAAGCACGATCGACGCTGCGACTTGCAGGCGGCTAACCCTCCACGCAGCACACCTCTCATCGCACCTCAGGCGGCGCGGCGCACCTGGCTGTGCAGCCGCGCGATCTCGGCGTAGTCCTCGCGCTCGAGCAGCGTGTACGCGGTGCCGAGTGTGCGCGCCGCAAGCCTCGCATAGACTGTCGAGTGGTTGAAGATGTCAAGGCCAAGCTGGAGCGACGCGCCAAAGTCACACTCGTCGTTAGCGATCGCGGCCCAGTTGAGGACATCGTCAAGGGTCGCTTGCAGCGCCGTGTGGGTCGGCCCGTCCGCCTTTTCGAGTTTCGTCAGGTGCGTGCGCAGCTCGGCGCCTATGAGAGAGAGTTTTCGGTAGCCAAGCTCAGTGGCCTTGTCATAGGGCACCACGACTCCCATCTTGTGCGTCGTGGGTGCGACTGTGCACTTCTTGCGTGCAGCGGCCGCCGCAGCCGATGCACCGCCTCCGCCGCCTCCGCCGTCAGCGCCGTCGCCTCTCAGCGTGAGCCCGCCGGCACGAGCACGCGCCTCGAGCGCCTCGGCCGCGCGCTTAGCATGCGTCGCTCGTAATGTGGGGGCAGCCGACGCGCGCCGCAGCTGCACGAGCAGCGCATCAATCAAATGCGTCTCTTCGAGGGGAGCGAAGGTGGCGCCCGGCCCTTGGCGAGACGGGTAGGGGCGGCCGAGGGAGAGCGTCGGCGTCGGCTGCGACGGATCGTCGCGCCAGTAGCCGAGGGTCATCACCTCGCATCCTCCTCCTCCTCCTCCTCCTCCTCCTCCTCCCGCTCCTCCTCCTCCTCCTCCTCCTCCGCCCTCAGCAAGGCGCAGGAGCGGCTGGAACTCGGGAGGATCGTACGTGCTGCGGTCGCTGATCGGGCCTAGCGCCGCCCCGCCGACCTCGCCGCACAGCAGGCGCAGCGGCGCTAGCAGCGTCACACCCGCCGCGCTGAGCAGACCGGCGAGCGTACTTGGGGCACCCGTCGCATTTAGCAGGGCGCATAGGTCGAAGGCATCGTCGTCGAAGCGGTGCAGAAAGGTCGCGTGCAGGTACGCTTTCCACACGCCGCGATCGCCGCCCTCGTACGCGCCTAATGGTCTTGTGGCTGCCTTGCCACTGCCACTGCCAGTGCTGCTGGCAGCGGCGGCGGCAGCGGCGGCGGCGGCGGCGGCTGCAGGCGCGGCGGCGCTTGCCGGAATACCCGAGGGTCCGGCCACGCTGTTCGAGGTGCCCACGGCGGACGGCGGCGGCTTGGGTGGCGTCGCGCCGGCGGCGACGGCACATGCGACCGCGCCGTCAATGTCATAAGCTGCGAGCCCGGCTTCGAAGTCATCATCGTCGTCGTCCCACGCGGACGTGGGCGCCGGCCGCTTGGCGGGCATCTGGACCTTGGTAGCCGCGGCTGGAGTTGGCCCAGCAGCCGCAGGAGCTGGCGGCGGCGCAGGGCAGGCGGCGTCCTGGATGAAAAATGGATGGTCGGCCGGATGGTCGTACTGTGCAAAGTGCTCCGGGTTCTTGCGGTAGCACTTGGTCCCGAAATTACAAATTGGCTTACCTGGGGCACGCGTGTAGAGCGGCGGCGGCGGCGTGACAGCCGTGGGCGCCAGGACCGGTGCGGGCGCTGGTGCCGGTGCAGGTGCTGGTGCCGGTGCGGGCGCTGGGGCCGGTGCTGGGGGTGGTGCTGGTGCAGGTGGTGGTGCCGGTGTTGGTGCCTTGGCGCTAAAGAAGCCCGCGAGCGTCTGCTGGCCCGGCTGCGGCTTGGTGGTCGGCGGCATTCCCGTGCTTTTCTCGACTGGCGCGAAGAGTTCACACTGAACCCCTCTGTTTTTGGGTGGGGGGCGACTCTCCACCTTCCAAACACACTGGCACCAAGTCTTACTCCGTCCTCGACGTCCGGAGATATCTGCAGGCGTGATTGCAGTTTCCTAGTTTAGGACAAAAATGTCGCTCTTTCCTTTTGACCTCCTCGCGTGATACAGCCTGCCCAAGTACATGAATTCAATCGTGAAGCGCGAGGCATCCGCCTGCGGGAATTCATACGTACAGTTCGGCGCGCCCTCGCTGAGATGCAGCCATCCCTGGGGAGTGGGCATCCGAGAGCAGCTCCACGGGTCGGTTAGCGCCATGGAACCGTTGGCTGCAGCGAGCTCGGTGAGTATCTGGGTGGAGTGGGGCGACACGAATGGGGAGGGCATCGATCTGTGGACGTTATTCGTGCGAAGGCTCGGCGTAGTGATCGGGCAGCGCGCCGTCCGACACGCTGGCCAGCTGTTGTGCATGAATATCCCGCTGGCCGGTGGCTCAGGCGATGGCGACGAGGTCGTGGTCGAGCTCCGGTGGTGCTCAGGCAGCAGATGTCTGCACTTGCTGCCTACACTGGCCGGCTCTGCGCAGCTCAATCTCGCTGGCCTTGTGTCCGCGGGTAGCCTTGGGGCGCTCCCGACGTGTGGCGAGCTGCTCGCGCCAAGCCGCTCGTGGAGACGCACCGAGCCGGAGCGGGGCTTTGGTTTGGAACTCGAGTTCATCACTCTTGTGCCACCATCCCACACGGGTATGAGCAAGGGAGAGGAGCTACGGCAGCTCATCCTGAGCCTCTCGCAGGGCGCGAGTGCACCGCTGCAAACCCTCTTCGACCGCGTCCTCCGCTGGACAGTGGACTCCGACTTGTCCATCTACGGCACGTCGAGCCATCTCGCACGGCAGGCGATGCTCTCCGCGAAGCACGCGCCGTCGCTGAGCCTCGAGGCCATTCGGCGAGCGCAGGAGCGCTCACTCCGCATGCTCCAAGGTGGTGCAGGCACGCTCCAGTCCGAGTTCAAGTCGCCCTTGCCGCCGCATGAGCTGAGCTTTTCCCACAGCGCCCCCGAGGAGATTGCCTGTGCAGTGCGGCTCATCGAGTGCTTGGGTGCAGCTGCGCCGCCCGTCTCGCTCTCTGGCCACTCGGGCACCGCGCTCCACGTGCACGTCAACGTCTTCAATCGCATGGCCGCCGGTCCAATGCTGAGCGCACTCGAGGTGATGGCCGTTTGGATGGCTTGGGTGCGCTTCGACTCGGTGACAAGGCGGTTCGCGCGCCCGTGGTTCTGGAGGAACAAGTTTTGCGCGCCGCTGCACGCGACCGGCGCCGAGTTCTTGTACATCGACCTGGCTTGGGAGCAGGGCTCTAGCACCCTCGAGGACACTGGGCAGGCCCCCGGTGACGTGCCGCGCTTCATCGCGGCGGTGAGTGCAGTGCTGCGATCGCCGGGCTTCGACAAGTTGCCCGAGGCGAGACGGGTCGAGCTTCTCTTTGGACTCGACGACGCCTCCCCCACGCGTGCGCTTGGTCGCTACTGCTCGCTCTCTCTGCTGCGCCTCTGCTCGTTCGGCACGCTCGAGTTTCGTCGATTCCACAGCTCGCTGGACGCGCACACGATCATCGCGTGGGCTCACTTCTGCGTGAGTTTCGTCGAAGTCTTCCGTCACGACGCGCCCGCGCTGCTCGAAAGCCTCACGGCGTCCCCCTCGGACGCACTTGCCGCGCTCCAGGCCGCACAAGAGCGTGCGACATCGGCAGAGCTCATGCAGCTCATGGCGAGTCACTGCGATGCGAGTCTTGTCGAACTCTTCGCCTTGGGGACCTCGGGGGCGTGTGAAGTGGGATCTGTGTACTAGAAACGGTACTGTCGTCGGAAGACAGTTCCGGGTTTTTGAGCGTGTATCTCGCGACGAGAGATCAAGGTCGGATCGGATCGAGGTATCTCGCGAGCGGACGGCGACGCGACCGTCGGACCGTCGCGGTGGGACACGACACCGCGGGGGCGGGGTGCTCCGGAGTCCGGTCGTCGGTGGGACTCGCCACAAACTCGCCACAGGTTCTGCCGGAAAGGGTACGCGACCACATAATCAAGAACACGATCAATATCGAATGTCTTTTCTCTTTCCGGTTTGGATTGTGCAATGAGGCTACACACCAACGAAATGTACGTGCTGTACCGGACCAAGCTCATTGGCCACCTAATTGGGAGCGCTCCTCCGAGGACGACGTCCGCGCGCCACTGTAACGCTGTAAGCCGCCTCTGAGCTTTATGCTGCTGATCTCGCGGCCGAGGTGGTGCCTCGAGCGGTAACCTCATTAATAGCATGCATACGTCTGTTTGCCCATCCATCATCAGGCGAGATCATCCGCGGCACGTATGTTCTTCTCACGAGTGTCCTTTCTCTTCCCAGAGCCAGCCTTGCCGAGCTCCAGCGTGTAGAGCTTCGATTTATACGCCATCACAACGGCGATCTCCTCCTCTCCGTTGCTGCGCTTGACGAACACGCTGCTGCCGATGGCGAACTTCGGAGGGTCGAGTTGGATCGCCAGGGGCGGAGGTTTCGGGGGGCTCTTGGTTGCGATCGGGCGGTAGGTGTCCGGCTTCTCGAGCTTCGGGGCGCCTCGTTCTGTGAAGAGCTCGGGGTTTTCAGCTTGAGATTCAAGCATCAGCTGCAGCAGGTCTGTCTGCGTGCACTCCTTGGCTGATGGGGCGCGAATGTTGTCCTCGTGCGTGCGCTTCTCCTTCTTGGCCTCTCCAGCCTTGCCGAGCTGCAGCGTGTAGATCTTCGTCTTCTCCGAGACCGACTTGACGACGGCGATCTCCTCATCTCCGTTGCTGCGCTTGACGTACACGCTGCTGCCGATGGCGAACTTCGGAGGGTCGACGGGGAGTTGGATCACCAGAGGTGGAAGTTTCGGGGGGCTCTTGGTTGCGTTCGGGAGGAAGTTGTCTGGGACGTCATTCGCGTGAACGCCTCGCTCTAGATTCGGATCCTCTGCCTTGGCTGCGGCCAAGAGCTGCTCGAGATCGAGCCCCTTGCCACTTGGGCTCAACTTGGGCTCCGACGATGTGGGAGGCGGGGTCTCCGCCATGGGAGTCGTGGGCGTCTTGGGGGTCTTCGAGGGACTCCCCTTGCCCTTCTTACCTGCCCTCTTCGGAGTGGTGCCCTTCTTACCCTTACCCTTCACGCTCTTCGTGCGTGCCGAGGCATCGCCGGCTGACGACGCATCTGACGGTCGCTCCGTCAAGTTGCCATCATCGCCCTCCTCCACCGCAGCCTCCTCCTCCTCGAGGGCGATCTCGGTCGCGATACCCTGGGGTCGCGACACCTTAAGGACGATCGGGCTCTTCAACTCCGGGCTGAGCGAGGCGATCTTCGCCTTGAGCTTCTCATTCGCTGCGATGAGATCGCGCTTCTCGTGCTGCTCGAGCATGCCGATGAGGTATTCTTTCCGCATCAGCGTGTTGCCTGCGTACACCATGTCCATCGCCATCTGGAAGGACGTCTTGTTCGCGGGTGGCAGCGACTTGTCGATCTCCGCGCCATACTGGATGCACAGCTTGACGCACTCCTTGTGCTTCTTGCGCATCGCGGTCTGCAGGCCGGTGCTGCCGTCGACACGCGGCTTGTTCACGTCTGCGCCGGCTTCGCAGAGCATGCGCAAGCACTCAACATTATTCTTCGAGCATGCGATGTAGAGGGGACTGCCGCCATCCTGCGAGTTCGGTGTGTCCAAGTTGGCGCCGTGAGCGATGAGCAGCTTTAGGCAGCTCGGGTGGTTCTCCTGGCACGCGAAGAAGACGGGCGTGATACTGTGCTTGCCCGACGCGTTGGGATCTGCATCGGCCTTTAGCAGCGCGTCCGCGCAGCTGGTGTGCCCGTAGCAGCAGGCCATCAGCAGCGGCGTCGCGCCATCCTCGTCGGTGACGTTCACGTCGACACCCTTTGCAATGTAGCCCTTGAGCTCATCGAGACGGCCATGTCTCGCAGCCGCACGGATGAGCTGCACGTCGTCCGCCATCGCGGGAGGGTACGGGGTTTCCGATTTAGCGCCGACCAAAACAGAAACTTATTTTCTATTAAACCGTAGACCTTTACAAGTCCCGTACCAAACTAAGGGAGAGATTGTATCTCAGCTACTCAGGCCGGCTTGGAGGTTAATGCACCCAGTCGCGAGCCACCCCCATCCACTGGCAGTGCCCGTCGCTCAGGCGTGCGACACATGGTGCGCCAGAGGCGTCAGCAGGGGCGCCTGCATGTGCGTCCTCGGCCTCCTCCCTCGCCACCATGCCCTCGGAGCCGCCTGCCGCGACGGCGGCGGTCGCTACCGCAGGTACCTCGGCGGCACACATTGGCGCCGTTGTGGGCGCGACCGCAGGTGCCTCGGCGGCACACATTGGCGCCGTTGTGGGCGCGACGTACTCGCAAGAGCACACTTCACCAGCACTCGCCGTCCAAATGACGCGTCCGATGCCGCACGCGCGGAGGACCTCCTCGCACCGCTCGCACGGCGCCGCGTCCTCGTAGTACTCCCCGAGGGGGGCGAGGCGTGCGAGATACACAGTAGCGCCGCGCAGCGTCGTCAGGGCGCCACCGCTCGCCTGGAGCGCCTGGCGCACCTGATGAGGGAGGCGAACAAACGTCATCAGAGGTCATCAGAGGTCATCAGAGGTCATCAGAGGTCATCAGAGGTCATCAGAGGTCATCAGAGGTCATCAGACAGGGCGCCACCGCTCGCCTCGAGCGCCTGGCGCACCGCATTCATCTCTGCATGCACGACGAACTTGCCATGCACGCCGCCGCGCACGCCACCGCTCTGTTTGGTCGCTTCGGAGGCGTTACAGCCGCGCCCGAGCACGACGCCATCCTGGGCGCGCAGTACGAGGGCCCCATGGCGGCCGCGCCCCCGCTGGAAGCTAGAGGAGCCCCACCCGTCCACCGCCAGCCTTCCCGCCTCGAGGAGCGCTGCCGGCAGCGCGGCGCGCCCTCCCACCGTCAGCGCGAGCGAGGGAGGCTCGGCAGGTGCGGCAGGTGCGGCAGGTGCGGCAGGGGCGTGGTGGCTGGCTGAAGGGAGATTTGCGGCGCTGTCGTCGGCAGCCTCCCCGCCGATGGGCTCCCCACAGGCTGGATTCCCCACAGCCTCCCCGCCGATGGGGTCCCCACAGGCTGGATTCCCCACAGCCTCCCCGCCGATGGGCTCCCCACAGGCTGGATTCCCCACAGCCTCCCCGCCGATGGGCTCCGGCCCAAGCAAGTCTCGCCAGCGTGTCTGCACCGGCAGCGGCAGCCAGTCGCGATGGATGGTGCGCCCCCAGCGCCGCGCGCCCTCGGCGTCGTCAGCACGCAGGTATGCCGACAGCACAACGCAGCGCAGCGGCAGCAGCGCGCTGGCGTCGATGGCGACGCCAAACTCCTCCAGAGCTCTCGCGGCGCACGAGGCGCGTACAAAGCGCGAGCGCGTCTCCGCCGCAACCTCGTTCACGATCGGTCCCATGAGCTCCTTGAGCGTGATCGGCATGTCCGTCCGAGCCTCGGCCGGTGCGCCCGCCAAGGACTCCTCCGTGGCCACGCAGCGGCCGCCATCGTGGAAGAGGAGCCGCTCGCATTCAGCGTCGCGCTCCGCCACCGACAGGGTCGCGAGAAGCGCCTTTGCGACGAGCGCGCGCAGCCGCGCTCGCGACCCCGGGTCGCCGCGCACGCGTGGTTGCTCGTGCACCTTTTTTCCAGCAGCACGAGCGGCGGCGAGGAACAAACCCTGCGGAATTGCGCTCGCCCAATCGTGATCGTCACTTTGCGAGAGCACGCGCACTAGGGCCGAAAGCAGCAGCGTGCGATCCTTGCGCTGGGTCTCGCTCTGGTCCTTTCGCCACGCCCACCATTCGCGCACGTGTTGCGTGTACGCGTCGATGCCGCCGTGCTCGCGCATGCTCTCGGCCGTGTGAACGTGCGCAGGGTGCCTTAAGGTGTTGGGTATGCGCGAGCGCCTTGGCAACTCGTCAATGCTCTTCGGCGGCGGAGGTGGCGGGGTCAGGGAAGGCGAGTCGTCCCCTACGTCGGAGCTGCTATCGATCATCGTTGTGGATTCACGTGACATTGGTATGACGTGCTTCGCCACTACCATGGTAAATGCACCAGGCGAGCGCACAAACTTGAAAGACAGTGACGACCTTTTGTCCGCATGCAATTGGGGTGAGGGGGGGAAGGGGGGGAATCGTGGTTAGATGCGGTTTTGGTAGCCAGGCTGCCCAGATCGGTCATCTTGGGATGTTGGGCTCACCAGGCTGCCGTTTGTGTAGTTTTTGATGAACCGAAACATAAAATGAATGGTGTTGAGAAACACCGGGTTCGCAGAAGGGATAAGGGATAAGGGAAGGGATATGGATGGGATATGGATCGGGCTCTGGGCCTCTGGCGGCGCGCCTGGTTCAGGTCATTTATGGGGGGGCGATCGCCACAGCGATGAGCCGGCTGGGCAGCAGCGGGTTCGTCGCCGCTGCTGGAAGCGCCAGAACCATTAGGCAAATCGTGTGCATTAATGGCGTGCTGCCGTCGAACGTACATGGCCGCCAGCTGATTATTCGTGGCCCGGATCGAGCGTCCGCCTTTGCCTGATCGCCAATCTGTGCCGCGCATTATGTAGTTGTGCCAATGTAGAACCCCGTTGTAATCGTTGCAGTCAGGGAGATGCATCGCCCAGCGTGGAAGGATGAACGGCTTGAAGTACATTCCATGCCTTGTGTGAGGCGCTACCGGGAGTATGTAGTGGCCGTCGAGGGCGCCACGCTCGAGCAGCATCCTATTGAGTGCCGCCCACCCCGCCATCACGTTCGGGTTGATGTCGTAGGGCCCTTCGTATCCAAATGGTGGTACCCGCTGCAGTAGGCACTAGTCGGCGCGGCCACCCCGCCTGGCAAGCCGCTCTCACGGCCAAGAGGCACGTCGAAGTGAAACCGGCTGCCGACGCTGGTGGCCAAACGATCACGATCTGCTTCATGTCCACCACGGCCGATCGGCCGTCGACGAGCTCAAGAGATACACCACCAGCGCCGTGAACAGGAAGGCTGCGACGGCCGCCGGTGCGAAGACCGCCACGCCCGCGATCAGCAGCTGAATTTGCGAGCACCGGGCTGGCAAAATGCCCACAGCGCCGACTGATGGCGCCACCGGCGAAGGCCGCAGCGAGACTGGAGCCGAGGAAGAGGCACGACGTGCACCGTGGGCTTGTACCAGCCTCTGCCTCTTGGATGTGGTTGCCGAGCACGGCAATGGAGGCCCATTGCTCTCGGATGAGCCGCCCCTGATCCTCCAGCCTCGACTCCAGATCGTCCAGTTGGACATTCGGGGGTCGAAGCTGCAAGGGGGCTCCCTCAAACCGAGCCTCCTCCGAGGCCGAATCGGTGTCCATGCTCCATGCTGGCTGGCAAGGACACCGTATTCAGCTTGAGTGTTCTCATCCAGACCGGAGAATGAACTGGGCTGGAGTGGGTCCTCGAGGCCTGGCCCATCCGCCGGCATGTCTAGGACATCACCAAGGCCGAGACCTTTGCCGAGACCGCCGCTGCCGCCGACAGATCACCGAGATCGCCGAGCCCGCCGCCGAGACGGCCGTGAGCGCCGAGCCGGCCAGCGCCGAGCCGGCCAGCGCCGCCCGCCGAGAGCGCCGAGCCCGCTGCCGCCGCCGAGCCCGCCGCCGCAAAGGGCAAGCGAAGAGCGACCTGGGGCGCTGCGCCAGCGGATCCAGGGGCCCATCGAGGCTGCCTCCTCAAGGGTCGGCGTCGGCTCGACGCCCGTTCGGCGTTTGCCCCCGCCCAGGGCGCGAGGAGCACAGTGTTCAAAGCCTATGAGGTAGTTACCTGAGTAGTGGGAAGGTCCCCCTAGGTCAAAAAAGTGCGCCGCTGGAGCATGGTGAGCACTGCACGCAGCTTCGGCCAGCTTCCCAACAAGAGGCGACTAAAAAGGGGTGTTTTCGAGGCGGTCTGTGGAAGCGGCCTAGGCGAGGGCCTGATGCATGTAAAATTGTGAGTTGCTGCATGTAATGATTTTGACCGCGTTCTGATTCGTTTTTTTCAAACTTTGTTTCGTGTTAATTATCCGGATATCGTCTATGAATAGGGGACAGTGGCGGCCTCCAGCTAGGCTCACCCGACCACCAGGCAGGCCCCCAGCATGATCGCTGGCCATCCGCTCGCTCCGCTCGAGGAGGGATTAGCCACTGCGTTGTCGGCGAGCCTGCTCCAGCCTGCGCCGACGAGGGCCTCGTATATTGCCCTCCGCCTTCTCAAGGAGCTCATGCCGGAGCAATACGACATCGACGCGCCACCTCCGCTGCAGGCACCTCCAGAGGGGGAAGAGCTCAAAGCCGCAGTGCAGCAGCTGCAACGTCTCACAAAGGAGGCTGTCAATAGCGCGGTCCGGCGCGCGAGCCAGGTGTCCGACACGCAGACCAGCGTCGTCGAGCGCATTGCCGACTACTTGCTGCTGCTCGACGGCGGAGGCGGCCTCTTTGCCACAGTGGACGACGCGGGCAGCAGCGGCGACCCGTGGACATTCGAGCCGGACAACCTCGCGGCCGCTCAGAGTGCGAACCTCAACGAGCTTGCCAGAGTGCGAGAGCAGCGAAGCGACTCTGGCAAGCACCTCCTGGCCGCGGCGATTGCGCGCGCACCTCGTCGCAAGGTGTCTTACGCACGCATCATCCTGGGCCGTGCGGCGTGCTCGGTGATGCCCGCGGTGGTGGGCGCCTTCCAGGATCACGCCGCCAGGCACGCCGCGCGCATCGTGAACGAGCAATTGATCGCGGAATCGATCAAGGAGGGCGAGCGCGTGAGTAAGCTCGCTGCGGCGCGCGAGCGGCGTGAGGCCGAGCAAGAGGCGGCCTCGCGGTTGGGTGGGCTGCCCAAGGGGATCCTGCCCTCGCGTTCATGATGATGATGTATGGTGAGCGCATACCACGAGGCTGAGACAACATCATATTAGACACACCGCATATCGCGTCGGCACATACAACGCAGTGCCATACGAGATACGACTAGGGATCCCTCTAAACGTAGTGTTAAGTGTAGACGTACGCTACCCGTACGGTGGTTGACTAGCCGAGCCCCAAGCGGAGCCAGTCGATGATTTTTTCAAAGGGCCACAAACACCGAGCGGCGGCTCGAAGTCGCCTCGAACCAAATTCGATAATTCGTCTCGGCGCCACACATACACGCACTTCTCTCGGGCCACACACATCTCTCTCAGGCTGGGTCGATCTCACAGGGGCGAAGCGGCCGCTCAAAGTCAACCTACAGGCTCGAGGCGACCCTGGCCGTGGTGCCTGGCTTGTGCCTGGCGGCCATCAGAGGCTGGTCACAGGCTCAAACGCTCGCACGTGCACGCCCTTCGACCGCAACGATCGCACGTGCGTGCCAACTGCCGAGATGGGCCGCTGCGGGCATCGGACAGTGCTGCTTCCTTCTTGGCACGCTCAGCCCGGGCCGATCTGCTACCGATCTCGTGGCCGATCTCAGGCGCTGCCCTCACCTCCGCGTCCACCACACGAGCACCGACTCCCGCCCCCGAGTCGCGATGGCCAAGGGGCGTTACGAGGGGCGAGGCGCAATGCCTCGGAGCTGACGAGGCAAGCACGCACGTAGGCTGCAGATACGCGGCTGGCGGCGCCGGTATGCTCGCTGCCGCTGCTGCCGCTGCTGTTGTTGCCGCCGCTGATGTCGCCGCAGCGACAATGAGCTCAGCGCGTGGCCTCGAGAGGACTACCGCGTGCTCGGCCGAGCGAGGGCTCTCTTCGCGACGGAGGGCCTCGTAGCGCAGGTAGACATCGTACACCGGATCCCAATCTTTCTTGTACCTCGGCTTGCGACTGTGCTGCGACTCGAACGCGCGCTCGAAGTCGCGCAACGTGCGCTTGGCCGCCTTGTACTCCGCACGGCGGGCCTGATGGTCGCTTGGCAGCCCCTCAGTCGCCGCCTGCCGGCGCGAGCTGAAATGTGCCCCGAGGCGATGCCGCAAGGTGCCCCGAGGCGTGGACACTCCGGGGCTCTCTGGCTGCTCCTCCCGCGCGTCGCTGCCGCTATCAATGGCGTTATCAAAGGCGCCGGGCTCGGAGCTCTTATCCGTCGTGCTAAGGTCATAGCTAATCGAGATGATCTCGTCGTCATCAGACGGGATCGTCCTTGGCCATACGAGCCAAGAACGACGGATGCCGAGAAATGTGTGAAGCCCCGTGCCGGGGTCCGGAGCACTCATCATGTTAGCACTCTCGACGGATGGCAAGACCTGATGCCCGGAGACGTTTTCCGGGTTGGCCACTTGAGTAGTGACCTTGGTACTACTCGTTGCCTCTACGCTGCTCTTCTGTAGCTTTTGCAATGCTGCCCGGTAGCGGAAGACACACACGCAAGCCGCCAGGGCGACCAGGGCGAGAGCGGCGGACACACTCAGCAACGCTCGAAGTAGCCACGGGCAGGAGCCGGTACGCATACAATCATCCAGCGATGACGACGTCTGAGCCCCCAGCGATACTGGTGGCGGCGCACGGCCCTTGCTCGCCCATCCCATTGTGTGTTTGTGTCTGCGGGACTCGTACGCGATGGCTTCGCCTCAAGCCTTTGTGGCCTCGCCAAATGCAGGAGGGCGCTCGCGTGGGACTGTTTCGGGCGCGCGACTGTTTCGCCTCAGACTTGAAATATTCCACATTTCCTTCGGCACAAATTGTGTAACCGTTTTGGTGCATGCACGAGTACAATACCTTACAACTGAGTGCATCTGGCCAACACATCCAAGAGCCTAGAGCCGTGCGAGAGAGAATGCGGCGCTGAGCGCATGTGAGCGCGCGCTACCACTTCCACCCGCTCGGCCTGTAGCTGTGGTCGAGTGCGCCGCTCCGGCTTGCGTTGTCCGTCGTCGTCGGTGGCGGTGCGGGGGGCGCGGTGGGCACGGCGGGTGCTGGCGTGGGCGCCATGGTGGGCGCCATGGTGGGCGCGCACCCCGGCACGCATCCATAGCTCGCGCCGCCGGTGGCACCGCTTTGCACTAGGAAGCCGACCACGCCGGCCGAGCCAAAGTTTTGGACTTTTTCGAAGTTGGTAGGCGGCAGGCCGGCGGCGGAGGCGCCTCCCGAGGAGCCCTTTCGCTCGGCGAGCTGCTGTTGTCGCCGGTTGCGCTGCGCGATGAGCTTCGCATCATGTGACGAGATGGCCCCCTCCTCGACGATACGGCAGCCTCCTTCGACAAAGACTGGCCGCTCCGAGAACTTGGTCTTGCTCGCGCCCTCGTACCCGACGAGAGGGATGTCGGGCTTGGCGATCGGCTTCGGCTGCTGGTGTCCGCTGGGGTCGTAGCTCTCACGGACCGCTGCGTGTACGGAGAGCGAGGGCTGCACTAGCGGCCACTCGAGCACGGCGCGAATCGACGGTCGCGCTGATGGCTCGACCTCGAGCATCGACCTCACGAGATCTCGCAGCTCGTGCGGCACCACGGCGAGGTCCTCCATCGACCACGCGTCGTAGTCGCCCGCGAGGATCCGGCGCGTCAGCTCGGGTAGCGTCTCGCCCGCGAAGGCAGGTCGAGTGCTCAAGAGCTCATAGAGCAGGCAGCCGACCGACCACACATCGGATGCGTACGAGTACGCGCGCCCGTCGCAGCGCTCGGGTGCGATGTAGCAGGGCGTGCCCACGCGTGTCTGCGCCATGTCCTGCGTCGACGCGAGCACGCGCGCCACCCCAAAGTCGCCCAACTTGAGCACGCCGCCATCCGCCAGGAAGACGTTCTTGAGAGCCACATCGCGGTGGAGCACGCGGCAAGCGTGGACGCACTCGAGCGCGAGGAGCAGCTGCACGAACCAGTCGAGGCTCTGAGCGATGCTCGGGCGCTCGCCCGCGTCCACGAGCGAGCGCAGGTGATTAGCCAGGTCGCCGCCACTCGCGTGCTCCATGACGATGTTGAGCTGCCCCTGCCGCACAAAGGCATGATCGTACCGGATAATGTTCGGGTGGCTGAAGGTGGCGAGGATGTTAACCTCGCGCTCGGCCGCCTCCTGCTCGGCGGGCTTCATGTGCGACACCGGTACGCGCTTGTGCACCACGTGCGAGCCGTCCGGCTTGCGCATCAGGTAGCACCGACCATGGCTACCAGCGCCGAGTTGCCGCACAGTCTTCCAGCCGCTGAAGCCGTCGCTGAGGGCGCGCTCCTCATAGGCGCTTCGCGCCTCGAGCATCGAAAGCGTCGAAAGCAAGTCGTTCGACGGCAAAGGCGTCGACGGCAAATGTACGCGGCAAAGTTCATGACTTAGGACCGACACGGCGGTTTCGGAAGGCAACTATTGAGCTCGACGAGAGGCTGAACTTGAACAGTGTGACTGTGCAACGTCTCGGACGTCTTCACACTATCTTCACAGGAGCTTCACAGTAGTGGGACCATCGAGGCTCCCAGGGATGGTTCGTGGGGGGACCGCTGACTGACTAACTAGTTCACAGTCTGACTAAATAGTTTCACATTCACAATACAGTCGTTGTCAAAAGTCCTGACCCCCAGGGTGGGGTGGGGTGGGGTGGGGTCGGCCGAAGTGGCCGATCGCGCTCTGCGCCTCTCGCGCCCCGACGCTCTCATGCCGTCGACTGCCCCGGGCAAGGCTCGATGCGCGGAGCTCTTCCCGCCCGG
>Ga0210240_101553_pt1 | contig 16861 bp, 9 predicted proteins | sample ChrtobMetP5a_4mM_FD_155463 | JGI IMG/M metagenome (GOLD analysis project Ga0210240, IMG submission 155463) | Chrysochromulina tobin associated microbial communities from unialgal haptophyte culture, Seattle, Washington, United States - P5a_4mM | ecosystem: Host-associated > Algae > Haptophytes >...
TGTGACATCGAAGCCTCTTCGGCCGGTGGAGAAATTTGGGACGCGGTTCGAAGGAGCTTGAAGCAGTTCTTGAAGCGCCCGCTTTTGTGCTCCCAAATTTGGGACGACAGACTGGCACACGGACAGACGGACAGACGGACAGACGGACAAGTCGGAAATCGGGCTCCACCGCAAATTCCTATCGTTTCGCGCACGCGCTAATTTCACGCTGGCGGTTAATCTCTGAGGCTTCCCTCCCGGTATTCAGACGAAACCGGGGGTGGGGAAGAACATAATCTTTTGACGTCACACTTGGTGGGAGGCACCTGCAGGGCGGCACCCCTCGTGGAGATCAACGTGTACCCGCCCCGCGACGCCCCTCGTGGAGCATGGGCGCCGCTGAGATGGAGCTGACCACACGCTTCTGCGCAGACGTTCAGCGGCAGCGCCGATCCAAACTGCGTGTGCTGTGTTTGCACGGCCACGGATCCAACAACGACATCACACAGCTGCAGCTCATCGGACTCGCTCTGCGTGAGATTCACGGCGTTTCTTGCGACGTGGTTGAGGCGACCATCGAGGCCAGCGCGCAGAATTCGACGCTCGAAATGCTTAGCGAACGGCCATTTCGCACGTGGTTTCGCTGGTGGATGCTGGGCACGAACATCTTCGCCACGACCTCTCTCGATGAGAGTCTGGAGCAGCTCATGCAAGTCGTCGAGCGGTACGGTCCGTACGATGGCTTGTACGGGTTTTCGCAGGGAGCGTTCATGTGCAGTGTGCTGTGCAACCCGGCGGTGTGGCGAGGCCGATTCGGATTGGACAAGTGCCCTTTTCGTTTCGTCATCTTGGCGAATGCGGGCATGTCCGATACGCTGCCGTCCATCACCGTGGCTGTCGCCCCACCCCACCTGCGAGCCACGATTGAGCTGCCCAACGCGCTGCCGTCCCTGCACCTGATAGGCGCCCAGGACTGGATGCGCGCGAGCCAGGAGCGCCACGCGGGCTTCTACGAAGCGCCGACGGTCTACACCCACGCCAAGGGCCATGAAATCCCGATGCGACTGCGGGAGGATCGCGAGCTCCAGCGCACACTCGCGAGCTTTCTCAAACGTTTTGAAAGCACTGATGCAATGGAGATAGTCGTGCCTCAGGCAGTTGACGAAACTCAAGTGATCTCGATGCTCGAGGATCAGGCCCTCGAGTCACCCCTCTATCCTCGCCACATTTGAATGTGACTCCCGAGTAGCAAGAAAATCTCGAGGCTGTCTTCGAGCAGGCACCGAAGCCGTCGCACGCTGCGCACCGGCTGCTCGCAACCAAGATAGGCGTCTCCGCCGCAGCAGACCAAGGTCTGGTTCCGCGACGCCCGGCAGCGCAAGCGGGTCTTGGGCCAGGGGGGGCTCATTGGGCACTCTGCAGCAGTCAGAGAACAGCTCCAGATCGAGGTACCACTCCGTGCTCTTGAGCTGGTCAATAACGGCCCAGGGTACAGAATCTTCACGAGGGAACCACACGATGTCCCTCTCGCATTCGCAAGTCTATCCCTCAGCACCCCGGCCTCGCGTAATCTCAGCCTGCGATGTGCCCCCAGTCGCCGCAGCAGTCAACATGACTCAGAAGCGAAAAAAGCACCGTGAGGTCCTGCCACCGTCGTCGCGCAGTTAACCTGGTTGCTGGTACGGGGCCTAACAAACCCGCCCACGTGCGAATCCTCCCGCCTGATTACCGATCACAATCCCGCCCAGCAGTATCGGGCAGCGAGCGGCATGGATCACCCTGTGCGCTGGGTGGAGAGAGCACGGTAGCCTCTCCTCACGCTCTCTAGCGAACGCCGAACCCATCCTCAATTGAGTAGACTCCGAGAGCGAGTACTCAGTACTTGTGTTGACCGGGGGCAGCGGAGCCGTCCTTTGAGACGGAGGTGTGGTGAGCGCGGGTGTGGCCGCGACATCATGTAAACGACTGAGTGAGTCTGATTGAGCCGCAGTGAAAAGACTGTGAACAACTCAGGTCGCGTGGTCTTGGTGGCTTTTCCCAAGTTTTGCCTCGGACGTCGGCCCTCGCGTTTGCTGCATGTTCGGGCTGGGGCAGACCCCCCAGGGTGCTTCGCGGCACATCGCCGCGCTCATGCAGGAGCGCGAAGACTATGAGGAGGCCATCCGCGCGCAGGCACTGCGCATCCAACAGCTCGAGGCCGACTTGGCGGCTGCGAACGAGCAAGTCGAGGTGCAAACTCTGATAGGGTGAGCGCGCTGTCTAACCCTCATCATCGCGCTCTCTCCACGCTTTCAAAGCCGCTGACGAATCGATTTCCCGCGCGCTGCGCAGGGAGAGCCGTGCGCGACAGCTCGAAGATTCGCGCGAGCGCGAGGAGCTCCTCGATCTCAAGCTGTCGAAGCTGAGATCTGCGACGCGCCTGCTCTGGGGCGTGTTCCAGGAGATGCAGATGCGCGTCGCGGAACAGCAAGCGTCCGTGCAAGCGGGCAACGAGCTGCTCGAGTCCCTCGACGGGCTCTTGGACGGAGAGATCCGCTTGCCAACGTCGGCCGGCACACCTCGCGGCAGCCTTGAGCGATGAGGCATCCGAGGAGAGTCCTTTGGCGGCGGCCGGGCTGGCGCGGCATTGGGAGGAGCGACGTGGCCAGGTCCATCGGAGAGCCCGCGGGCGACCTTGAGCGTTGAGGCATCCGATACTCCCGACGAGGCCTTATCGAGAGACGCATTATTTTAGCCTTAGCTTTGGAGAGCTTAATGGAGAGCGAGTGACACACAGCGCTCGTGAACGGACAATGGCCCTTGAGGGCCAGCCGGTGTGCACGAAACACCTTTAAAGCGCAAAGACGTGGTATGCGTGGACTGGTGATTACGTATGCGTTTGCGTAGTACAGGAGACTCGCCGAGACAAACCATGCCTGGCTGCGATGACCGATGGGAGCTCTTTCCTAATTTATTCTGTGTACAGGTATGCGAAAGTAAGTGCGACTCCAACCACCAGTCTGCCGATCAGCTTTCTTTGAATTTCTTGGGCTGCATGACCGAACAGATCCAAAACATCTGGGCGTGCACGCGTGACGCAATTAAAGTCAGCCATTCGTTGGATGAGTGCAAAGGCGGAGACGCTTGATTGCGTATGCGCGCGCGCAGCCTATGCGCTCACCAACGCAGCGACGTGGGCCACCATGAGCACGAAGATGATGATTTTTAGTGCGGGATCTACGCCCGACAGGTGCAGATTGGAGACGCTACTCATTCTGTCGCGTCCCTTCTCCGCGCCGCTCGTGCGTGACGACTCAACGCAACTTGACCTGCAAGTCTCGTCAAGACTCAAGTTCAAGTTCAAGTGAAAAAACACTCGGTTCACACACAGATAAAGCAAGCAAGCGGTTCTGGGCATACTTCTCTTCCTCTCCGCCCACCCTACATTGTAAGATTGTATCCTAATATTCTGATGGCAACTGGGTTCCTCGTTTCACGTTTGCGCTTGTTTAGGTACAATGTACCTGTGTTGTTTCGACTAGTTAGCTTGCTTGTAGCTTGCTTACACAGATCACAGGCGAGTCAATTCAAGTCAAGACAAGTCTGCGGAAGCGCCCTACTGACGATCAAACACACAGGTGCGTGAGGACGTTGAACAGAACGTCACGAAATCGGAAATGCAAAAGGCGCCGCTGGGCGGCTCCCGCGTCCCGGCTCGCTCGTCGCGAGTCTCGCGGTCGCGGCCGTCTCGGGGTGCACGGCACACGACTGGAGAGTGTTGAAAGTTTTCACGCATCACGGAGCTTCACGCTGCCGTCGCGCCTCGCGCGTCACACGCGATCACGGAACATCACGCTGATGATCACGGTCGCGTATCCGTATGCCGTATCCCGCCCGCGGTGCCGTCACGGTGCCGCGAGACTCGCGACACGCGCGAGTGAACGACCGGATATTATTATTAACACGCACGCAGTTACTCATTTTTCTTGGCCGCGCCCAGGACCGAGGACGTGCGCGCCGCGGGTTCAAAGTATAGTACACCGGTGACAGTCCTCAGTCTCGAGAGCACCTCGTGCTGCAGTACCTGGCGACGGAGACAATACACCACTCCAAAAGTCAGCTGCGCGGCGCGTGACTCCCGCTCGCGGCGATCGTGTGTTCGCCGTCCATGACGACCCCTCTCTCCCCGCGCGCCCCGTTCCATCGTGCGCGCACCGCCACTCTCCTTTGGCTTTGCGGCCGCCCTCGCTCAATACATCGCCGAGAAGACCTCGTCGATCAGGAAGTCATCCGCGGCGTCGGTCGTGCTCGGGCTAGAATCAAAGAGAGACAGAGGTTCATCCTCCCCGTCCGGTGGCGGGAGGGCCGCGAGCGTATTAAGCTCCGCGGCCTCGTCACCGCCTGCGCCTCTGCCCGCCGAGGCGCGCCCCCGCCCCCGCCCCACCGCCCCGCGCCCGCGGGGTGACGACTTAGAGGCACCATTCTTGACTTCGTTTGCCGAAGCTCCACGCGCCACCGCCACCGCCGCCGCCCCCCCCGGGCCCGCGCCACCGGCGCCGCCGCCGCTCTTGCCGCCATTCCCATCGCCGCCGGTCGCGCCGCCGCCGCTGCCCGCATCGCCGCGCCTCAACTCCGCCTCGACGCGACTCACGAGCTCCTTCTTGGTCCCCGAGATATCAGCCTCGCGCCCGTACAGGAATGACTTGAGCTCCTTGACGGAGAGCGCTCCCAGCTTACCGAACTGTAGAAGCCCGCCGAAGTCGACCTTGTCGACGTTGACGAACCACGCGGGCGGCGGGCCCGAGCGATTGCGCTTGGCACGTTTCGCAGCCGCCTTCTTGGTGTAACCGTCACCCTCGGCCGCGGGCGCGGCGACGGCGGGCGCGGGCGCGGCGGCGCTGGCCGCGGCGGCGCTGGCCGCGGCGGCGTCGTCGGCGGCCGCCGCCGCAGCGACGCGCTTGGCAGCACTCCGAGAGGGCGCGAGCTCTGCCGGGGCATCGAGCTTAGCGACGAGGGAGGCAAGATCGTCATCGACCTGGTCACCCGCGAGCGCGTTCGGAATCGTCTTCATTGCCGCCGCCTCGGCGGCGCCCACGGCGGCGCCCTTGCCGCCTCTCGCGGCAGGCTCGTAGGTCGCCGACGCCTCGTCAGCCATCGCGGCCGCTTCCGCCGCTGCGTCAGCGTAGAGAGGCTCCTCGGCGCCGCTGTCTGCCAAGAGGGCCTCGAGCTCCTCAATATCAAGCGCGTCCCCGCCCAGCTCGTCGTCGCCTAGCTCGCCGATGTTCCGCAGCTCGCCCTCGAGACTATCGCGCGCCGAGTGCGCCGGGTCGTATAGCGCGCCATACGGGCGAGGTCGCACTGGGGCCGACGAGGCGTCGAGGGGCACGCTGCTCCACGCGGATGTCGCGTCGCCGTCCATCTCGGCATAGAGCGCCTCAATGTCGAGATACCTGCGTGAGCGCGAGGAGAGGGGGATGGATGTAGGGGATGAGTGGGCCGGCGTGAGGATGGCTGGGAGTGGGAGGATGGAAGAGAGAAAGGGCGCGGAGAAAGGGCGCGATCCGCTCCCTCGCGATCACGCGCTCTCAGCGGCCATGCCCAAGGCCATGGCAGCAAGGCCACGCCCAAGGGCGCATGCCCGATGGGGTTTGAAATGGCTGGTGGGTGAGCGCGGGGGGGTAGGGGCCATCGCGGGCGGGCAGCAGCGTACTCGTCCTCCTCGTCCCAGCTGCCCTCCCACGACGGCGTCGGCGCCACGCCCTGTTCCTTAGGCCAATCGGCGTTAGCCGGGCGTCCACTCTCGATGGGCAGATGGGCCCCGGGACGCTCCGCCTCGAGGCTCCACGACTCGAAGCCGCCTGCGACGACGCGGACTGAGGCGAAGGCGCGCTCGAGCAGCCGCATCGCGGCGATGCGCGACACGACGCCCACGTCGCAAAGCAGGATGAGCGGCGTCGTCGGCGAAAAGCGCGCCACCACGTCCTCCTCGAAGCTGTCGCGGAAGCAAAAGAGCAGGCCGAGGGTGCCGGGGTCACCCGCGGGATGCGAGAGGGCGCCCGCGGGCCGCGCCGCGCAGTGTTCCGCGTGCGTGCGCAGGTCAAGGAGCGTTGCGCCGCCCTCGCGCAGCAGCGCCGCCGCCTCGGCCACCGACAGCTCCTCGGGCCCACCATCGGCGAGGGGAGACGCCGTCTCCTCGTCGAGCCACGCCGACGCAAGGTCGGGGTCGACGTCGCCGCCGTCGCATGCGACCAGCGAGCGCGAGCGCCATCCTCGCCCCGCGCGTGGGATCGCGCGCCGTAGATGGCCACACAGAGCCGTCCGCTCAGCGCTTCCGCTGCTGCCGCTGCCGCTGCGTCGCCGGGCGCTGCCGCTGCCGCACGCGACCACCCTGACGGCCGCCAACTGGCGGGGCGGCGAGGCGGCGCGCGCGTGCAATGCGGCGAATCCCGCGTCGCGCCCGCATAGCAGCAGTAGCAGCAGCAGTGATAGGGCGCCACGCGCAGTCTCGAGCATTGATGACGAACGACGTCCCCAGAGCCAGCTGAGAAATCACAAGAGAGGGGGCGCACCAAAAATTTGAACTGTTTTTGGGCGCGTATGTGAGCGGGGTGGGGTTGAGAGAGGGTTGTCAAGCGGCGCCTAAGAGCAGGAGGGGTGGGGCCGAGTGTTATAAAAGCATGACACTGATACATGTACAAGTGATAACACGGAACACCTGACTCCTGACTGTCAAGCGCTCGCACCTTCGGAAGCCGCCCACTCGCGAGCACTAGCCATGAATCTTGATTCTTGAATGCGGGATGATGACACACGAAATGCCGCGAGGCGTGGGGTTACAATGTACAGCGCGACCCTGACGAGCAAACATCTCGCGCTTCCCACAGCCCGCGAAAGCAGAAGTGCTAAGACAGGCACGTGTGCCTTCAGTGGGCACTTTTCTTCCAGGGGTTACTTCTAATTGCGTGGACAATCAGGCCAAGCCGGGTCCTAGACAAAATGTCGCGAACCCTCTTTTCGCGAACCCTCGCCCTGATTTCCTTAGCCGCGGTCCACGCGTCGCCGTTTGTTTCTCTCGGTCGATGGCTGCTTGATGCCGCGCTAAGCTCGCCGCTTTACAAGGCGGTCCTCATGCCACAGGCCAAAGCAACGATGGTGCAGACGGCAGAGTCCAACGGCGTGGCTTGGCGGGAACAGCTGGCGTGGATTAAAGAACAAGGGCCGTGGACCTTAGACGAGCACGACGAGAAGATCATCCCTGACTACTATCGGCAGCCGTTCCATGCCTACGAAGACGGCAACTTGTGCTGGGAATCGGCATGGGAGGGCGAGATTGCGAGCAGAGCCGTCGGTGCGCGAAATTACCCCAAGTACGGTGCCGAGGGCGAGGACGCCTTCCGCGGGGCCTTTGACGAGGCGCTGGCATCCCTCGGTGCCAAGTGCCCACCCGGCGGGACGATAGTCGATCTCGGCTGCGGCTCTGGCATCTCCACACGCCGCCTGGCCGCGGCGCATCCGCAGGCGGCGCGGATCCTTGGTCTTGACCTCTCTCCACACTTCCTGGCCGTGGGCCGCCGGTTGCTCGAGCTGGCGCCGGAGGCCGAGGGCGTGGTGGCGCCCGTGGGTCAACCGTGGGTCCAGCCGCTCGGACGTGATCGTCGCATCGAGCTGCGCCATGCGGATGCCGCGAGGACGTGTTTGGCCGATGGCGAGGCAGATGTGGTGTGCCTCTCGCTGGTCATCCATGAGCTGCCGCCCGAGGTGACGCGGCAGGTGGCGGCCGAGGCGTTCCGCATCCTGCGCCCCGGCACAGGCCAGCTCTGGCTCACCGAGATGGACTTTGCCACCGACGGATTCACAAAGCTCCGAGCCAACCCTGTGCTCTTCTCCCTGATCAGGTCGACCGAGCCATACCTTGACGTCTATGCCGATTACCAGACGAGCGAGCAAGGGCCGGCGCACGACCTTCGCGAGGTCGGTTTTGGCGCCATCAAACTCGCAGCCGCGACGGGCCGCCACTTTGCCCTCCTCGCCACCCGACCTGATCGAGGTGTCGACGCTCGGGCCGAGACCATCGACGATCGGCGCGCAGAGACAGCCAAGGCAGACTCGCATCTGAAGACATGGGAGGCGAAGGCGGAGGGGCGCGCAGAGCGCTACATCCGGTGATCCTCAACCTTACGAGACGAGATGTCGTCGCGGGCACGGACCCCGCGACGTCGCGGTGTCGTGTCGTGTCCCTGTCCGCGCGCGGTTGCCTTTGTCCCAGGTCCCGGGGGTGTGCCGTCGCGGTCGCGTGTATGTTCCCCCTTGGTATAGTCAACCTTATCGGGCCTGTGATTAGTTTTTAGTTATAGGCGCGGTTCAACAGTTAAGACGGTCGCGGACGTGGGGACGATGAGAACGTCGGCTACGTGGTTTTAACCGTGGTAACCGAACTGGACCGCTGGTATAGAGCCGTAGCGCGCGTAGGCGCCGGCGCGAAGGCCCATAGCCGTCAAGCTTAAAAGCTCAGCTGTCTCACACCCGACTCCCGAGGCTTCAGGCTATACTAGTCCACGACGACTGGAGTTCGGCTTTCTCGAGTTCGGTTGAGTTGAATGTCTGAGCTCACAACTGAGAGGTCATGCAGAGTATGCGCCCCGAGTGAGCTGGGCGTATTGCGACTCGGTCAGGCCGGCATTGGACTGCGAGTCAGACAGCTTGTTTCGATCGAGCATCGCCCGATCGCCAAGCGCCGTTGTGGTGCCCCCAGTGGGTGCTCCGTAGATATGGCGGTCGTTGTGGGTGAACTTATTCTCCCACCGCTTCCGCCACGCGTCGAGCTTCATCGGATCCTTGCCCCCCAGCATGAATAGCTGCTGCCCCTCGTCGGGGCGCACGAGCATCTTGCTGAACATGGGCATCATGTACGAGGGCAAGTTGAAGCCATCCGCTGTGCTCGAGATTGCTGAGGTGGGCAAACCATCCGAGAGACCTAAAGTCTCGCCGTCCTTGGGGCGACGGCGGCGGCGGCGCCGGCGGCGTTTACGAGTGCCCTCGGCGCCCGCGTCGCCCTCATTCGGCGGCGGGTCGCTCTTCTTTCCGAAGAACCCCCCGAAGAAGCCCTTCTTGGGCTGCTGCTGTGCGCCGCCATTGCTCCCCAACGGTAGACCGACGAGGGCGGCCGCGCGCGCGGCCGCAGCCTCATCCTCATCCTCATCTACATCATATGAAGAGCCATCGGTCCACGCGTCATCGTCATCGTCGTCTTCCTCGTCGTAGTTGTCGCCCTCGGCTGGCACTTGCTTGCCCGGCCCACCGAGCATCGCGAGCCGCCGCTGCATCGCCTTGGAAGCTAGGTCGTTGCGCGCCGCTTGCGCCTTTGCCTTCTCCATCGCGCGATTCGCGGCACGCCGCTGAACCTCATTGGCGTCATCAGACACCATCAGCCCTGTCAGGTCACCCTTCGGGCGGTAGCCGCCGTTGCCATCATACTCCATCTGGCCACGCAGCGCGCCCCGTCCCGACGGGGTGAGGCTCTGCGCCTCCGCCGGGATGAGGCTCGCGCTCGGGAGTAGCCCAAGGGCTGTCGCATACTCCGCGAGGATGCCAGTCGCTCCCGGCACCAGGACGCCGTCCCGCACCATCTTTTTGAGCATGCGCTCACGCACCAGAGGATTCATGCCCTCCATGGCAGTGACCGTGGCGGCCTCGGCGGCGAGCTTCTGCTCCTCTGACGATCTCGTGCCGCTCTGTGCAGCCTGTGCGCTCAGTATCTCCGCCTTCTTTATCAGCGCTGCTGTGTGGGAGGCTGGCTTGACCGCGCCTGTATTGAGCGCCGCCTTTCGGGTGGATCTCTTGCCCACATCCTCAGCCGCGGGCGCCTCCGCCGCCTCGCGCTCGAGCTGGCGCTGGCGCTCCTCCTCTTTGCGCGAGCGCCGCTCCTCCGCCGCCGCCGCCAGCTTCTCTCGCCGGCGCTTGTCCTGGAACTCTTGGAAGGTCGCCTTCGCCGCCTCGAGCCGTTCATCCGGAATCTCAACGGCGCGCCCGATCTCGATCGCCTGCTGGATGGCTGCGGAGGAGTTGCCCTCCTCGACCGCGGCTAGCCTCTTCTCCACCGCCGCGTGAAGCAGCGTCTTGAGGTCAGGGAAGGCCTGCGACCACCCCTGACTTGCGACGACGAGTGACTCATCCTTACGAGCCAGCGTGAACGCATCGAGGGTCTGTACCATCGCCTCGCTCGGATGCTGCGTGAGTAGCATCACGAGCAGGCTCGCCGCGTTGCTGCTCGCGGTTTGCGAGTGCCCGTACGCGCGCAGCAGCAGCCGCACCAGCGGACCCACGATGCTTGCGTCCAGCATACGCTTGACGCAGCTCGAGTGGCCTGAGAGCTGGACGAGCGCCTTTGACGTCTCCTCTGACGCGTGTGAGTACGCCCAGTCCGTATCTCTCGCCCTCCCGCCCTCTTTGCCGACATTGTCGAGCCCGTCGACGAGCAGCGACACGAGCACCGCGACGCCGCCCTCATCCCCAATCTCCTGCCGGCTCGTCGGGTCCGCCTCGGCGATGTTGGAGATGGCGCCCGTCGCCGCCTCGGCCGCCTTGCCCCCTTGCGCGAGCTTGACGAGCATCTTGATGCCGCCGTTGTCACGCACCACCTTGCACACGGCGCCATTGTTGGCCGCGAGCGAGCGGAGCGCGTCAGCCGCTTCACTCGCGATCACCTTCGACTCGTTGTGGAGCATGCGCACGAGCTGTGCAACACCGTCCGACTCGAGGATGGCCGTGCGATTGCCCGAGTGCAACGCGAGGTCGCGAAGCACCGAGGCCGCCAAACCCGGCACATTTCCCGTGCCGGAAACGAGCAGGGCAACCAGCGGCGAGATCGCACCCGCGTCGCGTACCATCGTGCGCATGTCAGCGTTCGCTGCGAGCTTGCCGAGCGCCTCAACGAAGGTCACGATCGCGGCCTCCGCGGCGTTGTACTTTGAATCTTGCTTTCGTGACATGCTGCTGCTGCGGCGCTTCGTGAGCTGCAACCCACTCACGTGGCACGTACGCAGGGAGGACAGCGCACGGGTGTGCGCTCGTCTCTGCTCTGGACGGAGGCTCGCAGAAGGGCGGGCTGTTTTTGGCACTGTGACCGTTACCACGAAGGCGCGCGATCATACAATGTAAGACGCAAAGCTCATAAAGGTCACGGCGGTGTTATGTTAAGCGTCACAAAATTCGCGGTCCCTCGTGTTGGCCCCGACCGGGGCGTCTTTTAACCCCTTCTGCAGCACGTACCGCCCAACGCTAACAACATCCAATGGCCAGAAGAGCACACAGAGGAGCTCCTGATGGAGTCACCACCACCCCGACCGACACCTCCGTTCGCGTTCGGTTTACCTCGACTGCCGGTCCAGCCGTCTTCGACGCCACCGCTGCTACAGCCTTCGCCAGCGCCACGACCGCCAGCGCCACCTCCACAGTTCGTGTTCCACGGAGCAGCCCGTTGCCCACCAGGCCCGCTTCCATTGTCGGCTCGGCCGCTACTACCAACACCGTATCTGCTGCCTTTCGAGCTCGGCATGTCTGAATGGCTCGACAGCGCCAAGGAGCACGCGGAGCAGCTCGTGCGCGAGAAGAAGGTAGGCTACGTCGACGAGGCCCCGCTACGCGCGTCCGAGGCGCGCGCGATGAAGCCTGAGGAGGACCTCAATCTCAAGGTCGCGCAGCTGGCCGAGGAGAAGAGGAAGCTAGAGGCAGAGAAGACGCACGCGCAGGAGGCTGAGGACGAGCTCTTCAAGATGCACGACCAGCTGCTGCACGCCAAGGAGGAGCTCAAGCACGAGAAAACCGAGCGGGTCAAAGAGAGGGAGGCCGCCGCCGCGCTGCTCAAGCGGACGATCGACGAGTGGACCGTTAAGCTCGAGCACGAGCGCGCCGAGCGGGCCAAGGAGAAGGAGCTGTCGCATTTCATGGTCTCGCGCCAGAAAGCGCTCCCGTGCACGCCCGTGGACGGAGCCGGGGGTGCGTCTGCGCACGAGTCTGAGACCGAGTCAGAGGGTTGGGTGGAGGAGCCCTCGGCGTTCGACGCCGAACCCGATGTCGAGATTGTCCGGCTGCATGGTCTCTGCGCTCGACCGGAGCTCAATGGCGTGTACGGAATCATCACGGGGGCCAAGAGAGCGGACGGGCGCTACCCTGTGAAGCTTTACCCCGAAGACCGCAGCGTCTTGGTGCGTGCCTGCAACCTGACGATGGTTGGTGGCTACGATGACGACTACTCATACAGCCACGATGAGGACTCCGAGTCCGACGACAGTGGCGACGACCACCCGTCGAAATCGCCGAGGCACGCGATTGATCCCACTCCTCCGAAGCCGCCGCCCGAGCCACCACCAGCACCGGTCGCCGCCACGGCACCAAGCACTGCTGTTCACCCCAGCATTGACTCCACTCATGCCCGCTACATGACTCGCAGGGCCAGCCTGCTGGGGCTGCTGCCCCGCAAGTGGCTTGGAGCCGATGGGCGCACGACGTGGCGCTTCTGCGTTACCCCAGAGTGCATCTGCCACTGGGACTGGAGAGCACACATGATGCCGACCTCCTCGACCGCGGATACCGCATCAAATCTGCAGACCGAGGCGGCAGAGCCAGAGGAGCAGCAGCTCATTGCCATTCCTCCGTTGCGCTCGATCAAGGCACCCGATACGCTGCCAGCCAAATCGCCTTTGACGGCAAGACCAATCTCGACTCCGCCGCGTACTGTGGTCCATCCCCGGCACACGCAGCTTGCAGATGTGACTGATGTTTCACGCAGGCTCTTTTCCCAGTCACCAACGCCATCATCGCCACTGCTGCCCCCATCGATCACAGACACCTCGGTGGATCTCCAACTCGAGGTGGCAACTGCCCTGCAACATGCAACAGCCAGGCCAACGTCCACACAGGCCCAGCCGGGAACACCACGTAGGCACGCCAAGGAGGCCTTGCGTAAAGCCGCCTCCATCCAGGCCCAGCACAAGCACCAGTGCCGCTTGGCTGAGGCCGAGCGCGCCCGCGTTGCTGAGGAAGCGCGCCGAAAGGCGATAGTTCAGAAGGCGCACCAGCTCGGCACTGGGCAGCTCCTACGGCTCCCGGGTAGCGCTAGGGACCGCATTCAGGCCCAGGAGGCCAAGCACGCCCGGCGTCGTGCGAAGGAGGACAGGCGCAAGGCGAGTCGCGCTCGAGGGGCCGCTACAGTAACCCCTGTGCTGGCGGCCGCGGTAGCACTGGCTGCTGCAGACGCCGTACCTCGCCAACGGATGCCCGGGGAGAGTGGCCCAGCTTACCGACGCCCTTCACGAGGAGAGGAGCCTGACTGGCCAGGCCAACCGGAGGGCGCGCGCGCATCTGCCCGAGAGCCTCTCGGAACACTTTGGTGGTGAGGTGGTTGCCTCACCATATCTACCACCGATTGTGTAGTTCTGTTACGATGTGTTGTCGTAGACGGGGCCCGTCGGTCACACCTCCGTCCATAGCGACAGTGGCCCTCGTGCTTGGGGGTCCGGAGAGTGTGCGCGCGTTGTGTTGAACAGCAGCAGCAGCACATGCGCTTCTCTCAACGCCGCCAGCGTTCACGCAGCTGTCTCCGACGCCATCTCCGACGGCATCGACAGCCAGCTTCGATTCTGCGCCCGGGCGCTTCTGTCCCTTACGTGCTTCCTCTGGGGCAGCTTCGGTGCTCATCCAGCCAACTGGTCCTGGGTACACCTCGAGCATCTTCTGGCGAACCCAGATCCGTCCGTTGGCTCCTCCCCGGTGGGACGCATCTTCGCCACCGAGGTCTACATGAAAAATGTGGCTCTGCTGAGACGACTCGCCGTAGAGTTCAACGGCGATCTCGCGCCCTCTTTCAACTTCACCTTCGAACATGAGCCGCCCGCAGGGGACCCCTTCGATCGAACCGCTCTCATCTACTCTTCTCGTCTTGCGCATGATACGCTGCGCTTGTTCGAGGGCGACCTCATTTCGGAGACCACGTGCGTACAACTTGGACGCCGTCGCCGACCGGTGTGGCTGCTCCTCTCTGCTGGCGTGGTCGTGCGGTCACATGCATGCCGTGATGATGGCACCGATTTTATGACTTTTGAGGAGGCGATGCAGGTCATACCTGCGTTCGCGCGTCGTACGGGCTCCGCGCTCCTTGCTTCGCAAAGGGCGTGGCACCAACTGATCGCAGACTTACGCGATCTCGACGTTGAATCGGCCCCGCGCGAAGCTGTCCTCGATGCTCAGGCGATCTGGAGGGGCACGGCGTTCAACATGGCCGGGGCGCCCGACGGTTCTGCCAGCACTGGATCTCGCACCGAGCTCGATGACCTCATTCAGCGCATGGCGAACGGTGATGTTGCTGCCGCGAGCGAGTGGACGGCTGCTTATCGTACCTGGGCTGCAGTGCCGCCGCCCCCCCCGCGATGCGAACGGCCGCTGCCGTCGCCTACTGCCGCGGAGCTCTGCGGCGGTCCACATACCCGATTTCTTGTTCCGGGGCGCGGAGGGGAGATCGACACCATCGTACGGGGGAAGCCCGCTCCCTCCTGCTCTGCTACGGACGCCGCAACGCTTGCGCGGCTTAGGTCTCAAGCGTGGCGCATCGCCCCAGACGGTCGCTCGATGGCCTGTTCTCTCGGCACCGAGCTTCGTCACGCATCCGTCATCGTTCAACTCTATGCGTCCGCGCTCCCCATCGCCGTCGACGCGTTCGACCGGGAGCAAGCCGCCAAAGCCCAACGGCGCCTCAAAGTCAACGAGAAGCGCAATCTCGCTGGCCTCGACCCGCTACCGCCCGATGAGCCTAGCCCCGAGGAGAGATCATGGCAAGGGGGACCAGGATTCTGCGTTGCGCTCGCCAATTCTACACTTGACGCGATGCTCGCCGATGAGCAGAGCCAAGGGTTCGCCTACACTGCTGCGGTTGTTGGCGACGGCTCGTGGGATCCTCGGCGGAAGCGCCTCTCGCGCGCCGCGCTGCTGCACACGGGCGCATGCCTCGGAGGCGCCCTCGCCGCCGACGACCTGGTTGGAGGCGCACGCGACAACTATGACGCCGAGCTCGCACACCGCGTCGACGCGCTTGCCAAGCTCGAGGGACAGCGCGTCCTTTACATCTTTGACTCCACCTCCCCCATTCTCGCCGGGGAGCATTTCCGCCGCCTGAGCCTCCCGGCTCGATCGCGCATGCTCTGTGACGATTGGCTCGCCTGGGCTATGGCGTTCGAGCAGCGCCTCGAGACGCTCACCTATTGGTGGTCGCACTCCCACTGCGGACATTTGCCCGAAGCCGCCGTAGACGCGCTTGCCAAATCGTTCCTTTCGGGCGAGCCGGTGCCCCTCCCTCGCCCCCACGAACCACTTCGTCATTGTTCTATCCGGCACTATGCCAAGGGCTCGGAGCGCGACCTCATGCTCCACGTGTACAATCTACATGTCGTGCGTACGCACTACACTACACCTTCGTCGATGTTTGCACGCCCAGGGTGCCTTGAGCTGCTACGGGTCGCCAAGCTCAACGACCAGCAACGATCCACCGTGCTGGCCGCCAGAGATGACCGAGTGCGGCTCCTGGGTAGTCGCGTCTTCCGAGACACTGGACCACACTCTCTTGGAGCGATACTTGCCAAACGGGGCTGCCCCTGTGGCAAGGGGCGACAGACTGTTGAACATGTTCTTTGGGAGTGCGAGCTCTCTAGCGTGGTCACGCGTCGTGCGACGCTTCTCGCTCCCGCTTGCGATGCTCTCGGTGCGGCGCTCGACCGCTGCGAACCCGTCACTCGCGACCACGCAGTCTCCTCGATTGTGCGTCGCGCTCTCGAACGCAGACGACGCCCGGAGGCATACCGCACGCTCACCGGTGCTGGGACACCCACGAGCATCTCGTGCGACGAGGCCAACCAGGCCGCCCTCGCGCATGTGCTTGGCATCATTCGAGAGCCCTTCGACTGGTTTCGCCCGACCATCCATCTCGCCCGCCCTCTCCTACACGCCTCTCTCGCCATGATTGCCGCCGCCATCCAGGCCTCTACGACCACACTTCGGGCCGCCATTCTCACCAGTCGCCGTCTCACGACCACCCATCGCGCTCTCCAGCGGCTTCGGTTCCAGACGTGGACCCACCCTAAGCCCGCCGGAACGCCATGCAGGTGCTGTGCAATTCCCGGCTCGCCCGCGCCGGGCGTTCACGTCCTAGGGTCGCGCCGTCCGATCGATGGTGCCCGCGCCGTTCAAGCTGTTCAGCAGCGGGAAGGCGTCCGCGCCCAGGGTCCCCCCCAGCTCTCGAGCATTCGCTCTTTCGTCACTCGCGCTCGTGAGGAGGCGTTCCAATCGAGCAGCGCTGCTCGCGAGGTCTCTTTTCGGCTACTGCAGGATTGCCTCGCACGGGACGACGACGCATCCGCCGCGCTTGCACGAGCCAACGACGCTCGGGCGCTTGCTGACGACGCTCGGGCGTCTGCTGACGACGCTCTGGCGCTTGCTGATGCGCTCGGCGGGATCGACGAACTTTCTTCTACGCAAGCATGTGCAGATGCGGAGCGTGCACACGCAGACGCGGAGCGTGCACGTGCAGACGCGGAGCGGGCACTCGCTGCGCATCGCGCGGCCGCCGTCGAAGCCGCCAATGCTGCTCGACTCTCGAACGCGGCGGACGCCCGCTATCGTGACCTCAATTCGCACGCCCATCGTGTCTCGGACTTCACGTATTTCGCCGCCCAACATGTCTCCGGTATTATTCTTGACGGCCAACGTGCAGCGGTTCGATCACATCGGTCCCAGAAAGCGGCCGCGGCGGCGAGGGCGGCGGCAACGCCGCGCCTCACCCCTGCGGAACGCCGGGTGCTCACGGTCCAGCGTAAGCGGCGGCGAAGGGAGGAGCAGGAGGCAGACTCAACCGTCCAGT
>Ga0210240_101580_pt1 | contig 16529 bp, 13 predicted proteins | sample ChrtobMetP5a_4mM_FD_155463 | JGI IMG/M metagenome (GOLD analysis project Ga0210240, IMG submission 155463) | Chrysochromulina tobin associated microbial communities from unialgal haptophyte culture, Seattle, Washington, United States - P5a_4mM | ecosystem: Host-associated > Algae > Haptophytes >...
GAGCTCCACCTGTGTAGGGGCAGGTGAGGCACGAAGCCCCACATGCCTCTTCGCACTAAGCACCCTGGTGCCCGGTGGTGCCTGCCCAACCCCCCGGGCCAGGTGTTCGCGTTCAAAGAGTTCCGCACCTGAGTCAGCAGGCTGGTAAGGGCGCGGTCCGACCAGCCTGATCAGTAGCAAAGGAGGCAGTCAGGTCACTTGCCATCACTCGCCATCACTCGCCGTCACTCGCCGTTACTCGCCATCACTCGCAATCAACTGCCTGTTCCGAGGTACATGATGCCGACGGGCTCAACGTCAAGGACGCGAATGTGCTGATTGCCTCGGTAATAGGCGCCTAGAGCGCCGCTTGTCCCTCAGGCGTGCCAAGAAGCATGCTTTCCATGGTCGCGGCAAGCTGCTCCTCGTCGGCGTAATGCGGCAACAAAAGCTCCATGTGGCGAATGGGGCCCGCTGTGCCCGCGACAGCATTGTCCGACAGCATGGAAAAACGTTACAGTTCAGCTCGTGCTCACTAGGATGGTGTCGAATTTAAACATTGGCTGTGAATTATAATCATTGAACGTGTGAATGTCGACCGAAAGACAAGAGCGGTAGAGCATGGGCTAGAGCGGTGGAGACTGGAGAGTTGCGTTGGCTGGGACCTTTCATATATCGCTCTTGCCCCCCATGTTCCATGGCCGGGGTACCTCTCGAGGTCCCTGGTGCCTTGGTTGCCCTGCCTGGTACCTCCCTTGAGGGCGCTCGAGCTGGGAACGTGTTGCCAAAGCACGTCAATCGTCGCCACTACCGTGTAGAGCACCATTTCCGCATCGCACTCCTTCACATAGGCGAGCGTCTCCTCCCCGTTGTTGCGATTAACGTACATGCTGCTGCCGATGGCGTAGCGCTGACCAATCGAGTAGCGACGTTCTTAATCCACGTTCACACTCCATGCGTGTGGTGATCCACGTTCACACTTGGTAATCCCCGAACGTACGGGGGCTTCTTGTCAGCACTCACTCACGTGCGCATGCATCATTGATCACACTATTCTTAATGCAAGTCGCTGTCGTCGGCTTCGGAAGCGGAAAGGGAACGCGCCACTAGCTTTTGAAACATCTCAATGACGCGCTGGTTGGTCTTCTGGATGACGGGAAGCATGGCCACCTTGTCCTTTGCATTGGTGACATTGACGTCCGGCTTCTCGAGGATACCATACATTTCATCGGGCGTCTTTGTGGACACCTTGCTGACAAGGCCCTTGGCATCATACTCGTCGTCAGCGTTGTGGATGCAACTGATCGTGTAGCGACGCTCAGCCTCCGTTGCGGGGCGGAGCCCCTCGGGTGTGGCCGTCTGCATCGAGCACCATGCCTCGGTTAGCGTCCAGAACCTCGACGCGTACGACCCGTCGAGGAGAATGAGGACGCGCGCGGTCAGGTAGAGGTCGGCGATGGCGCTGAGCATCAGTTGGAACTCAGCCTTCTCCTCGGGAGTCCGAGTGTCAAAGGCAAAGCCTCCCGTGTTCTGGGGCATCGACGAGTAATCAAACCAGACCCATTTGATGTCTGGATGGTCGTGCAGGTACTCCTGAATGGCCTGGAGCTGCACGCCGTTGACATCGGGCCGACCAAACTCTTCCCACCGATGGCTCACGAAGAGGATGTTCTTGATGATGCCTTCACCGCGAAACGCGGCGACGAGAGGGATCTTCATCTTTTTCAGTATGCCAGCGTCTCGCAGTGTCTGCATGCGAGGTAACGACTTTTCGGCGCAAATCTGTTTATAGGTGCGAGCTCCTCGCATTGTCTGCATGCGAGGTAACGTCTTTTCAACGCATGGCTTGCATACGTATTCTGCGGGAAGGAAGTAGAAAAATGGAGCGTCTTCCTCCCACTTTTCCCCAGGGTTCTCATGATTTTTGAGCTCGTCGATTGCCTTTTGCAGCTCTTTGTCGGCGTTTCCGCCCAGTTGCGATGCATATTTGGCGAGGAAGTCAAAGTTTAACACGACGATGATGAGCACGTACAGGCAGACAGTGCCCCACAGGTGATAAAAAATACAATCGCTTGAGTAGCAGAACAGAGGTAGCTCCTCTTCCATCGAGTCCTCTCGAACAAAGTAGGCTGCTTGGCGTGGAGACTGCAGCCGAGGCACAATAAGGAGGAGGCGCATGCATGAGAAGATCATGTTCATCAGTTGCACCAAGCACAACAGCATCCCAACGATCATATGGCGAGAGAACAAGTGCGAGTAGCCGTTGTCTGCGCGTAAACGGCCAGTGCCCTTAAGGAAAAGCGAGACAACGACCCAGGTTACGGCGACGAAGTAGTGAATTAACTCAAAGTCAATGGTCAACCCTCTCGCCATCGTCGAGTACTGCACGGCCTGGCATAGCTCCTCGTACGTACGGTAGCCGCAATGGGGCTTCGCAGGGCAGCTAGCATTGGCTCCAGACGCCCCAAAGGCATTCAAAAATGCACTCTCGTCCGAACAGGCGATGCCACTAAATGATAGTTCGGAAAAGGCCACAATCGAGAGGGCGTCAATTGGAATGCGCGACATCGCCGACAGAGCATAGAGCATCACGCATGCGCAAAAAATGGCGTTGACGACGACCCGCCATCCTTGCGAGAGCAAAAACGTGTGGTAACCGCTACCTTGGTGATTGATGATGGCGCGAACAACATTTGTAATCGAATAGAGAGCCAGTGCCACGACGGGCTGTAAGCCGAGTATGGCCCACACGTAGAACACCCGATCTTGACTGTAGAGTAGAATGTATGCAAAGGCGGTCAGCAAAAACAAAGCACTTTCAAAGGCCCTCACCCGTGTCCAGACGCGTCTTCCATGAAGAGACTCTGGTTTATCGAAATCGACCGTGTGATGGATCTGAGCAAGGAGAAGCGAAAAGAGCCACAACGGAAGGGTTGCGAACGTCACAGCGGCTGCGAACGCTAACCCGATATGGCCCTGTACGAGAGACCTCAAAGAACCGATCCCGTCAAAGTACTGCTGGATTGAGAACGCCAAGAAGACGGGTCCGGGCAGCGCCAGAAGGACGCGCAAGAATACCAACGCCTTGTGGCGGCGCATCTGAGGCTCTTTGGTCTCTTCCTTATCGCCCACGGTTTTGTCATCGACCTTGGGGGGAACATGGACCTGCGAGGGGATTGTCGGTCGTGCTTTGGTCATCATGCACGGGGCTTTCAGTGCCCCCGCGTGGATTGAACAGTGAGTGCTAGCGCGAATCACCTTGGTCCTAGCGGTCCGGCCCGTGAATCTCCATATCATGACTGCACGTGCGGCGCCGTGTTCTGTCTCCGCGCGGCAGCGCCTTGGCGCAGACACGCGATCTTACTGTGTTGATGAAGACCATCCAACGCTTGCAAGCCCTGTCATGAAAACACTTCTCTTTCCCCACAGCACGCTATTTGACGCTCGGGCAATGCCGCTTCGCTTGTCACACTCTTCACTTGTGAATGAGAGGAGAGGTCTCACTCGGCAGATTGCAAGCTCCCCTGGTCGTACAGTACCAGTACTGTACCAGAAACCGACCTTGTCTCGTGTGAACCCTTTCTCTCTAAAATCATCGCACACTCGAGTGTCACACTGAGCCGCAACTTTGGGAAATTATCCTGGGGACCCTGAAAAAGGCGAGCGCAGCAGCCTTTCAGGGTACTGACTCGGACCCCCTTTAATTCGTCCGTGCGTGCGTGCCACCTTTTTTTTTGCGCTCCGCGCGCATGCGCGCGCATCCGCGTCCCGCTGCGGCCGGCTCCAGGCGCGTCGGAGGACGGCGCCGCCTCGAACCATCTCTCCATTTGCCATCGACTTGCCCGCCCCTTTCGCCGCGCGCCTTGACGCGCGCGCGCTACGGAGGAGCTGCGCTCGGACTCTCAATCGGGCCAGCTCGTGCCCGCAGCACGGATCGATAGCGCGGAGCGCGCGCGCGTGCTGTACAAGTGCGGCGGCGAAGGCGTCGACGCAGCGCGTTGCGCGGCGCAACCGGCGCCGAATGTGGTGCCTCGGCCTGCTGCTTGACGCCCACGGAGGCGACGGCGGCGGCGGCGATGGAAGCCACCACTTGTGCTCGACTCCGTCGTAATGCGACGGTGTCGAGTGCGTCTTTGCGTTCCCCACGGGGGCGCGCGCCATCGGGCGCGTCGGTGCACGCAGGTTCGATGCCGCCGGCGTCTCCAACGCCGCCCCGACGGGGACGGTAGCAAAAGGAAGCGTCGGCGCATTGCAAGGCAATGTGGGACGGCGTCCGAGCACAACCGGGGGAGGCGACGATGGCGCGATTGTCTCCACGCGCCGCGCCCCGCCATCTAGTCTCCACGCGCCGCGCCCCGCCATCGTCGCCTCCCCGCCTGGTGCGTGTGCGTAACCCACAGAGGCTGCTGCCTCGCACCGATGCCGGCCCGGCTGCGGCGTGCGCCGCAGGCCTGCGCCCGCCGCCGACCCGCCCGGCTGCGTGGGAGGCGTCCGTAGGTGGCGTCCGCGGACCGCGGGTCCGGGTGCAAGTTTTTGTATAGAGACGAAAAGAAAAGCGGGTCCCCACTCCCCAGCCCTCGCCCCCTGGGCCCATATGACCCGCGGAACTCGCGTGGGAATCGTACCGGTAAGCGCTCCGCGTGCCCCGCGAGGCTTCGGATAACACCTCCGTCCTGTTCGTCCATAGCGAATTTTAGCGATTAGAGCATAGAGGCCCTCGTGCTTGAGGGGCGTTGGGGGTCCGGAGCGTTTAAGAGCGTGTGCGCGCGTTGTGTTGAAGTCAAGTCAAGTCTATACATAAACAACAGACAACCAAACGGAAGCCTATCGAATGTGCTCCGGAAGCCAGCAGGGGAGGACGGGAGTCGATGCCTCGATGGAGATGGCGGAGGGGGATCTCCATCTACGTAGAGGTGACACGTCATAAATGCTGAGTTGCTGACATACGTGCCCTCGGAGAAGAAGTAGGTGAGAAGTAACGGGCCGATCTCGAGCCGATGAGCGCCACTCTCACGCCGAAGAGGAAATCGGCTCGAGATCGACATGACTTGACTTGACTTGACTTGTGTTGAACAGCAGCAGCAGGATTCTCTTCGGATCCTGTTCGATGCAGACACTCAAACTGCTCGAGGCGCGTGTGGCGCGCGCGCGCGCCGTGCTCGGTGCTGCCATCGAGACGCGTGCTCGTGAGCACGCCCAGGCGGCCATCGAGGAGTACTTTGCCAATCGGATCGACGAAGTGGAGCTGAAGAGATGCAAGGAGGCGGCGTACGAGCAGGCGAGCGCCGAGCAGAAGGGAGCTCTGACGCTCGAGACCACGTACAGCACGTATGCGGCGGCAGCGGCGGCGCGCGTGGCGGCGGAGCAGTCGCTCGCCATGGCGCTCACCGCCGAGGATGAGGCTGCCAAAAAGGTCGACGAGGCGCTGTGGGCGATCGAGAGCCAGGAGCGCGTGCGCTTGCGGGCGCGCGAGGGCGAGGCTGTCGAGTGGACGCGCCGGGCGGCCCAGCGAGCAGGCACGCTCAAAGACATGATGGACGACGCTCCAACCGAAGATGGCATCTATCCGGTGCCGATGATTGCAGCGGCAGAGCTGGCAGTGCTCCGGGAGATGTGCGAGGCCGACTCCATGCCGGCGAGACTCGAGCAGTGCTCGATCTCGGAGCTCTTCAGGCTCGTCGAGGGCGCCAGCTTCCTCGACGCCCCCGGGGCGCTCAATCATGCGCAGTGCGCCCTCGCCACACGCCTCAACGGCAAACGTGCCGATGAGCTGAGAGAGCTGCTCGGCGCAACGGATGACTTTGGCAGTGCGGAGAATCGTGTGGCGGCACTCGCAGAGCCGGCGTTCTCGCCGGAGGGGCAGCTATCAGTAGCCACGGCGGGCTCCGCGGCGGGGCCACCCGCGCTGCAGCAGCACTCCTCGCTGTCGGGGATGGCAGTCACAGACGATGCCAAGGAGGCGGCGCTGGGCATGGTCGACGTGGGCACGCTGGCCGAGCTCAAGGGCGTGAGCCGATCGTGGTTGGCGCTCGCGCGGCGCGTGCTCTGCTCCCGCCTCAGCCGCTGCGAGGGTCAGCCCGCGCCGACGCACATGGCTGAGATCACCGATCTCAACATCAAGGTCCTCGTCGACGCGGGCCGGCCATGGGAGGCGGCGGCGGCGGGGAGGATGCTGCCCAACCTGGCCCGACTGCATTGGGAGGGCTTCGAGGTGAATGTGGCCGCGGTCCGCGAGGTGGATCTGGACGAGAGGGATGAGGACGAGGAGCCCTCTGAATCTGAGCCGCGGTTCTTTGAAGGCCCTGCCAAAACCGCTCTCCTCAGCTGCATCGAAGGAGAGGGCGAGCCGCCGCTCGAGCTACTGCTTGCAGCTGTCGCCTGCGCTGGCTCTGGCGAGATTCACAGCATACCGGTGCAGATGATGCGCGACGACTCCGTCTCTGAGCTCAACTGGAATAGTCATAGATTTTTGGGCTTCGAGGGTGCCATGCTTCTTGCGTACCTCGTGCCTGTCATGGGCGCGCTGACGAGCATTGACCTGTCCAATAACAATCTCACCGACTACGGTACGAACATGACGGTCGTCAAGAAGCTTGCCGCCGCTCTTGGCGTCAACGGCGGGCTGACGAAAATCGAGTAACTTTGTCGCCCAAAATCCAAACTTGATTCGGAACCGCCATTTTCCTGCTGATGGCCCGTTGCATGCTGTCGTTTGTTGCGCAGTCTCAGCCACAACCTTCTTCGTGCAGAGGGGGCAGCAGCTCTAGCTCCAGCACTCGCTGCTAATGGCGGGCTGACGAGCCTCAACCTCAGCGACAACCAGCTGTGCGGCCTCAATCGTCATGGAAGAGGAACTTACACTGCAGAGGGCATCGCTGCAATCGCTGACACCCTGCGCGTTAATGGCGCGCTGACGGTGACCAACCTCCTTGGCAATCAGCTTGATGCGGAGTCCGCCAAGATGCTCGCTAAGGTCGCCAAGCATAAGGGCATCTCGCTCTGCGGCATCCGGCGCGATCAGACCACTGCTGACTTCTCCCGGAAAGACCTCGAGCCGACCGATGCGATCCTGCTGGCGTCGGACCTGTCACAGGCCGTTGTCACAGGCGCGTTGACAAGCCTGGACCTCTCCAATAATGCACTCTGCGGAGTGGCCAAAGATCCGTTCGGCGCCGGCCTCAGCGGCACCTACACTGCAGAGGGCATCACTGCAATCGCCGACGCCCTGCGCGTTAATGGCGGGCTGACAAGCATCGACCTCTCCGGAAGCAAGCTGTGTGGCATCTGGACTGACTTCTACCAATATGGCACCTACACCGCAGAGGGCATCACTGCAATCGCCGACGCCCTGCGTGTTAATGGCGCATTGACGTCCATCAATCTCAGGGGCAACCAGCTTGAGGACATGGGCTGGGGTGCCATCTTTGCCGCCATCTGCGGCAACAAGGACAGCAAGATCATGTCCTTGGATGCGTCCGGTGAGAACATCGGCCTTGCTGGGGGCAAGTTGATCGCCAAGGCGCTCTGCACGAGCGTCACAGGCGGGCTGACGGCCCTTAATTTATCCCATAACTACCTCAAGGATGAGGGCGTAAGCGCAATCTGCAAGGCCATCCAGAGTAACAAGGAGACCAAGCTCGCGTCGCTCAACTTCAAGAACAATGGCATCAGTCCAGTTGGAGCAAACGCTGTGGCTGCTATGGTAGCCGTCACAGGCGGGCTGACAAGAATAGACCTCTCCGGAAACCAGCTGTGTGGCATCTGGACTGACGGCCATGGCAACCAACAAGGCGCCTACACCGCCGAGGGCATCACTGCAATCGCTGACGCCCTGCGTGTTAATGGTGCGCTGACGAAAATCGAGTAAGTTTGTCGCCCAATTCCCAAACTTTGATTTGAAAGCACCACGTGCCTACCTGATGGCCACGGAAGGATACCTCCTGTGTGAACAACCTTCCTGTCTGCATCCCTATACAGGCTGTCGAGCAACTTCATTCGCGAGGAAGGGAAGGCCTTGATCCGTGAGGCACTGCAAGGAAAGGCTGGATTTGAGCTGCTTATCTGAGGAACAACTGTGTGCGCGTGGACAATGACAATCTGAATGCGCTCACGACCATTGGCTCGAGAGTGTGCAAAAATGTTGGAGCGTGAAAGAGCAACGAGCATGGGATTGAGGGCGGCCGGGCCATCAGGTTTTGCGGGAGGAGGCATTCTTGACATTGCAATTGGGGTCTCAGACCCCATATTTGGTAGGTGATTTGGCGCATGGGTAGTCGGCCTCTTACCCAACGTCTTAGTAGGCATGGAGTGTTTGTTCCTTCCTTCTTTCCGTTCGGGCATGTGCCGGCGCGTCTTGCATAAACACCACAACCATGCTTCATGCAACATGGAGAAGACGATTTCAATCATGACCCCGGACACATCATGAGGCCAGAAACAGGGGTAAAGCTCAGCCTGTCCTCTACCTTAAAAATTTAACAACTCACTACTGTAGCGCTGTGAATACTAACTTACTAAGATAATTTACCTCATTCCATTTGATCGAGGGTCGGAGGGGTCACACGCGTGTGTGAATGTGAATGTGTGTCTGTCTTTCCGTTCACACGCGTATTCTGAGCGGGCAGTAACAGTGCCGTAGTACTCCCCCACCCCTCATATCACATTGGGGCCGGGAGCACCGGTTGCGCGTCTGTCGTGTTAACGTTCACGCACGTCGAGCGCGGTCTACTATGACGACCGCGCAACCGAGACCTCCCGGCAGTGCTCAGGGCTTCGGGGGCGCCGGCCGGCCCGTGCATAAGACAATTGACCCATCGGGCTCGACCGTGCGCTTCCTCAAAGCCCGCATCTTCCAGCCGGAGACGCTCGCGTCCGCCGCACCGGTGCTGTGTGGTGCGGGCGCGAGCAGCCTGGACATGCTTCCGCCGGCGGCGATCCTGGGCAATGCGAGCTCCAGCATCTGCACGCGGTTCGTGCACGCTTCATTCTGCAAGGAGCGCTGCTCCGTGAACGCCGCCGTGTGGACGCCCGAGGGGCGACGGCTGCTCGCGGGCACCAACAACGGCATGTTCACGCTGTGGTCGGGCGTGAACTTCGCCTTCGAGACGACGCAGCAGGCGCACGAGTCGGCCATCCGCTCGATGGAGTGGTCGCACTCGGGCGAGTGGATGGTCTCGTGCGATCACGACGGGTGCATCAAATACTGGGCACCGACGCTGAACAACGTCAAGGAGATCGCGGACGCCCACCCGGGCTACCCGGCGCGTGAGGTGTCGTTCAGCCCGACGGACGCCAAGTTCGTCTCGTGCAGCGACGACGCGACCGTCAAGGTGTGGGACTTTGAGCGTGGCGCACTCGACCAGGTGCTCGCAGGCGCGAACACGGAGGGCGGCAAGTCACACGGCTGGGACGTCAAGACTGTACAGTGGCATCCGGACAAGGCGTTGATCGCATCGGGCTCGAAGGACAACGTGATCAAGCTGTGGGACCCACGCGCCGCGCGCGAGATCTGCTTGCTCCATCTGCACAAGAACACGGTCACCACCCTGCGTTGGCATCCCAACGGACTGTGCTTTGCCTCCGGCTCCCGCGACCAGTTGGTGAAGCTCTTCGACCTGCGCACGATGCGCGAGGCGGCCGTGTTCAAGGGGCACAAGCGCGAGGTGAGCTCGCTCGCGTGGCACCCGCAGCACGCCGAGCTCTTCGCGACGGGCGCTCAGGACGGCGCGCTCCTCTATTGGTCGACGTTGCACCCGAGCGCTCCGCTCGGGCAGTCCGTTGGCGCGCGTGGCTCGACGGCGCACGAGGGGACGATTTGGTCGATGGCGTGGCACCCGCTCGGCCACCTGCTCTGCTCGGGCGCCAATGACAACCTCGTCAAGTTTTGGTGCCGCAACCGGCCCGGCGACGGACGCAAGCGCGAGCGTGAGGAGGGTGACGAGGCTTTCGACGACGAGATCGAGATGCGCATGCTCTCGCTCGCCGCGTTGGCGCAGCAGCAGCAGCAGCGTTGACGGTTGAGCTTGGCCCGGCTGCGTGTGTAGCTTAACGTACATGTAAGCCACACCAAAACGCTAGCGCGTGACGGGGACTCGACACTCGACCTGTGAACGGTCTTGCTCGTCTGTGCTCGGTCAGCTTCGACGACGACGGCCATGTCCGATGTGGTCGACACCGCGAAGGCCAACGACGGGTGCGTGGGCCCCTCTTCGGAGCAGGCTGGCAAGGCCTCGGCGTGCGAGGGCTGCCCAAATCAGAAGGCGTGCGCCGATGGCAAGGGCCGAGAGGAGGACCCGGATCTGGGCTTGATCCGGTCGCGCCTCGCGAACGTGAAGCGCAAGGTGCTCGTGCTCTCAGGCAAGGGCGGCGTTGGCAAAAGCACGATGTCGACGCAGCTCGCCTTTGCCCTCGCCGCCGATGGCCTGCGGGTGGGCCTTCTCGACGTCGATATCTGCGGCCCGAGTCTGCCGCAGATGCTTGGGCTGCGCGGCCAAACGGTGCACCAGAGCGCGTCGGGCTGGTCGCCCGTGTACGTGACGGAAGCGGCGCTCGAACGCGCCGGCCGTCGCAGCAAGTTCGGTGCCGCCGACGGCGCCGCGGATGCCGACGACGCGATGGAGGACGACGCGGATGCCGATGAGGACGCGGGCGACATCGAGCTGGGCGTCATGTCGATCGGCTTCATGCTGCCGACCGAAGACGACGCGATCATCTGGCGCGGCCCGCGCAAGAATGGGCTCATCAAGCAGTTCCTCACCGACGTGGACTGGGGGGCGCTCGACTACCTCCTGATCGATACGCCCCCCGGCACCTCGGACGAGCACATCTCTCTGGTGCAGTACCTTGCCAAGTCCCTGGGGCCCGACGACGGCGCGATCGTGGTGACGACGCCACAGGAGGTCTCGCTCATGGACGTGCGCAAGGAGCTCTCCTTTTGCGCCAAGACGAAGCTGCGCGTGCTCGGCGTCGTGGAGAACATGGCGGAATACCAGACCTCTTTGCGTGACCTTCGCTTCAGAGACGTCTCTGGCGCAGATGTGTCGGAGGCAGCGCTCGCAGCGCTGCGCGCGCACTGCCCCGAGCTGCTCGAGCTGCGGGTGGTCGCCGATGTCTTCCCGCGGGGCGCCAAGGGCGGCGCCGAGGGCATGGCCGCTCAATTCGGCGTTCCCTTTTTAGGAAAGGTGCCACTCGACCCTCGAATCACGCGTGCATGCGAGGCGGGACGGCACGGCGGGCGCTCCGTGCTGCAGCACATCGTCGAGCGCCTGCGCGCCAGCGAGCCCGCCTCCGTCACCGAGGAGCAGGCCAGGGGGCCCATGGCCGTCGCAGCGAGGGGGCCAGGGGGCCCCGCCGCTCTACAGCCAGGGACCGCCCTCGGATCGGGATTCTCGTTGGGTTGAGATGATGATGAACACGTCAGCGGCTGACGAGTCGTGCTCGGCCATCCGTCGTGGCATGAGTTGCTGCTGTGATCAGTTGTACGTGGTGTGTCGTCGAAATTCTTGACGAAACTTCGCATTAACAAGCGAGCGCCGACTGCCAGAGTCACATCTCCGATTCTTCCTGCTTCGGCTGCAAATGGACGAAAGCATTTCATCTCCGTCAGCGCGACGCACTTGATTCCAACGCAATGCGTTCGGCGATACGTCGGAGCTTCACCGTCGGATCCTCACGAATCGTGGGGTCACCGCGCGGCCTCAAATCGATACCCTATGGCGAGCTCTCCATTGGAGTGCCAAAGGAGACGGCGCATCTCGAGAGACGTGTCTCCCAGACGCCCGAATCGGTTGCGAAGCTGATCAAGGAGGGCTTTGGCAGCGTGCTCGTCGAGTCTGGAGCGGGTTCGGGCGCGAGCTTCAGTGATGCGGCATACGTAGCCGTCGGCGCCAAGATCGTCGACCGCAAGACGGCGTTCGGTGCGTCGCTGGTCACCAAGGTGGTGGCACCGACACCGGAGGAGGCCTCACTGGTGGGGGACCGCATGCTGCTCTCGTTCATCTACCCGGCGCAGAATCCGGAGCTGCTTGAGCAGCTCATGAAGCAGAAGGCAACCGTCTTCGCGATGGATTGTATCCCACGCACCCTCTCTCGAGGACAGGCGTTCGACGCGCTCTCGTCGCAGGCCAACATCGCGGGCTACCGCGCGGTCATCGAGGCAGCGGGCGAGTTCGGGCGCTTCTTCGCCGGTCAGATGACCGCCGCGGGCAAGGTGCCGCCGGCCAAGGTCCTCGTCCTCGGCGGCGGTGTCGCGGGCCTCGCAGCAGTCCAGACCGCAAAGAACATGGGAGCGGTGGTTCGCTTATTCGACGTGCGCGCGGCGGTTAAGGAGCAGGCGCAGGTGCGTGATGGGCGCTGTGATGGGCGCTGAGTGGTCCTCTGAGTGCCTCCAACCATGCTTCGAGTGCCTCTGGCCACTGCGCTGACCTCTGATGACTTCTGATGACTTCTGATTGCCTCGGATGGCCGCTGAGGACCTCTCTGACCTCTGACCTCTCTCTACTGACCTCTCCTCTGACCTCTCTCCTATGACCTCTGACCGCTCTCCTCTGACCTATCGATGGCAGTCGATGGGCGCCGAGTTCCTGGAGGTGGACTTCAAGGAGAGTGGCGAAGGCGCGGGAGGATACGCCAAGGAGATGTCGGCTGAGTGGCACGCGGCGGCCAATCGCATGCTCTCGAAGCAATGCGAGGAGGTCGACATCGTGATTACCACAGCGCTCATCCCGGGCAAGAAGGCACCGACCCTCATCACGGCCGACATGGTGTCCAAGCTCAAGCCCGGATCGGTGTGCGTCGACCTCGCTGCCTCCGCCGGTGGGAACATCGTGGGCACTGTGAAGGACGAAAGATTCGTCACTCCGAGCGGCGTGACCATGCTGGGGTATACGGACCTCAACTCGCGGCTTGCCTCGACCTCGTCCTCGCTGTACGCGAGTCACCTGACCAAACATGGACACTGCCTGCATGCGAGTGCATGCACATGCTCACGACGGCGCCTCCTCTTCCGCGCAGGTATGCGAATAACCAGACCAAGTGGATCCTGTCTGCAGGGCCCACGACGACCAAGACGAAGGGCAAGCTGTGCCTGGACCACGAGGACATCGCCGTGCGAGGCATGATGGTCATAGAGAACGGTGCGTGAGAGCCTTCAAGTGCCTTCAAGTGCCTCTGACGATTGCCTCCGTCATCAGCGTGAGAGCCTTCAAGTGCCTTCAAGTGCCATCCGAGTGCCTCTGACGATTGCCTCCGTCATCAGGTACGATGACATGGCCGTGGACACCACCCGCGCCGCCGCCGCCGCCGCCCAAGCCCACCGCCAAGGTGGCCCCCGTGATGACGGAGGATGATTACAAGGCGCTATACGTCGCGTCGGCCAAGCGAGGCACATATGCGGCCGTTGGGGTCCTTGGGCTGGGGCTGCTGGCGCCCAACGCGGCGTTCACGGGCATGCTGTCCACGTTCGCGCTCTCGGGCGTCATCGGCTACCAGTTGGTCTGGGGCGTGGCGCACTCACTCCACTCGCCCCTGATGGCAGTCACGAACGCCGTTTCGGGTATGACCGCTGTGGGAGGCATGTACGTGATGGGGGGCGGCCTGCTGCCCTCGACGACCGCCCAGGGCCTCGCCGCCCTCGCTACCGGTATTTCGGCCGTCAACATCACCGGCGGCTTCCTGGTCACCAAGAAGATGCTCGACATGTTCAAGCGGCCAGACGACCCTCCCGAGTTCTACGAGTACTACGGAGTGCCCGCCGCAGCGCTCCTCGCGGGGTACACGGCCACGTCACTGATGGGCTATGAGCTCATGTCGCCCACCGTGGCCACATGCGCCGCCCTCGGCTGCATCGGCGGCATCGCGGGCCTCGCGTCACAGAAGACCGCCCGCCTCGGCCTCGTCTCTGGCCAGTGTGGTGTCCTCTTTGGCCTCGCCGCAACCATAGGCTCACTCGACTGGCCAATGACGAACTACATCCAGCTCGCTGGCGTGCTCGGCGGCGGCGGCGGCCTCGGCTATTTGATCGCACAGCGCGTGAGCCCCACATCGCTTCCACAGACGGTCGCCGCATTTCACAGCCTCGTTGGTCTCGCTGCGGTCTTCACAGGCGTCGGTGCGTTTCTGAGCCATGCGCCGAACCATTCTGACGGCCCTCGGATGACCTCTGATCGCCTCTGATTGTCTCTGATCGCCTCTGATCGCCTCTGATCGCCTCTGATCGCCTCTGATCGCTTCTGATCGCCTCTGACTGCGTTGCACGTGATGCTATCCACAGGTGACTTTCTCGAGCACGCGACCAACCAGCCTGAGGCACTCGATGGGCTACGATGCTCGGCCATCGCCCTCGCCACTGTCATCGGCGGCGTCACGGCCACCGGCTCGTTTGTCGCCTTCGGCAAGCTCAACGGCAACATGTCCTCAGCGGCCCTCGCCCTCGCACAGCGCGATCAGATCAACATCGGCATGGGTATCGGGACCCTAGGCTGCATGGCTCTCTTCGTGGCCAAGCCGACGCTAGCGACGGGCACACTGTGCATGCCTCTGATGGGCTCTGATTGGCTCTGATTGACACTGATTGCGAAGGGCACACTGTGCGTGCTCGGCGGGAGTTGTAAAACCCAAATGGAAAGAGCTCTGATGGCCTCTGATGGCCTCTGATGGCCTCTGATGGCCTATGACGGCCTCTGATGGCCTCTGATGGCCTATGACGGCCTCTGATGGCCTCTACCCTCTTGATGGCCTCTCGATGGCCTCTGATGGCCTCTCGATGGCCTCTGACGGGGATTCTGATGGGCTCTGATGGGCATCCTCATCAGGTGCCTGCTCGGCATGACGGGGCTCTCGGGCGCTCTTGGCTGGCACATGACAGCTTCTATCGGGGGCGCCGATATGCCCGTGGTCATCACGGTACTCAACTCATACTCTGGATGGGCTCTGTGCGCCGAGGGCTTCATGCTCGACCAGCCGCTGCTCACGACCGTCGGCGCTCTGATTGGTTCGAGCGGAGCGATCCTGACACATATCATGTGCGTCGCGATGAACCGCAACATCACCTCGGTACTCTTGGGCGGCTTCGGCACATCATCGACCGTCGTGGGGGCGGGCGCGTCGGCGGCCGCCATGCCCGAGGGCGAAGCGACTTTCACGGACGTCGACAGCACAGTAGAGCTGCTCAAAGGAGCCAAGGAGGTGATCAGATCTTGATTGCGTCTGATGGATCCTGATTGCGACCGATTGCACCTGAGTGCGCCTGATTGCTTGCAATTGCTTCCCTCATTATCAGGTGATCATTGTGCCCGGGTACGGGCTGGCCGTTGCAAATGGTCAATACGCGCTGGCCGAGATCACCAAGGCCCTGCGCGCCCAAGGCGTCAACGTGCGCTTCGGGATCCACCCAGTGGCTGGCCGTATGCCGGGGCAGCTCAACGTCCTTCTAGCCGAGGCGGGCGTGCCGTACGCAGCTGAATGACCTCTAGTTACCCCCTGATTGCGCCTGAGTGCGCCTGAGTGCGCCCGAGTGCGTCTGAGTGCGTCTGAGAGCGTCTGAGAGCGCCTGAGTGCGCCTGAGTGCGCCCGAGTGCGTCTGAGTGCGTCTGAGAGCGTCTGAAAGCGCCTGAGTGCGCCTGAGTGCGTCCCTCATCAGGTACGATTACGTGCTCGAGATGGAGGAGATTAATGACGACTTCCCGAGCACCGACGTGGCGCTCGTCGTGGGCGCGAACGACACCATCAACTCGGCGGCCGAGGACGACCCCACCTCTATCATCGCAGGCATGCCCGTGCTGCAGGTGTGGAAGGCCTGATGAGCACCGATGCACGCCGAGGAGCACTGATGAGCACTGATCAGCCCTGATGGGCATTGGTGAGCTCTTACGAGCACTGATTGCGCTCCTCCTCAGGTGTGGAAGGCCGAGCAGTGCATCATAATGAAGCGCTCGATGGGCGCAGGCTACGCGGGCGCCGAGAATCCCGTCTTTTACAAGCCGAACACGGCCATGCTCCTCGGCGACGCGAAGAAGGTGCTGGACCAGATGCGCGACAAGATCTGCAAGTAATTTCCGCTTTCATCACCAAGAAGGTGTTAGATCTAGATCTGCAAGCGTGGCCAGAGGCGACGGCGCCGTCGTGGGCACAGCTCTCTGACCGAGCCGCGCATGGGTTTGCTGCGGATCGTGAGGCACGATCGCGCGTCGCATCAGTCCTCGGAGGAAGCGCACGCCGCACGCGTGCATACACAAGTACTTGTCACGGTAAGTAAAGTACGTAAGTAATTCACGCCAACAGGCAGCGTACACGTGGCGAGGGGGGTACCCAGGCATACAGAGCGTGTAGAAAAGTTTTTCTTTTGTCTCACCGGACCGTACCTAACGAGGCGGGCGACCATCGGATGGCTGGAACTCCCCCTTGGCAGGGGGCGGTTCGTTGGCCCCTCCCTACGTGCCACCCCCACAAGTGTAACGGCCTATACGGCCCGGGGTTCATCAGTGTGATGACACCCGGTGACCCCTTACCCCCCCCCTCCCGACACATCGAACCCCCCTTTTCCGTAGGGGAAG